>Ga0308417_1001925_pt1 | contig 13969 bp, 13 predicted proteins | sample HotsprSampleOS65_FD_203528 | JGI IMG/M metagenome (GOLD analysis project Ga0308417, IMG submission 203528) | Hot spring phototrophic mat microbial communities from Octopus Spring, Yellowstone National Park, Wyoming, United States - 20090730_OS65 ... | reverse complement strand
TGACGCTGTCGCTCGCCACCTGGGAGGCCAGCCTACCGGTGGCCTACCGGTTGTACCTGCCGCGGGAGTGGGCCGAGGACCGGGCGCGGCGACGGCGTGCCGGCGTGCCGGAGGAGATCGAATTCCAGACCAAGCCGGAGATTGCCCTGGAGCAGATTGCCCGGGCGCTGGACTCGGGGCTGCCGTGCGGCGTGGTGTTGGCCGATGCCGGCTACGGCTCCGAGACGCGGTTTCGCGAGCGGCTGGCCGAGATGGGGCTGCAGTATGTGGTTGGCGTGCAGGGCAGCGTAAGCGTCTGGCGGCCCGGCGAGGTGCCGTTGCCGCCGAAGGCGCGAGGCCGCACGGGCAGGCCGCCGAAGCTGCTGCGGCGCAGCATGGATCATCGGCCCGTGTCGGCGCGCGAGCTGGTCATCGGGATGGGCCAAGGGGCGCTGCGTCGGGTTGCCTGGCGGGAGGGAAGCCATCGCAAGCTCGGGTCGCGCTTCATGGCAGTCCGTGTGCGGCCGGCTCACCGCGACTACTGGCGTGCCGAGCCGCACGAGGAGCTCTGGCTACTGGCCGAGTGGCCGCGCGGGGCTGAGGAGCCGACCAAGTACTGGTTGGCGAACCTGCCGGCGGAGACGACGCTCAAGGAGCTGGTTCGGCTGGCCAAGCATCGCTGGATTGTGGAACGGGACTATCTGGAGCTGAAGCAGGAGCTGGGGTTGGGGCATTTTGAAGGCCGCTCGTGGCGAGGGTTTCACCATCACGCGACGCTGTGCATTGCGGCCTATGGGTTCCTGGTGGCCGAAAGGAGCCTTTTTTCCCCCTCGGCGCGTGCGGGCCGGCTCGAGCTGGCGGGATCGGAGCTGCCGGCCGACTACCGGCCGCGGGGCAGCGCGGGGGCAGAAGCGGAGGCATGAGGCAGGCTCGATCGCGAGCATTCGGGAAAGAATCACCGGCTGGCTGATCCGGCAGCTGCCGTGCTGCCCTTTTTGTGGGGCGAAACGTTTCTGACCCAGTAGTATTAGGCGGTGCCGGCCGAAATTGGGGATTGAGTATACTGTCCCCCATTTTCGGCGAAGATAAGTGCTGCCGCGCCCGCAATGCCGGAGCGGTCCTCCATCTGCTGCGCCACCAGCGGCACCTTCCGCCGCAGCAGCCCGCGCGTCCGCCATTCCACCTCGCGCTCGAGCGGCTCAAGCAACGCCGCACCGGCTTCCACGATCTGCCCGCCCAGGATGACGATCTCCGGGTCAAAAATATGCAGCAAGCCGGCGATGGCCGCCGCCAGGCGCCGCGTGGCGCGGTCCCGGATCAGACGCGCCAGCTCGTCGCCCTCGGCGGCTGCCTCGAAGACGTCCCGGCAACGAATCCGCTCCGGCTGCTGCTTGAACCGGTCGGTGAGTACCGAGATGCAGCCGGAGTGGACCGCGCGGAAGGCCTCGGCCTCGATGGCATGCGCCGAAAAATATGCCTCCAAACAGCCGTGGTTGCCGCAGATGCAGACCGGACCGTCGGGATCGAGCGTGTAGTGGCCGAGATGGCCCGCCACGCCGCCCACGCCGCGCACGAACTTCCCCTCGGCCAGCACCGCCCCGCCCACGCCCGTGCCAAGCGTCAGCAACACGACATGGCGCCGGGCGCGCGCCGCGCCCCAGAGCAGCTCGCCGGCCAAGGCGACCTTCGCGTCGTTGTCAGCCCGAACGGGCACCTGGAGCGGGACCAGCTCGGCAAGCAGCGTCCCCTCCAGTGGTCGCAGCAGGCCGGGCAAGACCTCGATGCGGGTGCTCTCGTAGTCGATGATGCCTTTGCAGCCGATGCCGACGCCCGCCAGGCCTTCCTCGCCGCTCGCAAGTTGAGTGATGACGGCCGCCAGCGCCCGCTTGAACTCTTCCGGATCGATCGGCGTTTCGATGGCGAGGCGGCGCAGAATCTTGCCGTCGCGGTCCACCAACCCCGCTTTGATGCGCGTGCCGCCGATGTCCACTCCTATGGCCTTCATCCGCCATTCTCCTTTTTCATCGGTTCACCGAATCTCCTGCCGCACCCGGTTAACCCCTTCGACCAGGTTGGCGAGTTTCCTCCGCGCCGCCCAGCGCGCCGTCTGGCTCAAACCGCAGTCGGGCGCGAGCGAAAGCCGCGCGGCGGGCGCGAACTCCAAACAGCGCCGAACCCGCACGACGACGTCGTCCGGGGTTTCGATGTAATAACTTTTGACGTCGACGATGCCAACTGCGACGTCCCGCACAGCGGCGATCTGGCCGATCAACTCCAGTTCGGCGAACTCCCGGCTGGCCATCTCCAGATGGATCTCGTCGGCATTGAGTTTGAGAAAGGCCGGAAACATCGGAGCATAACGGCGCGGTCCCACCGCTCGGCCCTTGTAGTTACCGAAGCAAAGGTGGGTGGCCAGGCGGCATTTGCCGGCTACAGTCTCGACGGTGCGGTTGAAGATATCGACCAGCCGCTCCGGGTCCTCGCGGTAGGCGTAGCAACTCATCGAAGGCTCGTCCACCTGAATCTCCCGACAGCCGGCCGCCACCAGGCTCTCCAGCTCGCGCCGCACGATCGGCAGCAGCGCCTCGGTGATGGCGTAACGGTCCGGGTAGTCCCCGTTCGGAATCAGCCGTCCGGCCAGCGTAAAGGGTCCGGGCACGCTGACCTTTAGCGCCGGCCCGGGCGGCGCCAGCCGCCGAAGGCGTTCGAACTCGTCGACCGCGCCGAGGCCGCGGGGCGCCGCCAGCTCCCCGATAATCCGGTGGCGGCCGCGCTGATCGTGGGCCGGCGGGCCGAAACGCCGGGCGGGCTTCTGCTCCCGCTCGATGCCCTCAAGATATCCGTAGAAAGAAAGATTGAAGTCCAGTCGCGTCTGTTCGCCGTCGGTGATCACGTCCAGCCCGGCGGCCACCTGGTCGTGTATGGCGACGGTGACGGCGTCCTCCTGCGCTTCGCGGATGTCGTCGGCGCCGAACTTCTCAAGATGCGCCGACATATACTCGAGCCAGCCGGGCAACGGATAGCTTCCAATGACGGTCGTCCGTAACGGTACCTTTTTCATGCGAGCCTCCAACCGCCGTCGACGTGGAGAACCTCGCCGGTAATGTGCCGGGCCTCGTCGGAAAGCAGGAAGATGGCGGCACGTGCGACGTCCTCCGCTTCCAAGATTCCGCCCGCGAGACGCTGTTTCCTCGTGATGAACTCCATAATACGCGGATCGTTTTGCGCCCGCCGGCTCATCGGGGTGCGCACCAGACCCGGCGCCAGGACATTGACGCGGATCTTGTGGGCGGCATAATAGGCGGCCATAGCCAGGCTCAGGCTGACGACGGCTCCTTTGGCGGCCTGATAGGCGTGCGCGGCGAAGTGTTCGGGCTCAGGCGAGAAGGCCGAGACGCTGCCCATGTTGAGAATGGCGCCGCGCAGGCCGCCGGAGCCCACCGGCTGGTCCAGCATCTGGGCGATGACCCGCCGCGAGAGCACGAACATCGTTCGAAGATTCACCGCCAGCGTCCGGTCCCAGCCTTCGTCCGTGCAGGCGTGCACCGGGCCGTCGCCCCAGCGGCGGCCGCTTGCGCCGGCGACGTTGAACAGCGCGTCGATGCGGCCGAACGCCTCCAGGCAGCAGCGGACGGCCCGATCGGCGGCGGCCGTCTCGGTCAGGTCCGCCACGGCGTATCTCAGGCCGGAGAGCTCCCGGGTGAGCGCTTCACATTCGGCCGCCTCGAGGCTTACCACGAACAGGCGCGCCCCTTCGGCGGCCGCCAGGCGCGCCGTGGCGGCGGCGATTCCCGACGCCCCCGAGATCATGACGACCTGGCTGTCCAGACGCCCGGGCATTCCAGCTCAGCGATACAAGTGCGCCAGGCTCCGCCGGTACGCTTCATAGAAGCGTTCGAGCTGCTCTTCCGCTTCAGCGTTGGCGACGAACTGATGGCTCGGCAGCAGCACGGGCGTGTGGCCGCGCTCGAGCAGCCGCGCCGCCGCCTCGCAGCGGATCATGTTGACGATCATGGCGCCGGTCACCGTCGAGGCGGGCCCGGTCTTCCAAGCCAGCCCCTCGAGCTCGAGCACGCAATCGCCCGGCGGGCACAGGTTGTCGATGACGACGTCGGCGTAGTCGACGAGTTTCTTGCCCGAAGAGTGCGCCGGAGGCGAGCTTTCGCTGTGGGCGCGAGAGACGATCGCCACCAGCGGCATGCCTCGCCGCTTGACGCCCGCCGCCATCTCGACGATCACCGGCCGGATGCCGCTGGTTGAAACGATCAGGAAGGCGTCCTGCGGTCCGAAGCGGAAGCTTTTGAGAATCTCTTCGGCGTAACCTTCGCACTTTTCCAGATACAGCGCCGCCCGGAGTCCGTTGGCGCCCACTACCGAGGAGTGATTCGACAGCGCCTGTTCGACCAGAGCGAAGAATCCGGCAAAGCAGCCCTGCCTCGGCATCATCTCCTCGGCCATGATGCGCGAGTGGCCCGCTCCGAAGACGAAGACCAGGCCCCCGCCGGCGATCGAGCGCGCACAGATCTCCGCCGCCTCCCCGATCGCCTCCATCTGCGTGGCTTCGATCTTCTCCAGCAACGCCATGATCCGGCGGTGATATTCCCTGGCCGCGCTCGCCCGATGGTCCATCCTTCCTGTCATTCTCTTACAACGGCTTGCCGGCGCGCGGCCGGATGAGATACTGACATCGGAAAGATGCGTGAGGACAGGTTGCGCCGGCTCGCCAAGGCCTTCGACGCCACGGCCCGCGAGATTGAGGAGCGCATCCGGGAAGAGCAGCGGATCGACCGGCTCAGGCGTGCCGCTGCCGTGGAGTTGCACACCGTCTGCCTCAACTTCGCCCGCTCGGTCAACGCCCTGACCGAGCAGGTGAAGCTCGAGCTGGCGCCGCCGGAGTTCCAGCCGGAGATGTATCGGGAGCCGGGCCCGAACCTCTTCCAGTTGAGCGCGTCGGGTCGGATCGTCCAGCTTGCGTTTCAGGGCTCCGAACCCCTGGTTTCCACGGAGCTGCACTCGACGCCCTACATCCTGGAGGGCGAGGCGCGATGGTTCAACCAGGACTCACTCGAGGGCCTGGGAATCCGCGAGCAGATGATCTTCTACTGCCTCGATCGCAACCGCCTGTACTGGGTCTTCTTCGATCCGCAGACGCACCGGCGCGGTCCGCTGAACGAGGACTACCTGGCGGAGCTGTTCGAACAGATCCTATGAGACTGCGTATGCTGGCAAGAGGATGCAAGCCGAGCTTCGTGTCGTGCTTTTAGGCCCGATTGCCAGGCTGGGCCGGGATCTGATCGCCTCACGACTGGAATGTCCCTGCCGCATCAGCGTGGTCGAGGATCTTTCGGCCGGCGCGCCGGAGCTCGAAGAGGCGGACGTGATCGTGGGTTGGCCTCTCTCGCCCGAGGTGCTGCGCCGCGCCCGCAAGGTGAGGCTCGTACAAGCCGCCGGGGCGGGCGTGGACGGACTGACGCCGGAGGAGTTGCCCGCCGAAGCCACCCTCGCCAACACCTACCATCATGAGGTTTCGATTGCCGAGCATGTGCTGCTGGCGATGTTGTGGTTCACGCGTAAGCCGCTCGTCTACGATCAGCGAATGCGCCGGGGGGACTGGTGGGATAGCTGCATCTGGGGCGGCTGGCCGCACCTGGAGGTGCTCTACGGCAAGACGGCGATGCTCGTCGGCACAGGCCATATCGCGCGGGAGGTCGCCCGCCGCTGCCGTGCCTTTCGGGTGACGACGGTGGCGGTTTCGCGCCGCCCGGAGACCGCTTCGACCCAGTTCGATTGCACGGTGGGTTACGACCGCTGGCTCGAGGAGCTGGCTCGAGCCGATTTCCTTGTGCCCTGTTGCCCGCTCACGCCGGAAACCGAGGGCCTCATCTCGGAGACGGTCCTGGCGCGGATGAAGCCGTCAGCCGTGCTGATCAATACCGCACGCGGCCGCATCGTCGACGAACGCGCCCTGTACGAGGCGCTGCGCACGCGGCGGATTGCCGGAGCGGCCATCGACGTTTGGTACCGCTACCCTGAGGATCCCGGCCGGCCCTGCCCGCCGTCGGCCTACCCGTTCGAGGAGCTCGACAACGTCCTGATGACGCCGCACGTCTCAGGTTGGACGCGCATGACGGTAGAGGGGCGCATGCGCGACATCGCCGAAAATATCAATCGATTGGCCCGCAACGAGCCGCTGATTAACGTCGTGGTGCCGCCGCGGCGCTGAGTCCAGGCGTCTGGCGCCCGCTTCGGGCCAGCGGGAGCACAAGCGAGCGGATGTGCAGCTCAACTCTTCTGCGTCGTGCGCGCCGCCGATCGGCGCTCGCGCGCACTGGCGGCGGCAAGGGCGGCCCGCACCGGCGCCAGGCCCACCGCCTCGGCGATCTCCTCCAGGTGCTGGGTGCCCAGCCCGGCTGCCTCTTTGATGAAGGTCAGGCAGCCCGCTTGGGGTTCATAGTCGACGCGGATGAGATCGCCGCCGCGAACCTGCTCGGTGGCGATGAGGTTGGAGAGCGGCTGTACCAGGAGCCGCTCGATGGCCCGCTTGAGATGCCGCGCGCCGTACTTCATGTCGGTGCCCTGCTCGAGCAGGTAGTCCTTGGCCCGATCGGTGAGGTTAAAGACGAAGTGGCGCTCGGGATCGGAGGCGCAGAAGATGCGCTCCTGCACCCGGTTGAGCTCGATATCGAGAATGCGCCGCAGCTCGGTGGCGCCCAGCGGCTTGAACACCACGATCTTGTCGATGCGATTGACGAACTCCGGCGTGAACTTTCGCCGCGCCGCCTCGGTGCCGGCGCGCCGGATCTTCGTCGACAGTTTTTCGTCAAGCGTCGCCGCAGTCGATTCAGAACGGACTCCGAATCCCAGTTTGGGACTCAGAATGGCACTCATTTCGGCTGCGCCCAGGTTACTGGTCATGAAGATCATCGCGCGGGAGAAGTCCACCCGGCGGTTATCGCCCAACGTCAGCGTGGCCTTGTCGAGAATGCCGAGCAGCAGATTCCAGAGTGCGTCACTCGACTTTTCGATCTCGTCAAAGAGCACGAAACTGATCTTCACCGTGTCGGTGTGGTACTGGTTCAGCGTCTCCTGACTCAACAGCGGGTGCGTTTCCCGGTGCCCCAGGTAGCCCGGCGGCGAACCGATCAGCTTGGCAATCTCATGACTGTGCTGGAATTCGGCGCAGTCGATCTTGATGACGGCGCGGGCGTCGCCCACCAGACACTCGGCCGTCGCCTCGACGATCCGCGTCTTGCCGGATCCGGTCGGTCCCAAAAACAGAAGATTGCCGATCGGCCTGCCCGGAGGATTCAACCCGGCCAGATACATCTGATAGATGCTGACGATTTCGCGGATCGCCTCCGGCTGGCCCACGATCAGCCGGTGGAGACCTCTTTCGAGCGTCTCCGCCGCCTTGCCCGTCCGGGTGGGATCGAGGACCAGATTCAACCGCGTCATGGCAAATGCCCCAGGCACCATCAAGCAACCCAGGTGCCAACTGCTCTTGAGATGCTCATCGACCTCGAAGGGCTTTATTTGCGAGGTTTCGAAGGCCGCACTTCTACACAACTGATCAGCGTGCGCTCCGGCATGCGCAGGATCGAGATGACAATCTCTGCGATGTCCTCGGGTGCGATCTTCCAGCTCGCCTGCCCGTGGGACGCGCCGCGACCGAACCGGGTTTCCACACTGCCGGGCAAGATCGCGCTCACGCGCACGTTGTCGTAGCGGTGGTCGAGCATCATTGCCTCTGTAAAGCCGTTAAGGCCGAACTTGGATGCGTTGTAGGCCGCGCCGGAGGCAAACGGGTTTCTCCCCGCCAGGCTGCTTATATTGATGATCCAGCCGCCTCCGCGGGTGCGGAAACGCCGGAGCGCCTCGCGCGAGCAGTAGAAGGCTCCGTTCAGGTTCGTTCCGATCGTCCGGTGCCAGTCCTCGAGAGTCATCTCGGCCACGGGCGCAAACAGGCCGACGCCGGCGTTGTTCACTAGAATGTCCACGCCGCCAAGGCGGCTTTCGACGAAGCGAAAGAGCTCCTCGACCTGCGCCGCATCGGAGACGTCGGCGGCGCGGCCGACGATTTCGCCTCCGGTCTGGCGGGCCAACTCGGCCACCGCCTCGGCGACGGATTCCGCCGAGCGGCCGCAAATGGCCACCGCGGCGCCCTCGCGCGCCAGCCGCTCCGCAATCGCACGTCCGATGCCCCGCGTGGCCCCGGTGACGATGGCCTTCTTGTCCTTGAGAAACCGATTCATGGAGCCAATCCTAGCGCATGCGGCAAGCGGCTATACTGGGGAACAAAGGCCCGCGAACGCATGCAGGAAATGAGCATCTTCTGGCTGCGCATAGCCGTCGTGCTCTATGGCGTCGGCCTCGTGCATGCCATTCTGACCGTGCTCCACCGGCCCGCTCGCCTGTTTGCCGCGGCGCTCGGCGCCTTCATCGTCGGCGCCATCCTGCACCTGGTGGCGCTGGTCGAACTCGGCATCGCGCTCGGCCGCCTGCCGCTCGACAACTTCTTCGAATCGATGTCGGCATGCGCGTTTCTGCTGGCGGCGCTGTTTCTGGTGTTGTACTGGCGCTACGAGCTGGCCAGCCTGTCGGTGTTTGTGGTCCCGCTGGTCTTCTTGATGGCGCTCGTCGGGGCGACCGAGCGGCCCGTCGCCTCCTGGTCCGATGAGCGGGTGCGCGACCTCTGGCTGCTGATTCACGTGCTGCTGGTGCTGGCCGGCTACGCGGCCTTGATGGTGGCCGCCGTGGCTTCCCTCATCTACTTGATCCGCGAGCGGAGGCTCAAGCGCAAAAGCCGCGGGGGCTGGCTCGAGAGACTCCCGCCGCTCGGCACGCTCGACATCCTCATCACCCGCACCATCGGTCTGGCCTTCGTGCTCATCACGCTCTCGGTGATCGCGGGCAGCACCTGGGCTTTCGTCGAAAGCGGCACGCGTTGGATCACCGAGCCGAAGGTGGCCATTTCGCTTGTCACCTGGGGCTTCTATCTGCTGATGGTCTTTCTGCGCACCTCGGCCGGCTGGCGGGGACGCAAGGCGGCGATGCTGGTGCTGGTCGTGATCGGCTCGTCGGCTCTGACCTGGGCGGCGCACGTGGGGCTGCGCCCGGGTCTGGTGCAATGAAGTTCGCCATCACAGGACTGAACCATCGGACCGCCCCGGTCGAGGTACGCGAGAGGCTCAATTTCGACCAGAACGCCCTCGTCCCCGCTCTGGCGGAGCTGAAGCGGCTGCCCGGCGTCCATGAGGGTATGGTGCTTTCCACCTGCAACCGCGTCGAGGTCTCGATGTGGCTTGACGACGACGCCGATGCCCGCGCCTTGGGCGAGCAGTTTCTGGCTTCGACGCGCGCCGTCGACCGGCAGTTCATCGCGCCCTACCTGTACTGCCACACCGAGGCCGACGCCATTCGCCATCTGTTTCGCGTCGCCTCGAGCCTGGATTCCATGGTGGTAGGCGAGCCGCAGATCCTCGGGCAGCTCAAGACCGCTTATGCGCTGGCCAAGGCGCACGGCGCGGTCTCGGGCGCGCTGGAGGCGCTCGTGACGCGCGCCTTCAGTGTGGCCAAGCGCGTCCGCACCGAGACCGGCATCGGCGAGAACGCCGTTTCGGTCAGCTATGTCGCCGTCGAGCTGGCGCGGCAGATCTTCGGCCGGCTCGACCGCAGCCGGGTCATGCTCATCGGGGCGGGCAAGATGTCCGAGCTCGCCGCGCGGCATCTCCGCCGCGCCGGCGCCGAGCAGATCCTGGTGACCAACCGCACGCACGCCCGCGCGGTCGAGATGGTCAATCTGTTCCGCGGCCGCGTCATCGAATACGAGCGCTTCCACGATCTGCTGCCGGAGGTCGACATCGTCATCACCTCCAGCGCGGCGCCGCTCTACATCTTGCGCAAAGACCAGATGCGCCGCATCATCGAAGCCCGCCGCAACCGCCCCATGTTTCTCATCGACATTGCCGTGCCGCGCAACATCGACCCGGCAGTGAACGAGCTGGACAACGTGTTCCTCTACGATATCGACGACCTCGAGCGCGTGGCGAGCGAGAATCTGCGCAATCGACTCGCCGAGGCGCGCGAGGCCGAGGCGATCATCGACGAAGAGGTGCAACGGATGCTAGCGCGCCTGAAGGCGCGCGAAGTCACGCCGACCATCGTCAGCCTCCAGCAGCATCTGGAGGCGCTGCGCCAGGCCGAGCTCGAACGGATCCAGGCGAAACTGAACACGCTCACCCCGGAGCAACGCGAGGCCGTCGAGGCGATGACCCGGAGCCTGATCAACAAGATCGCTCACGGCCCGATCGCCGAGTTGCGGAGGCAGGCGGCCCAGCCGGACGGTCTGGCGACGATCGAAACCATCCGCCGGGTCTTTCGCCTGGAGAGCTGAGATGCTGCGCATCGGCTCTCGAGGCTCGAAGCTGGCGCTGTGGCAAGCCGAATGGGTGGCGGCGCGCCTCGGCGAGTTGGGCGCAAGCTGCCGCATCGAGATCATCCGCACCACCGGGGACCGAATTACCGACGCGGCGCTGGCCAAGATCGGCGGCAAGGGGCTGTTCACGCGCGAGATCGAGGAGGCTCTCTTGGAGGACCGCGTGGATGTGGCCGTGCATAGCATGAAGGACCTGCCCACGGCGATGCCCGACGGCTTGGTGATCGCGGCGGTGCCGCCGCGCGAGGATTCGCGGGACGCCATCGTCGGCCGCCCGCTTCGGGAGCTCGGCCCCGGCGCCCGCGTCGGCACCAGCTCGCTGCGGCGCGCCGCCCAGCTCCGCCTGCTGCGCCCGGATCTGGCGGTCGAGCCGGTGCGCGGCAACGTGGACACTCGCCTGCGCCGGCTCGAGCAGGGCGACTTCGCGGCGATCGTGCTGGCGGCCGCCGGCCTGCGCCGACTGGGCTGGGAGACGCGCATCGCCGAACTCCTCCCCACCGAGGTGATGCTGCCGGCGGTCGGCCAGGGCGCCCTGGCTGTCGAGACGCGCCGAGAAGGCGCAGCCTTCGAGCTCTGCCGCCGCCTGGACGATTCCGCTTCGCGCCAGGCGGTAACTGCCGAACGGGCCCTGCTCACCGCGCTCGGCGGGGGCTGTCAAGTGCCCATCGCGGCTCATGCGACGGTCACCGGCGGAATGTTGCGGCTCCGTGCCCTTGTCGTCTCTCCCGACGGCGCCCTGGCGGTCCGCGACGAGATCGGCGGCCCGGCCGAGGAGGCCGCCCGGCTGGGCGCCTTGCTCGGCCGCCGTCTGCTTGATGCCGGGGCCGAAGCGATCCTCGAAGCGGTCTATGGAGCAGGATGAGCAAGGTCTATCTGGTGGGGGCCGGGCCGGGGGACCCCGAACTGATCACCATCAAGGGGCGCAGGGTGCTGGCTGCCGCCGACGCCGTCCTCTACGACGGCTTGGTCCACCCCGCGCTGGTCGAGCTGGCGCCGAGCCACGCCGAGCGCCTCCGTGTAGGCAAGAAGGACTCCGAGCGGCCCTACAGCCAAGACGAGATCAACCACCTGCTGATCGAGCGCGCCCGCCAGGGCAAGACCGTGATTCGACTCAAAGGCGGCGACCCGTTCATCTTCGGCCGTGGCGGCGAGGAGGCCGAGGCGCTCGCCGAGGCGGGCATCGATTTCGAAGTGGTGCCCGGCGTGACCGCGCCGCTTGGTGCGGCGGCCTACTGCGGCGTCCCGCTCACCCATCGCGAGCACACCTCCGTGGTGACCTTCCTTACCGGTCATGACGTGGCGCGCGTGGACTGGGAGAAAGTCGGCGCCGCACAAACGCTCGTCCTTTTCATGGCCTGGAGGCACCTGGAGGCGATCGTCGGCCGGTTGATCGCCGCCGGCAAGCCGCCCGAGACGCCGGCGCTCGCCGTCCGCTGGGCCACCTGTCCCACCCAGCGGACCGTCACGGCGCCGCTGGCCGAGCTCGCCAGTCAGGTGGCCGCCGCCGGAATGAAACCGCCGCTCACCGTCATCATTGGCGCGGTGGTGCGTCTGAGCGAAAAGCTGAACTGGTTCGAGCGCCTGCCGCTGTTCGGCAGGCGGATCGTCATCACGCGCGCCGCCGAGCAGGCCGCCGCCGTCGCCGAGCGGCTGCGCTCGCTGGGGGCTGCCGCCATCGAGCTTCCGGTAATCGCCGTCCGCCCCCTGGAGGACTACTCGGTCCTCGATGAGGCGATCCGCCGCCTGCCGGACTACGACTGGCTGGTATTCACCAGCGCCAACGGCGTGCGGTTCTTCTTCGAGCGCCTGGACTGCTCCGAGCGCGACGTGCGCGCGCTGCCGGCAAAGATCTGCGCCATCGGCCCGGCGACGCGGCGCGCGCTCGAGGCCTTCCATGTTAAGGTGGATCTGGTGCCTGACGAGTACGTGGCCGAGGGCCTGGTGCGGGCCTTCTCTTCCCAGGCGATCTCCGGCAAGCGCGTGCTCGTGGCGCGGGCCGAGACGGCGCGGGAGCTTCTTCCCGAAGAGCTGCGCCGCCTGGGGGCGCGCGTCGATGTCGCGCCGGCCTACCGGACCCTGATCCCCGAGGACGCCGCTGAGCGCGCCCGCGCCGTCTTTGAAACGAAACCGGACTGGGTGCTGCTCACCAGTTCCTCGACCGTCAAGAACCTGTTCACCCTCCTCGGACGGAACGCACTCGAGGGCGTCAAGCTCGCCTCGATCGGACCTGTGACCTCCGCAACCGCCCGGGAACTGGGTCTAACCGTCGCCGTCGAGGCCAAACCGTACACCATCGACGGCCTGATCGAGGCGATTCTCCATGTCGAACGTTCCAACCCGACTGCTCGCGGCCGCCCTGGCGGCCCTTCCCTTGGCGACTAGCGCCGCCGGCCAGGCGGTCTATGTAGGAGGCGCCAAATAGGTCCAGGCTGTGCGTGTGGCCTCCGACTCCGCCGGCAACCGCTACGTCGCCGGCACGCTGTTCTTCAACTCTGGCTATGAGCTCGCCGGCGTGGACGCCGACATTTTCCTCACCAAGATCGCCCCCGACGGCAACGTCGTCTACACGCTTTACTTCGGCGGTGACGGCTCGGATGAGCTGCGCGGCATGGCCGTGGACCAAGCGGGGCGCGTGTACCTGGCCGGCGCCACCAGTTCGGCCAATTTTCCCGCCGTGAACGCGCTCCAGCCGCGGCTGGGCGGCGGCCAGGATGGCTTTCTCTGCCGGCTGACTCCTTCCGGGGGCTTCGACTACTCGACCTTCCTCGGCGGCTCGCGCAGCGACTCCGCCTCTGCCGTGGCAGTGGACGCGAGCGGCAACGCCTACGTCACCGGCGAGACGGCCTCCATCGATTTCCCGGTGACGCGCGGCGCCTTCCAGACCACCTGCCAGTGCGATTACTTCTCCAGCGACATCTTCGTCGCCCGCCTCGACGCCGCGGGCTCGGCCCTGGTGTTTTCCACCTATCTGGGCGGACGCGGCCCCGGCATCGTCTTGCTCGAGGAAAGCCTGGGGGCAATGGCCCTGGACCGCGAAGGCCATGTGCTGCTAACGGGCGCGGCCTGGTCGCTCGGCAGCGGCGCCTCGGGGGTGCCGTTTCCGACGACGCCCGGCGCCTTCCAGCCGCGGCTCGATTACTCGGGCCGGGTGCCGTTGGTCACCAAGCTCGACCGCGGCGGCGGCCGGCTCCTGTTTTCGACCTTCCTCTCCGGCAAGGGCACGGGCGCCGGCGTCGGCATCGCCGTCGACGACGCCGGCACGGTTTGCGTGACGGGAACGACCTCAGCGGCCGACTTCCCCTTGCGACCAGGCGCATTCTCCCGGGGCGGGAGCTTCTACGCGCAGCTCGACCGCACCGGCTCAACTTTGCTGTTCTCGACGCTTCTGCCGAACGGATTCGCCGGGGCGGATCTCGCCTACGGGCCGTCTGGCCGCGCACACTTGCTCGGGCCAGCCGGCTACCTTTCCCAGATCGAAACAGCGGCGCCCGCTCTGCCGCCGCTTCTCGGAGTGGCCAATGCCGCCGCGGCAACCGTGACGGGCCGTATTGTCGC
>Ga0308417_1001921_pt1 | contig 13986 bp, 10 predicted proteins | sample HotsprSampleOS65_FD_203528 | JGI IMG/M metagenome (GOLD analysis project Ga0308417, IMG submission 203528) | Hot spring phototrophic mat microbial communities from Octopus Spring, Yellowstone National Park, Wyoming, United States - 20090730_OS65 ... | reverse complement strand
CGGCCAGCAGCGGGCGGCCGGTGTCCAATACCTCGCGCAGAATCGTGCGGCTGCCCTCGAAGGCAACCGGGCTGCCGGGCGGCTTTTCTGGGTCGCGGGCGATCCTGAACTCGACGTCCTCGGCGAATGGGTTGGCCAGCGCGATGTAGCCGCGCTCAGCCCCAGTGAGCGCAATCACCCGGTCCATCGCCTCGGCCAGCACGATGTCTAGGTCGAGCGAGGAGTTGATCTGGTCGGTTGTGCCAGCCAGCGCACGCAGCTGGCTGAGCGTGGTGAGGTCCTCGACAAGCTGCGCTTCGGCGTGCGCCAGGCCATCGCGGACGGCGGCCAGCGCCTGGAACACGGCGTCGGGCAGGCTCATGCCGCGCAGCTGGAGCAGCTCCTGCTGCTTGCGCAGGGCCGCTTCCAGATCGGTCACCAAGCGCCGGATGTCGTGAACGGAGTCAATGGGATTAGCGCGCGTGTCAGCCATTGGTGCGTTCCGTGCGTGCGTGTGGCGCAGCTGCCAATTATAGCCGCTGCGCGCGCGAAAACCACGCAGAGGGCCGGGGTTGATTCTGTGTTAAGGCGCATTGACACCCGGTTAATCATCGCATAAACTAGGTTCATGGCGGCACTTGGGAGTTTAATGCGATGAAAATACTGATCCCAGGCCACAGCGCAACGCACACGACACACGCGGTTCTGCCTGCCTGAAGGCTGCGAACCGCGTGTTTTTTTCTGCACAGCAAAGACAGGCAGCACGAGTGACAAAGGAGTTTGCTTCAGCCATGGATTACGGCATGATCAGCCAGATTGAGAAGGGTAGGCAGTACGCGCAGGAGCCGCACCGCATTAAGTTCAACGCGCTGGCGCTCACCTTTCAGGGCGACAACGCCGCTTACACCATCACCCTCGACGACGGCGGCTGGCACTGTTCCTGCCCCGGCTTCCAAACCTATCGCATCTGCCCGCACATCATGGCGCTTGAACGTATTCTCAAACCGATGCTCAAAATCCCCCCTGTGCCTTACGCCCCGGGCCAGAACGTGGTCAGCGACGTGGAGAAGGCCCACCGCTACGCCCAAGAGCGCGACCGCATCCGCTTCACGGCGTTTAACGCGACCGTTCACGGCAACAACAGCGAACACACTGTGACGTACGACAGCGGCGTGTGGTATTCCGACAGCACGTCGTTCAAGCTGCGCGGGGTCTCCAGCCACATCATCGCCCTGGAGCGCCTGCTCAAGGGCATGGTTGAACCAGCCCCGGCCACGGCGGCGCTGCCGCTCGACTGAGCCGGCCCGCCGCGCCGCACCCACCGCCGGGCAGGCAGGCTGTCCGGCGGTGAGCCGTGAACGAATTTGTGGAAGCAGCGCCCGGCATGTGTTAATATCTAGCCGCCTGATGTAAACAGCATGTGAACCTTGCCCCCGCTGCGCGTGTACCATACACGTGAAACACTGGTGTGAGGCGGCGCAGGCCTGCAAAAAGGCATTTGACAGGCAGTGTGTTATCGTGCAAACTCTGCGCCTTAATGTTCGTTAAAATGAAGAAGCCCGGTTGCTCACAGGAAGGAGGGCCTGTCTCTTGGCAGTCCTGATGGAGGTCAAAGACCTCGTAACGCGGTTCTACACACAGGAAGGTACAGTCTACGCCGTCAACGGCGTGTCTTACACCCTGAACGAGGGTGAAACACTGGGCGTCGTGGGTGAAAGCGGCAGCGGCAAAAGCGTGCATGCGCTGTCCATCATGGGCCTCATTCCAATGCCGCCGGGCAAGATTGAAAAAGGCGAGGTGATCTTCCGCGGGCGCGACCTGCTCAAGCTCTCCAAGGAGGAGATGCGGCTGGTGCGCGGCGCCGAGATCGCCATGATCTTCCAGGACCCGATGACTTCGCTCAACCCGGTGCTCACCATCGGCACGCAGATCACCGAGGCGCTCAAGCTCCACATGGACATGAACAACGCCGACGCGCGCAAACGCGCTGCCGAGCTGCTGTCGCTGGTGGGCATCCCCGACGCCGAGAAGCGCCTAAACGATTACCCGCACCAGTTCTCCGGCGGCATGCGCCAGCGCGTGATGATCGCCATGGGGCTGTCGTGCAACCCCAAACTGCTGATCGCTGACGAGCCGACCACCGCCCTCGACGTGACGATCCAGGCGCAGATTCTCGACCTGATCAAGCGCCTGCGCGACGAGTTCGACATGGCTATCATCTGGATCACGCACGATCTGGGCGTGGTGGCCGGCTTGGCCGACACCATCCAGGTGATGTACGCCGGCCTGATCGTCGAGCGCGGCCCAGTGGACGAAGTGTTCGCCAACACGCGCCACCCCTACACGCTGGGCCTGATATCGTCGCTGCCGCGCCTGGACGAGGGCGGCAACCGCCGCCTGACGCAGATCGAAGGCTCGCCGCCCGATATGCGCAATCCGATCACCGGCTGCCCGTTTGCGCCGCGCTGTGTTTATGTGCGCGATGTGTGCTGGGAGAACCTGCCGCCGCTCGAAACTGTCCCGGAGGCCTCTGTCCCCTCGCACACGATGGCGTGCTGGGTTGATGTCCGCACTAACGAACTGCGCCAGGGCGCGCCTGAGGCCAAAGGAGTCCCACTGTCATGATCAGCCCTGCCCCCCAACCCCAGACCAAACCGGCCGACCAGGAGCGCAATGTCCTGGTGCGCGTGCGCGGCCTGAAGAAATACTTCCCCATTACGTCTGGCATTATCTTCCAGCGCCAAGTGGGGGCGGTAAAAGCCGTTGACGACGTCAGCTTCGACGTCTACGAGGGCGAGACGCTCGGCCTGGTGGGCGAATCCGGCTGCGGCAAGAGCACGACCGGCCGCACCATCCTTCAGCTTTACCGGCCTACCGCCGGCACGGTCGAGTTCAAGGACGTGGACGAAAACGGCAAAGAGGTGTTCAAAGACCTCACCGCGCTCAAGGGCGAGGAACTGCGCAAGATGCGCCGCCGCATGCAGATGATCTTCCAGGACCCGTATGCGTCGCTCAACCCGCGCATGTCAGTGGGCCGCATCGTCAGCGAGCCGCTGCGCATCCACAACATCATGGGCAAAAAGGAGCAGGAGGAGTACGTCGCTCACCTGCTGGAGAAAGTGGGCCTCAACCCCTACTACGTCAACCGCTACCCGCACGAGTTCTCCGGCGGGCAGCGCCAGCGCATCGGCGTGGCCCGCGCCCTGGCGCTGGAGCCGAGCTTCATCGTGGCCGACGAGCCGATCTCGGCGCTGGATGTGTCCATCCAGGCGCAGGTGGTCAACCTGCTGGAAGACCTGCAGAAAGAGCTGAACCTCACCTACCTGTTCATCGCCCACGACCTGAGCATGGTGCGCCATATCTGCGACCGCGTGGCGGTGATGTACCTGGGCAAGATCGTCGAGCTGGCCCCAGCCGACGAGCTGTACGAGAACCCGCTGCATCCCTACACGCAGGCGCTGCTGTCGGCTGTGCCCATCGCCGACCCAGCCAAGGAGAAGAAGCGCCAGCGCATCATCCTCACCGGCGACGTGCCCAGCCCGGCCAACCCGCCGCGCGGCTGCAACTTCAACACGCGCTGTCCGGTGCGCTTCGATTTGTGCTACCGCGATCCCGACCCAGAGCTGGTCGAGGTCACGCCCGGCCACTGGGTGTCGTGCCACCGCGTGATGTAGCGCCGCCCGCCGCCCAGCGGATGAACTCCACAAAACAAACACAAAACAAAAAGGGCCTCGCGCCCTTTTTTTGCTGTTTCAAGCGGGCTGCTGTCACCGTCAGCCGGTGCGCTCGGCCACCACGATCACGCGGCGGTGATACAGGTTGCTGTTGGGATCGTAAGATGCGCCGTCACAGGTGATGAGCGTCAGCCGCTCGCCGCTGACCGGGTAGAGCACCGATAGGTCGTTGACAGCCACGCTGCGCACGTCGGCGACCGTGTACTGGCGGGTCTCGCCGCTGTAGCTGACGGTGACGATGTCGCCGGGGCGAAGGGTGTGCAGCGCCACAAAGATGCCAGGCGTGCGGTCCGGCATGTATGAGTGGCCGCCCACCGCGATGTTGCCGCCGCGATCGAACCAGCCGGTCCCCTGCAGATGGCCCAGACCGGTGAACCAAGGGTCAATCGTCCAGCTCACGCCGTTGAGCGGGAAGCGCCCAACAGCCGCGTCCACATTCAGCGCAGGGATCGAGATGCGCGTCTCGGGGCTGGCGGCGGCCGGGGCAGCGAGGCTTGTCAAGACGAGCAGAGCGACGGCCAGAACCAGAAGGCGGCGGGCGGTGGCATGGGCGGCGGTGTGTGTCATGGTGGGTGTCCTCGATCTCGTTGCTGCTGTTTTCACAAGTATAGAATTGATAAATTCATTATTTTGCTTAAGATGTCAATTCTTCACGCATTTTTCAGGGCGCGAGCGGTGGGCAGCCGTTGTTGCCAGAACCGGGCAGCGGGTTAGAATCGGGCGCAGGCAGGCAAGAGGAGCGCAGCTCTATGCCGTATGGTCGTCTCGACATCTTCTGGCCGGATGGCAGCATCAAGAGCTTTATGCTCAGCGGGCAGAGCACATCCGTTGGCCGCTCCAGCGGCAACACGCTGGCGCTGGATAACAGCACGATCTCGCGCTACCACTTCAGCCTGACAGTAGAGAGCGGCCAGGTCTACATTACCGACCTGGACTCGGCCAACGGGACCTATGTGGACGGCGTCAAGCTGGCCGTCAACGAGCGGCATCAGCTTTTCGGCGGCGAGGAAATCCTCATCGGCGACCTGCGCATGATCTATCATTACCTCGACCAAACGCCGACCCGGCTTGTGCCCGCCGTGGACGACGCGACGCAGCGCATCGAAATGTCGCTGCCGGAGTTCAGCATTGACCTGCACGCGCCGCTGCAGAGCGTCGCGCCCGGCGCTTACGTCACGGCGGAGCTGTCGGTAGAGAACAAGGGAACAGAGGATCGGCGCTTCGCCGTTGAGGTGACAGGCCTGCCGGCCGATTGGGTGCGAATTGACCGCCCGTCGCCGCTGGTGGAGGCGGGCGAAACGACGTTCGTGCTCATCACCCTGAAGCCGCTGCGCCGGCCGGAGAGCCGCCCCGGCAGCTACACGGCCCGCGTGCGGGTGTACCCGCAGGACATGCCGGACGCCGTGCTGGAGACGCCGATGGCGCTGCGCGTGCTGCCGTTTCGCGGCTTCGGGCTGGCGCTGGCTCAGGCGCGCCTCAGCGGGGCGCAGCGCTTCCAGCTTCATCTGCACAACCAGGGGAGCGTGCCGCTGCCGCTGACTGTCGCCGGGCGCGACGCCGCCGGCGCGCTGACCTTCGACCTGCCCACGCCTACGCTGACGCTGGCGCCCGGCCAGCAGCTCACCCTGCACGGCCGTGTGCAGCCGCGCCGGCGCGCGCTCGCCGGCAGCCCGCGCCGGCACACCTTTGACCTGCTGGTGCGCTCGCTCGATCACGCCGGCTTTCTGGCGGCCGTGCGCGGCCACTACATAGAGACCCCGCCGCTGCCAAGCTGGGCGCGCCCGGCGCTGCTGGCGCTGGCCGGCGCGCTCTTTCTGGTGGCGCTGCTCGCGCTGGCGCTCGGCAGCCCGCCGCCCGAGCCAGTCGTCGCCAGCGTGCAGCTCAGCAGCACCCAGGTGGGCCGCGGCACGCCCATCAGCGTGAGCTGGCGGGCAACCGACGCCGCCCAGGTGCGCCTGCTGGTCAACGGCACGCCGGTTTTTGTCGGCGCCAGCGCGGGCCAGAACAGCGCCAGCGTGGACACCGGCGCGCTGTTCGGCCCGGTGAGCGTGGTGGTGGAGGCGGTGAACGGCGAGCGCACCAGCGCGCAGTCGGTAACCGTTGACGTGTACGAGCCGCTGCGCTTGGAACGCTTCAGCGCAGCGCCGCCGCAGTTGTTCCGCGGCGTAGTGCAGCCGCTGATCGTCGAGTGGGAGGTGGCTGGCGCGGTGGACACGCGCGTGACCGCGCCCGAGGCTTTCACGCCCAACCTGCTGGAGTCAGGCGGGACAGGCGGCCGGTTCGAAATTGTGGGGATTCCGCTGGAGCCGGTGCGGCTGGCGCTGCTGGCGCACGACGCCGCCGGCGGCGCGCTGGCGCAGACGCTGACCGTCAGCGTGGTCAACCCGGTGTGCACCGCCAACGGGCCGGCTGAGCTGCGCGCCGGGCCGGACTTGGCTCATCAAGTGGTGGGCACAGTTCCGGGCGGGGTGACAGTGGTAGTGGACGCGCGCGACGCTGGAGGGGGCTGGCTGCGCGTGCCGGACCTGGGCGGCGGGCTGGCGGGCTGGGGCCTGCGCGACCAGTTCGCCTGCGCCGATTTCAACGCCAACGACCTGCGGGTTGAACTGAACGTGCCGCCCACGCCCACGCCCACGCTTACGCGCACACCGACGCCGGCGCCTACCCAGCCAGCGCCCACCGACACGCCAGGGCCGACGCCGACCACGGCCGGATAAGCGCGCCGCGTTAAGGTGTCATCTGCGGCAGAATAGTCGTGAACGCGCCGATCAGCTCGCTTACGCCGATGGGCTTGCCCAGAAAGACATCGGCCCCGGCCTTGAGCGCTTCGCTCATCAGGAAGCCGCCGGTCTGGCCAGAAACCACCACCAGCGGCGCGTTGAAGCCGCGCTCGGCCTGGCGCAGATAGTGCACCAGGTCCAGCCCGTTTATGTCCGGCAGCATCAGGTCGAGCACAACAGCCTGCGGCGCGTCGGCTGCAATTGCGCCCAGGGCGCTGGCAGCGGTGCTGACCACCCGCACTCGAAAGCCGGCCTGTTCCAGAATCATGCCGAACACGGCCGCCACATCGGCGTCATCCTCAACCACCAGCACGCGCTGGCCGCTGCCCAGCCGGGGAATGGGCTTGTCGTCGTCGGGCAGGCGGCGGCTGTCAGTCACCAGCGGCACAACTGCGAACAGCACTTGCAGCTTGAGCTGGCCTAACGCCAGCTCGTCGCCGTGGCGCAGCCGGTATTCGCGGTGTGGTTCCAGCAGGCAGCCGTTAAGGCGTGTGCCGTTGGCGCTGCCGGTGTCTTTGACGTGGATGCTGTTTCCGCTGGCCAGGATAGCGGCGTGCTGGCGCGAGACGCCCAGCGCATACCCGTTGTGCGGCCCTAAATCCACCGCTGGCACAATGCCGCGCTCGGGGTCAGCCCGCCCGATGGTCATGTGTTCGGTCACGCGCATCTGCATCGTGGAGGCCGTCCCCACCACGCGGAACTCAATCACCCAGGGCAGAACCGCGTCCAGCGGGCCGGTAGCCCGCACGGGCATGGCTGGCGCGTTGTCAAGCGCGCTTTCGTCCAGCAGATGCGTGCCGCGGGCGGCTCGGGTAAACACGTTGTTATCTGACATGCATTAACACCCTTGCGGCATTACCAAACACGTTAACTATAACCCAATTATACTGGACGAAGTGTAGAGAACGCAGCGGGATTCGTTGGGGTTTTGTGAAGATCGCCCTAAACAAAAAGGGGCAGGCTGTCGGCCTGCCCCGCTGCTGTGACGCGCATCCCGCTGCTTAGCTCACTTGAACAGCTCGCGCACGATGATGTTGCGCTGGATTTCGCTGGTGCCTTCGTAAATCTGGAAGATTTTCACGTCGCGCAGCAGCTTCTCCACCGGATACTCCTTCATGTAGCCGTAGCCGCCGAAGACCTGCACCGCGTCCACCGCCGCTTTCGTCGCCATATCGGCGGCGAAGGCCTTGGCGATGGCCGGGATGCGCGGGTTGGCGACGCCGGCGTCCACCTGCCAGGCAGCCTGCCACACCAGCAGGCGCGACGCCTCGTAGTTGATGGCCATCTCCGCGATCTTGTGGCCGATGGCCTGGTGCTGGAAGATGGGCACACCGAAGGCCTCGCGCTCGCGGGCGTACTTCACGCTTTCCTCCAGGGCGCGCCGCTGCAGGCCCACCGCCGCCGCCGCCACGCCGGGCCGGCTGTGGTCGAACACGTGCATGGCTAGGTAGAAGCCGCGCCCCTCGCCGCCCACCAGGTTCTCCGCCGGCACTTCAACGTTCTCAAACACGATCTCGGCCGTGTCTGAGGCGCGCTGGCCCAACTTGTCGAACTTTTTGCCCACGCTCACGCCGGGCATGTCGCGCTCCACCACAAAGCAGCTCATGCCTTTGTGGCCGGCGCTGGGGTCGGTCTTGGCGAACACGGTGAAAAAGTTGGCGTGCGAGGCGTTGGTGATGAACGTTTTAGAGCCGTTGATGATGTAAGCACCGTTCCGCTTCTCGGCGCGGGTGAGGATGCCGGCCACGTTCGAACCAGCGGCGGCCTCGGTCACGCCGTAGGACACATACTGGCCCTGATCCACCAGGCGCTCGCCCAGCCAGTATTGTTTCTGCCGCTCGGTCCCGCCCAAGATGATGGGCAGCGCGCCCAAGTTGTTGGTGCTGATGCTGGTGCCGATGCCGGTGCAGCCGTAGCCGAACTCCTCCGCCACGATGCACTCCTCCAGCACAGTCGCGCCCACGCCGCCGTACTCAGCCGGGATGTTCATGTTGGTCAGGCCCAGCTCGCGCGCCTTGTGAAAAATCGCGTCCGGGAAGATGGCGTGTTCGTCGTATTCGGCGGCGACAGGGATGATCTCGTTGGTCGTAAAGTCGCGCGCCATTTTTTGCAGCATCAACTGCTCGTCGGTGAGCGCGAAGCTGACGCCGCCGGCTGTAATCGTGTTTACCATCGTTTTTTCTCCACCCCAAATAATCAAACGGCCATTCGATTAATAAATTGTAGCATGGAAACTGCGCCCGGCAAGCGGGCAGGTTTTATTCGCTGCCGCCGTAGGCCGGGCGCGGCGCAGAGGGATACACCGCCGACAGCGCGGCCTGCGCCAGCAGCCCAGCCAGCGCGAACAGCGCCGCCCAGTGCAGGCCCAGGCCGAGGCCGAAGCTCAGCATCAGGCCGCCCGCCGCCGCCGCCAGCGCGATCAGCAGCGGCCCGCGCAGCGCCAGCAGCAGCGCGCCGCCGCCCAGCCCGCCGGCCAGCAGGCCCAGCAGCGTTACCGGCGTAAGCCCGACTGCTGTGCTCACCAGCAGCGTGAGGGCCGCCCCCGCGTAGAACCCCAGCGCGAACACCGCCACGTAGAACACAAACACGCTCATTCCAGCCCCCACGATGCCGCCCAGAAACAGCGCCGCAAACGTCGCGGCGCTTCCGCCGCGCGTGAGGTACAGCGTGATCAGCGCGGCCCCGGCGGCAAAACCGACGACCACCAGGGCCGTGTGGCTCATGCGCCAGCCGGCGCTTACGAGGGCCAGTCCGCACAGGATCAGCGCCAGCCGCAGCGGCAGCGGCCGCGGCGCCTCGGCCAGCCGCTGGTAGAGCACGGCGGTCTCACGCCCCAGCGCCTGCAGCGCGCCGCTGGCTGCGCCCGCCACCTGATCCACGGCCGGGTGTGTCGGCGTTTCGGCTGCCTGGGCTGCCGCGCCTGCCGCTGCCACCAGCAGGAGGCCCAACGCGCCAGCGGCTAGGGCCGCCCGCAGGCGGGTTGTGTGCCGCATGGCCCACCTCCGCATCTTCCAGCTTGTTATATTTATTGTAACCGGCCACCCCAGGCAGCATTACCCCAATCGCGCGGGGATCGAAATATTAGCGCTGCGCAGGCAAAAAACGCTATCATAAGACGCTGTTGCGCAGGTGCACACACGGAGGGCAGCGGCTTGTGAGCAGCTTTACGATCCGCCCTGTCGAACGAACAGACCGCAACTGGATCGCTCAGTTTCTCGACAAGCACTGGGGATCCACACGGATTGTGACCCGCGGCCAGGTTTACCTGGGCCATCTGCTGGACGGCTTCATCGCCGAGCAGGACGGCAAACCGGTGGGCCTGATCACCTATCGCATTGATGGGGACGCCTGCGAAGTTGTGACGATCAACAGCCTGGCGCAGGGCCAGGGCATCGGCACGGCGCTGCTGGAGACGGTCAAGCAGGTGGCGCTGGAGGCCGGCTGCCGCCGCCTGTGGCTGATTGTCACCAACGACAATCTGCCCGCGCTGCGCTTCTATCAAAAGCGCGGCTTCCATCTGGCAGCCGTGTACCCCAACGCGCTGGAGGCCTCGCGCCGGCTCAAACCGGAGATTCCCCTATTCGGCCTGGACGGCATCCCGCTGCGCGACGAGATCGAGCTGGAGCTGACGCTGTAGCGCGGCCCGCTGTGACCAATTCGCAAACGCGCGCCCACCCCCCAGCGGCGCGCCCGGCGCGCGCTCAGCGCTGGCCAGGGGGGCCTGCCAGCGCCCGCTTCATCTGACGCTGTGCGTCAGCGCGCCCGCCGGCACAGTCGGCGTGTACACGCCGTCAGCCGTGACGAAGATCGCGCTGCGCGCCCGCGCCGCGTCATACTGGCCGATCACGACCGTGTAGCGGCCGGCTGGCGTTCCCGATGGCAGCGCGAAAGCCATCTGATGCAGGTGCAGATCGCCGGCGCGCCACTGATAACCGGGGACGGCCGCGCCGTCCACGACCAGCGCGCGCTCGCCCTGGGCGTTGTAAACGTGAGCGAACGGCGCGAACAGCCAGCCGCTCGCCTCTAGCGGGAGCGGCTCGGTCACCTGCCAGGCGCTGATCACCCGCCAGCCGCTGCCAGCGCGTTCCAAGCGCGCGCTGACCGGGATGATGCCGTCATCCCCGCGCAGCACGCGGCCGTCGCGCGGGACAGCATCCGGCGTTAGGCGGTCCAGCGCCAGCGCCGCGCCGTCGGGCAGCAGCGCCCGCCACGAGGCAGCTGGGCTGACCGGCAGGCTGTCCAGCTCGCGGCCGGCGCGCACGACGACGGCCCCGCCCGGCGGCACAATCAGAACGGCGGGAGCGCGCTCGTCCTGCAAGTGGTCGAACGTCCGGCCCGCCAAGCTGGCCGTGATCCATTCTTCGACCGGGCTGATGACCAGCTCGGCCCCCGTGTAGAGCTGGTTGAGCGCCGCCCCCAGCGCCAGCCCGTGCTCCAGCGAGAGCGCGGTCAGGCCGTGCGCGCCGGGCAGGCGGGCCGTCTCCTGGGCGTAGCGGACGCTGTTCACCGCCATCAGAGCGCCAAAGGCCGCCGCCGCGAGCGCCGCCGCTGGCCCCAGCGCGCGCGGGCGCAGCGCGATCGCTGAGCTGATGGCGAAGGCCGCCAGCACCGCCCCGCCCGGCATCCCGATGAGCTGGTAGAACGGGTGCACGGCCTGGCTGACGTAGCTCATGAGCGCAGCCGGCAGAGCGAACCACAGCACCGGCAGCGCGGCCCGCCGGTCGCCGCGGGCCGCCCGCGCCAGCGCCAGCGCCGCCCCAGCCGCCAGGCAGGCGGTCAAAACCAGGTGCGCCGCCTGCGTGAGCGTCTGTCGCAGCGCGGCGTCACCCGCCGGCGCAGCAGCGCCGCGCGCAGCGGGGTAATCAGCGCCGGTAACCAGCCGCAGGGCGTGGCCCAGCGCCTCGCCGCTCAGCCGAGGGCCGCTGGCGCTGAAGCGCTCAAGCTCAGCGCCGAGCTGGCTGCTGTCAGCCAGCAGCGCCGCGGCGTACAGCGCGGTCGCGGCGGCAAAAGCCAGCGCGCCGGCAGCGCAGACGCGCCGCAAGCGCCGGTCGCGGGCGATGCGCCGCGCGTAGAGGGCCAGCGACGCGGCAAACGGCACAACCAACGCGAACGCCAGCAGATACGTCTGCGCTGCCAGCGTCAGCAGCGCCCAAGCCAAGCCCAGCCGGCGCCCAGGGCGAGGCGGCGCGCCGGCCAGCGCCGTCCACAGCGCCCATGCGAGCGCTGGGGCAAAGAAGGGCAGCAGGCCCTGCACCCACGTCAGGCGGCTGTACTCGATCACCCAGGGGTTGACGCTGACCAGAAAAGCCGCGATCAGCCCGACGCGCGGCCCGCCAACAGCGCGCCCGGCCAGGAAGGTGAACCACACGCCCAGCGTGTTCAGCGCGATGGTGAACACCACCGGCCCCAGCGGCGAGCGCGTCAGCGCGACCGCCGGCAGGTAAAGGTAGCCAGTGAGCGCCGGGTTGGCGAACAGCACCGACGTCTGCTGGCCAACCAGCGGCAGCGCGCCGCGCTCCAGCGTCAGCAGCGCCTGCCAGATGGGATAGGCGCGGTCGGTGTTGTGCTCGATCTGGAGCAGATAAGCACAGCGCAGCAGGCCGGCCAGCGCGACGACCGCGGCGGCGCCCCAGGCGTACAGCCTGCTGCTGGTGGACGGCTGAAAGCGCGCCATGCGTCCCTTCGCGCTGATCAGTACAGACTCAGCCGGCAATTGTAACCGCCCGCTGGCGCGCCCTCAACCGGCGCAGTCCGCGCAGCATCCCTGCCTGTGCGCGGCGCGCTGCAGGCGGCGCATTATTTTATCGGGTTTGCCAGGTCAGTCGGCGCGCGCGGCGGTCAAACCCGGCAGTGCCCACACGCGCGCCGTGTTGTCAGCGCCAACTGTGAGCAGGCGCGACCCATCTGGGCTGAAGGCAGCGCTGTAAATCATGCCGCGATGGCGGCCCACAAGGCCGGCCAGCGCCCCAGTGTTCGCGTCGAGCACCCACACCTGTCTATCCCGCAGCGCCACCGTCAGGCGCTGGCCGTCCGGGCTGAAGGCAAGGTCATTCACGATGTCGCCGTCATCGCTGTCGTCTGGCAGCTGGTAGGAGGCCTGCCGCTGGCCGTCCGCCGCTGACCACAGGCGGATGACGCCGGCCTCATCCGCAGTCGCAACTTGTGACCCGTCGGGGCTGAACGCTGCGGCTAGTATCCTCTGTTGGTGCGGCAGCGTGGCGATTGCTGTGCCGTCGTTCGCCGACCAGATACGCGCCTGATGATCCGGACTGAGTGTGACAAACCGCGTCCCGTCTGGACTGTAACGAACAAAGTAAGTCGGAAGGGGGCTGCTGTCGGGGCTGCCCAACGTCAGCCGCGTCTGCCGCTCAGCGATGGCATACAGTTCTAGGCGACCTTCCACGTTCCCGAACACAAGCTCGGCGCCGTCTGGGCTGAAGTCTGCGTCAAACAGCTCGGCGCTGGTGAAAGCGTGAACAGCTTCGCCTTCAGCGTTCCACAGCGCTGCCATTCCCGATCGTCTCCCTGCTGCGTTAAACGTCTGGTGAAGCGTCAGGTAGTGCGAACCGTCCGGGCTGACAGCCGCATCGAACATCGTGGAAGAAGAGACGTTCAAAGAAGAGACGTTCAACGGCAGCCTGCGAAATGCGCTGCCAGCCGCATCCCACAGCAGCACACCGTCAGACAGGCACGCGGTCATAATCTGCGCGCCATCTGGACTGAACGCCGCTCCAACCAACTCTCTATCTCTACTAATCACACTTCCGCTCGACAGACACGGCAAATCAACGACAGACGCGCTCTCCTGGGCAAAGTCCCACACGATCATATGCGCAGCGGAGATGATCAGCGCCGCGTGCGTTTCCTGAACGACGATGCGTTGGTTAACCCTATCGTCATCAAAGCTCGGGTCTGCGGCCTCATACGACCAGATCAGATCGCCTGTGTCGGCAGCCCACACGTAGGCCAGCGGCTTGTTCGGCCAGCTGGATACGCCTGTCGCCAGCAGGCGCGCGCCGTCCGGGCTGAACGCCACCGCCCGAATGTCTGGCGCGAAGTTTTCTCGCTCCGGATCGGCCAGGCTGATGCGCCGCAGCTCAGCGCCCTCAACCGACCAGAGCGCGATGTCGCTGTCGCCCACGGCGGCGATGCGCGCGCCGTCGGGGCTGAACGCGGCCGTGCGGCCGGCCAGAACCAGCCGTTCGGTCAGGGTTTCGAGGTCCAAAAGGCGTATCTGTCCCTCGTCGCGGCTGACAACCAGCAGCAGGTTGTTCGGCCCAAAAGCCGCGTCATCGCCGGCTGCGCTCAGCAGTTCAGCGCCATCAGCGGCGTCCCACAGCTGCACGCGCCCCGTCCAGGTGATCGAAACGATATAGCGCCCGTCCGGGCTGAGCGCGGCGCGGCGAAGCCCGGCCTGGTAAGGCTCAACCTCAACCCTAACCAACTGCTCGCGTTGGCCCGTCTCAACAGACCAGAGGCAGATACTGCTAGGG
>Ga0308417_1001920_pt1 | contig 13995 bp, 10 predicted proteins | sample HotsprSampleOS65_FD_203528 | JGI IMG/M metagenome (GOLD analysis project Ga0308417, IMG submission 203528) | Hot spring phototrophic mat microbial communities from Octopus Spring, Yellowstone National Park, Wyoming, United States - 20090730_OS65 ... | reverse complement strand
CCACGACGACATCGTCGATCACTGCTGCCATGCCTGGAACCGCCTCGTCGATCAGCCCGGGCGCATCATGTCCATCGGACTGCGGGACTGGGCACATCGGTTCTGATCAATGGGATTTGGTATGACCTGGCTGCTGTCGAGCAAGCAGCCCGGCCGGCGGGCCGCCGCAGGCTGCGAGTGCGCGGAAGGCGCGCTCCCTCACGCCCTTGCCTGCCCAGCGCACGAACCGGTCATCGAGCGTCTTGCGCGGGCCATAGGCTGCCGGTGCATCGACCCAGCGCCCGCCCGAGCGCAGCAGGTGCACGATGCCGCTGATCACACCCCGGTCGTCCACCCAAGGCTTGCCGCGCGTAGCCGTAAGGCAAAAGCAGCGCAAGCCGCCGCCTCCGCGCCTCGCTCAGAGAGACACAGATCACTCATCCCAATTCCCTTCATCACCGCCAAGGGAACCACTCCGACTCACACCATCCCCCCTCCCATCCCCCGTCGCTCAAAGACCTTTATGGGGCCAGACCCTAGAGAGGGTGCAGCTTCGACGTCCTCGCAGGCCCGTCGCGGGCCGCGGGACGGTGCGTCGCGGGCGGGACGGACGGGGAGGCGGACGCAACGCGTTTCCGCGGCCTCGTCTTCCTCATCGCCACCCCTGAGCCAACCCCGGTCCCGATCCTGCTGGGCGGCCCGCGCTGGCCGATCGGCACGGGGTGGTGTTGGGCGACTGGCAGATGGACGGCTTGACGCGCATCACCGTGCCGCTCGCGGCATTCTCGCGACGCTTTTCGGTCTGGGCCACGAATTGGACGGAGGCGAACCGGGTGGTCACACCGGAGTTCGCCTCGACTCTCGCCGCGCATGCCGCGTCCACCGGCTGGCGGGGCATGGACGCCGCCCTCGATCGCGACCGGTTCCTGCACCCTTCTGCCGCGCGGAGGCGGCCGGTTGAAAGCCAGCGCTCTGTTCAGGAGCCCGCGATTCCTGCTCTCGGGTGCCGATCGCCTGCTCGACGAGGTCCTGGTCGTGCACCGCTTGATCGCCTCCCTGCGCGGAGGGGTGGCGCTGGCCTTGCGCCGGACGGAAGGCCGAGACCGGTTTCCACCCGGGTGGGAACCGCGCCAACCGCGTCGGCGCAAGCATCGCGATGGCGCCCCACCAAAGCCCGCCAGGCTGGCTGCGGGTCGGGAGAGCGACCGTCAGACAGCACGAGCGTGCCGCCCGGCCGCAGGGTCGAGGTGGCGGTCGAACACGGCAGCGACTGCGCGCAGGAACGGGCGCCCCAGCGGCGTCACGGCCACTCGCCAGCCCTCGCGCTCGACAAGCCCGTCCGCGGCCATGGCATCAAAGCGCGGCAAAACATTCGCGAAGCGTCGGGGGTCGACCCCGTGCTCGCGGCAGGTCGCGCCGATGTCGACAGCGAGGGAGCACATCAGACGCTCGATCAGAAGCGCGCGCAGGCGATCGTCTGCGTCAGGCTCGATGCCGCGCACGATGGCGAGCCGTCCAGACCGGATCGCCTCCCGCCACGCCGGCACGGCGGCCGCGTTCTGCGCATGTCCCTGCGCAAACGAGGAGATGGCCGAGGCCCCGATGCCGATCAGGGTCGGGGCAGCGTCGTCGGTATAGCCTTGGAAGTTGCGCCGCAGACGCCGGTCGGCAAGCGCGATCGCAAGCGGATCGTCCGGCCGGGCAGCATGATCGAGCCCGATTGCGACGTAGCCTGCCGCCGTGAACACGGCAAGCGCGGCCCGAAACTGGGCCAGACGTCGCGGCGCGTCCGGCAGGTCGGACTCGCGGATCAGCCGCTGGTGGCGACGCATCCACGGCACGTGCGCATAGCCGAAAATCGCGACGCGGTCGGGGTTCAGCGAAAGCGCCTGGCGGGCGGTGCGCGCCACCGAGAGCTCGGTCTGGTGCGGCAGGCCGTACATGAGGTCGAAGTTGATCCGCTCGATGCGCGCTCCGCGCAGCCGAGCCAAGCACTCGGCAACCAGATCGAACGGCTGCACGCGGTTGACCGCCTTCTGCACCGCCGGGTCGAAGTCCTGCACGCCGAGCGAAGCGCGAGTGACGCCGGTCTCCGCCAGGGCACGGATCGTCGCGTTGGTCAACGTGCGCGGGTCGAGCTCGACCGCGATCTCGGCCTGTCCGTCGATGGCGAAGGCGGTGCGGAGCGCGGCGTCGACCTTGCGCCAGCCGGCAGCGCCGACGATGGACGGCGTGCCCCCGCCCCAGTGGATCCGCGTCACCCGCTGCGCGCGCCCGATCGCGCCCCGCCAGAGCGCGATTTCCGCGACAAGATCCTCGACATAGGCCTCGATCGGGGCGGACCCGTTCGCGACCACGGTGGTGCAGCCGCAGTACCAGCACATGCGGCGGCAGAACGGCACATGGAGATAGATTGAGAGCGGTTCCTCCGCCGGCAGGGCAGAGATCCATTCGCGCACCGTCGCTTCGGTCACGCCAGGATGAAACTGCACCGCCGTGGGGTAGGAGGTGTAGCGCGGCAGCCTGCCGTCCCAGCGTGCGATCAGGAGCGCGTCATCAACCATGGTCCGGCGAGTGTCGACGGTCTGCCTCCGGCCCGGCATTGATGGAGGTCAAGCTGGGGCGATGGCCCGCGAGTGGGGCTCCGAGGGCGCGCGCGCCTCCGTAAGCAGACGGGCAAGCGCGTCAAGCAGGTCGTCGCGCGAGAACGGCTTGCGCAAGACGGGTAGGAGAGTCTGCGCGGTGCCCGTGTCGTCGTAACCGGTCATCAGCAGGATGGGCAGGTTCGGGCGCAGAGAGCGGATTTCGGCGGCCAGCGCATGGCCGTCGAGGCGGCCCGGCATGCGCACATCCGTCAGCACTAAGTCAACGGCAACGCCGTAGCTCAACAGCGCCAGCGCGGCATCGCCCTCGGCCACTGTATGCGTGCGCAAGCCAGCATCGGCGCAGAGGCGTTCGATCGCGGCGCGCAAGGGCGGTTCGTCCTCCACGATCAGCACGGTCGCGCCACCGAGCCCGGCATGGGCCACTCGCCCAACGCGGTCTGGCTGTTCCAGCGGCTTCGCCGCCGCCGGAAGCCAAAGCGTGACTGTTGTGCCGCGGCCCGGCGCGCTGTCGATCCGAACCTCGCCGCCCGACTGACGAACGAACCCGTAGACCATGGCAAGACCGAGGCCCGTGCCCTTGCCCGCCCCTTTGGTGGTGAAGAACGGCTCGAAAGAGCGGGCCAAAACCTCCGCCGGCATGCCGACACCCTGGTCGGTGACGGCGAGTCTCACTGCGGGGCCGGCAAGGCCGAGAGCAGCGGCCTCTGCCTCGGGCGCGGTCGCGGCCGCTACGGTAATGGTGCCGCCCATCGGCATTGCGTCCCGCGCGTTCAGGACCAGGTTGACGAGTGCGCTTTCGAGCTGGGCGGCATCCGCGAGCGCCGGCACCGTGCCTGGGGCGAGATCGACCCTCAGTTCGATGCGGCCACCAAGGGCGCGGCGGAGCAAAGTTTCTACCCCGCCAAGAAGCGGGGCCAGCGGCACAGCGGCGGGCCGCAGCGGCTGGCGCTGGCCGAAGGCGAGCAAGGCACGGGTGAGTTTCGCCCCCTTCTCGACCGCGGCCAGGGCGGCCGAGGCGAGATCCTGCGCCTCGCCCTCGGCGAGCTGCTCCCGCACGAGTTCGAGGTTCAGCCCGATGACCGAGAGAAGATTGTTCACGTCGTGCGCGATGCCGCCGGTGAGTTCGCCAAGGGCCGACAGGCGCTGCGAACGCTCGAGACGGTTGCGCTGTTCGACCTGTTCAGTGGTGTCCTGGCTCACCCCGACCAAGGCGACCGGCGTGCCATCGGAGGCACTCTCAAGGGCCATGGTTGAGGTACGGTAGCGGATCGTTCCGTCCGCACGACGGACGCGATAGGTGACGAAGGCCGGCTCACCGCTCAACCGCACGCTGTCGATGGCGGCAAGAACGGCGTTCGCGTCCTCCTCGTGCCAGACATGCCTTTGAAAGTTCTCGATCGTGGGCACGAAAGAGGCCAGGTCGCGGCCGATCTGCTCGGCGATGGTTTCCGAGATCTCGAAACGGTCCGAACCAATCGGCAGACGCCAGAAGCCGAGCCCGGCGAGGCGGGCGGCCTCGGCGAGCTGGAGCTGGACCCGCGCCGCCCTTTCGTTGGCCGCCACAAGCTCGGTCACGTCCTGCGTCGTGCCCAGCATCATCAGGCGGCCGTCGCGGTCGCGTTCGATCCCGGCGGTGATGCGTAGCCAGCGGACCTGGCCGTCGTCGTGGCGAACGCGGCACTCGACCATCTGCGTCTCACCCGAGGCGAGCAGCCGCTCCCTCGCCTCGTCCCAGCGCGAAAGATCCTCCGGCAACACGCGGGAGCGGATGAGGGCGATGGAGGGGAGCACGCTTCCGGGGGCCAGCCCGTAGTGGCGGAACACTTCGTTCGACCACTCCATGGTCTCCTCTTCCGGGCGGCGCCGCCAGAAGCCGAGCCGGGCCGCGCGGCCGGCATCGGCGAGGAGACGCTCTTGCCGGCGTAGCCGCTCCTGCGCCTCCACCTCGTCCGTGACGTCCTGGCAGATGCCGGTGACGGCGACCGGCCGGCCGGCGCCGTCGCGCTCAAGCCCGGCGACGATTCGCACCCAGCGCAGGCTGCCATCGGGGCGCAGCACGCGCACGGTCGCGGTCTCGGTCGTGCCCTCGCTGACGATACGCGCCCCGGACTGCTCGATGATCGCCAAGTCGTCGGGGTGAAAGCGGGAGCGGAACACCGAGAGGTCGAGCGGCCCAGAGTCAACCGGCAAGCCGAACTGTCGGAGCTTCTCCTCCGAGGCGACCATAATCGACCCATCGAGGGCCCGACGGTAGAAGCCCATCTTCGCCACGCGCTCGACCTGGCGTAGCCGTTCGGCCTGTTCGGCCATGCGGGCCTGGGCCTCGACCTCCTCGGTGATGTCGCGCGTAACACCGACGACAGCGACCGGCGCTCCGCCCTCGTCGTACTGCAGCTTGCCGACGGCCTCGCGCCAGCGGATGGTGCCGTCGGGGCGGACAATGCGGAACCGGGTCGGTCCCGTGTCCCCGGTCTCGAGCAGGCGCCGGTGGGCGGCTTCGACGGTCTGAAGGTCCTCGGGGTGGACCATGGCCAGCACCGCCTCGGGGGTCGGCACGAAGGTCGCAGGGTCAACGCCGTAGGCGGCGTAGAGGTCGGGCGTCCACTCGTACGTATCGGTGTCGAAGGCGCGCCGGTAGAAGGCGATGCCGCCAGCCTGCCGCGCGGCCTCGAGGAAGCCCTGTTGCCGTTCGAGACGCTCGCGCGCCTCGACCTCCTCAGTCACGTCTTGAGTAAGCCCGTTGACCCCAACAGGCTGGCCCCTCTCGTCGCGCTCAAGGCTCGCCTGCATCCGGATCCGCCGCACGACACCGTCCGGCAGGACGAGGCGGAAGGTACAGCCTGCCGTCTCCTCGCCGCGCTGCAGCCGTTCTGAGACCTCCTGAAGTGCGGGGAGGTCGTCAGGATGCACGCGCTCGCGTGTCTCCGCGAAGGTCGGAGCGTAGTCCTCCGGGAAGCCGTGCTGGCGACGGAACACGGGCGTCGTCTCGAAGCGTGACCCATCAAGCGAGCGGGAGTAGAAGCCGATCCCGGCGACACGCCCCGCCTCGGCGATCTGCCGCTCCCGACGGGCGAGTCTCTGTTCCGCCTCGATCTCCTCAGAAATGTCGAGGGCGACACCGTAGAGCGCGGCCGCCCTGCCGTCGGCGTCGCGCTCGAGCGCCATCGACGCCCACAGGTGACAGATCCGGCCGTCGGACCGTCGCACCCGGTATCTGATCTGCCCCGGTTCTCCCGTCTCCACCACCCGCTGTGGCAGGGCCCGCAACGCGTCCCGGTCCTCGGGCAGGACCCGCGCGTACAGCGCCTCTAGGGTTGGGACGAAGCTCTCTCGGTCTTCGCCGACGTGCTTGTACATCTCGGGCGACCACTCAAGCCGCCCTGAGCCGTCGAGCGGACGCCGCCAGAAGCCAAGGCCTGCGAGCCGCCCCGCTTCGGCGATCTGCAGGTCGCGGCGGATCACCGCCTCGTGCAGGGCTTCCCGATCCGTAATGTCCTGGCTGACGCCGTTCAGCCAGACCACCTCGCCCGCGGCATTGCGTTCGGCCGAGATCAGGGACCAGCGCACGCGAAGCGCCCCGTCCGAGGGCCGGCGGAAGCGGAAGACGACGCTCCCCGGCTCGCCGGTCTCGGCCACACGGGCGAGGGTGGCGAGAAGCCGAGGGCGGTCCTCCTCCGCGACCAGCGCCCAGGCTGCCTCTGCCGTGGGCACGAAACTGTCGGGTGTGACCCCGAACTGGCGGTAGGATGTGTCGTCCCAGTGGTAGCGCTTCGCCTTCAGGTCAAAGCGCCAGAAGGCGAGCCCCGCCAGCCGCACCGCGTCGTTGAGCTGCGCGGCCTGCCGGGAAATCGTTTCGCGCGCGGCATATAACTCCGTGACGTCGGTCACCGCGCCGTACACCGGGCCAGGGGTGCCGTCGCTCGCCGGCAGCTGGATCGCCTTGTCCTCCACCCAGCGGACCGACCCGTCGGCGGCAATGATGCGATAGGTATTGTGCCAGCCTCGGGTGAAATCGGCGGCGCGGTAGCTGCGCTTGAGCTCCTCGCGGTCCTCCGGCCAGACCACGGTCTTGCGCCAGATGTTCGGCCGCGATTCCAAGAAACGTCGCGACTTCCCGGTTAAGCGCTCGACGAAGTCGCCGAAATATTCCGACGGCGACTGCGGCGTGCGCCTACGCCACAGCCCGATGCCGAGGCTGTCGGCGATCCGGCGCATCTCTCCCTCGCGGTCGGCAAGCTCTGCCGCCGCACGGTCGAGCCGGTGCAGGGTCCGGCTCAGCCTGTGTGCGAGCACGAGGAGCACGCTGACCAGGACGACGGCCGCCGCGCCCGCGGGTGCGGCCACCACCAGCCAGTCGCGCAGAAGCACCCGGCGCGAGGGGGCAACGACAACCACGCTCGACCCGCCGCGCACGGGCCGCACGACCGCCGGCGCATCGGCCACGGCGCCCAGGGCGAGAGCCTGGTCCTCGTCCGCCCCACGCGGAGGCAGGCGCCCGATCGACGTGCCGTCACCGAGCAACAAGAGGATCACCACCTCAGGCGGCACACCGATGCTGGGCAGGAGCGCACCCTCGCCCACTGCCGGAAGGATGGCGGAGACGACGGCGCCTAGTGCGCCTTCCGCGTCGAACACCGGCAGGCCGACCGCCACGACAGGCGTTCCGGAGAAAGGCCCGACCTCCCCGACGTATCGCTGGCTCACCGCGAGCCGGGGCTGCGGGTCGCGCATGACGGACAGGAAGGCCGGGCTGTCGGCGAGCGGCGCAGGGTGCAGGTGCTCAGGCGCAGCCCAGGAGGCGGCAACCAGCCTGCCGTTCCGGTCCAGCACGAGAACGGCGCTCGCACCTCGGCTCGCCCTCAGCGCGTGCTGCGCCAAGCGATGGAGCAACTCCCTCTGTTCCCCCCGATCGAGGCCGGAAGGCTCCAACGCCGCGGCGATGGCGGAGAGGGCGTAGTCGAGCGCGTCGAGCCGGCGCGACGTCGCCTCGGCCGCGATCTCCGCCAGGGCGGCAGCCTCGACCTCAGAGCGCCTCAGCGAACTTCTCAGCTCGAGGGCGAGAGCGAGCACAACCGCGGAGAGGATTCCCGCGCCGAGGGCGACGGCCGCCCAGCGCAGACGGCGGGCGAGCCGAAGCTCCGGGCGAGAGGTCACGGTTTCAGCCGGGCGGCTGCTTGGCCGCGTCGTGGAGGAACCCGCGCAGGGTCGCGGCAGAGAAGGGCTTCGCGTGGGTCGAAATCCGCCTCAGCCCGCAGCGCGTTGCCGTCTGCCCAGCGAGGCGCAGAAGCGCATCCCCGTAGCCCGAGACGATCATCACAGGGATGTCCTTGCGCGTGGCGGCGAGCCGCCCCAGAACGTCGAGGCCGGAGCCCTCCGCCAGCATGCAGTCGACGATCGCGGCGCCCGGCTGAAACTGGTCAAGCGCCTCGAGGGCTTGCTCCGCATCGACGCAGGTGCACACCTTCCAGCCCTCGGCTTGCGCGACGTTGGCGACCACGTGGGCGAGAGCAGGATTGTCCTCGAGCAGCAGCAGGTTCGGCTCCGCTGTCTGATTACGGCCGGAAAGGGATGGCGTCACTCGATCGGTCATGGCGGACGGCCCCTACCACAAGAACTCAATCTTCTCGTACTCCGCCCGCCTTGACAAAGGGTTCAAGTCTCGCGCGCAGGGTCGTGACCGTGGACAACCCTGCCGCGTTCCTCACGGTACAGCGAGCGCGATCAGGAACGGCCCAGACCTTGAGAAGGATTGGCGCAGCAGGTCAGCGAGGCGGCCGAGATCCTCCGCCGCTGCCGCCTCGACACCGAAGCCTTGCGCGATCCGCACCCAGTCGAGGTCGGGATTGCCGAGGTCGATGAGATCGAGCGCGGTGCGCCCCGGGTTCGCGCCGACATTGGCCAATTCCTGGCGAAGGATGGCGTAGCGCCGGTTGGCAAAGAGGACGATGGTGCAGTCGCAGCGTTCCCGGGCAAGGCTCCACAGGCCTTGCACCGTGTATAGAGCCGAGCCGTCCGCTTGCAGCCCGATGACCCGCCGGTCGGGGCATGCGACGGCCGCGCCGAGGGCAAGCGGGATCCCTTCGCCGATCGAGCCCCCAGTCAGCTGCAGCCAGTCGTGCGCGGCAGCCGTATAGGTGGCGGGAAAGAAGCCGCGGCCAGTCGTGACCCCTTCGTCGACCACAATCGCGCCCTCGGGCAGAACGGCGGCAAGGACGGCGGCGATGCCCTCCGAAGTGACGGCGCCGCGCGGCGGCTCGGCCGGTCTGCCGTCAGCACCGGGCGGGGCGGCGATGCCGGCAGCCACCTCCGACGCCACGGCGTCAAGCGCTGCCGTCGCGTCCTGGTCGGGCCGGGCGAGCACGTGCACCGCGCAGCCTTCGGGCAGAAGCGAGGAGGGCTTTCCCGGATAGGCGAAGAAGGCCATAGGGTGCTTGGCGCCGATCAGGATGCAGGCGCGGAAGCGCGCGAGACGGGTGAGCGCGAGGTCGACCGGATAGGGGACCCGCTCGAGCGGGTAGCGGCCGCGGCCGCGGGGCAGGCGAGCGTTCGACATCTGCGCCAGGACCGAGGCCCCCGTCGCAGCCGCGATGCGGAATGCGGCACGCTGCCCTCTCTCCGACACCGCCGAGCCGCCGAGCAGGAGCAGGCAGTTCGCGCCGTCGCGGCGGAGCATCCGCGACGCGGTCTCGATTTGCGCCGGCGCAGGCGCGAGCGGGGCGGGCACGGGCAGCGGCCCGACCGGCCCGTCGGCGGAGTTCCAAGCGGCATCCGCCGGCAGGATCAGGGTGGCGATCTGCCCGGGCGGGGTGCGTGCTGCCTGCACCGCTGCCGCGCCGTCCGCTGCAGCCGTGCGGGCGCGCCGCACAACCCTGACCCAGTCGCTGTAAGGCCTCGCCGTGCCTTCCACGTCGGCCGTCAGCGGCGCGTCCCAAGCCCGGTGGTGCGTGGCATGGTCGCCGACGATGGCAACGACGGGGGAGCGAGCGCGCCGTGCGTTGTGCAGGTTCGACAAAGCATTGGCCAGACCCGGCCCGCAATGGAGCAGGATGCTGGCAGGTGCGCCGGCCATCCGGGCGTAGCCGTCAGCCGCCCCGCTCGCGACCCCTTCGGCGAGGCAGAGCACGGAGCGAAGGCCCCCGACCCGGTCGAGAGCGGAGACGACGTGCATTTCCGAGGTACCGGGGTTGGCGAAACAGGCCGCAATCCCCGAACCAATCAGGGTGCGCACCAGCGCCTCCGCGCCGTTCATCGTTCTGCCAAGCGTGTCCATCGCGTTCCGCTCTGCCGCTGCGGGCAGGCCGCCACAGCGGTTTCGCCGGGTCAAGGCGGCACAGGCGGGGAGAGGAGGGGACCGCGAAGCGTAAAGCCGCGGAGGAGAAGGCGCCGGCGGAGCCCTTCTCCCCGGCCCTTCAGCCGAGCCGTCGGCCCAAGGCGAGCGCGGCTGCGTAGCCGGCGAGCGCAGCCGCGATCCAGACCCATCCGTGCAAGCTGCCCGACGCGATGCCGGAGACGTAAGCCGAGATGTTGCAGCCCCCGGCGAGGATGGCGCCGAAGCCGAGCAGCGTGCCGCCGCAGGCGGCGGCGCCAGCGGCGCGCCACGTCAACGGGCGACCGAGAAGAAGCCTCCCGGTCAACGCAGCCGACACCCCCGCCCCGAGGACGAGCGCCACCGCCATCACGCCAAAGCGGTCGGCCGTTAGCGGAGCGAGGAGGCGGTCGGACCGTCCTTGCTCCTCCCACCACGCCCAGAACAGCGGGTCGTCGAGCCCCAACTCGCCGACGAGCCGGCTGCCCCAGAGCGGGAACGCGGCGACGATTCCCCATGGGCGGCCCGCGAGCAGGAGCGTGGCGAGGTTGAGCAACGCGAGCGCGACCGCGCCCCAGGCCAGGGGTGAAAGCCCAGCGCGCCCGGCAAACAGCGGCTCGGCTGCGCCGTGGCGATGCCTCTCCAGCACGACCAGCAGCGCCCAGACGGCACCGAGAGTGCCGAGGATGAGCAGAAGCGCAAGGGAAGTACCGAACGGCCCCGGCAGGCTGACGGGCGGCAGGGCCGGGAGCCTGGACCATACGGAGCTGGAGGCGGCGGCGAGGGTCGCGCCGAACACAGCGAACGGGATGGTCAACCAAGCGGAAGCGCTGCCGGCGCCGGCGCAGAACAGCGTTCCGGACACGCAGGCCCGCGCCATGTTCATGCCAATGCCGAACAGGAAGGCGCCGATCGCCGTCGCGACACCGGCCGACGCGATCGTGCCTGCGGCCGGCACGCCCCAAGCCGGAGCGAGGGAGAAGGCTGGCAGGAACAGCATCGCGCCGAGCCCAAGCAGCAGGAGCTGTGCCCGCATCGGCCGAGTGCGGCGGAACGCGAACAGGTCGCGGAAGCCGCCCGCGAAGGTGAAGGCCGCACGATGCAGCGCAAAGCCCAAGCCGGCCCCGACGAGCCAGAGTGCGGCAAGCCGCCAGCCGTGCTGGCTGTTCAGCCAGGCTGCACCGAGGGCAAGAGCAAGCAGCGAGACCACGCCGAGCGCCGCACGGTTGCGAGACCAGCGCGCGGGCGAAGCGGACACGGCCGCTCCGGGAGACTGGACGGTGGTATGCAGCGCGGTCACGACAGAGGCCTCCGGAATATTTTCCAGGCTAGTAGAGCACCGCGGGCTTCAAAAATCAACACGAAATATGATAGTAATTTTCACGATCGCACCCGGCAGCGGCCGTAGCGGCGTCAGATCGTCCAGGTCAGCGCCGCCGGCGGCTCCGGCGCCAAGCCGGCAGCGACGGCCCGCCGGCACAATGCGTCCACGGTAACGCCGTCAAGGCGGCCGAGTGCCGCCTCCGCCGCCTCGGCGAGAGAGGGGGCGACGACCGCGGCGATCAGGGTCGGGACGTTGCCCCCAACCCCCGCAGGCAAGGCGGCGCGGGCAACCTCGCCGGCCGTGATGTCGCGCCGCGACCGCGCGAGCCGGTACCCGCCCCCGCGGCCGCGTGCCGAGGCCAGGATTCCGGCGCGCGAGAGGGTCTGCAGAAGCGGTTCGATGCCGCGCGGGCTGTGCCCCAGCCGATCAGCTATCGCAGCTGCCCCGACCGGACCCGCAACGCCGTGCAGCGCCACGTCCAGGACGATGGCGATGGCCAGGGCCAGCCGGCCGTCGGCAGAGAGGGATAGGTCCGCGGCGCCGGTCCGCGGCGGCTCAGATGGAGGGGAGTCGGACATGTCTCTGAACTACGACACGAGATCGTGGTATTCCAGCCCCATGACACACCAAGCACCCCGAATCCGCGACACGATCCTGGACACGATCGGCGCCACCCCGCTGGTTCGCGCCGCGCGCCTTGCCGCCGAAGAGGGGCTGGCCGTCGACCTCTGCCTTAAACTCGAATTCTTCAATCCGGGCGCCTCGGTCAAGGACCGGATCGGGCTCGCCATGGTGCGCGCGGCGGAGGCAGAAGGCCGGATCGCCGCAGGTGCCACCCTGGTCGAACCGACCTCCGGCAACACCGGCATCGCGCTCGCGATCGTCGCCGCCGCGCGCGGCTACCGGCTGATTGTCACCATGCCGGAGGGGGCTTCTGAAAGCCGTCGGCGTATGCTTCGTCTGTTCGGCGCCGAAGTGGTGCTGACCCCGGCCGAAGACGGCATGCGCGGTGCGATCGCCGAAGCCGAGCGCATCCTCGCCGCGACCCCGAACGCCCTGATGCCGCGGCAGTTCGACAACCCCGCCAACCCGAGCATCCATGAATGCACCACCGCCGAGGAGATCTGGGCGGATACCGGCGGAGAGGTCGATGTGATCGTCGGCGGCATCGGCACCGGCGGCACGGTCACCGGCATCGCCCGCGCGCTCAAGCCGCGCCGGCAGTCGCTTCGCGTGTTCGGCGTCGAACCGGACGAGAGCGCCGTGCTTTCCGGCGACGTGCCGGGGCGCCACGGCATCCAGGGAATCGGCGCCGGCTTCCGCCCCCGCGTGCTGGAGCTCGAGCGTCTCGATGGGATCGTCCGCATTGCCGAGGCCGAGGCGATCGCGACGGCGCGGCGCGTCGCACGCACGGAAGGGATCGCGGTCGGCATCTCCTCCGGCGCTGCCGTAGCGGCCGCGATCAAGGTGGCGCGCGAGGAAGCCCGTGACGGCCAGCGGATCGTCGCGATCTGCCCCTCCTATGCCGAGCGCTATCTCGCGACCCCTCTGTTCGCCAATCTCGACTGAACATTCAGTGAACATTCGGCGTCACCGCCGCGAGTGTACCGGCGCGAGATGGACCGCGTTGCCGCCTCCTCCTTAGGCTCCTGCCGCGCAAGCAGGATGCGTCCGGAGGAGAGCGATGGCGAGCGGACTGATCGACCCCTTGCCGAAGGTCTGGGACCCGAACGCCCCCCTCGGCACGATGTTGAAGGGCAAACGCGGCCTCGTGGTCGGCATCGCCAACGAGCACTCCATTGCCTACGGCTGTGCCGCGAAGCTGCGCGCCTTCGGTGCCTCGCTCGCCGTCACCTGGCTGAACGAGAAGGCGGAGCGCCTCGTCCGCCCGCTCGCGGAAGCGCTGCAGGCCGAGATCATGATGCCGCTCGATGTCCAGATCGACGGCCAAATCGAGGCGGTGTTCGACCGCCTGCGCGACACGTGGGGACGGCTCGACTTCCTCATCCACTCGATCGCCTTCTGCCCGAAGGAGGACTTGCACGGGCGGGTCATTGACTGCTCACTTGCGGGCTTCCAGCAGGCGATGCACGTGTCCTGCTGGAGCTTCCTGCGCATGGCCCATCTCGCCGAGCCCCTGATGACGGAGGGCGGGGCGCTGGTGACGATGAGCTACTACGGCGCTGACAAGGTGGTGAACAACTACAACGTCATGGGGCCGGTGAAGGCCGCGCTCGAGGCGGCAGTGCGCTATGCCGCGGCCGAGCTCGGTCCGCGCGGGATTCGCGTCTATGCCGTCTCGCCCGGCCCGCTGAAGACCCGCGCCGCATCCGGCATTGCGCATTTCGACGAGCTGATCGAGATGGCACAAAGCCGGGCGCCGGCGGGGCGGCTGGTCGACATCGCCGAAGTCGGGCGCGTGGTCGCGTTCCTCGTCAGCCCCGCCGCCTCCGGCATGACAGGAGATACGATCTACGTCGACGGCGGCCTGCACCACATCGCCTGAGCCCCCTGGTGTGCGGAGGCGTGTGCACGAGAGCGGTGTCCATACGGCCGGAAACCGCTCTGCGCGTTCCGTTCAAGCACAAGCATCTGTGCGCATGGGGCCGGTTCCAGCCGCATGCGCGTTGTTCAGCAGCCTGCTAGGCGAGTAATACCAAATCCCATTGATCAGAACCGATGTGCCCAGTCCCGCAGTCCGATGGACATGATGCGCCCGGGCTGATCGACGAGGCGGTTCCAGGCATGGCAGCAGTGACCGACGATGTCGTCGTGATCGC
>Ga0308417_1001919_pt1 | contig 13997 bp, 11 predicted proteins | sample HotsprSampleOS65_FD_203528 | JGI IMG/M metagenome (GOLD analysis project Ga0308417, IMG submission 203528) | Hot spring phototrophic mat microbial communities from Octopus Spring, Yellowstone National Park, Wyoming, United States - 20090730_OS65 ... | reverse complement strand
CATGACCGCCAGGTCCTCGGCCGTGCGGGCCGAGGCCAGCTCACGTCGGGGCTCCACCCGCAGCACCCGCATGCCGAGGTTGGCCACCCCGTTGAGCACCCCGATGAGCGGACGGAACAGCCACAGGTAGGCCCGGTTGGGCAGCACCAGCGCCAGCAGGGTCCGTTCGGGGTCGGTGAGGGCGATGTTCTTCGGCACCATCTCGCCCACCACCAGGTGCGCGAAGACCACCAGCACCAGGGCCACCACCACCGCCACGGTGTGGCCCAGCACGGCGTCGAGCAGCCCGGCGACCGCCGGCTCGGCCACCGCGCCGAGCCCGAGGGAGGCCATGGTGATCCCGAGCTGGGCCCCGGCGAGCTGGAGGTTGAGATCACCGGTGGCGGCGAGGGCGTGACCGGCCCGGGCCACGCCCTCGTCGCGGAGGCGTTCGAGCCGGGTGCGGCGTGAGCCGACCACCGCGAACTCGACGGCGACGAAGAAGCCGTTGGCGACGAGCAGCAGGGCCGCCGCCACCAGGGCCCACGGGGTGCTCACGTGGGCGCCGCCCCCGGCTCCGAGGCCCGCAGGACCACCTCGGCGATGCGGCGTCGGTCCATGCGGGCCACCTCGATCGTCCACTCGCCGTGGGTGAACCCGTCACCGACCTCGGGGATCCGACCCAGGCGATCGAGCACGAACCCGGCGAGGGTCTCATAGGGGCCCTCGGGCAGCTCGAACCCGCAGATGTCGGTCACCTCGTCGGGATGCAGGGTCCCGGGCAGGACCCAGGTGCCCGCCGGACCGGGCGCGGTGAGCAGCGGGGTGCGGGTGTCGTACTCGTCGTCGATCTCGCCGACGATCTCCTCCACGAGGTCCTCGAGGGTCACGATGCCGGCGGTGCCGCCGTACTCGTCCACCACCACCACGAGATGCTGGCGGCGCTCCTGCATGTCGAACAGCAGGTCCTCGAGCTCCCGGGTCTCGGGCACCGCCAGCACGTCGTCCATGAGCTCGGCCACCGTGACCTGATCCCGTTGCTCGGGGGGCACCCGGTGCACCCTCTTGACCAGCACCACCCCCCGGATGTCGTCGAGGTCGGCGCCGTACACCGGGAACCGGGAGTGACCGGTGGACGCGGCGAGCGACACCAGCTCGGCGGCGGTGGCCTCGCAGCTCACGGCGTGGACGCTCACCCGCGGGATCAGCGCGTCGGCCGCCGTCTTGCGACCGAAGCGGATGGAGCGGGTCAGCAACGTCGACGCCGAACCCGCCAGGGTCCCCTCCTCGGCCGAGGCGGCGATGACCAGCTCGAGCTCGGGCAGGCTCCGCACCTGCGACAGCTCCTCGGCCGGCTCCAACCCGAGCCTGCGCACCGTCCAGTTGGCCGCACCGTTGAGCACCCGGATGACCGGCCCGAACAGCGCTCCGTACCACCGCAGGAACGGGGCGAGGCCGCGGCTGGTGGTGTCCGGGTGGGCGATGGCGACCCCCTTCGGGATCAGCTCGCCGACCACCATCTGCACGGCCGTCACCGCCAACAGCGCCACCAGCAACGCGACTCCCGCACCCAGCGGCGGGTGCATCAGCTCGGCGACGGTGGGCCTGGCGATGAAGCCGATCACGAGCGAGGTGACGGTGATGCCGAGCTGCGCACCGGAGAGGTGGAACGACAGCCTCCGCAGCAGCGAGCGCACGAGGCGGGCGCGGCGGTCGCCGGCCTCCGCCCGGCGGTCGATGCCGCTGCGGTCGACGGCGACCAGGGCGAACTCGGCCGCGACGAACACCCCGTTGGCGGCGATCAGCAGGCTGACGGCCAGCAGGCCGAGCGCGACGTCGATCGGGTACTCCGGGACGGCGGATGGCGGAGGTCGCGCAGCGTAGCCGTCCGCCTTGGCACACCGAGAGTCATTCGACAAACTAATCGTATGGGGATCGAACGATCTGGGCCGGAGCAGGTCTCGCCCATCGGGCGGGTCCTCGCCCGGCTGGCCAAGCACGTCGAGCAGGGAGCGGCCGACGTCGAGCTGTCCCTGCCCCAGTACCGGCTCCTCGGCCACCTCGCCGAGGTGGACACCGCCGCCGCGTCCGCGCTGGCCGGACGCCTCGAGGTCAGCCGGCCGAGCGTGACCGCGCTGATCGACGGGCTCGAAGCCCGCGGCCTGGTGGAGCGGCGGGGCTGTGCCACGGACCGCCGGCGGGTCGAGCTGCGCCTCACCGCGGCCGGTGCCCGCACCCTGCGGGCCGCCGATCGTGCCGTCGAGGCCCGCCTCGAACGCCTCGGTGACCACCTCGGTCCCGACGAGCGGGCCGAGGCGCACGCCGGGCTGGCGGCGTGGGGTTCGGCGCTCAACCGGGCGCGGGAGGCCCGGCTCGACGAGGCCCGCTCCGGGAGCGCCCGCCAGGTGAGGGCGCCGCAGTGAGCCCGGCCGGGATCCACACGCCGAAGGCGGCGAGCCGGTGAGCGGCTGGGAACCGCTGGCCGAGCCCGCCCGCTACCCGCCGCCGACGGCCACCATCGACCCCGACCGGACCAGCGGCTGGCTGCGGCGCCTGCTGCCGGTGGTGCTCGCCCACCGCCGGCTGCTCATCGCCTCCGTGGCCGCTGCGGTGGTCTCGGTGCTCGCCATGGTGGCGGTGCCGGCGGTGACCAGCCGGGCCATCGACGAGGCGCTCATCGGCCGCGACGCCCCCCTGTGGCCGTTCGTGGCCGCCATCGTCGGCCTCGGGGCCGTGCGCGGCGTGCTCGCCTACGCCTACCGCTACGGCCTGTACTCGATGGCGTACCGGATCGAGACCGATCTGCGGGCCATCGTGTACCGCCACCTCAGCGCGCTGTCGTTCTCGTTCTACGACCGCGTCCAGTCGGGCCAGCTCATCAGCCGGGCCAACTCCGACATCCGATCGGTCCAGCTCTTCCTGGCCTTCGCCCCGCTGATCTCGGTGTCGATCCTGTCGTTCTTCGTGGCCCTCGGGATCATGCTGACCATCAGTGTGCCGCTCACCCTCGCCTCGGTCGTGTGCCTGCCGGGCGTCTACGTCATCGGGGTGGTGCTGCGCAACCGGATCTTCCCGCTCTCGTGGATCAGCCAGGCCCGCACGGCAGAGGTGGCCACCGTCGTCGACGAGAACATCAACGGGGTACGGGTCGTGCGGTCCTTCGCCGCCGAGGCGCGCCAGCTCGACCAGCTCGCCCGGGCCGCGCAACGACTCCGCTGGGCGAACGTGGTCACCGCCGACACGCGGGCCCGCTACACCCCGATCATGGAGAACCTGCCGCGTGTCGGGCTGGTGGTGGTGCTGCTCTACGGGGGCTGGCTGGTCATCGACGGCCAGATCGAGCTCGGGGTGCTGGTGGCGTTCAACGCCTACATCGTCATGATGCAGACCCCGTTCCGACTCCTCGGGTTCTTCCTGATGCTCGCCCAGCGGGCGGCGGCGTCAGCCGAGCGGATCTACGAGATCCTCGACGAACCGGTCGAGATCACGGATCGCCCGGGTGCCGTGGACCTCGTCGATCCCGCCGGGCGCATCGAGCTGTCGCACGTGCGGTTCGGCTACGGCGACGGCCCCGACGTGCTCACCGATCTGGACCTGGTCGTCGAGCCGGGCGAGACGGTGGCCCTCGTGGGCCGCATCGGGTGCGGCAAGTCGACCGTGGCCCGGCTCCTGCCCCGCTTCTACGACGTGCGCGACGGGGCGGTGCGCATCGACGGCCACGACGTCCGGGACCTCACGCTGGCCTCCCTGCGGGCTCAGGTGGGCCTCGTGCTCGACGAGCCGTTCCTGTTCTCCACCACCGTGCGGGACAACATCGCCTACGGACGGCCCGACGCCTCCCACGACGAGGTCGTCGCCGCCGCCACCGCGGCCCGCGCCCACGAGTTCATCACCGCCCTGCCCGACGGCTACGACACGGTGATCGGCGAGCGTGGCTACACGTTGTCGGGCGGGCAGCGCCAGCGCATCGCCATCGCCCGCACCCTGCTGGTCAACCCACCGATCCTGGTGCTCGACGACGCCACCTCGGCCGTCGACGTGCGCGTCGAGTCCGAGATCCACGCCGCCCTGCAGCAGCTGCTCGCCGGTCGGACCACGATCGTGATCGCCCACCGGCTCTCCACCATCGCCATGGCCGACCGGGTGGTGCTGATCGAAGGTGGGCGCGTGGCGGCGAGTGGCACCCACGCCGAGCTGCTCGCCACCGAGCCCCGCTACGCCGCCGTGCTGGCCCGCATGACCGACGACGAGGTGGCGGCCTGATGGGCTGGGGACCGCCGCCCGGCTCGCCCTTCGCCGGTCCGGGCGCCGTCGCCGCCGCCGGTCAGGCCGGGCTGCCCTTCGCCGGCATCCCGTCCGAGCTGCGGGCACGGGCCGAGCGCATCCTGGCCCGTGAGCCCGACCACCCCGACCCCGAGGTGGTGTTCCGGCAGAACCCTCCGGAGGATGAACGGCGCCCCTTCACCCTGCGCAGCTTCCTGTGGCCCCACCGGGCGGCGCTCGCCATGGCCTTCGCGCTCGTCGTGGTCGAGACCCTCACCCTCCAGGCGGGGCCCCTGCTCACCCAGATCGGCATCGACCGCGGCATCAGCCAGGGTGACCTCGCCACCCTGGTGAGCGTGGCCGCCGCCTACCTGGGCACCATCGCCGTCAACGTCGTCGCCTCCGGGGCCCGGCTGGCCTGGACCGGACGGCTGGGCGAGCGGCTCCTCTACGAGCTGCGGCTGCGCGTCTTCTCGCACCTGCAGCGGCTGTCGCTCGACTTCTTCACCGGGGAGAAGGCGGGGCGGCTCATGACCCGCATGACCAGCGACATCGACGCCCTCGCCGTGCTGTTCCAGGACGGGCTCGTCAACCTCGCCGTCCAGGGGCTCACACTCGTGGTGATCACGACGGTGCTGGTCGCCATGTCACCCACCCTGGCGCTGATCACGATCCTCGGGGTGGTGCCGGTGATGCTGGCGCTGACCTGGTGGTTCCGGGGGGCCAGCGACCGGGGCTACGCCGCGGTGCGGGACCGCATCGCCGAGGTGCTCGCCGACCTGCAGGAGAGCCTGTCGGGCATCCGGATCATCACCGCCCACAACCGTCGGCGCCACAACGTGGTGCACCACGACAACGTCCTCGGCGAGCACCTCGACGCCAACCTGGTCACCGCCCGGGTGGGTGCGATCTACGGACCGGCCTCGGAGGCGGTCGGGGTGCTCGGTCAGGCGCTGGTGCTCGGCGTCGGCGGCTGGATGGTGCTCGACGGGCGGCTCACGCTCGGCGAGCTGACCGCCTTCGTGCTCTACCTCACCGCCTTCTTCGCTCCCATCCAGCAGCTGGTCCAGCTCTACAACACCTACCAGCAGGGCCAGGCGGCGGTGGCCAAGCTGCGGGACCTGCTCGGCACCGAACCGTCGGTGCCCGAACGCCCCGACGCCGTCGAGCTGCCCCCCGTGGAGGGCGCCATCGACCTCGAGCACGTGACCTTCGGCTACGAGCCCGACCGGCCGGTGCTCGACGACGTCAGCCTGCACATCGCACCCGGCGAGACCTTCGGGCTCGTCGGACCGACCGGGGCGGGCAAGTCCACCATCGCCAAGCTCGTCACCCGCTTCTACGACCCTGACCGGGGTGTCGTGCGCATCGACGGCCACGACCTGCGCGACGTCACCTTCGCGTCCCTGCGCCGCCAGCTCGGCGTCGTGCCCCAGGAGCCGTTCCTGTTCCACGGCACGGTGCGGGACAACATCGCCTTCGCCCGCCCGGACGCCCCGGAGGCCGAGCTCGAGCGGGCCTGCTGGCTCACCGGGCTCGACGAGCTGCTCGCCCGCCTGCCCGACGGGCTGGACTCGCCGGTGCACGAGCGGGGGGCGTCGCTGTCGTCGGGCGAGCGGCAGCTCCTGGCCCTCGCCCGGGCGTTCGTGGCCCAGCCCCGGGTCCTCGTGCTGGACGAGGCGACCTCGAACCTCGACCTGCGCAGCGAGGCCACGGTGGAGCGCGCCCTCGACGTGTTGCTGGAGGGTCGTACCGCCATCGTGATCGCCCACCGGCTCGCCACCGCCATGCGCGCCGACCGCATCGCCGTGGTCGACGACGGCGGCATCGTCGAGCTGGGCACCCACGACGAGCTGGTTGCGCTCGGCGGACGCTACGCGGCGATGTACGAGGCCTGGCAGCGCCACGCCTCCACCGGCGGTGCACACCCTGCCGGCGCGGCTGTCGAGGGACCGGCCGGGGGCCGGTGACCGGCCCGGCCACCGGCGCGTGGCAGCATGCCCGGCCTTGGACGTGCAGCTGTGGGTCCTCGCCGTCGCCGCCCTGGCGATGTTCGTCGGTGCCTCCGTGCAGGGCGCCGTCGGCTTCGGCGCGGCGCTGCTGGCGGCTCCGGTGCTCGCCCTGCTCGATCCCCGCTTCGTGCCCGCCCCGGTGATCCTCGCCGCGCTCGTGCTCAACCTGTTGGTGATGCGCCGGGAGCCCGGTCGGCACCACTGGCGCGAGACCGTCTGGCCGATCCTCGGGCTCCTGCCCGGCTCGTTCGCCGGCGCCGCCGTGCTGGCGGTCGCCACCGACCGGGACGGCCTCGGCGTGCTGTTCGGGGTGCTGATCCTGGCCTCGGTGGCGCTGTCGGCGTCGGGTCTGCACCCCCGTCGCAGCCCGGGCGTGCTGGTCGGCGCAGGCGCGATCGGTGGCTTCATGCAGGCCACGGTCGGCGCCGGTGGTCCACCGGTCGCGCTCGCCTACCAGGACGCCTCCGGCCCGGACCTGCGGGGCGGGCTGTCGCGCTACTTCCTCGTGTCCTGTGTCGTGTCGCTGGGGATGCTGGCGGTGTTCGGCCAGCTCTCCTGGCTCGACGTGGAGGTGGGGGCGGCGATGGTGCCCGGGGCGGTGGCGGGGTTCGCGGTCTCCGGGAGAGTCAAGGACCACGTCGACGCCGGTCCGGTGCGCCTCGCCGTGCTCGCCCTGGCCGCCCTGGGGGGTCTGACCGTGTTCGTGAAGGCGCTGTGGTGAGCGAGCCGCCGCTCGTGCTCGAGCACGTCTCGGTCGTGCGCGACGGCAGGCCGCTGCTCGACGACGTCACCTGGTCCGTGCAGCGCGGCGAGCGCTGGGTGCTGCTCGGGCCCAACGGCAGCGGCAAGACCACCCTCGTGCGGGTCGCCTCGCTGTGGCTGCACCCGTCGTCCGGGCGGGTGCAGGTGCTCGGCGGCGAGCTCGGGCGGGTCGACGTGCGCAGCCGGCGGCAACGCATCGGGTTGCTGTCCGCAGGCCTCGCCGACGCCCTGCGACCGGGCCTGCGTGCCGCGGAGGTCGTGGTCACCGCACGGTACGGCGCGCTGGAGCCGTGGTGGCACGCCTACGACGACGCCGACCGGGACCGGGCGGTGCAGCTGCTGGACCGGCTCGGGGTGGGCGGCCTGGCTGACCGGGCGTTCGGGACCCTTTCGTCAGGAGAACGCCAGCGGGTGCTGCTGGCCCGGGCGCTCATGGCCGACCCCGCGCTGCTCATCCTCGACGAGCCCGCCGCCGGGCTCGACGTCGGCGGGCGCGAGGCGCTTCTGGCGTCACTCGGATCCCTGGCGGCGGACCCCCGGACGCCACCGGTGCTGCTCGTGACCCACCACCTCGAGGAGATCCCCGCCGGGTTCAGCCATGCGCTGCTGCTGCGCGACGGCCGGGTGCGGGCGTGCGGCCCGATCGAGGAGGTGCTCACCGACGAGGCCCTCTCGTCGTGCTTCGGGCTGGGGTTGGTGGTGGGGCGCGATCCGCGCACCGGCCGCTGGTCGGCCACCGCCTGCTGAGCCTCCCTGCCCTGCGACGGGCCGTCGAGCCCGCGTGCCCCCACGGGCCGTGGGCAGGAGCCGTCGCTCGGGCAGGAGCCGTCGGATTCCGACGCTGACCACCCGATCGACCGTTGCTGCCCAGCCACCTGCTCCCGGAGCGGCGACAAGGTGGGCACCGGGCAGGCCGTCATCACCCGGATGCCATCCGGCACGGCCACCGACGCGGGTGGGCCCCGCCGCAGCGGGGCCCACCCGGGGTGATGGTCGCGCCGGTCGACGCCGACGGTGTGGTCAGCCGGTGAAGCGCGGCCGCTGCGTCGCAGCGGCGGCCGGAGCGGCCGTGGTGGTCGTGGTCGGCGCTGCGGTCGTGGTCGTGGTCGTCGATGGCGGCGGCGGCAGCTCGCCGTTGATGGCCGCCACGTAGGTGCCCTCCGGCACCTCGCAGCGCAGGGCGAGGGGCAGGTCCTGCCCGAAGACCGTGACGGTCGCCGTGAAGGTCACCGGGTTGACGACCGCGAAGAGCGTGGGCTGCGTCTCATCGGTGATCGTGACGTCCCCCGAGGCCGTGATCACGGGCACGCTGGGCGGGCTCAGGCCGATCGTGAAGTCGGTGGGGCTCGCCGGGAAGGGGCCGCCCGTGCCCCCGCCTGTCGGCTCGATCGAGAGATTGAGATCAGCGACCGGGATCGAGGTGATCCCGAACCCCTGCGCGGCCTCGATGAGTGATTCGGGCAGCAGCAGCTGGGCCGAGAAGCTCACCGGGACCGTCTCACCCTCACCGGCGGTCTCCGGGACGTCGGAGGTCACCGCCGAGGAGACCTGCAGCGTCACCGGCGGTGGGACCGGAGGGGTCTGCAGCCCACCGAGCAGGTCGAGGACGCCCTGGGTGTCGGGGTTGGCACCGGCGCAGGTCATCGTGACCGTGACCGGCTCCGGCGGCGGCTCCCCAGCGTCGACGGCCGCTGCGGAGACGAGCGGGACACCCGCCACCAGACCGAACGTGGCCGCACAGGCCGCCACCTTTCCACGAACGTTCAACGGAATCCTCCCGCGAAGCTGGACGAAAGATCAGTGAAACGCTAGCCGTCGTCGGTTGCCCGGGCAAGGACCCGGGCCCGCAGACGGGGCCGGGACGCCGCCACCTCGTCACGCAGCAGGCGCTCGAGCATCGCACCGCCGAAGCTGCCCCCGTAGCGGAGGTGCATGGTGAGCCGGCTCCCCTCGCCGGCCCCGAGCGGGGTGACCTCAGCATCGAGGACCCAGGGCGAGTGGGCCCGACCGTCGAGCTCGCGACGTTCGAAGCGGACCACCCTCGGCGGCTCGCAGGCGACCCGCACCATTCGCAGGCGCTTGGAGCGGGCGAGCGGCCCGATGCGGCCGCGCAGCTCCACCAGCCAGGCCTGGGCACCGTCCGGGTCGATGTCGGGGTCGCGCTCGGCTCTGGGGACGATCGAGAGCCACTCGGGGTAGGTGTCGAGTGACTCGACCTCGGCGAAGAGCGCCTCCGGGCTGCAGGGCGCATCGAGGGTGGCAGTCAGCTCCACCCCTCCATTGTGGGGCGCGGCCGCCAGGGCGGCCAAGGGGGCGACCGGGAAGGGGCCGCGCAGGAGCGGGGCATCCATCGGAGCGCACCGCGATCACCGCTCAGAACTCGCCGATGCGGCCCACCCGCACCCGGTCGACGGCCAGCATCGCCACGACGGTGAGCACCATCAGCACGGTGGCCAGCGCCATCGCCTGGCCGAGGTTGGCGGCACCGGGCTGGCCGAGGAACCGGTAGATGGCGACCGGCAGGGTCGGGCGGTCGGCCCGGGCCACGAACGCGGTGGCGCCGAACTCGCCGAGCGACACGGCGAAGGCGAACCCCGCCGCAACGGCCACCGCCCGGGCCACCAGGGGCCCGTCGATCGTGCGCCACACCCTCGCCGGGCCTGCACCGAGCACAGCGGCGGCCTCCCGCAGTCGGGGGTCGACGGACCGCAGCACCGGCACCATGGTGCGCACCACGAACGGCACCGCCACCAGCGCGTGGGCGATCGGCACCAGCGCCAGCGAATCGCGCAGGTCGAGCGGCGGCTCGTCGAACGCGATGAGGATCCCGAAGCCGACGGTGGCCGCCGAGGTCGCGAGCGGCAGCATCAGCGCCACGTCGAGCAGCCCCACGACCCGCCCGCGGCGGGCACCGCCCGGCCCGGCGGTGATGGCCACGGCCGCCAGCCCGCCCACCACGAGCGCGATGGCGGTGGCCGCCGTGGCGAACGCGAGCGAGTTGCCGACCGCCTCCAGTGGGGGCACGAACAGCACCGAGCCACGGCGCGACCGGCCGAGCGCGGTGAAGTTCCCGAGACCCCACCCCTGCCCCACCCGCAGGGCCCGCGCGACGAGCACCGCCAGCGGGGCACCCAGCAGGACGGCCATCACCGTGAGGTTGACGCCGAGGAAGGCCCGCTCCCCCGTCGTCGCCGGCCGCCGCACGACCTCGGCCTCCGGGCGCATCCGAACGGGCACAGCGCGGCGCTGCTGGTCGCGGGAGTACCAGACGAGCACGACGGTGACGAACACGAGCTGCACGAGTGCGAGCACGGCGGCGGTGTCGAGGTCGAGCAGGTGCACGGTCCGGGTGTAGATCTCGACCTCGAGGGTCCGGCGGGTGCGGCCGCCGAGCAGCAGCACGACACCGAAGCTGGTGAGGGTGAACAGGAACACGATGGAGGCGGCGGCCACCACGGCCGGGCGCAGCAGCGGCAGGGTGACATCCCGCACGGCGCGCCAGCGCGACGCCCCGAGGACCCGGGCGGCGTCCTCGAGAGCGGGGTCGAGCCGTTCCCAGAACCCGCCGACGGTGCGCACCACCACCGCGTAGTTGAAGAAGACGTGGGCGGCCAGGATCGCCCACACCGTGCCCCGCAGGTCGAGCCCGATCGGGCTGTCGGCGCCGACGAGGGCGAGGAAGGCGACCCCGACCACCACCGTGGGCAGCACGAACGGCACGACCAGGGCTGCCCACAGGATCCGTTTGCCGGCGAATGAGAACCGGGCGAAGCAGTAGGCGGCGGGCAGCCCCACCGCCACCGTGGCGGCGGTGGAGACCACCGCCTGCCACAGCGTGAACCAGGCGACCCGACGCAGCGACGGGTCGGCGAGCACGTCGACCACCCCGCTGAGCGCCCAGTGCCCGTCGGGTCGCAGGCCACGCAGGACGATGGCCGTCACGGGCCACGCGAAGAACACGACCAGGAAGGCGGCGGGCACGGCAGCGAGCGCGCCCCGCACCCACCGCGCCCGGCTCACCCGCTCATCACCTCGGTCCAGGTCCGCACCCAGGCGTCGCGGTTGGCGCCGACCTGCGCCGGGTCGATCTCGAGCGGATCGGCCGGCACCACCGAGTACCGCGTGAACACCTCGGGCAGGGGCGTGCCCTCCACCACCGGGTAGACGTACATCTGCAGCGGCACGTCGGCCTGGAACTCCTCCGAGAGCATGAAGTCGATCAGCGCCCGGGCGCCGTCGGGGTTGTCCGCACCGGCCAGCACCCCGGCGAACTCGATCTGGCGGTAGCAGGTCCGCTCGACGACCCCGATCGGGGCGTCCTCGACGGGTTCGGGGGCGTTGAGCACCTCGGCCGGGGGGCTCGAGGCGTACGAGACCACGAGCGGGTTGTCCCCCTCGCCGCTACCGCCGGAGAACGACCCGTAGTAGGCGGTCTCCCAGCCGTCGACCACCTCCACCCCGTTGGCCCGCAACCGCCGCCAGTAGTCGGCGAAGCCGTCGGGGCCGTACCGGGCGACGGTGGCGAGCAGGAAGGCGAGCCCGGGTGTCGAGGTCTGGGGGTTCTGGACCACGAGCAGGTCGCGGTAGGCCGGGTCTGCGAGGTCTTCGAAGTCCTCGGGCGGCTCCAGGCCGCGCTCGGCCAGTCCGTCCTCGTCGTAGTTCACGCACACGTCCCCGCGGTCGATGGGGGTGACCCGGTTGGCGGGGTCCGGGCGCAGGGCGGCGGGCACCCGGTCGAGACCCGCTGCCGTGTAGGGCTCGAGCAGGTCCGCGTCCAGCGCGCGCGACAGCAGGTTGTTGTCGAGCCCGAACAGCACGTCGCCCTGCGGGTTCCCGGCGGTGAGGATGGCGGCGTTCACGACGGCGACGGCGTCACCGCCCTTGACGATCTCGACCTCGTAGCCGGTCCGGGCGGTGAAGGCCTCGAGCACCTCGTCGCTCACGTTGAACGAGTCGTGGGTGAGCAGCCGGACGGTCCTGCGCTCAGCCTGGGGAGCTGTGGCCTCCCCCGCACCACCGGCAGGGCTGGTGTCGTTGGGACCCTCCTCACCGCAGCTCGCCACGCCCAGGACCAGGGCGGCGCTGAGCAGCAGGGTCAGAAGCATTCGTCGGCTAGGCACCGTGACCTCCTTCAGTCGGGTGTGGCCGGGGATCCCCGGATCCGGGGATGACGGCGAGCAGCACACCGTCGCCCACCGTGACCGCGGCCTCGGTGGCGACGAAGCGGTTGCTCACCCCGCGGGTGGAGCCGGGATGGAGCGTCTCGCCGTGGAGGGGGTAGAGCAGGCCCTCGGTGGTGACGCCGTGGGCGGGACCGTGGACGGCGAGGAGGGTGACCAGCGCATCCGGCTGACCGCGCAGCGTCGCCCGGCCCCGGACCACGTGCACCCGCCCGGTCCCGAGGTGGGCTTCGAGCTCGATGCCAGCGTAGGCGGCGGAGGCGAGCACGAAGGCGTTGGCGAGGAAGTGGTCGAGACGGCCGCCGGCACCTCCGAGCACCACCACCCGGTGGGCGCCGCGGGCCACTGCCGCGTCGAGGGCGAGCTCGAGATCGGTGCGGTCCTTGGCAACGGGGTGCTGCTCGACGGCCGCGCCGGCGGCCACGGCGGCGTCGAGGGCGGCGGGGGGGACCGAGTCGAAGTCACCCACCGCGAGGTCGACGTGCAGCCCGAGGCGCCGGGCGGTGACCACCCCCGAGTCGGCCGCGATCACGTAGTCGGCGGCGGCCAGCACCTCGCCGGGCAGCCTGCGGGGCGCGTCGCCACCGGCGGTGACCACGACGGTGCGGGGTTCATCGGGTGGATGGGAGGTGGTGGTCATCTCGCTCGCTTCGCTGAACACGAGCGAGGGTGGGACCCCGGAACCTCCCTGCGCCGGCATGACCCGGATCAGGTTCGGACGGTCGGAGGGGTGCGGCCCTCCCTCTCAGCCCGGCCTCCCCGGGCTCCCGTGTTCGACGCACACGATGCTACCCGCGGCGGAACGCGCCCGACACCGGCGGCGCTGCTCGAACCCGCCCACCATTCCTGAACCGAGCCGGTGGCGGGGCGCGCCACCATCCTTGCGAGCGTGCGACTGGAGACGCATCGCGATGGAGCGACCCAGCTTCACGGCCGCGTCCTGCGGCGCTCGCCGAATGCGGGTTCCTCCGGCGATGCCGACAGGGCGGTCTCCCGGCGCTCGCTCCTCGCCGGAGGCACTGCCGCGGCAGGTGCGATGTGGGTCACCCCTTCGGTGCTGACCTTCGACGCCGTCGCCGCTGCCAGTGTCCTCGCCACCGTGACCGCCGGTGAACCGGTGCAACGATCCGGCGGATCGGCCCAACCGGTGCCGATGCCGACCGGCACCTTCACCCGGTACCTGCTGATCCTCGCCATCGTGGCGACCAACAACGGCTCGGACCCCGCTGGGAGCATGCCCACCATCACGGACTGGACCCTGGTGGCCTCCCTCGCCAACGCCGATCCGCCGACGTTCGCCGTCTACACCTCCACCGTCACCAGCGCACCGGTGGTGCCTGACCTCAACCTGTCGAACGGGCGGTGGGCGGCCGTCGTGCTCGGCTTCAGCACCGGCACCTCCGTCTACAACTCGACGATCGCCTCCGGGGGCTCGGCCACGCAGTCCTTCACCCTCGCCAGCACGCCGACCGCTCCCACGACGGCGACTTGGGCGTTCGCCGGCAGTGCTTCGAACGGCCTGTCAGGATCGAACTGGGCGCCGCTCTCCTCGCCGAGCTGGTCGACCGTGGTGGCGGACGTCGGTGGGGCCAGCAGCACACCACCCGACCTCTACGTCGCCCGGTACAACACGCTGGCGACCTCAGTGGCGGGATTCAGCCAGACCTACTTCCAAACGGGAAGCTCGGGCACGAACTACGGCGGGAAGGGCATCCTCGTCGGAATCGCCTGAACCACCGGGCGGGGCCACCGCCCGACCCGGCGCCCGGATCCCTCCGGTGCACCGACAGCTCACCCCGCG
>Ga0308417_1001916_pt1 | contig 14003 bp, 17 predicted proteins | sample HotsprSampleOS65_FD_203528 | JGI IMG/M metagenome (GOLD analysis project Ga0308417, IMG submission 203528) | Hot spring phototrophic mat microbial communities from Octopus Spring, Yellowstone National Park, Wyoming, United States - 20090730_OS65 ... | reverse complement strand
TCTCCGATGCAGCGCGGGCGGCGTGCGACGTGGTGTGCTCGATCACCCAGTTCGGCTCGACGCGCTCACTCAACGCCGGCGTGGCCGCAGGGATCGCCATGCACGCCTGGGTCCGCGCCCACGCCCTGCCGCGGAGCGCGCCCTGATCCGCGGCAGGGGCGGACGCTTCAGCGGAGCCCGCCGAGCACCTCCTCCGCAAGTGTCCTGAGCTGATCGTTCGCCGGCTCACCATCGGCCGGGTCGACGGCGACCACGACGGTTCGCTCCCCGGTCTTCACGAACAGCGAGCGACCGCTCGTGCCGCCCCCGGCGGCGTAGTTGAACCCGTCGGCCACGAAGGCCTCATCGCCGAGCCCGGACACCTGCTCGACGCCCGAGGCCTCGTAGGCGTCCGACACCTGGTCGTAGTACGAGGCGGCGGCGACGGTGACGGCGAGCTCGCTGCCGTCGTCGCCCTCCCACACGCACGACACGCCGCCGGCGAAGCCGGACTGGGGCCCGTCGACGGTGGGTCCCGAGCCGACCACCGAGGTGATCGTGTCGCCACCCAGCAGGTCGCAGGGATCGACCCCGCCGGTCACCTGCTCGCCACAGGCGGCCACCAGCTCCTCGAAGGCCTCGCTCGGGGCAGCGTCGTCGAGCCCGCCGAAGACCTCGTCCAGCTCGTCGGAGAAGCCCTCGGCCGCCCGCTGCAGGGCGGCCTCGTCGACAGAGCCGGTGGGCAGATCCTCCTCTGCGGTGAGGTCGGCCTCGCGCAGCTGGTCGATCTCGTCCTCGGAGAGTCCGGCATCGGCCAGGCGCTCGACCCCGCCGGCCATGGCCTCGGCTGCTTGCCGGAAGGCGTCGGCAGCGTCGGCGCTCGAGGCGTCGGCGGCCGCTTCGAACAGCGCCTGCAGCCGGGGTGACAGCAGCAGCAACAGCACGTCGTCGGCCATGCCCGTGTCGGTGGTCGTCCCCACGGTCGTGGTGTTGGTGCTCCCGCCGGCCTCGGCGAAAGCGTCCGCGAGGCCCAGCACGAACATCGCCGGGAGCGTGTCCTCCCAGACCGAGCAGAACGCCGCCAGCGCCTCCTCGTCGGGGCCGTCGTCGGGGATGGTGGTGGTGGCCGCGACGGTGGTCGCCGTGGTGCTGGGGGCTGGTGCGGGTTCGGTCGCCGTGTCGCCCCCGTCCTCGCTGCCGCAGGCGACGAGGAGGACGGAGCACAGCACGGCCACCACGGAGGTGAGGGTGCGGGTCGGGCGTCGCATGGACGAGACGCTACCGCCGGGACGGGTGGCGGTGAAGGGTGCTCCCGTCGGCGACGGGCCGGATGGCGCCCGGCCAGCCGTTCGTGCTCGGATGCGCGTGCCGGTCGTGGAAGGACGTGATCGCCCGGCAGATCGCGGACCCCGCTCAGTGCTCGTCGACGTCGTCGTGCAGCTCCCACGCGGGGAGCGGATCGGGATAGCCGAGCCAGGAGAGTGGGCCCGCCTCGAACTCCTCGGGGGTCAGCACGCAGGCGTCGAGTCGTTCGCGCAGCGCCCGCTCATCCATCTCGACACCGATGAAGACCAGCTCCGTCTGGCGGTCCCCGAGCAGGGGATCCCAGCGCTCGGCGAGTTCGGCCTCCTCCTGGGGGTCGAGCTTCCGTTCGTGCTCAGGAACCGCAGCGAGCCACGGAGCCATCGGTTCGAGCTGCACGGACAGCCCCGCCTGGCTCCAGAACACCTGGATGTCGGGTCGGGTCGCCAGCCACAGGAACCCTTTCGAGCGCAGTACCCCCGGCCAGTCGCTCTCGAGGGCCTCCATGAGCCGGGCCGGGTGGAAGGGCCACCGGTGCCGGTAGACGAATGAGCTGATGCCGTACTCGTCGGTCTCGGGTACGTGCTCGCCGTTGAGCTCGCGCACCCATCCGGGTGCGAGCGCTGCCGCCGCAGGATCGAACAGCCCGGTGTCGAGCAGCTCGGACAGCGCCAGCTCACCCCGTTCGGCGATGCGCACCCTGGCGCGTGGGTTGAGCCGGCGGATCAGGCTCACGACCCGAGCGAGATCGTCCGGGTCGACAAGGTCCGGTTTGGACACGACGAGCACGTCGGCGAACTCAACCTGGTTGACGAGCACCTCGACCACGCTGCGGTCGTCATCGTCGTCACGGGCGATGCCGAGCTCGGCGAGTTCGACGAGCTCATCGAAGTGGGTGAGGAAGCGCGACGCGTCGACCACGGTCGCCATCGTGTCCAGCCGGGCAAGGGATGCCAGGCTCGTGCCGTCAGCGTCCTCGAACAGAAAGGTCGCCGCCACCGGCATCGGCTCGCTGATGCCGGTCGACTCGATCAGCAGGTAGTCGAAGCGCCCCTCCCGGGCCAGTTCGGCGACCTGGTGGAGCAGGTCGTCACGCAGGGTGCAGCAGATGCAGCCGTTCGACAGCTCGACCAGCCGCTCCTCAGTTCGACGCAACGACGCCGAGCCGCTGGCGACGAGCGAGGCATCGATGTTGACCTCGCTCATGTCGTTCACGATCACTGCGACCCGACGGCCCTCGCGATTGGCGAGCACGTGGTTCAGCAACGTGGTCTTCCCGGCGCCGAGGAAGCCCGAGAGGACGGTGACCGGCAGTCTCGTATCGGAGAGGGGATCCACCACGTTCGACCTCCGGAAGCGAGTTGCGGAGAACCGGCTGCACGGTCACACTATCAAGAACAGTTCTCATTCTGATCGGAGGTTCCCATGTCGCGTGTCTGCATGCTGACCGGCGCCAGGCCGGCGTTCGGGAACAACGTCTCCCATTCCCACCGCCGGACCCGCCGCCGCTTCGATCCGAACATCCAGACCCAGCGGTTCTGGCTGCCCTCGGAGCGACGCTGGGTTCGGCTGACCCTGTCGGCGCGGGCCATCAAGACGGTCAACAAGCACGGCATCGAGCCCGTGGTCGCCGCCATCAGGGCTCGGGGGGTCAAGGTCTGATGGCCAAGCGACAGGACCGGCGGGCGCTGGTGAAGCTGCGGTCGACCGCCGGGACCGGCTTCACCTACGTCACCACCAAGAACAGGCAGAACACCCGGGAGCGCCTGGAGCTCCGAAAGTACGACCCCAAGGTCCGGCGTCACGTCGTGTTCAAGGAAGAGCGATGAGGAAAGGGATCCATCCCCACTACCGACCGGTCGTGTTCCGCGACACTGGTGCCGGCGTCGACTACCTGACCCGCTCCACGATCGCGACCGACGAGACCTGCGAGGTCGATGGCGTCGAGTATCCCCTGGTCACTGTCGACATCAGCGCCGCAAGCCATCCGTTCTTCACTGGCACGATGCGGATCGTGGACACCGCCGGGCGAGTCGAGCGCTTCGAGCGCCGCTACCGCGGTCGTGCCCGCACCCGCCGCGCATGACCGGTCGTCACCCGACAGCAGTCACCTTCGTCCATGGTTGGCTCGACAGCGGTGCCGACGAGCTCGCCGTCCGACTCGCGACCAGCGCGGCCCCCGACGCGGTGCTGGTCCATCCCGATCAGTGGGCGCCATCGCCGCCTCCGGGGATCGAGGCGGTGCCAACGCGGGAGACGATCGGGTTCCGGACCGCGGGATGCGCGTGCTGCGCGCAGCGGGTCGACCTGATCGACACCCTGGGCCGGATCGCCCGGCGGAGACGGCCGCCGTCCCACATCGTCGTGCTCGAGCTCGCCGGGGCGGACCCGGCGACCCCGGTGGTGACGGTGCTCGACGATCCCGACCTCACCCGCCTCGTGCGGCTGAACGCCGTGGTGCTCGCGCTCGATGGTCCGGCAACGGCCACCGCGGTCGGAACCAACCTCTCCCCGTTTCCCTCGGAGCAGCTGCTGGAGGCGGCCATCATGGCTGACGCCGTGTGGATCTCCCGTGGCCGCAAGCTCACCCCGCGAGGGGTGCAGGCCGTTGCAGCCGCCGTACGGGGCGTCAACCCGCTTGCGCCGCTGGATGCGACATCGGAGCCTGACCTCGCCCACGTGCTCGGCTCTGCGTCCTGGTCGCCCTCATCGGTTCCGGCCCGGCTCCGCCACCTTCGGCTCCCGCCGGAGTGCGGGACTTCCCCGCCGCCGGTCGATGGGGCCCGGACCGGCTCGATGATCTTCAGCGTCGCCGGGGCACTCGACGCCGAGCGCCTCGACGACTGGGTCCATGCCCTGCACGGTGCGGCTGGGGAGCGGCTGTTGCGCATCGAAGGTGTCCTGTCGCTCGCCGGGCAGGACCGGCGCCTGCTCGTCGTCGGCACCAGGACAGCGGTCCGGTGCGAACCCGGTCCTCCCTGGCGGCAGGACGAGCCCCGCGTGTCCTGGCTGCGGATCGCCGGCCGCGAGCTCGAGCTCGGCGATCTCGGCTCGACGCTGCTCGCATGTCGTCCCTAGCGACCACGGCGTGCTGGGCGACGCCGTCGAGCTCGTCGAGTGGTGTCCGGACGGGCGGCTGCTCGCGGCCGGCGATCTGGCCGGCAGTCTCGTCATCTTGGATTCGACCACCGGCGACGCGAAGGTCTGCCTGCCCGGGGGCGCCGGGGCCATCACGGCCATGGCCTGGTCCCCCTGCGGGAACCTCCTCGCTGCCGGCACGGTCGCCGGGGACCTCGTCTTCGTCGATGACTGGAGTCATCGCACGGTCCCGGTTGAAGCCCCGGTCAGCGCTCTGAGGTGGTCTCCCGTCGGCGACCTGCTCACCGTTGGCGCAGGCTGGTCGGTGCTGAGCCTGAACCCGGACGGGGAGTTCGTGGGCTGCGTCGGCCCGCTCGACGGAGGGGTGCACGCCGTCGAGTGGGCTCCGGGTCCGGCGCCCATCGCGGCCGGCACCGGTGTCGGGATCGCTTGGTGCACCCCCGGAGCCGCCGCTGAGCCGGTGGAGACCTGGACCACCAGTGGCGTCGTCCGCTGTCTGGCCACGGATCCCCACCGCGGGCGGCTCGCGTGCGGCGATCTCGGTGGCGTGCTCCGGGTCTTCGAGGTCGCATCCGGCGAGGAGCTCGCCATCTCGGGCTTCGCACACCGTATTGCCAGGGCGGTGTGGGACTCGGACGGCACCCACCTCGCGATTCCGGAGGACGACGCCGTGGTCGTCTGGAAGCTCGAGGGGCTCACGCTCGTCGACGACGACCCCGTGATCGTCGGCTCCCACGGCGAGGTCGTGATCGATCTCGCCTTCGACCCTGCCCCCGGCTCGGCGCGTCTTGCGAGCGTCGACGTCGCCGGCAGGCTGTGTGTCGCCACGGTCGGCCACCCGGGCAAGCAGGAGATCCCGCTGGGCTGCCCGGCCCGGTGCCTGCGCTGGCAGCCCGGTCAGCGGCGTGTCGCCGTGGGCGACGGCGACGGTGCCGTCCACCTGGTGGTGATCGGATGATCGTGACGGCGCGGAGGGAGGGCGTACGCCCCACCGCCGAGCCGTTCGGTACGGGACGAAGCGGCCCCGCACCTAGAATGAGAATGATTCCTGTAAAATCGATCGAGACGTCCTTCTTGTCTGCCCGAGCTCCGATCAGGAGGGTTCCCCTCGATGCTTTCCACGTCGACGTTCACCCTCAACCCGGGCGCGACCACGGTGTTCGGGGTTGGAACGAGTCTCCAGCTCCCCCAGCACCTGCCCCGGGGAACGGGACGGGCTTTCGTGGTCACCGATCCCGGCGTGGTCGCCGCCGGGATCGTTGGTCCCATCGTGGACGCGCTCAGCTCCTCCGGCGTCTCCTGCGAGGTGTTCGACGGTGTCGAGCCGAACCCCACCGACGCCAACGTGAATGCCGGAGTGGAACGGCTTCGGGCGTTCGGCGACGCGGTCGTGGTGCTCGTCGGGGGTGGCTCGGCGATGGACTGCGGGAAGGCCATCGCCATCGCCGCACCCAACGAGGGTCGCGGCATCGACTACGGCTTCCACGTCGAGCTCGCCGACGACGACACGATCGACCTGTCGACGTTGCTGTCGGCCCGCCAGCCCGAGCGCGAGCCGTACCGCACGGTCGCCGTGCCGACGACGGCGGGCACGGCGTCTGAGACCAACGGCGGCGGGCTCATCACCGACAGCGCCTCACAGCGCAAGCTCGCCTTCAACCACGACGGTGTGAAGCCCGCAGCTGTGATGCTCGACCCGAACCTCACCCTCGGCCTGCCCGCCGGTGCGACTGCGACCTGCGGGATGGACGCCCTGACCCACGCCATCGAGGCCTTCACCTCGCAGGCTGCGAACGCCTATGCGGACGCGCTGGCGCTGCGGGCGATCGAGCTCGTGCGCAGCTGGCTGCCCACCGCCGTGACACAGGGAAGCGACCTCGAGGCGAGAGCGAACATGTTGTGGGCCGCGCACATCGCCGGCCTGGCGTTCTCCTCGGGCCCGTTCCTGGGCCTGGTGCACGCTACCGGTCATCCGATCTCGGCCCGGTTCCACATCCCCCACGGGCAGACACTCGCCACGATGCTGCCCCACGTGATGCGGTTCAACCGTGAGGTGTGTGCGCATCGCTACGGGCGGATCGGCGAGGCCCTCGGGGTGGGCCACGACGCCGATGAGGCGATCGCTGCGGTTGAGGCGCTGTCGGTGCAGGTCGGCACCGACAAGACGCTCGCAGAGCTCGGCTGCACTGAAGACGCCCTCGACGCGCTGACCCAGGATGCACTCACCGATCTCATGATCCTCACCAGCCCCCGCTACCCCACCAGGGACGAGGTGCGTGCCCTCTACACCGCTGCGCTCGGATGAGCGACCGGGCTGGTGCCGCCAGGATCGGGCTCAGCTCTCGATGAGCGCGACCGACGCTGCGCTGTGGCTGTGCGGCCGTCGTCGCCAGGGGTGAGATGCACACAGTGCACTGACATCATGCCATTGTCAGGCGGTGTGGGCACGTGGCATCGTGCCGCTTCGGTCCGGTTCGACGATCCGGGTGTCCGGTGATCGTCGGCTCCAGCGGAGGGCGGCGACGGAGACCTGCCTGCGTCCGGGGTACGGTCGGCGCACCGACCGAACTGGGGGGACATGGACATCCTGCGCACGCCGGACGAGCGCTTCGTCGACCTGCCCGGCTTCGACTTCGATCCGCACTGGGTCGAGGTGCCCGACGGCGACGGTGGCACGCTGCGGGTGCACCACCTCGACGAGGGGCCGCCCGACGGTCAGGTCGTGGTGCTCATGCACGGCGAGCCGACGTGGTGCTACCTGTACCGCACGATGATCCCGGTGCTGGTCGCCGCCGGGCTGCGCTGCATCGCCCCCGACCTGGTCGGCTTCGGCCGCTCGGACAAGCCGGCCTCGGGCGACGACCACACCTACGCCCGCCATGTCGAGTGGATGCGGGCACTGCTGTTCGACGCCCTGGCGCTGCGCGACGTGACCCTGGTCTGCCAGGACTGGGGCGGGCTGATCGGCCTGCGCCTCGTGGGTGAGCACCCGGACCGCTTCGCCCGGGTGGTGGCGGCCAACACGTTCCTGCCCACCGGCGACCGGCCCCCGGGCGAGGCGTTCCTGCGCTGGCAGCGCTTCTCCCAGGAGGTCGAGGACCTCGCCGTCGGGGTCATCGTGGCCATGGGCTGCGCCACCGGGCTGTCCGACGAGGTGCGGGCCGCCTACGACGCGCCGTTCCCCGACGACCGCTACACGCAGGGCGCCCGCCGGCTCCCGCTGCTGGTCCCCACCACCCCCGACGACCCGGCCTCGGTCGCCAACCGCGCCGCCTGGGAGATGCTCGAGCGCTTCGAGCGCCCCTTCCTGTGCGCCTTCAGCGACGGGGACCCCATCACCGCCGGTGCCGACCGTCGGCTCCGGGAGCGGATCCCGGGCGCCGCCGGCCAGCCGCGCACCACCATCGAGGGCGCGGGCCACTTCCTCCAGGAAGACCGCGGCCCCGAGCTGGCCCAGGTGGTGGCCGCGTTCGTGGCCGCCACCCCGCAGCGGTAGCGTCACGCCACGCACGATCAGGGGGCATCATGACCGCCAACCCGGCCAACAAGTTCGGCGAGCTGCGCGGCCAGCCGCCCGAGGTCGCCCGGTTCTTCTGGACGGGAGGGCCGGTCGAGGTCGCCGAGCGCAGCTGGTTCTGCTCCTCGCTGTCCGGGGTCACCGGGTTCGAGACCGACGACGGACTCGTGCTCGTCGACACCGGCACCACCTTCCTGGCGCCCGTGCTCGCCGAGATGCTCCGCTCGGTGACCAGCGCGCCGGTGCACACGGCGATCTACACCCACGGCCACGTCGACCACGCCTTCGGGCTCGGCGCCTTCCTGCTCCCCGACCAGCCGCCGCCGCGCATCGTCGGTCACGAGGCGATGCCCGCCCGGTTCGAGCGCTACGCCCGCACCCCCCACCACAACGTGGCGGTGAACAACCGCCAGTTCGCCGGGGTGCCCGACGACTCCCGGCTCGCCGACGGGACCGTGCGCTTCGAGGCGCCCGCACACCCGCCCACCACCCTGTACCGGGACCGGCTCACCCTCGAGGTGGGGGGGCTCACCTTCGAGCTGCACCACGCCCGCGGGGAGACCGACGACCACACCTGGGTGTTCTGCCGTGAGCGCGAGGTGCTCTGCCCGGGGGACCTGATCATCTGGGGTGTGCCCAACGCCGGCAACCCCCAGAAGGTGCAGCGCTACCCCTGGGACTGGGCCGAGGCCCTGCGGGACATGGCCGGCTACCGCCCCCGCTCGCTCGCACCCGGCCACGGTGGGCCGGTGGTCGACGACCCCGAGCTGGTGCGCCGGATCCTGGTCGAGACCGCCGACTACCTCGACTCGCTCGTGGAGCAGACCATCGCCGCCATGGAGGCGGGATCCCCGCCGCACGTCGACATCGTGCGGGCCGTGACCCCACCGCAGACCGACTCGCCGTGGCTGCAGCCCGTCTACGACGAGGCCGAGTTCATCGTGCGCAACGTGATCCGCTTCTACGGCGGGTGGTGGACGGGCCGGCCGAGCGAGCTCAAGCCGGCTCCCCGGGCCGAGGTCGCCGCCGAGATCGCCGGGCTGGCCGGCGGGGCGCACGCCCTCGTCGGCCACGCCCTGGCCACCGCCGAGGCCGGAGACCTCCGCCTGGCCTGCCACCTCGCCGACTTCGCGCTCGAGGCCGCCCCCGACGATCCCGCCGTGCAGACCGCCGTCGCCGAGCTCTACGAGGCCCGCGCCGAGGCCGAGGAGAGCCTCATGGCGATCAACATCTTCCGCTCGGCCGCCGAGTACGCCCGCCAGGGCCGCCCCTTCGCCTGATCCGCCCACCCGGGCAGCGCCGGTGCGCGCCCGCCGCCCTACCCTGCGGGGGTGCGCACCGTGTGGGTGTTCGGGGACCAGCTCAACCGCTCGATCGCCAGCCTCGCGGATGCCCGTCCGGACGACACCCGGGTGCTGCTGGTGGAGAGCGAGGCCATCCTTCGGTCCCGCCCGTGGCACCTGCAGCGGGCGCACCTGGTCGTGACCGCCATGCGCCGGTTCGCCCGTGCGCTGGCCACCGCCGGGTTCGCGGTCGACCACCGCCGGGCCCCGACCCTCGCCGAGGGCCTGGAGGCGCACCGCCGGGCGTGGCGGCCGCACGAGGTGGTGGCCATGGAGCCGATGTCCCACGGCGGTCGCCGCCTGCTCCGCGAGCTCGGGGTGCGCGCCGTGCCCAACGACCAGTTCCTCTGCTCGGAGGACGAGTTCCGGGCCTGGGCGGCGTCACGGCCCGGGCGGCTGCGCATGGAGGACTTCTACCGCTGGCAGCGGGTCCGCCACGGGGTGCTCACCGACGGCGGCCACCCGGTCGGTGGGCGTTGGAACTTCGACGCCGACAACCGGGAGCCACCGCCCCGGGACGGCCGGACCTGGCCCGAGCCCGTGCGCTCGAGACTCGACGACCTCGACCGGGAGGTGCTCGACGACCTCCGCCGGTTCCCGAACCTGTGGGGTCGCGCCCCCGACGGGCTGTGGCCGACCAGCCGCCGTGCCGCGCTGGTGCGCCTGCGCCGGTTCGTGGACGAGGCGCTGCCCCGCTTCGGCCCCCACGAGGACGCCATGCTGCACGACGAGTGGCGTCTCGCCCATTCGCTGCTGTCCCCGGCGCTCAACCTGGGCCTGCTGCACCCCCGGGAGGTCGTCGCCGCCGCCGAGGAGGCCTACCGGGCCGGTCGGGTGCCCATCGCCTCGGCGGAGGGGTTCGTGCGCCAGGTGCTCGGCTGGCGGGAGTACGTCATGGGGCTCTACCGCCTCTGGATGCCGGCCTACCGCGAGGCCAACGCCCTCGACGCCCACCGGGGCCTGCCCCCGCTGTTCCGCAGCGGCTCCACCCGGATGCGCTGCGTGGCCCGAACCCTCGAGGGTGTGCGCGAACGGGCCTGGGTGCACCACATCGAACGGCTCATGGTGCTCGGCAACCTCGCGCTGCTCACCGGGGTCCGGCCGGTCGAGCTCGTCGAGTGGATGTGGGCGTCGTTCGTGGACGGCGCCGAGTGGGTCATGGTGCCCAACGTGGTGGGCATGGCCCTGCACGCCGACGGCGGGCGGATGGCCACCAAGCCCTACGCCGCCGGCGGTGCCTACCTCAACCGGATGAGCGACCACTGCCGGCGCTGCGAGTTCGACCCGACGGCCCGCACCGGCGCGCAGGCCTGCCCGTTCACCACCCTGTACTGGGACTTCCTGGCCCGCCACCGCGATCGTTTCGCAGCGAACCACCGCATGGCCAACCAGCTCGCCGCCCTCCGTCGCCTGCGCGATCTCGACGCGGTCCGGGAGCGGGCCCGTGAGGTGCTCGCCCGTCTCGACGCCGGACAGCTCTGACCGGGCGCGGGGCGCGATGCTGGCAGCGTGCCCGAGCCCGAACCGGAGGCGGTGACCGTGCCGTCCGTGCTCGACCTGTTCGACCGCTACGCCGATGGTGTCCACACCCTCGCCTACCGGCTCCTCGGAGACCGCCACCTCGCCGAGGACGCCACCCAGGAGACGTTCCTCGCCGCGCTGCGCAGCCTCGGCAGCTACCGCGGTGAGGGTCCCATCGCGGCGTGGCTGTACCGCATCGCCTACCGGCAGGCGGTGGCCCTGATCCGTCGCCGGCGGGACGTCCCCGCCGAGCCCGCCACCGTGGCCGCCCTGGCGGAGCGAGCCGATGCCGCCCACGCGTCACCCGAGGCCCGCGTCCTGGCTCGTGAGCTGGCCGAGCAGGTCGACGCGGCCATCGCCACCCTCTCCCCGCCGCTGCGCGCCGCGTTCGTGCTGCGCGACGTCGAGGGGCTCTCCACCGCCGAGGTGGCGGCCGCGCTGGGCATCGGTGAGTCGGCGGTCAAGATGCGCCTCGCCCGGGCGCGTGACACGCTGCGGGCCGAGCTGCGGGAGTACGTGTGATGGCCGAGCTGTCGTGTGACCAGATGGAGGACCTCGTCCCCGAGCTGCTCGACGGTTCCCTCCCCAGCTCGCTGGTCGACGACATGCTCGCCCACCTCGCCGGCTGCGACGCCTGCCGTGTCGTCGTGGACCAGCTGACCGGGGTGCGCACCCTCGCCGAGCGCCACGGGCGGGTGGAGCTGGCGCCCGACGCGAAGGAGCGGATCCGCCGGTCGCTGGCGGATCCGCCCCGGTGACGATCGTCGTGGAGGGGAACCTCAGCTGCTCGGGGCGTGCTCCCGGTTGGTCCGCACGTGCAGCAGCGCGTACAGCGGGCAGTACCCGACGAGCCCGGTGAGCAGCGGGACGAAGCCGACGATCTTCAGCACCGTCCCCCACGTGCCGCCGACGACACCGCCCCAGCCGAGGCCGAGCAGGACCAGCCCCGCCACCACCCGCAGCACCCGGTCGATCGTGCCTTCGTTCGTGAATCCCATCGTCGCCTCCTGGCGTGTCCCGGGAGTCCGGTGCGCTCCCGTCCGACCGGTATGTCGCGCCCGGAGCGCGATCGGTCACTAGGCTCTGCTCCGAGGACGGCACCGTGCCGGCCGTGGGAGGGGGGAACCGCATGGCCGAGCAGCTCTCGTCGTCGGAGGTGCTGGGGGTGCTGCGGGCCAGTCGCGCCGCCGCCTTCGTCGCCGGGGTGGCCGCCATCGCCGGCGGCGTCGCCCTGCTGGTCTGGCCCGACCGGACGGTCAAGGCGATGGCGGTCGTGATCGGTGTCGTGCTCGTCGTGCTCGGTCTCGGCCAGGTGCTCGACGCGCTCGCCTCCCGCACCGCCGGCAACCACTGGGGCTGGCTGGCGTTGCGCGGGCTCGTCGACATCGCCTTCGGCGTGGTGCTGATCGCCTGGACCGGTCCGACGCTGTGGGTCCTGGTCGTGCTCGTCGGGTTGCAGCTGATCGTCTCGGGACTCGTGGGGGTGCTCGTGTCCCGCCAGCTGCCCACCGGAGATCCCGGCCGGTCCTTCCTGCTCTGGCGGGGGATCCTGGGGATGGCCCTCGGCGTCGCCGTGGTCGCCTGGCCCGACGCCACGCTGCTCGTCGTGGTGGTGCTCGCTGCCCTGTACCTCATCGTCGCCGGCCTCGTGCTGCTCTACGCCGGCTACCAGCTCGGCCGGCTCGAGCGCGCCACCCCGGTCCTCTGACGCCCGGGATTCGGGACTTCCCGCCCTGCCGTCGCCCGCCGCCAGGGCGGACGCTGGGCCGGTGAGCGAGCCCGGGGATGCGGGTGGCGGTCGTCGGTGGCCGTGGATCGTCGCCGGGGTCGCGCTGGCGCTCGTGCTCGTCGTCGCGGTCGGCACCGTCCTCGTGGTCCGCGGCCGCCCGGCGCAGCAGGCCTCGGTCGAGGAGGCCGTCGAGCGCCTGGGGACCTCCACCACCGTCGGCGGGCCCGCCCTCGGCCGCCCCGCCCAGGGCGTCTACCGCTACGAGGGCACCGGCACCGAACGGCTCAGCTTCCAGGCCACGAGCCAGCCGATCGGCCCGACCCTGCCCGGGACGGTGACCTGGCAGGGGCAGGACTGCTGGCTGTTCCGCCTCGACTACAACTCGAACCACTGGCAGACCTGGACCTTCTGCCAGGAGGGTGACCGCATGGTCGACCGAGGGGGCCAGGTCTTCCAGCGCTTCGACTTCGTGGTGGTCGCCCCCGAGACGCTGTCGAGGTCCATGTGCGACCCGCCCGCCGAGACGGTGCGACCCGGGATGCGACCGGGAGACACCTGGCAGCAGACCTGCACCGTGCAGACGGAGGGGGCCGGTGGCAACACCACGACCGGGCCGATGTCGTTCGTCGGCGAAGAGATCCTCAGCGTCGGCGACGTCGAGGTGCCCACCTACCGGTTCCACAGCGAGCGCACGTACTCGGGTGACCAGGTCGGAACGGGCATCACCGAGATCTGGTACGCAGTGGACACCGGGCTGCCGATCCGCTCCGAGTGGCGGCTCGAGATCAGGTCACCGTCCCCCATCGGTGATGTCACCTACACCGAGGAGGGCACCTGGCAGCTCGCCGACCCGGTGCCCTCCACCGGCGCCGCCTGAGGTCCACCTGGGTCGGCGGACCCGGTCTGCCGGGGTGCGCCGGGCCCAGGAGGGGTGGGTCGGGCGCACCGTTCACCGTGGGTCGGCAGGGCTCTTGCTCCGTTCTTGCCCCGTCCTTGACCTTCGTGGCCGATACCTGTGACGTGGTGCGACGCCGGAGACGGGCTGCAGCGGAGCCGACGACCACGCTCGAGGACGAGCTGGCCGTGCTGCGCGCCGTGCTCGCCCGGTACCCGGACGGCGCCCGACCGCACTTCGGGGCACCCACCCGCTGCCCGGCCTGTGGTGACTTCGGCCTCGTGCTCACGGTGGCTGAGGCTCGGGCCGACAACCGCTGTCCCACCTGCGGGCACACCTGGGTGCTCACGCAGCGAGCCATGGCCGCCCACGCCCGTGCGCTGCGGGCCGCTGGGACCGCGAGGCTGGTGGATGGGGGGCTGCTCGTCGACGGTGTGGCCGAGTCCTGGCCGAACCCCGGCCTGCCCCCGGCTGCGGTCGGCGATGGCGGCGAGGCGCCGCCGCCGACCCACCGGCCCGCTCGCGGCCGACCGGCGCTGGGCGAGCTCGGCACCTGAGCCCACGGTGACCGCGTCCGAGCGGCGGGTCAGCCGGAGCGGTTGAGCTTGGCGAACAGCC
>Ga0308417_1001915_pt1 | contig 14003 bp, 12 predicted proteins | sample HotsprSampleOS65_FD_203528 | JGI IMG/M metagenome (GOLD analysis project Ga0308417, IMG submission 203528) | Hot spring phototrophic mat microbial communities from Octopus Spring, Yellowstone National Park, Wyoming, United States - 20090730_OS65 ... | reverse complement strand
GCGCCGTCCCCGTCACACGCATCCCGCCGCCGGGGCCGACCCCGGCGTGGTGCCACGCCTGCCTAATTTCGCCGATTTTACATACCAAAACAGACACTTAACATTCTCCACTGTCCAAGTTGGGCTTCAGGTCGAGCCCGGCCTTGTAGACGGCGACCGAGCGCGCCTCGTCGAGCACACGGATCATCGTGTGGGGCGACTTGGCCATGCTTGCCATCGTTCGTTCGGCAAGATCTTAAGCAGCATAACGGCGGTTCTCGACGAGCGCGAGCACCCGCGGCAGCCTGTCCGCCTCAGCCGCCGGCTTGTCGGCACGGATCCGATTGATGCGCGGAAAGCGCAGAGCAACACCGGATTTGTGCCGGTTCGACCGCTGTGCGGCGTCGAAGGCAATCTCCAGCACGAGCGTCTTCTCCACCTCGCGCACCGGACCGAAGCGAGCAATCGTGTGCGCACGAACCCAACGATCGAGCCAGGCGAGCTCGGCGTCAGTGAAGCCGAAATAGGCCTTGCCGATCGGCACCAGCTCATTGGCCTCGTTCCAGACTCCGAACGTATAGTCCGAGTAGTAGGAGCTGCGCCTGCCGTGGCCTCTCTGCGCGTACATCAGCACGGCGTCGATCACGTGCGGGTCGCGCTTCCATTTGAACCACGGACCTTTCGGCCGGCCGGGCAGGTAAGGCGAGGCGCGATGCTTTAGCATTACGCCCTCAATCCCCGCCTCCCGCGCGCCGGCGCGGATGGCGGCGAGCTCCGCCCAATCGCGGAACGGAATTAGGGGCGAAAGGTCTAATCGCGTCGGTGAAGCCCGGGTGAACCAAGCTTCAAGCCGCGCCCTTCGCTCTTCGAAGGGGAGCGGTCGCAGGTCCTCCTCCCTTTCGAACAGGATATCGTAAAGGCGAATGATAGCAGGGAATTCGCGCAGCAGCCGCGCCGAGACCGACTTTCGGTTCAACCGCTGCTGCAAATCCGCGAAAGGCGCGGCTACCCCTTCGCGCGCCACCAACAGTTCGCCGTCCAAGACGGCGTGCATGCCCCGGAGCGCATCTGCGAGGTCGGGAAAGGCAGCGGTGATATCCTCGCCAGCGCGCGAAAACAGAGCGACGCCACTGGGGCTGGCACAGGCCTGGACCCTGACCCCGTCCCATTTCCATTCGGCGCGATACTCGACCAGGTCGAGAGCGGCGAGGTCCTCGTCTTCGAGGGGGTTGGCGAGCATCGGCGGACGGAACACCGGGCGATTGCGGTGCCGGGGCATCGGCCCCTTCCCCTCGAGCCAAGCGAAAAGCGACAGATAAGGCGGCGCGGAAGCTGGCCACGCTTCTTCAATTGCATTGACGTCGATGCCGTAATGGTCGGCGAGCGCGACCTTGACGAGGCGGGTCGAAACGCCGACGCGCACGCCGCCGGTGATGAGTTTGATCAGCGCAAAGCGCGCCGAGGGATCGAGCGAGTCGAGCCAGCAAGCAAGGCGCGTGGGCAGGTCGGAGCGCGGAAGAGTGCCGAGCGCTGCCACCACCTCGGTAAGAGTTGGCGCCACTGCGGCGGCGGTGGGCGGGTCGGGCCAGATCAGGCTTGCCGTCTCCGCGAGGTCACCGATGTAGTCATAGGACCAGCTGAACAGCACGGGGTCGGTTCGTTCCGCTAACAGGGCGCGGATCAGCCCCGGCTTGGCGGCCGGGAACGAGAGTTCGCCGCAAATCGCTGCCAGCCCCCAGCCCCGCTCCGGGTCGGGCCGGCGCGCAATCCAATCCTTGAGCAAGGCGATCTTGCTCGTGCGGGCCGGCGAAAACACGAGGCGCTCGAGCAATTCCGCGAAGGGCGTCATGCGAGCTGCGCCTCCGGCTGTTGCTCGATCGGCGTGGCCTCGTCCTCCTCACCGCGACCGAGCAACGACAGTGCGCGGCCGCGAATGCCCCGCTGCGCCAGGGCGTGAATTAGCGCCTCTTCCCGCCCGTGCGTCACCCAAACCTCTCGCGCACCGGTCGCGACGGCGGTGGCGTTGAGCTCGTCCCAGTCAGCGTGGTCTGAGATCACGAGCGGGAGTTCGATGCCGCGTGCCTTGGCGCGCTGGCGCACGCGCATCCAGCCCGACGCAAAGCCAACCACGGGGTCGTGCAATCGCCGCGCCCAGCGATCCTGGATCGCTCCCGGTGGGGCGATAACGAGGGCGCCCTTGAGCGCGGCCCTATCAGCCATCGTCGCCGGGCGCAACGTCCCGAACTCTTGGCCGAAGGCCTGGTAAACCTCGGTCACAGGAAAGAGCGCGCCGTGGAGATAGATCGGGCGGTCGTATCCGGCTCCGCGGAGAAGGGCCATGAGACGCTGCGCCTTGCCCAGCGTATAGGCGCCGACGACGTGGGTACGCTCAGGGAACAGGGCGAGGGAACTGAGAAGCCGCGCCATCTCGCCCTCTGCCTGTGGATGGCGAAATACGGGCAAGCCGAACGTGGCCTCGGTGACGAGCAGGTCACAAGAAATGGGCGCGAAGGCCGCGCATGTCGGCTGCGGGCGCGGGGAAAAGTCGCCGGTGATCACCACCCGGCAGCCGCGCCATTCGAGCAGTACCTGAGCCGATCCGAGAATGTGCCCGGCAGGGAAGAGGGTGACACGGACCCCGTTTAGGGAGAGCAATTCTCCCGGTGCCAGGGCCTGCTGGCTCTGCCCCGCCCGGCCCTCGCCGAGGCGGCGCGTCATTAAGGCCAAGGTTTCGCGCGTGGCGAGCACGGCGCCGTGGCCCGGCCGGGCGTGGTCGCTGTGGGCATGAGTGATCAGGGCGCGCGGCACGGCCCGCGCCGGGTCTATGAACAGATCCGCAGGCTCGCAGTATAGCCCCTCAGGGCGTACGATCAGCCACGTTTTGGGAGACGGGCTCATTTTCCCAGCATGTGGCGGCGCAACGCTCGGAACGAAACCCCGCCCATGGCGGAAACCGAAAGCAGCCCTACACTATCGGTGTGTCCGACTGCCCGCTCTCCACTGTGCCTGCCGTGCTTCCGGCTCTTCCCGCGCCTCTGGCCGCGTGGTTCGCGCGCCGTGGCTGGCGCCCCTACCCCCATCAGCTCGCTGTCCTCGATGTCGCTCGGCGGGGTCGGTCGGTCCTGCTTCGAGCGCCGACAGGCTCCGGCAAGACTCTCGCCGGCTTTCTTCCGACTCTGGTTGATCTCGCGGAGACCCCACGGCCGGGCCTGCATACGCTCTACGTCAGCCCACTCAAAGCCCTGGCAGCGGACATCGCGCGCAACCTCGAGCGACCGGTCGGCGAAGCCGGTCTTTCCGTCACATTTGGCGTGCGCACAGGGGATACTACCGCCGATGCGCGGCGTCGGCAGCGCGTCTTGCCACCGAACATTTTGCTCACCACGCCGGAAAGCCTCGCCCTTCTCCTCTCCTTTCCCGAGTCAGCGCGGTTCTTCGCCAACCTGCGCACGATCGTGGTGGACGAGGTCCACGACCTCGCTGGCACCAAGCGCGGCGACCAGCTTGCGCTCTGCCTTGCGCGCTTCGCCGGCTTGGCTTGCGGAGCGGTGCGCGTTGGCCTTTCGGCCACGGCGCCTCACCCGAAACATCTGCTGGCCTTTCTCTCGACCGACGGCCGCGGCACGGACGTTGAGATGATTCAAGCTCCTGCCGGGGCGGCACCGCAGATCGAGATCCGCCTTCCCCCAGGGTCTCTGCCGTGGTCGGGTCACATGGGGCTCATGGCGGCGGAGGAAATCTACCGCTTGATTCGCGCCTATCGCTCGACCATCGTCTTTGTCAATACTCGCGCCCAGGCTGAGCTTGTCTTCGCCGCCCTGTGGCGACTGAACGAGGACAACTTGGCGATCGCCCTGCATCATGGCAGCCTCGCCCGCGATCAACGTCAGAGGGTTGAGGCGGCGATGACAGCGGGACAGCTGCGCGCCGTCGTCGCAACATCATCGCTCGACCTCGGCATCGACTGGGGCGAGGTCGACCTCGTTGTGCAGGTCGGGGCGCCGAAAGGGGTGTCGCGCCTTTTGCAGCGGATCGGCCGCGCCAACCACCGCTGGGACGAGCCCTCCCGCGCTGTTCTCATTCCCGCTAATCGTTTCGAACTTCTCGAATGTCTCTGCGCTCTGACCGCGGCACGCGAAGGGGCACTCGACGGCGAACCGCCACCGCCTGGTGGCCTCGACGTGCTTGCCCAGCACGTGATGGGCAGGGTTTGCGCCGGGCCCGTACACCCGGACGACCTTTTCGCCGAAGTCAAGCGCGCCGCGCCTTACGCTGACCTTGACCGCCGCGACTTTGACGACGTCGTCCGCTTCGTCGAGGACGGCGGCTATGCGCTTGCGGCCTACGAGCAGTATCGGCGGGTGTTCCGCGACGCTGAAGGCAAGCTGCATCTTACCCATCCGCGTGCGGCGCGACGGTGGCGACTCAACGTCGGCACAATCGTTGAGGCCCCTCTGCTTACGGTCAAGCTCAGCAAAGGCTGGGGGGGCGCTGGCTTGGGCGAGGTCGAGGAGTATTTCGTCTCCCTGCTCAAACCGGGCGACACGTTCCTATTCGCTGGCCGCGTGCTGCGCTTCGAGCGCCTGCGAGGGACCACCGTGGAGTGCTCGCCGGCGACCGGGAACGACCCCAAGGTTCCCGCCTACGCTGGCGGCAGGCTGCCCCTCACCACTTTTCTCGCCGATCGCGTCCGTGCCCTGCTGCAAAACCCCGCCGCCTGGACCGCCCTCCCCGCCGATGTCTCTGAGTGGCTCGAACTGCAGCGGCGGCGGTCGCGTCTGCCAGCGGCCAACGAGCTGCTGGTCGAGACGTTCCCGCGCGGCGGCCGCTGGTTCCTCATCGCCTACTGTTTCGCCGGGCGCAACGCCCACCAAACGCTGGGCATGCTCGTAACGAGACGAATGGAGCGGGCCGGGCTCCGGCCCCTCGGCTTCGTCGCCACCGACTACGTACTCGCCGTCTGGTCTGCAGAGGAGCCACACGACGTTGCGGATCTGTTCGACGAAGACTTGCTCGGGGAGGACCTGGAGGAGTGGATGGCCGAGTCGTCGCTGCTTCGCCGAACGTTTCGCCACATCGCAGTGATCTCCGGGCTTATCGAGCGGAAGCAGGTTGGGGGCTCTAAGACCGGCTACCAGGTGACGGTCAATTCAGACCTCCTTTATGACGTGCTGCGCAAATTCGAGCCGAACCACGTGCTGCTGCGTGCCGCGCGGCAGGATGCTGCACGCGGCTTGGTCGATGTCGGCCGCGTCGCGCATCTCCTAAGGCAGACGCGCGGCCGCATCGTGCACATGGCGTTATCGCGCGTCTCGCCGCTCGCCGTGCCGGTGCTCCTCGATGTTGGCAAGGAGAGAGTCGCCACGGGGGAGCGTGAGGATGCTCTGCTCGCCGAGGCGGAGGCCGCACAGCTGCTGGCCGAGGCTTGCGGTGAAGCCGAACCACCTGCCGGGTTGGCTGCCCCGTCACGTCACCACCACCGAGTCCACCCTGTGCACCGCGCCAACGCGGCACGCGACCGCAAACGTCCTGCGCGCGGTCTCGCCCTCGGCACGCCCGGCCGAGCCACTCTTCGCATCATGCGCACCCGCCGAGCTTCCCTCGTCCTCCCAGAATGATCGCTGCGCCAATCCACCTTCTCGGCGAGCGCCTGATGCTCGACCCGGCCGGCGCGCTCTGGTGGCCCGCCCGGAGGATCCTGGCAGCCGCCGACTTGCATCTCGAAAAGGGTTCCGCCCTGGCCGCCCGCGGCTCCCTTGTGCCACCCTACGACACTCGGGTGACGCTTGAGCGGCTCACTCGGCTCGTCCGACTGTATCGTCCCGCCCGCCTGCTCTTGCTCGGCGATTCCTTCCACGATGCCAAAGCGGCGTCCCGCCTGGGCGCGGCGGACCGGGAGGCACTGGCGAAGTTGGCGCGTCTGACAACACTGATCCGCCTCGCCGGCAACCACGACGACGGGGACGGCGCGGCGAGGGAGCTGCGCGAGGGCCCGCTCGTCTTCCGCCACCTCCCGCGCGGCGAGAGCGGGGAGGTGGCGGGGCATCTGCACCCCAAGGCAGCGGTCGCAGTGAGGGGGGCCTGGATCGCCCGTCCCTGCTTCGTCGCTGACGCGCGCCATCTGCTGCTTCCAGCCTTCGGGGCCTACGCCGGCGGGCTCGATGTGCGCGATCCCGCCATTCGCGGTCTCTTTCCGTACGGTGGACGGCTGTTCCTATGCGGAAAGACGCGTTTGTTCAGCTTTCCATTGGCGGCTGCTGGCCCGCTTTCCGAAGCCTCAGGCGAGGCCATGTCGAGGATATGACCGTGCGATCCGCCGCCCCTTTGCCGCCGGTTTTGCTCTGGTTCCGCCAGGACCTGAGGGTCGCCGACAACCCTGCAGTGCAGGCTGCGGTCGCGACTGGCCGACCCGTGATCCCGGTGTTCGTGCTGGATTGCGAGAGCCCAGGGCCGTGGGCGCCCGGCGGCGCATCGTTGTGGTGGTTGCACCACTCCTTGGCCTCGTTGACGCGGAGGCTTGAAAGCCTCGGCTCGCGCCTGATCCTTCGTCGTGGCCGCTTCGATGAGGCCATCCCTCGCCTCGCCGCGGAGACCGAGGCAGTGTTAGTCGTCGCCAGCCATCTCTACGAACCGTGGGCCAGGGAGGTCGATCGGCAAACGGAAGAAACGCTCGCCCGGTCGGGCGTGGAGTTCCTTCGGGTTAATTCGACGCTCTTGTTCGAACCCTGGACCATCCGCACGCGCACCGGCGGCGCCTACAGCGTCTACACGCCGTTCGCTCGGGCCTGCTTCGCCGCCGGCCCGCCACCTTCGCCCGTGCCCGCCCCCGCTCGTCTCGCAACTCCCACCCGCTGGCCTACCTCCGACGTACTGGCGGCGTGGCGGCTCTTGCCCCACGCTCCCGACTGGGCCAGCGGGTTTCGCGCGACTTGGACCCCCGGTGAGGAGGGAGCGGAGGCCCGCCTCGCTCGTTTTCTCGATCGTGGTCTTGCCCGCTACGCCGAGACCCGCAACCGCCCTGATGTCGACCTCACCTCGCGCCTCTCTCCCCATTTGCGCTGGGGCGAAATCTCGCCCTGGCGGGTGTGGCATGCCGTCCTCGGGTCGGCCCTCGCCCCCAGTCCAAGTGTGGAAAGTTTTCTGAACGAACTGGTCTGGCGGGAATTTGCTTATCATTTGCTGTGGCATAGGCCGGAAATGCCGAGCGAACCGCTCCGACCTCAGTTCGCGCGTTTCCCCTGGCGGAACGATCCGCAAGCAAGCCGGGCTTGGCGAAAGGGGCGCACGGGCTATCCGATCGTCGACGCCGGCATGCGCCAGCTCTGGCAGACCGGGTGGATGCACAACCGCGTGCGGATGATTGTCGCCTCCTTCTTTGTCAAGCACCTCCTCCTGCCCTGGCAGGAGGGCGAAGCGTGGTTCTGGGACACGCTCGTGGATGCCGATTTGGCCTCGAACTCGGCCTCGTGGCAGTGGGTGGCGGGAAGCGGGGCGGACGCCGCACCGTATTTTCGCATTTTCGCCCCCGTCGGCCAGGGCGAGAAATTCGACCCCAACGGCGACTACGTGCGCCGTTGGGTACCGGAACTCGCCCGACTGCCGGCGGGCTCGATCCACGCGCCGTGGTCGGCCCCCCCGCTTGTGCTGGCAGAGGCGGGGGTCGCGCTTGGCCGCACCTACCCATTCCCAATCGTCGATCACGCGGCTGCACGCGTGCGGGCGCTGGCAGCCCTTGCCGCCGTTTCGCGCGAGCGGGTTTACCCCTGAATGCACTTCACCCTGCGCCCGCCCAAGCCGCAGCGGATCGCCGTCATTGGCGGAGGCATCGCCGGCCTCTCTTGCGCCTGGCTGCTGCGCGACACGCACGACGTCGTGCTCTACGAAGCCGAACCGCGCCTCGGCGGCCACGCCGATACGCAGCTGGTCAAGGTTGCGGGCAAGCCGGTCGCGGTCGACACGGGGTTCATCGTCTACAACGAGGTCAACTATCCCAACCTCGTCGCGCTCTTTGCCGCCCTTGGCGTGGCGACGGAAGCTTCAGACATGTCGTTTTCGGTCGCCCGACTCGATCGCGACCTGGAATATGCGGGCGGGCGGCTGTCGCAGCTCTTTGCAGATCCGCGCAACGCGTTCTCGCCCCGGTTCTTGAGCATGCTGCGCGATGTGCTCCGCTTCTATCGACGCGCTCCTGCATTGCTCGACGCCGGCGACGACGCGCTCTCGCTCGGCGAGTATCTCGAGCGCGAAGGCTATGGGGCGGCCTTCGTGCACGACCACCTCCTGCCTATGGGAGCGGCGATCTGGTCGGGTTCGGTTGCGGGAATGCACGCGTTTCCCGCCCGGTCGTTCATTCGCTTCTTCCTCAATCATGGACTCTTGCGGCTGTCCGGGCGGCCGCGCTGGCGCACCGTCAGCGGCGGGTCGCATCGATACGTCGCCAAAATCGCCGCCGCACTCGGCGGTCGCGCCCGCCTAGGCTGCCCGGTGCGCGCGGTCCGGCGCGACGCGACGGGGGTGTGGGTCCGCCCCGCGGTCGGTGACCAGGAACGCTTCGATCAGGCCGTACTTGCCGTGCACGGCGACCAGGCGCTGCGACTGCTCGAGGCACCGACTCAAGCCGAAGCCCGCCTGCTCGGCGCCGTCCGCTACCAGGAGAACCGTCTTGTCCTGCACACCGACGCCCGGCTCATGCCGAGGCGTCGGCGCGTCTGGTCGTCCTGGAACTACCTGTCAGTCGGGGCCGGCGATGAAACCCGGGCGGTGTCTGTCAGCTACTGGATGAACCGGCTGCAGAACCTGCACACCCCGATGCCTCTTGTCGCCTCCCTCAACCCGTTCCGCGAACCGACCCCGGCCTCTGTGCTCGCCGAACGCGTTTACCGCCACCCCCAATACGACCATGCGATGCTAAAGGCGCAAATGGCGCTGCCCTCAATCCAAGGCCGAGATCGCGTGTGGTTCTGCGGTGCCTGGTGCGGCTACGGCTTCCACGAAGACGGCATTGCATCCGCTGCACAGGTCGCCGAAGCCCTCGGTGCGCCGCCGCCGTGGCGCGTCGCGCTAGCCCCTGCCCCGAGCCCCGCAGACCGATGACAGAGCCGCCGGCGCAGATCTTGACCGCGCGCGTGGTGCACGTTCGGCATCGGCCGTTCCGGCACCGCCTAGAATACCGCATCTGGTCGCTGTTACTTGACCTCGATCGGGCGGAGGAAGCAGCACGCTCCTCGCGACTCTTCCGGCTCGAGCGGCCGGGCCTCGTCTCGTTCCGGGCCAGGGACCACGGGGCACGCGACGGCTCCCCCCTCCGTCCTTGGGTCGAGCAGCAGTGCGCCGCCGCCGGCCTCGCTGCACCGGCGCGCATTCGCCTGCTCGCTCTGCCCCGGGTGTTCGGATACGTGTTCAACCCTATCACGCTCTATTTCTGCTCCGATGCCGCAGGTCGCGACATGGCCGTCGTCTACGAAGTGAAGAACACTTTTGGCGACCAGCACGCCTACCTCGCCTGCCTCAACGGCCCGGGCCCGTACCGACACGAAGTTGGGAAGACTTTCCACGTGTCGCCGTTCATCGGCATGAATGCTCGCTATCGCTTCCAGCTCCTGCTCCGAGATGATCGGTTCAGTCTCGTGATCGACGAGACAGAGGCGGATGAGCGGCTGCTGACCGCCTCCATGGTCGGGCGGTTGGCGCCGATGACGGATGCTGCCTTGGCCCGCTGCCTGATCCGCCTTCCATGGGTGACTGTGAAGGTGATCGCCGGCATCCATTGGCACGCTTGGCAACTGTGGCGGAAGGGCGCCGCCTTTCATTCACGCCTGCCGCCGCCAAGTGTTGAACCCACGCTTGCTCGATGACAGCGGCGAACCCTGTTACAGAAACCTCTGTTCCTCCTCTGCGACGCGCTTTCCCTCGGCGAGGCGCGAGGGAGCGCGCGCTGAAGCTCGCCGGCATGATCCGCCACGGGGAGTTGGTTCTCGTTCTGCCAGACGGGACCACCCATCGAGTGGTCGGCGACCGGCCCGGCCCGTCCGCCACTGTCGAGCTGAAGCGGCTGCGCGCGGTGCGGCGCCTTGCCTTCGGCGGGTCGCTGGGGTGGGCAGAAGCATGGCTCAACGAGGAGTGGAGAACGCCCGACCTGCGCGCGGTGATGGCGCTCGCCGCGGCGAACGAGGCGGAATGGCGTCGGCTGCTGCGGGGGCGGCCGCTCGCGCGCCTGGTTTCCCTCCTCGTCCACGCACTTCGACCGAACACCCGGCGTGGAGCGAGACGTAACATCGCCAGCCATTACGACCTCGGCAATGATTTCTACGCCGCTTGGTTGGATCCCACGCTAACCTATTCCTCGGCCGAGTTTGCGGACCCCGCCGAACCCCTCGAAGCGGCGCAACAGCGAAAAGTGCGCAACCTGCTTGCTGCCCTCGCTCTAGCACCTGGAGCGCGGATCCTGGAGATCGGCTGCGGCTGGGGGTTCTTGGCCGAGACAGCGGCACGCGAGTTCGGGCTTAGAGTGGTCGCGATCACGCTGTCGAAGCGGCAGTTCGACTACGCAAGCGCGCGGATCGCCGCAGCCGGGCTAGGTGATCGCGTCGAGGTCCGGCTGCAGGACTATCGCGACGTTCGCGGGAGCTTCGACGGCATCGTCTCGTGCGAGATGTTCGAAGGCGTCGGCGAACGGTATTGGCCGGTGTTCTTTCGCATCCTGCGCGACCGGCTTCGCGCGGGCGGTCTGGCAGTGCTTCAGGTAATTACGATCGCCAATCGCTTGTTCGATGACTACCGGCGCGGCGCCGATTTCATCCAGCGCTACGTCTTCCCCGGCGGCAAGCTGCCGTCGCCCTCCCGGCTGCGGCAGGAGGTCGGACGCGCCGGCCTCGTCTGGCAGGGCGAGACCTGGTTCGGCTCATCCTACGCCGCCACGCTCGCGTGCTGGCTCGACCGCTTCCGCGAGGCTTGGCCGACGCTTGCCGCTTCGGGGCGATACGATGACCGGCTCCGTCGGCTCTGGGAATACTATCTTCTCTACTGCGAGACGGGGTTCCGGGCGGGCTGGCTCGACGTTGGGCGGATCGTCCTCGCCCGTCCGTAATGCGCGCCGATCGGATGTCGCCGCGGCGACTTTCGCGAGGGCTGCTAGCCGCCTACGGTTTGGCCGCCTTTCCGCTTGCGATCCTCGGACTACCCCTGAACGTCTACCTGCCGGCGTTCTGGGGCGAGACGATGGGCGTCGGTTTCGCCAAGGTCGGCGCAGTGCTGCTCGCCACGCGGCTGCTAGACGGCATGACGGACCCTTTGGCCGGCGTGTTGTCCGACCGCACGCGGTCGCGTTTCGGCCGGCGTCGACCCTGGATCGCAGCTGGCGGGCTAATCGCCGCTCCGGCGGTCTGGCTGCTCTTCGTCCCGCCGCCGGGCGCCGGCGCACTCCACCTGTTCGTCTGCGCTTCGCTGGTCTATCTGGGCTGGACGTTGATCAATGTCCCGCACTCAGCTTGGGGGGCGGAGCTGTCCCCAGACTACGACGAGCGAGTGCGCATTGCCGCTTGGCGTGAGGCGGCTACGCTAGCGGGAATCGTATCCTCGGCCTTGATACCCGCGCTGGCGCCCGGCGGCCTCGCGTCCGATCTGCGCACCCTTGCGGTGCTCACCCTCGTTCTTGCCGCCCCGGCGTTCCTGCTGCTCCTGCTTGTCGTACCGGAGCCGCCTGCGCCGGGCCGTCCGCCGCGGCGGCCGCTGCGGGAGACCCTCGTCTTTCTCGCCCGCAACCGGCCATTCCTTCGGTTGCTCGCAGCCTGGACGACGAACGGCGTTGCAAACGGTCTTCCCGCCGCGTTGTTCCTGCTGGTCGTGACGTACCTCCTGCGCGCCGAGGGGCAGGCTGGGGTTTTGCTGCTGGCCTACTTTCTTACCGGGATCGCCGCAGTGCCGTTCTGGACCTGGCTTGCTGCCCGCTTCTCGAAACATCGAGCGTGGAGCCTCGCTATGCTGTGGGCGTCGGCGGTGTTCGCTGTCGTTCCCTTACTTGGGCCCGGCGATTGGGTCGTATTTCTTATCGTCTGTGTACTCACAGGCTCGGCGCTGGGTGCAGATCTCGCTTTGCCGCCCGCGATCCAAGCAGACGTGATCGATCTCGATCATCTTCAAGGCGGAAACCCGCGTGCAGGCCTGTTCTTCGCCGCCTGGTCGATGGCTCAGAAGGCCGGCAATGCCATAGCCGTCGGGCTCGGCCTCCCGCTGCTCGAGGCTTTCGGTTTCCGTACCACCGAGGCCGGGGCTGAAGGTCTTGGCGCCCTGGTGTTCCTCTACGCGGTGGCTCCAATTGTTCTCAAGGTTAGCGTAGCCGCGCTGATGTGGCGCTTTCCGATCGACCGCGAGGCGCAGCACGCGATCCGGGCCCGGCTCGAAGGCCGAGCATGAAGCTCGATCTACCGAGGCGCTTTGCCGGGGTGCGCGTCGTGGGCGACGTGCACGGCGATGCGGAGGCGTTTAACGCTGCCGTGGCAGGAGCGCAGGCGGCCGGTCTGTTCATACTTCAGCTCGGCGACCTGACCGACTACGGCTCCGACTCGCCAGGAGTGCTGGACATCATGCTCGGGCTTCTCGAGCGCGGCGACGGCGTGACCGTCCTTGGCAACCATGACCACAAGCTGGCGCGAGCGCTTACCGGGCGCCCCGTTAAAGTGGAGCCTGATGGGCTCGGTCGCACCCTTAAGCAGATTGCGGCCCGGCCCGATCGAGACGCGCTGGTGCGGCGCACCCTTGAGGCGCTGGCCCGCGCTCCGCTCTGGTTGTTCTGGCGCGACGCCTTATTCGTGCACGGGGCATTCCATACGAACATGCTCTCCCACCCCGCTCCCCGCGGCGCTGAGGTGCGGCGGCCGAATGCGCTAGCCGCGCGCGCGCTGTTCGGCGAAACGGTCCGCGGGGCTACAGTTGAGGGCGGGAGGTTCCCGCTGCGGCGCATCGACTGGGTCCACCGGATCCCTGCCGGCCTCACCGTGTATTGCGGCCACGACAATCGCAGTTTTGGCGGCAGGCCCCATGTGGCTGAAGGGAGTGGAGGCGGCCGCGCAGTGTTCCTCGACACGGGCGCGGGTAAAGGTGGCCCGCTTTCTTGGGTCGACATCACCGACTGACCAAATGAGGCGAGCGATGGGGCGGATTATCGCGAGCTTGGCCGCGCTACTGGTTTTTGTGGGCTGTGGAGGGGGCATGAACGTCGAGCAATTCGCCGGGCGAACGCCAGAGCTTCAGCTTGAGGACTACTTCGTGGGCAGGATCAAGGGTTCTGGTTTGTTCGAAGACCGATTTGGCAGGGTGCGCCGCACTTTCACCTTCACTATGCGGGGGCGGATGGATGGCAAGACACTGATCCTCGAGGAAGACTTCCTTTACAATGACGGCGAGGCGCAGCGGCGCGTTTGGCATCTGACACGCACAGGTGAAGGTAGGTGGGAGGGTCGGGCGGAGGACGTGGTGGGCATTGGCATCGGCCGTGGAGCAGGCAATGCGTTCCAGCTGACCTATGTCCTCAGGTTACCGGTCAGCGGCAGCGTTTGGGAGGTGCGGTTCGATGACTGGCTGTTCCGGCTTGACGATGAGACGGTGCTCAATCGGGCGAATGTCTATCGATGGGGGCTTTGGATAGGCCAAGTGGTCACGACTATGCGCAAACTGCCAAATGGGTGAAGCCTTCTCTTCTTAGCAGAGTGCAGCATCGTCCGCCACTTGGGGGTTGAGGGAGAGGATCGGACGTATTGCCAAATCCTTGGCGCTGACGCGGTGCCATCTGATCCGGTCAAGCTATTGGGTGTGACGTGCTCCCCACTTTCCTACCGCAGATAACTTGGACCTGTTCTCCGTTTGCCCCTATCCGGGGCCGTGGTGGATCGGGCCGAGGGCGCGGTGAACCGGACCCGGTTCCTTGGACACTCGGTTGGGTTACGCGGCCATGGGCATGGCCGCAAGCTCGTGTTGGCGGCGTCGTGCGTGTGGGCTGAGGTGGCCGTTTTTCTCGATCAGCCATTGGG
>Ga0308417_1001914_pt1 | contig 14004 bp, 12 predicted proteins | sample HotsprSampleOS65_FD_203528 | JGI IMG/M metagenome (GOLD analysis project Ga0308417, IMG submission 203528) | Hot spring phototrophic mat microbial communities from Octopus Spring, Yellowstone National Park, Wyoming, United States - 20090730_OS65 ... | reverse complement strand
CGCTGCCCGCGCCGAGCGCCTCTTCCGCGTCCGCTTCGGGCACGTCCAGCGGCGGCAGCTGGTAGCCGCGCTTGCCGGGGCTGGAAAGCTCGAACAGCAGCGGCTCGTTCTGCGTCGGATGCGGCCGGACCTTTCCCAGTGTCTTCGGCATCAGGCAAGCACCTCCTTCAGCGCGTCCATGTCCTCGCGCCGGTTCATCTCGGTGGCGCAGACGAGCAGCGAATCGGCCAGTTCCGGGTAAAAACGGCCGAGCGCCACGCCGCCCAGGATTTTCTTTTCGAGCAAGGTTTCCAGCGCTTTCTGGGGCGTATGGCGGCGCGGTTTGACCACGAATTCATTGAAAAACTTCCCGCTGAATTTCCGCTCCAGCCCGGCCGCCAGGTAATGGGCCTTCGAGAGGTTCTGCACGGCGAGCTCGCGCAGCCCCTGTTTTCCGTAAACGCTCATGAACACGGTGGCCATCAGCGCCACCAGCGCCTGGTTGGTGCAGATGTTCGACGTGGCCTTCTCGCGGCGGATGTGCTGCTCGCGGGTGGAAAGCGTGAGGCAGAAGGCGCGGTTGCCGTCCTGGTCCTTCGTCTCGCCCGCCAGGCGGCCCGGGATCTGGCGGATGAACTTCTCTTTCGTGGCGATGACGCCGGCGAACGGTCCGCCGTAGCTCGGGCTGATGGCGAACGACTGCAGCTCGCCGGCCACGATGTCGGCCTCCCGCGGCGGCTCCAGCAGCCCGAGCGAGACCGCCTCGGTGAAGACGGCCACCAGCAGCGCCCCGCGCCGGTGCGCGATCTCCGCCGCGGCTTTCACGTCCTCAAGGACGCCGAAGAAGTTGGGCGACTGCACGAGGACGCACGCCGTGTCGCCGTCGAGCGCCTGTTCCAGCGCCGCCAGGTCCGCCTGCCCGGTTTCCGCGTCATAGGGGAACGTGGCCACGCTCATGCGCGCATTGTGCGCCGCCGTGTCGAGCACCTGGCGGTATTCGGGATGCAGATTGGCAGGCGCGAGAAAGCGCGACCGGCCTGTGATCCGGTAGGCCATCATCGCCGCTTCGGCGACGGCCGTTGAGCCGTCGTACATGGAGGCGTTGGCCACTTCCATGCCCGTGAGCTGGCAGATCATGGTCTGGAATTCGAAGATCGATTGCAGCGTCCCCTGCGCGTATTCGGCCTGGTAGGGCGTGTAGGAGGTGAGGAACTCGCCGCGCTGCACGATGACATCGCACAGCACGGGGCGGTAATGCGCGTACACGCCGGCGCCCAGGAACGACGCATGCCCGTGGGCCATTCTTTCTGCCTTGGCGCGGAAATACGCGGTGATCTCGTATTCCGACATGCCGGGCGGGATGTCGAGAGGCTCGCGGATCAGGGCGTTTTCGGGAACGTGTTTGTAGAGGTCTTCCAACGAGGAAAGGCCGCAGGCGGCGAGCATGGCCTGCCTGTCGGCGTCAGAGTTCGGCAAGTATCTCAAGGATCAGGCCCCCGGAATCCACCATTCTATCGGAGCGGCGGGTGCGGCTTGCGGCTCCATGCAGGCTGATGCCCGGCTCCAGCCTTCAGATGAAAAATCTCGGGAGTTGCCGGACATGCGCGCGCAGGGTTCGAGATGGCGCCAGGAACGGGCATCACCGCGCGGGCGGGCGCTATGATTTGACAAATGGACTGGCGTTTCTGGCGGAAGAGGCTCGGGCGCTTACCGGGCGGCGAACCGGACAATTGCCCCGCGCGCCATCCGGCATGGGACTTCAGCCCGGAGCAGCTCAAACTTGCCTGCGAAGCCCTGCTCGACAGCGGAGATGCCGCCGATGCCGTGGAGCAGGTGTTGCGCCTCCGGGCGGAGGATGTCCCGGCAGCGCTGTTAGACGGCGGCGAGCGCGGTTTGCCGTCGGAAGAGCGCTTTTACAAAACCGGATACTGGCGCATGATGGTGGGCCGCTACCTGTTCGCCGGGTCGCAGTTCTGCCGCGGCCGCAAAGTCCTGGACGCCTGTTGCGGACTGGCTGGGGCGCGCTTCTCTTGTCGCGCTATGCGCGGCAGGTGACGGCTTTTGATGTCGACGATGCGTGCGTGGCGTTCGCGGCGAAAACGTGGCCCGCCGCCAATATCCGCTGGCTGCGCTGCGACGCGCTGGACAGGCAGGCCCTGGCGGGAGAATCGTTCGATGGCGCCTTGGCCATGGAGGCAATCGAGCACTTCACAGCAGCCGATGGCGAACGCCTGGTGGCGCACATGGCGGAGCGGCTGAACAAGGGCGGCATCTTCATCGGCACCTCCGCCTTTCCCGCCTCCCGCGAGGAGGCCGAACGCCTCGCGGCGCAAAACCCCTTTCACCCGCACATCTTCACCGGGCAGGAATTCCGCTCCCTGCTCCTGAGGCACTTTTCCCGCGCCGCCATCATCGGCAACTGGATGTTCCTCGCGCTGCGGTAGCGCTCCGCCTCAGCCGCCCAGATACGCCTGATAGTCCGCGGCCGACATCAACCCGTCGATCTCCGCCGGGTTGCTCAGGCGGATCTTGACGAGCCACGCCGCGCCGTGCGGGTCCTCGTTCAGCTTCTCCGGCGCCGTGGCAAGCAGCCCGTTTACCTCAAGCACCTCGCCCGAGACCGGCGAGTAAATGTCGCTCACCGCCTTGACGCTCTCCACCGAGCCGAGCGCCTTGCCCGCCTCCACCGCCATCCCCGGCTTGGGCAGGTCCACGTAAACTATGTCGCCGAGTTCTTTCTGCGCGTGGTCGGTGAGGCCCACCGTCCCGGTGTCGCCTTCCACCAGAATCCACTCGTGCTCTTTCGTATAACGGAAGTTCTCTGGATAGCTCATTTCGGCCGCCGATAAAAAGGAATGGGGACGGTGACCGCCTCGACGGGCTGCTCGCGCACCATGATTTCGATCGCCGTGCCCGGCTGTGCGAGTTCCGCCGGCAGGTAACACATCCCGATGTTCTTGTTCAGCGCCGGCGAAGGGCCGCCGCTGGTCACCCAGCCGGCGGGCTGCCCGCCCGCGCGCACTTCATAGCCGTCGCGGCCGATGCCCCGGCCGCGCATTTCAAAGCCCGCGAGTCTCCTCCGCACCCCTTCCGCCTTCCGCTTTTCCAGCCGCGCCCGCCCGCAGAAGTCCCCCTTGTCCCATTTGACGATCCACTCCAGCCCCGCTTCCAGCGGCGTGATGGAAGCGTCGATCTCATGGCCGTACAGGGCCATGCCCGCCTCCATCCGCAGCGTGTTGCGCGCCCCGAGCCCGCACGGCTTGATGCCAAATTCGCGCCCGGCATCGAGCAGCGCGTGCCAGACTTCAGCGGCGTCGCCGGGCGCCAGGTACAATTCAAAGCCGTCCTCGCCCGTGTAGCCGGTGCGCGCGATCCGCGCCGCGCGCCCGCACACCTCGCCGTCGCGGAAGCGGTAGTAGCGGATTTCAGCGAGCGCCACGGCAGTCAGCTTTTGCAGGATCTCCGGAGCGCGCGGCCCTTGCACGGCCAGTTGCGCGTACTTCGAGCCGTTGTTCTCCACCACGCAGCCCCACCGGTTTTGCGAGGCGATGTGCTCGTAGTCCTTGTCCTGGTTGGAGGCGTTGACGCAGAGGAAAAAGTGCGTGGCCGAGACCCGGTGCACGAGGATGTCGTCGGCAAAGCCCCCGTGCTCGTACAGCAGCCCGGAGTAGTGGACCTGCCCGTCGGCGAGCTTCGCCGCGTTGTTCGTGCTCACCCATTGCACCAGATCGAGCGCCTGCGGGCCCCGGATTTCGATCTCGCCCATGTGGCTGACATCGAACAGTCCCGCCGCCGTGCGCACGGCCCGGTGCTCTTCAAGAATGCCAGTGTATTGCAGCGGCATCTCCCAGCCGCCGAAATCCACCATTTTTGCGCCCAGCGCGCGGTGCACCTCCGCAAGCGGGATCTGCTTCAGCATGACGACCTTAGCCTAACATATCGCCCGCGGCACCGCGCTGCCCGGCCCGGCGCGCCGCCATGGGCGCCAGTTGCAACTGAGTTTCCCGCAAGTGATTGCATATAAAGACGTTGTTGTCTTGTCGCGTTTCCCGCTACAATGCGGGTGTCGTACCCGGACAGTGTCCGAACCACTTGAGGAGGCAAGATGAAAGGCGACCCGAAGGTTCTTGAATACCTGCAGGAAGTGCTCACCGCCGAGCTCACCGCGATCAACCAGTATTTTCTCCACGCCGAGATGCTCGAAAACTGGGGCTACGAGCGGCTGGCGAAGATCACCCGGAAGGAGTCCATCGAGGAGATGCAGCACGCCGAGGCGCTGCTGCACCGCATGCTCTACCTCGACGGCACGCCGAACATGGCGCGGCTGTTCGATCTCCACATCGGACAAAACGTCAAGCAAATGTTCCAGAACGACCTGGAGCTGGAGTACAAGGCCGTGCCGCGGCTGAACAAGGCGATCAACGCCGCCGTCGAAGCCGGCGACAACGGCTCGCGCGATCTGTTCGAATCGATCCTCAAAGACGAGGAGCACCACGTCGATTTCCTCGAGGCGCAGCTCCACATGATCGAGGAGATGGGCTACGAGAACTATCTCGCGCAGCAAATCAAGGAAGAAGACTAGCCGCTTCCGTTCTCCCGCAAGCCCGCGCCCGCCCACACCCCGCGGCGCGGGCTTTTTGCGTCCGCGCCCGCCGGCGCGCCCGCTCCCTTTACAATGGAAAAACCGAACCTGCCATGAGAAAACGGATCCCCGTCTCTCTCGCCGCGTTTGTCCTCTGCCTCGCCGCCGCCGCGGAAGCGTCCTGGCGCGCGCCGTCAGGGGCGGCCGCGGTGAAGCAGCAGATCGAGCGGCTCCGCGTCGTGGGCAGCGTGCTGATGATCGCCGCCCATCCCGACGACGAGAACACCGCGCTGCTGGCCTGGTGCGCGCAGCACCGCAAGTTGCGCACCGGCTATCTCTCGCTCACCCGCGGCGAGGGCGGCCAGAACCTCATCGGCAACGAGCAGGGCGAACTGCTCGGCGTCATCCGCACGCAGGAGTTGCTGGCGGCGCGCCGCGTGGACGGGGCCGAACAGTTCTTCACCCGCGCCGTCGACTTCGGCTTCTCGAAAACCGCCGAGGAAACGCTTTCCAAATGGGGCAGGCAGGAAGTGCTCGCCGACATGGTCTGGGTGATCCGCTCGTTCCGCCCCGACGTGATCGTCCTGCGCTTCTCCGGCACGCCGCGCGACGGCCACGGCCACCATCAGGCCTCCGCCATCCTCGGCCGCGAAGCCTTCCGCCTGGCGGGCGATCCGAAGGCGTTCCCCGAACAGTTGCAGCACGTTCAGCCATGGAAGCCGCGCCGTCTTTTCTGGAACACGTTCTCGTTCACGCGGCAGCAGGAGGCCGAAGAGTCCAAGATCCCCGAGCGGCTGCGCATCGACACGGGCGGCTACAACGCGCTGCTCGGGCTCAGCTATGGCGAACTCGCCGGGCTCAGCCGCAGCCAGCACCGCAGCCAGGGGATGGGTTCGCCCGAACGCCGCGGACCGGCGCCGAATTTCCTCGTGCTCTACGACGGGGACCCGGCCAGGGAGGATTTTCTCGAAGGCATCGACACCACCTGGAACCGGATCCCTGGCGGCTCCGCCGTGGCCGCCAGGCTGGACGCGGCGCTCGCCGCCTTCTCGCCGGACGCGCCGGAGCGCGCCATCCCGCACCTCGCCGAGGCGCGCCGCCTGGTCGCCGCCATCGATCATCCCGAAGCGCGCCGGAAACTCGCCGAGCTGGACGAAACCATCGCCGCCGCGGCGGGGCTGTGGCTGGATGTGAGCGCATCGCGCCCCTCCGCCGTACCGGGCGGCCATGTCGAACTGGCGATGACCGCGCTGAACCGCTCCTCCCTGCCCGCCCGCCTGCTGGGCGTGGCGCTCGAGGGCATCCCGGGCGCCCCCGCGCTGCCCGGCGCGCCGCTCGAATACAACCAGCCGCACACCGCGCGCGCCACTCTGCGCATCCCTGCCGGCCAGCCCCTGACGCAGCCCTTGCAACTGCGGCAGCGGCAGCGGGGCAACCTCTACGCAATCGAAAAACCCGAAGACATCGGCCCGGCCGAGGCGCCGCCGGTGCTCGCCGCCGTGTTCCGGATCGAGATCGCGGGCGGCGAGATCGCTGTCCGGCGTCCGGTGGAGCACCGCTATGTGGATCGCGTCCGCGGCGAACTCACGCGCCCGTTCCTCATCGCGCCCGCAGTGTCCCTGCATCTCTCGGAGACTCCGCTGCTGTTCCGCTCGGCGGCAGCGCGGCAGGTGGCCGTCGAGGTGCGAGCGTTGGCCGCCGCCGCGGAAGGCGCCGTGCGCCTCGAGGCGCCGGACGGCTGGCGAATCGAGCCCCCCGAGCTGCCGTTCCGCCTCGCCGAGGCCGGCCAGTCCGCCACGCTCGCCTTCCGCGTCACGCCGCCAGCCGGCAGGTCTTCGGCCGTGTTGCGCGCCGTCGCCCGCACGGGCGAGTCCCAGTGGAGCCACAGCGTGGCGCGGATCGAATACGACCACATCCCGCCGCAGGCCGTGCTGCGCCCCGCCGAAACGCGGCTGCTGCGCGAGGACGTCTTGATCTCCGCGCGCCGCATCGGCTATGTGATGGGTGCGGGCGATCTGGTTCCGGAAGCCTTGCGCGAACTCGGCTGCGAGGTGGATCTGCTCGACGAACGCCGCCTCACGCAGGGCGACCTGTCCGCCTATGACGCCATCGTCACCGGCATCCGCGCCTTCAACACGCGCCCGGACCTGCGCGCCTCGGCGGCGCGGCTCCGCGAATACATGGAGCGCGGGGGCACGGTGCTGGTGCAGTACAACACCCTGGAAGGCTTCGGCCCTGAAGCCTCCGATTCGCCGCTCCGCAACATCGGGCCGCTCCCCATCCGCATCGGGCGCAGCCGCGTGACGGTGGAGGAGGCGCCGGTGAAGCTGCTCGCGCCGGATCACCCTCTGCTCGCGCGCCCCAACCGCATCGGTCCGGCCGATTTCGACGGCTGGGTCCAGGAGCGCGCCCTTTATTTCCCCTCGGAGTGGGACCCGCGCTACGAGGCGTTGCTCGAGACGGCTGACCCCGGCGAACCCGCCCAGCGCGGCGGGCTGCTGTTCGCCCGCGTCGGCCAGGGCGCCTACATCTTCACCTGCTACGCCTGGTGGCGGCAACTGCCAGCGGGGGTAACCGGCGCATGGAGGATCTTCGCCAACCTCGTGAGCGCCGGAAAATGAGCACGAACGAAGAGAAGCCGCCTTTCCTGGGTTCCTGGCGCCGCATCTACGCGGGGCTGGCTCTCTATCTCGCCGCGGTCATCGCCCTGTTCACCTGGTTCACCTGGAGCTGGAACCGGTGAGGCCCCTCGACTGGATCGTGTTGGGCGGCTCGCTGGCGGGCATCGCCCTCTACGGCGTCTGGCGCAGCCGGGGCAGCCGGACCACGCAGCAATACTTGCTGGCTGACAGGCAGATGCCCTGGTATGCCATGGCGCTCTCGATCATGGCCACGCAAGCCAGCGCCATCACCTTCATCTCCACCACCGGCCAGAGCTATGCCGACGGCATGCGCTTCGTCCAGATGTATCTCGGCCTGCCTCTGGCGATGATCCTGATCTCGGCTTTCGCGGTGCCTCGCTTCCATGGCGCCGGCGTCTTCACCGCCTACGAGTATCTGGAACAGCGATTCGACGCCAAGACGCGCGCGCTCGCCGGCCTCATCTTTCTGCTCTCCCGCGGCCTTGCGGTCGGCGTCGCGCTTTCCGCGCCCGCCGTCGTGCTCACCGTCATCCTCGGCTGGCCCAGCCAGTGGACCACGCTCGTCATGGGCGCGCTCGTGGTGGCCTACACCGCCTCCGGAGGCATCGCCGCCGTCACCTGGACCGAGTTCGTGCAGATGCTGGTGATGACCGCCGGAGTGCTGGCGGCCCTGCTCACCGTAATCTTTCTGCTGCCCGCCGAAGTGGGGCTGCCTCAGGCGCTCTCGCTGGCGGGCGCCGCCGGAAAGCTGAACGCGGCCGTGTGGCGGTTCGATCCCTCAGACCAGTACAACATCTGGAGCGGGCTCATCGGCGGCATGTTCCTCGCGCTCTCCTATTTCGGCTGCGACCAGAGCCAGGTGCAGCGCTATCTCACCGGGCGCAGCGTGGCGCAGTCGCGGCTGGGGCTGCTGTTCAACGGCGTGGCGAAGATCCCCATGCAGTTCTTCATCCTGTTCACCGGGGCCATGGTCTTCGTCTTTTACGTCTACACGCAGCCCCCGGTGGTCTTCCACCCGCAAGCGATGCGCGCGCTGGAGAGGCAGCCCCAATTTGCGCAGCTCAACCAGGAGTACGGCCGCGTCTTCGAGCAGCGCCGCGCCGCCGCGCAGCGCCTGGACCTGGCCGCCTTCCGCCAGGCGCAGGCGCGGCTGGACGAGGTCCGCGCCCGCGCCCTCTCGCAGGCGGGAAAGGCCATGGGACAGGAGCGCGTCAACGACACCAACTACGTGTTCCTCTGGTTTGTCGTGCATCACATTCCCGCGGGCGTGGTCGGCCTCATCATGGCCGCCATCTTCGCCGCGGCGATGTCCACGATTTCGGCCGAAATCAACTCCCTCGCCACCGTCAGCATGGTGGATGTCTACCGCCGCTTTTTCCGCCGCGATGAGCGCGACAGCCACTATCTGTCGGCATCCCGCTGGCTCACTGTGTTCTGGGGCGCCTATGCGATCGTGACGGCGCTCTACGCCCAGAATCTCGGCTCGCTGGTGGAAGCCGTCAACCGCCTCGGGTCGCTGTTTTACGGCACGCTGCTCGGCGTCTTCGTCCTGGCTTTCTTCTTCCCGCGCGTGCGCGGCACGGCGGCGTTCCTCTCGATGATCGCCGGCGAAGCCGCGGTCTTCGCCGTGTGGCATTTCACCGGGCTTGCCTTCCTGTGGCTCAACGCCATCGGCTGCGTGGCGGTCGTCCTGTCCGGCTGCCTCCTCTCGCTGCGGCCGCGAGGGACCGCCTGACGGCGCTACAATCGCCTTGGAAGCTCCACTGGGCCGGTGCCTGGCCTGGTCTTCAAAACCAGTGAGCGGCCCTTTGGCGCCGCTGGTGGGTTCGACTCCCACGAGCTTCCGCCACGCCTGGCCCCCGCCGCCATCCGGAAATCCCATGAAATATCCGTTATATTGTTGTGCCGCCGCGGCGCGGATTTTGATATAAAATAGGCTCGATTCCTTCCGTTTTCCGGGGGTTGCCGTGAGCCAGATGGAAAGAATTTGCCTGATTCACAAAATGCTCGAGCGCAGCCGGGCGGTTCCCCTGCAAAGGATGATGGAAGAACTCGAGGTCAGCCGCCCCACCATCAAGCGGGATCTCCAGTTCATGCGGGACCGCCTCGACGCCCCGGTTCACTACGACCGGGAACGCGGCGGATACTGCTACCGCCAGCCCGCGCCCGGCCCGGGCGGCGAGCCGGCTGAAGGCTCGCGCTACCAGCTCCCCGGCGTCTGGCTCACTTCCGGCGAAATGCACGCCCTGCTGCTCATGCGCGATTTTCTCCAGCAGCTCGAGTCCCGCCTGCTGGGCGATGTGCTCCAGCCCGCGGTGGAGAAAATCGAATCCCTGCTCGCCGCCGGCAAGGTGAAACAGAAGGACATCCGGCGCCGTTTCCGCATGATCGTGGCCCGCCACCGTCCCGTGGACGACCAGGTTTTCCGCATCGTCAGCACCGGCGTCTTGCAGCGCAAACGGCTTCAATTGACCTATTTCAGCCGCTCGCGCGGGGAAATCATGAAGCGTCCCGTGAGCCCGCAACGGCTCATCTGGTACAGCGCCAACTGGTATCTCGACGCCTGGTGCCACCTGCGCGGGGATTTCCGCAGCTTTTCGCTCGACGCCATCCGCGGCGCCACGCTGCTCGACGAGAGGGCCGACGATTACCCGCAGGAGGTGCTCGATGCCCGCCTCGGCGCCGGCTACGGCATCTTCGCCGGCCCGCCCGACCAGACCGCCGTGCTCCGCTTCCGCCTCCCCGCCGCCCGCTGGGTCGAGCGCGAGCAGTGGCACCCGAGGCAGCGCCTGGTTCCGCTCTCCGGCAACGAGGTGCGCCTGGAAGTGCCCTATTCCGACCCGCGCGAACTCGTGCAGGACATCCTCCGCTTTGTGCCCGACGTCGTCGTCGAGGCCCCGGAACCGCTCCGCCAGCTTGTGCTCGAACACCTCGAGCGCGGCCTGGCGGCGTTGCGCGCCGAGCAGCGCAAGCCCGCCGCCGGCGAGGCGATCTTCTCCGCCGGATGAAATTTTCGCGCAGGATCTCTCCGTGAGCCACCCGCTCCGGCACCATGATGCTCAAGGAGGAACCCGGAGGAGTCGCTGGCCCGCCGGCGGCCCGGGGGTGGCTCCCTGCCCCCGCCGCTGCCGGCGCGTGCGGCTTGAGGCTGCGCGCCGCGGAAGGAGACGCCGATGCTCAAATTTCTCCACACTGCCGACTGGCAGATCGGAATGAACGCCCGCCACACAGGCGCCGCCTCGCCCAAGGTCCGCGAGGCGCGCTTCCGCGCCGCCGAGCGGCTGGCGCAGATCGCGGTCGAGGAAGAGGTCAATTTCGCCATCCTCGCCGGCGACACTTTTGAAAACCACGCCGTCTCGCTCGACGAGGTCGAGCGCGCGGCGGAGATTCTCGCAGGATTCCGGTGCGTGGTGTATGTCCTGCCGGGCAACCATGATCCGGTCGAGGCCGGCTCCATCTGGGAGCGCCCCCTCTGGCGGGAACACCAGAACGTCTTCATCCTCGACCGCCCCGAGCCGGACACCATCGGCGAGACGGTGGTGTTCCCTTGCCCGCTGCACAGCCGCTGGTCGAGCGGCGATCCCACGGCGTGGATCCCGGCCGGAGGCTACGGCGGCTCCTTCCGCATCGGCATTGCGCACGGCACCCTCGAGGGTCTGCCCTCCGCCGATCGCGCCCACCCCATCCCGGCAGACGCCGCCTGGGCGCGCCGCCTCGATTATCTGGCTCTCGGCGACTGGCACTCCCTGCGCATTTTCGGCGACGAGCAGCGCGGCCGCCGCATGGCCTATAGCGGCACGCCCGAACCCACCGCCTTCGGCGAGCACGACAGCGGACAGGCGCTGATCGTGGAGATCGACGAGCCCGGCGCGCCGCCCCGCCTCCGCCCGGTCCACACCGCCTCGCTTGAGTGGAAACAGCTCGAACGGGACATCCTGCAACCGGGCGAGCTGCATCGCGTGCGGCAAGAAGTCGAACGGCTGGCCGGGCCAAACGTCCTGCTGGAACTCAAGTTGAAAGGGGTGCTGGCCCCCGAAGATGAGGCCGTTCTGGATCAATTGAGAGATCTCGCCGGGCAATTCCTGCTGCTGCGCCTGGAAGATGCGGAGCTGCTGCCGTGCCTGAAGATCGAGGAGCTGCCCGAAGGGCCGGTGAAAGGGGCTGCGCGGCGGCTCGAAGAGATGGCGCGCGCGGGCGGCGAGACGGCCGAGGCGCGGCTGGCCCTGCGCACGCTGCTGCGGCTGGCAAGGGGGGCGGGAGCATGATCCTCCATTCCATCGAACTCGAAAACTTCGGCCGGTTCGTCGAGCCGGCTTTGTTCGAATTCTCGCCGGACCGGGTGAACCTGCTTTCCGGGCCGAACGGGAGCGGCAAGTCCACCGTGCTGGCCGGCCTCTCCGCGGCCTTCGTCATCCCGCACCGCTCGGCGAACGAGGACATCCGCCGCTGGCAGCCGTGGGACCGGGACCTGGCGCCTCGCGTCACGGTGGAGTTCACCAGCTCCGGCGTCCGCTACCGGCTCAGCAAGACGTTCACGTTTTCCAGCCGCGCCAAGGCGGCGCTGGAGCGGTTCGAGGCGGACCGCTTTGTTCCCGTGTGCGAGGCCGACGCCGTCGAGCGGCGGATCCCGGAGTTCCTCGGCGGCAAGACCCGCCCGGGCGTGGACGCGCGGACGCGGGAGTGGCTCATAGCCGGCGTGCTGTGGGCGCGGCAGAACGGGCTGGCGGACTTGCAGGCCGGCGCCGCCGTTCAGGACGCGGTGCGCTTGTCGCTCGGCGCCCAGGCCCGCAGTGGCCTGCTCGCGAGTCTGACTGCCGAAGTGCGCCGCCTGTATGAGAAAGACTGGACCCCGACGGGCCGGCTCGCGAAAACTTCCGAAGTGACATCCCTCAGCGCCGCTGTCGCCGAAATCGAAGAGCAGGCGGAAGCCTTGCGCGGCGGGCTGGAGGCGCTCGAAGCCTTGCGCAGCCAACTGTATCGCCTTCAGATCCAGGAACTCGAATTGGACGCGCAATTCACTACTTCCGAAAGCGAGCTGAGGCCGCTCGGCGAGCAGCGCAAGCAGCAAGAACAACTGCTTCAGCGGCAGACGGCGTGCCGGCAGGAAAAGCAGGTGATGGAGCAGGAGTCCAGACGGCTCCAGCTCGTCCTCAGCGCGCGCAGCAGCCATGCCGGACGTGCGCAAGCCGCCGCGCAGAAGCGGCAGCAGGCGGAAGCAGCGCTCTCTGAGGCAAGGGAGCGGCTCGCCAGGGCCGAGGCAGCCAGCCGCGCCGCGCGCGAGCATCTGGCCGCGGAGACGGCCGGACTCGAGGCCGCGATCCGCCACAAGAACGCGCCGCCGCCGCAGACGCTCAGCCGGCTGGAATCCCTGGCCGCGCAGCAGCGCGAGCTGGAGGCGCGGCTGGAGGGCGCGCTGCTTCATGCGGAAATTCTTCCCGAGAGGGACTTCCGCCTGGAGGTCCTTCAGGGCGAACCCCAGGGGCCGCTGGAGGCGAAGGCCGGCCAGCCGCTGCGGATCTCCGGATCGCCGGTTATCGAGCTTCGTGTGCCGGGAACAGGTTCGTTCTTGCTGTCGGGGCCGGCGCAGTCTGCGGAAGAGATCCGGGGAAAACTCGCTGAAGTGCAGGCGCAGTGGCAGCGGGCGACGGCGCCGTACGGCACGGATTCGCTGGAGGAGTTGAAGCGCCGCCGGGCCGAAGCGGACCAAATGGAGTTGGAGCTGGACCGGCTGAAGGAGCAGGCCAGGCAACATGACGCCGGGCGGTCGGAGACAGCGCAAGCCGTGAAGGAGGCGCGCGCCGGGGCAGTGCAGTGGGAGAAGACGCTGCACGATGCGGAATCCGCACTGCGGGCGCTGGAGGAGGAGCGCCTCGCGCTGCAAACCGAGCCCATGGACGACCCGCAAATCCGGGCGCGGCTCGATGAGCTGGCGCTGAAGCTCCGGGGCGTCGAGCAGGAGCTGGCGCAGATCGCGGAACAGCTCGCGGCCTTTCCCGCGGACCTCGAGCAGCGCTTCGAACAACAGATGGCGGCAACCTCCCGCTTTTGGGAGCAATGGGAGCAGACAGGGCGGGATATTGAGAGAACAAGGCTCCGCCTGGCCGAACAGCAGGGCGCGGCCAACTACAGCGCGCTGGCGGAGAAGCAGGCCGAACTGGAGGAAAAGCGCCGCCTGCTGGCGGCGGCGCAGTTGCGGGCGAATGCCAACAAGCTGTTGCATGACACCTTGCGGGCCGTGATCGAGGAGGCCGAGGCGCAGGTCCTGCCGCTGCTCGAACGGCGCGCCACGAAACTGTACAACGAAATCGCCTCCGGCTTTGCCGACGCCATCTCGCTGGAAGGCAAGACGTGGCTTCCCGCGGGCGTGCAGCCCGCAGGCGGCGCCGGCAGGGTCTCTCCCGGCGAGATCTCCGGCGGCGAACAGGAGCAACTCCACCTGGCCGTGCGGCTGGCCCTCGCCGACATTCTGACCGAAAAGGAGCCGTTCCCGGTGGTGCTCGACGACGTCCTGCTCGCCACCGACGACACGCGGCTCGGGCGCATTCTCGAAATGCTGGAAGCGCGGAAGCAGAAGATGCAGTTCCTGATTCTTACCTGCCACCCGGAGAGGTTCCGCGAACTCTCGGCAACGCGCCTGATCCGGCTGGACAGCCGCGGCGCCGCCGCCTGAGCCGAATGCGCGCAGACACGAAGAAGCCCGGACGCCGCGCGCCCGGGCTTGTTCAGGCACAGAGACCGAATTCTGGGGCTCAGCCCAAGCGCCGCCGCAGCAGCCCCAAACCAAGCAGCCCCGCGCCAATC
>Ga0308417_1001913_pt1 | contig 14006 bp, 10 predicted proteins | sample HotsprSampleOS65_FD_203528 | JGI IMG/M metagenome (GOLD analysis project Ga0308417, IMG submission 203528) | Hot spring phototrophic mat microbial communities from Octopus Spring, Yellowstone National Park, Wyoming, United States - 20090730_OS65 ... | reverse complement strand
CTGGATGCTCCCTAAGCTCAACGGTCTGGAGCTTCTGCGGCGTCATCGTCGTACCAACGGCCTAGCGCCCGCGCTCATGCTCACGGCCCGGGACTCCACAACGGACCTCGTCACCGGTCTGGACACCGGCGCGGACGATTACCTCGTCAAGCCATTCGAGTTCGCAGAACTACTCGCCCGCGTGCGCGTACTCTTGCGGCACCGCTACGCGCACGGCTCGTCGGTGATCCGTGTCGCCGACCTGGAGGTCGATTTGGCGCGCCGCGAGGCCCGGCGGGCGGGCAAACCCATTGAGCTGACCGCCCGCGAGTTCTCTCTGCTCGAGCTGCTGGCGCTGCGGGCGAACCAGGTGGTATCCCGTATCGACATCTGGAACAAGCTGTACGAGACCAATGAGGACGGAACGAGCAACGTGGTTGACGTCTACATCTCCTACTTGCGCCGCAAGATCGATCGCGGGCGAAAGCCGCTGATCGTGACACGCCGCGGGCAGGGCTACATGCTGCAGGGCACACCGTGCGTCCATCCCTCCGCCGGCGCCTCCTGACGCTCTCGGCCGCGGCGACGTTGGTCGTCACGGGCGGAGCGAGCGCATCGATCTGGTTGATGATGCGCCTCTCGTTGCAGCAGGCGCTGGATCAGACGCTCCACGCCGAGGCGGAGGCACTCGCGAGCCGGCTGGAGGAGGAGGAGGAGGGCCGCATCGAGTTCGAGTTTGAGATCGCGAACGCCGACAACGCCGCTCCGGGCAGAGATACCCTGATCCAGATCGTCGCCGACGACGGACGGTCAGTGTTTTCGTCGCCGGAATTGGCAGGCACCCGGCAACTATTCGAACTGGCCTCGCAAGACGCGCGCGGGGCACACGTCTTGTGGTTCAATGCTCGGGTGCCCGCACCCCGGCACGACCTGCGAGTTGTCGCGCTTCACGCGGTTGCGGCAAGCGGGAATGAGTCCCGCGCATCAGCGGGCGAGAATGCCTGCCGCGCCTGGGTCCTCGTCGCGCGGTCGCTCCAACCGCTGCATGACACTCTGCGGCGCCTGGCGGGCGTGCTGGCCCTGATCGTGATGGCTGCGGGTGCCGCTGCCCTTCTGCTCGGCCACTTCGTCGCTCGTGCCGGAACGGCCCCGATCAGGGCATTGGCCAGGGACCTGAGCTGCGTCCACGTCCAGCGACCCGAACTGACGATTGCCTGTAGCGCGGTTCCAGTCGAGCTTGATCCGATCGTGAACACCGTTGAACAGTTGTTGGAGCGCATTCGCCTTGAGCTGGAAAGACAGCGGCAGCTCACGGCGGACGTGGCGCACGATCTCCGCACCCCGTTGGCCGGCGTCCGCACGCTCCTCGACGTGTGCGTCCAACGGCCGCGCGAGAACCTGGAGTACGTCGCGACGATCCAGAAGGCGCAGGCCGCGCTGCGCCAGCTCAGCGAGCTGGTCGAAAACGTACTCGCCCTGGCCCGGCTGGACGCTGCGATCGACCAGCCGGCCTGGGAAATGGTATCAGTCCCCGAGGTCGTAGCCGCCGCCATCGCGATGGTCCATTCCTTGGCGATTGCGCGCGGCGTCACGCTTCGGACGAACTATGCTGGAACGGATGTTGCGCGGTCCGATCGAAACATGCTCGCGAAGATTCTAAGCAACTTACTGACCAACGCGGTCGAACATAGCCCCGCGAGCAGAAGTGTGCTCGTCGATGTTGAAGCCGCGGCCGATTCTCTCCGAATCACGGTCGAGGACCACGGCCCAGGCATCCCCCCGGCGCTGCGGGACCGGGTTTTCGAGCGCTTCGCCCGCGGCGATGCCGCGCGCCCCGGCGACGGTCACCACGGCTTAGGGTTACCGATCGCACGCGGCCTGGCGCGGCTACTCGGCGGCGACGTGCAGCTTGACGACACCTACACGGGCGGCAGTCGCTTTGTGGTGACGTTGCCCGGGGCGGTGTCGAGGCCCGTATCACTGGCCAGGTAGCGTGGTCTTCCTACGCTGTTGAACGAAGCCGCCGCGCTCAGCGCACCCGGAGGTCGCGACGCCTCCGCCCCCCTACTGCACCGCCCCCTTGGTCAGCCGCATGAACGCGGTTTCGAGGTCGACCTCCTCCCGTTTGATCTCCAGAATGCGCAGTCGGTGCGCCAGCATCGCCTCCGCGATAAAACTGAAATCGTTCGTCTCCGTGTCCAGCGTCAGCACCAGTTCCCCGTCGCGCGCCCGCACGCTCTCGACGTGCGGCAACGCCGCCAGCACCCGCTCGGCCGTCTGCTGGTCATCGGGTGTGACGACGCGGACGACGGCTCCGGTCTGGGCCCGCCGCAAGGCCTCGCGCACGGAGCCCTGGAAGACGAGTTCGCCCTGCTCAAGGATGCCGATGCTGGTACACAGGTCAGCCAGCTCGGGCAGGATGTGCGAGCTGATGAGGATGGTCTTGCCCATGCGGTGGAGCTCTTTGAGCAGTTCGCGGATCTCGATGCGCGCCCGGGGATCCAGCCCGCTGGCGGGTTCGTCCAGAAGCAGCAGACGCGGATCGTGCAGCAGCACGCGGGCGATGCTCAGCCGTTGCTTCATGCCCCGGGACAGCGAGTCCACCAGCGCGTCTTGCTTGTGCGTCAGATCGGTCAGCTCCAATACGTCGGCGACGATCCGTTGCCGCTTCTGCCCGACGATGTTGTACGCACTGGCGAAGAACTCGAGGTATTCCTGGACCACCATGTCTTCGTAGGCACCGAAGAAGTCCGGCACGTAGCCGATCAACGGGCGGATCTTGCGGGACTCGTAGCCCACCACGTGTCCGCACACCCGCGCCTCGCCCCACGTGGGCTGAAGCAGCGTCGCCAGGATGCGGATCGTCGTCGTTTTCCCGGCGCCGTTGGGTCCGATGTACCCGAAACACTCGCCCTCCTCGATGGCCAGGTTCAGGTTGTTCAACGCGACCAGCTTCCCGTAGCGCTTGGTCAGGTTGATCGTCTGCACAATCACGGGACGACTTCCTCCCGTATGGCCGGCGGCTGGCCCGTGTACCGAATCGGCATACGTACGCGATACACCGTCAGGCCGGCGTATGCGTCGCGCGGCCGGTCGTTCACCTGGAGGCGGGCCGGACCGGGCCGGCGCGCCCAGCCTATCAGAATCGCCTGTCCCTGCGTCCGTCCGCCGAGCAGCCAATGCGTGATGTCCAGTTTCGGCAGGCCGTCCAGCGTCACCGGTAGACCGACCTCGTCGTACACGTCCGGGCGGATCGCGCCATAGTAGTTGCGGGTCGACGCCAACAGAATGGCGAGCACCGGCCCCTCAGCCGTCGCGACCGCCGTCGCGCCGCGCCACGCATGCTGCGCGGTCCACAGCGTCGGCAGGTCCGGCATGTCGCGGCGCTTGCGTTTTTCCTGCGCGGCCCACTCGCGCCATTGGCGGTCGATTTCGCGGTACACGGTTGCTCCGAGGTTGTCCACCCGTGCGCCGGCGGGGATTCGTCCCAAAGGCAACGCGACAATGTTACACGCCGGCGGTATCTGCCGCGGGTCGGGCTCGGCGGCGATGTTCTCAGGCAGTGGCGGCAGTCGAGTCAAGGTCACAGCCCGGGGTACGCCGCCGTCATCATGGCGCGGGTCGATGAAGAGCAGATACGCTCCTTCCAGATTCGCGCTCAGCTCATTGAGCACCCAGCTCGCCGGCGTCAGGCGGCCGTCGCGGCGATTGACGACCAGGTCCCCGCGGATGGTGCCATCCAGCTCACCATGCCAATAGCCTTCGAACTGCTTCAGCGTGCCCCGCACCAGCACATCATCCAGACGCGCTTTCAGTGGAAAACCGATAAAACGTGCCGCGGTGACGTAATACGTTGCATCGCGCGGCGGCCTTGCCATCGGGCGCAGGAAGTTACCTTCGCCGGGGAGCGCGAACCGCGCCACTTGCCGCACCGGGCTGCGATAGCCGAACCAGCACGGTCCGCGGGCTGTGCGCTCGCCGGCAGTGAAATCAACGATGCATAGCGATTGGACGCCGCCGGAAACCCCACGCAGCGCTCGAACCGTCCCGAGGCTGAGCAGACTGGCCCCCGCAGCGCAGACGGCCAGCGCCGGCCAGCTCCAGTGCGTGCGGCGGCGACGCGTCAGCCACGCCCAGGTTCCCACCGTGGCGACCCCGATGTATCCGACCGCGAAGACCAACGCGATGAAGCCACGCGCCGCCGTCGCAGTGCCGAAGCCGACGGGCTGGGTAACCAGCTCAGACAGGTATAGCGGCTCGGCGAGCAACGCGCCGAACCGAGCGGCGGACCGTTTTTGCAGGTACGAATCTGAATAGCGGGCCAGCTCCAGCAGCGCCGCGGCAAAACGCGGCACGTCGATACCCGCCGCCGTCGTAAGGTCCTTCAGGCCGGCCGCGGTGGCTACAACGCGCCCCGAGCCCACCGGGCGCATGGTGATCAGCGGAATGGCGCCGGCGGGGCCAACGTCGCCAAGCGTGCGGACGGCGTCGGACGCCAACTCGCCCCAGCCAAGTACGATGGGCTTGCCAGAGGCCCCGGACGGCGTCGACCGCGTACAGAAGCGATCCTGAAAGGTGGGCAGCGCCGTGACTTCGGCGCGCGCGCCCGGTCCCCGCATGGGCAGGATCGCGGAGATCGCCGCGTTTTCCTGCACCGCGTTCCAGCTCGCCCCCAGGCCGAGAATCAACTGGCCGCCGTTGTGTACCCACTCGATCAGCGCGCTGATCTGGCGTGTGCGGGCCAGATCGGCGGCAGCGGGCTGATCCCAGACGATGACATCCACCGTCTCCAGCCCGAGCCAACTGTCCGGCAAATCGGTCGGCCGGGCCTTGGCAACGGCAACTTTGCGATAGTACGCGCCTTCGGACTCGCTCGCGTCTTCCCGGGCCATGCCGCTGGACCGCAGCAGGTCCAAGGCCGTGACTTTCGGCTCGCTGAGGTCCAGTATGAGCAGATCATCGCCGGCAACCAGGTCGCACGGCGGCAGCAGAATCCGATCCACTGCGGCGCCGTGTTCGTCAAGCACGTCGACGTGGTCGGCCAGTTCATTCAGCGCGTTGATGACTGCGTAACACCACACATGGCGCGACTTTTCGCCGCCCTCCGACGAGAGCGCGATGTGCGGGTGCGCAAAGAGCACGCGGTCTCCATCGAGGTCGATGCTCGACAGACGCAGTTCGCGAGTGAACAGCCCGGTGCCCTGAAGTGCGAAGCGGACCCGGACCGGGAACCATTGCCCCGCCCGCACGACATAGCCGGCGGGCGTGGGGGCCGGAAAACCGATCGCCTCCACCACGCCCTGCACAGGCTGCGCGAACAACGCGGTGACCCAGCCGCACAGCAGAACAGCATGGACCAGGCGTCGCCCCAGCACGCCGAATCGACCTCTCGGTTTAGCCCGCAGGCAGCGCGGCACGATTGGCCGCCCGTCATCTTCCAATGCGCAGTATACGACGACCAACGCGGAGATGTCGTACCGGTCCTAAGTTCACCGGGGCGCGCTCGGCGTGCCTTGCCGCCGGCCGGGGCCGGCTTCGCCCACTCCCCGGCAGGCTAGCGCCCCGTCCGCTGTCCAGATTCAGCATCGCCCCGGACACAAATGCTCTGGCCCAACACAGCCCGGCTGAACAACCAGAACGCTACAGCACACGGAACCACAAAGCCTTCAGGTACGCCGACTCCGGGCAGTTCAGCATGACGGGGTGATCCGGCGCGGCGCCGCTTTCGTCGAAAAGCTGAAGCGTCCGACCTGCCCGTCGCGCGGCCTGATGTACCGTCTGGCGGAACACTTCCCGCGACACCAACCCCGTGCAACTGCACGTCAGAAAGACACCGCCGGGTCGCACCACCTGCACCGCCAGACTGTTGAAGTCGTGGTATTTCTGGAGCGCCTCGGGAACCTCCCCGCGCGCGGTGGCCAGCTTGGGCGGATCCAGCACCACGGCGTCAAATTGCCGGCCGGTCGCAAGCATCTGACGCAAATAGGTAAACGCATCTGCGTACACAAAGTCCACGCGCGTCTGATTCAGGTTGGCGTTCTCGCGGGCCACGGCGATCGCAGCTTGGTCGAGATCAACCCCGGTAACCTCCCGTGCCCCGCCCAGTATCTTGGCCGTCAGCCCGAACGCGCCCGTATAGCAGCACAGGTCGAGCACAACCGCGTCGCGGCACAAACCAGCGAACCGCCGGCGGTTGTCGCGCTGGTCACAGAAAAACCCCGTCTTGTGGCCACTGCGCACGTCCACCCGGTACCGAACGCCCTGCTCGCGGATCGTGACGCGCGGCGGGTGCTCCAAATCGACGTACGCCCCGGGCGACGGGACGTGAAAGCCCTCGATCGCTTCGATCCGGGCGTCCGCCCGCAGTACGGTCCGCCACGTGCCCGTTACGCGGTCCGGGCGGTCCAGCCGCGTAGGCGGCCCCAGAATCTCGCCCAGCAGCGCGGCGATCCGGGCGTGTCGCTGGAACATCCCCAGCGAGAAAAACTCGAACACGAGGCAGTCCGCATACCGCTCCACAATCAGGCCGCTGAGTTCGTCGCCTTCGGAATGCACCAGCCGGCACGCGTCTGTCACCTCGTCCAGCCGCAGGCGTCGCCGCAATTCGACCGCCCGCGTCAGCCGCCCGCGCCAGAACGCGTCGTCGACAGGCGTGGTGTCCCAGGTGAGCATGCGCACGACAATCTGCGAGCGCGGGTTGAACAACCCGCGTCCGAAGAAGCTCAGACCCTTGTCATAGACATTGACGACTTGCCCCGGTCGCGCCGCGTCATCCACCTCCCGCACCATCTTGCGATACACGAACGGGTGGTTTGACACCGAACGCAGCACAACCCACGGCGACATGAGCTGCGCTGAAGGCGTTGCAGCGGCATCCGACTGACGCGCACCCTCGCGCCCTCCCTGTCGCGCTGCGGACCCGGCCCCGTTGTGCGAAGAGGTCATGCGCGCATAATTGCCCGCCGTGGCGGACACCGCAAGCGCGTGCCCGCACGAGCTTTTCAGCCACACGGCACTTGCCGGAGCGCGGCGGCCCATTGCCGCGCGCTCCAAACGGAGCGAATCATGTCACCGAGACCTCTGAACGTCGGCTTGATCGGCGGAGGCGGCGGCGCCTTCATCGTTCACCCGCACCAGCGGGCCATTCACTTTGACGGCACGCGCCGGGTTACGGCGGCCGCCCTGCATCCCGACCCCACGATCGCTATGCAGGAGGCGGAGAACTGGCCCTATCCCATCCGCGGCTACCCGACCTACGACGAGATGATCCAAACAGAAGCCCGTCGGCCGCTGGGCGAGCGCGTCGACTACGTGCTCATCGTCACACCCAATCACGTCCACTTCGACCCCGCCATGAAGTGCATCGAGGCCGGCATACCCGTCTTCTGCGAAAAGCCCCTCACGGTGACGCTCGACCAAGCCGACCGCCTGGTAGCCGCCGTCAAAGAGCGCCGCATCCCGTTCGGCGTCGCACACACGTACCTTGGCCACTGGACCAGCCGGCTGGCACGCTTCATCGTGCGTAGCGGGCTCATCGGCGATGTCCGCTGGGTGGATGCGTACTACCTGCAAGGGTGGCTGGCAGGCCGCACCGAGGACACGGGCGTCATTCAGGCCCAGTGGCGCGTTGACCCACAGCGCGCGGGCGCAAGCTGCTGCGGCGGCGATATCGGGACGCACGCCCTCATGCAGCTCCGCTATGTAACCGGCCTCGAAGTGCGCCGACTGAGCGCCCGGCTGGAGACCTTCGTCCCCGGCCGGCAGCTCGACGACCATTTCACGGCGTACTGCGAACTCTCCAACGGCGGCCGCGCGTTGGTACGCGCTTCCCAGATCGCCATCGGCCATAAGAACGACCTGGGCATCGAAATCAACGGGACGCGGGGGTCCTTGGTCTGGGTTCAGGAAGAGCCAGAGAAGCTCATCGTCCGCCTGCCGAATCAGCCTGACCGCGTGTACTGGCGTGGGGCCGTGGCAGCCAACGACGGCTTTCTGGGCGCGCTCCCGCCCGACCTGCTCGCGGAACCGACTATACCGGCCGGTCATCCCGAAGCTTTTCACGACGCCTTCGCGCGGCTGCACCGCTGCTTCGAGCACGACGTCCGCGCGTATCTGGAAGGCCGCTACGACCCGACCGACCCACGCCACAACGCCGACGGCAGCCGGTACGCCACCGTCGAGGACGGGCGGGTCGGGATCGCTTTCATCGAGGCGGCAGTCCGTAGCCACCAGCAGGACGGTGCCTGGGTGAAGGTGCCCTGAATCCAGCAGTGCCCGCCGCAGCGCGTGCGACCACCGCGGTCGCCGACCGGGCCGCTGTTCGCATGCCAACGCCCCGACGCGTGCCGTCGCGCGCGCACGAGCCCGACAGTGACCTCGCCGCCCACGCGCGGGCTTTGCAGCGCCGGTTCACCCCGCTAGGCTATCCCGCATGACTACTCTACTTGATGCCCGCGAGTTGCAGGAAACGCTCGAGAAGATGGCGCGCGCGATCGCCGGTACAGCCCCACGCGACGTGCCCGTAGCGGTCGTCGGCATTCGCCGGCGTGGCGAGACGCTCGCCCGTCGACTGGTGCCGCTGCTTGAGCGGGCGGGGGTAAAGGTCAGCCATTACGGCGTGCTGGACATCACGCTGTACCGCGACGACCTGACGACCATCGGCCCGAACGCCGTGCTGCGCGGTACCGAGATCGATTTCGACGTCACGGACACGTGGGTCGTGCTGGTGGACGATGTACTGTACACCGGACGGTCGGTGCGGGCCGCGCTGGATGCCCTGATGGACCTCGGACGCCCCCGGGCGATCCGTCTGGCCGTGTTGGTGGATCGCGGGCTGCGCGAGCTGCCCATCCAGCCGGACTTCGTCGGCCTGCGCACCGACACCGAACCGCACCACGTGGTACAGGTCTGCCTCCAGGAAACGGATGGCGTGGACGAGGTACAGCTCTATGACCGCGAAGACGCGCGCTAAGCCGGTGTGGACCCGGAAGCACCTGCTGGCCATTTCCGACCTCACGCGCGAGGAGATTCTCCACGTTCTGGACACGGCCGCCGGGTTTCAGGAGGTCTCCACCCGAAGTGTCAAGAAGGTCCCCGCGCTCCGCGGCCGCGTCGTGGTGCTCATGTTCTTCGAGGAAAGCACGCGGACGCGGATGAGCTTCGAGCTGGCCGCCCAGCGCCTCTCCGCCGACACGATCGACTTCGTCGAGAAGATGTCCTCCACCAGCAAGGGCGAAACGCTCCTCGACACGGCTCGCAACATCGAGGCGATGGGCGTGGACATCATGGTTCTGCGTCATCCGGCGGCGGGTGCGGCGCAGCATCTGGCCGAGCACGTGAAGTGCTGCGTGGTCAACGCGGGCGACGGACAACACGCCCACCCCACGCAGGCGCTGCTCGATCTGTTCACCATCCGCGAGCGCAAGGGCCGGTTCGAGGGACTGAATGTCGCGATCGTCGGGGATATTGCGCATTCGCGGGTCGCCCGCTCCGACCTGCGCGGCTTGCAGACGCTGGGGGCAAAGGTGACGCTGGTCGGACCGCCGACTCTGGTACCACGGTCGTTCGAGTCCATGGGCGCGCGGGTCACGCACGACTTCGACAGCGTCCTCCCCGAGATGGACGTGATCAATATGCTGCGCATCCAGAAGGAACGGATGACCGCCAGCGGGTTTCCGTCCGTCCGCGAGTACGTACGACTGTTCGGGATGAACCGCGAACGGCTGGCACGCTGCAAGCCAGACGTGCTCATCATGCATCCGGGACCGGTGAACCGGGGCATCGAGCTGGCAGCCGACGTGGCCGACGGACCGCACTCCAGCATTCTGCGCCAGGTGACGAACGGGCTCGCCGTGCGGATGGCCGTGCTGTTCCTGTGCCAGCAGGCCGCCGCGCTGGATGGCTAGAGCGCTCGGCGCGCCGCCGACACCCTGCCGCCTGCGACGCCCCGGCGATTGACCTTTGGCAGGAGCATCGCCCATGGACGCCTATCAGACGATTCTCAGCCGACGGAGCATCCGCCGCTACAAGCCGGACCCTGTTCCCCACGAGCTGGTGCTCAAGGTGCTCGAGGCAGGTCGGCTCGCGCCCACCGCCCGTAACGAGCAGCCGTGGCAATTCGTGGTCATCACGGACGCGCAGCGCCGCCGCGAGCTTGCGGACCTGACCGACTACGGCAAGTTCATCGCCGACGCCCCCGTGTGCATTGTCGTCCTGTGCAAGCCCACGAAGTATTACCTCGAAGACGGCAGCGCCGCGATCACGCAGATGATGCTGGCTGCCACCGCTCTGGGGCTCGGCTCCTGTTGGGTGGCCGGCGATAAGAAGACCTACGCCGGTCACATCGTGCAGTTCTGCGGTGCGCCGGCGCACTACAAGCTCGTGGCTCTCATGGCCCTCGGCTATCCCGCCGAAACCCCGACTCCGCAGAAACGCCCGCTGGACGAGATCGTGCGCTGGGACTCGCCCGCGCGCACCAGTTGAGGACCAGGCTGCCCCGGCTGCACCGATCCGATCTGTTTCGTCGGGCGGCAAAACCGACAAGGTGTTCCTCGCGCCGCCCGGCTCCCGCCCCCCGCGGCGCGCTCGCGGTGCGGACCCTTGCTGCTGCGGCACGTTTTACGTACCGTACAAATTCGCGGCCGCGCTCAGTCTGGCGCTGCTGCGACAATCGCGGATCGGGAGAGGTGCCCGAGTGGCCTAAGGGGCACGCTTGGAAAGCGTGTGTCCGCCTTTTGGTGGACCGCGGGTTCGAATCCCGCCCTCTCCGTCATATCCCCTATACGAGTCTGCCTGCCACGCTACAAACCCAGTCGGAGCGTCCCCGTCGCCCGCACTGCGACGGGCCTCGCCACCGTGCGCCGCGCCGGCATGCACGGCCCGCATGGACTTGGAACCTCGTTACGGCCAGAATGGTGGCATGATCGCCGCCGAAGTGCGCAGCCGGCCCAGAATCCGGCTCATCAATCCCAACTCGCCGCTGTCGAACGTGACCATGCCGCAGGTCATTCGCAGCATGACGTTCACGCGCAAGGCGCTCTTCGCGCCCACTGGACTCATGATCTGCGCGGCGGTCGTTCCGCGGCGCTGGGATGTCGAGCTCATCGACGAGTGCACTCTGACGCAGCCGCACCAGCCGCGTGCCGACGTGGACCTGGTGGGCATTTCCGCCATGACGACGCAGGCACCGAGGGCCTACGCTCTGGCCGATGCGTACCGCGCCCTGGGGATCCCGGTCGTCATGGGCGGCATTCATCCCAGCGCCCTGCCCGAGGAAGCTTTGGCGCACTGCGATGCCGTATGCATCGGGGACGCGGAAGCGACCTTGCCGCACCTGATCGCCGACTTCGAGCGGATGCGCGACGCATGCGGCAGCCACCAAACCGAGGCGCAGACGCGTGCCCGGGCGCACCCTCATTATGGGCTGCGGCGTGTATACCATTGGGCCGAATTCCCGCCCGCGCCGATCGCCACACCACGAAAAGACGTCATCGACCCCAGAGACTATCTTGTCGCTAACCCGATTCAGACTACGCGTGGGTGTCCACACCAATGTCGGTTCTGCACCACGCCGGCAGTCTTCGGTCGAAAGTTCCGCCAGCGGTCCATCCCGGACATTGTGGAGGAAATGCGGGCCGTTTGCGAAGTCCGCAAGCCGTGGTGTTTTATCTTTGCGGACGACAACTTCGCCGGAGACCAGCACTGGGCGCTGGAGTTCTGCGAAGCCATTCGGCCACTGAAGATCTCATGGGCGTCTCAGTGCGACATCCTTATCAGCCACAACGACCGCCTGCTGCGGGCGATGCGGCAAAGCGGCTGTCAGGGCCTGATTCTCGGCCTGGAAAGCCCGCGCAACGAAACACTGCGCGAGGCTGGCAAACGCTTTGTCCGCGCGGACAGCTACGAGTGGCGAATTCGCAAGATTCAGAGCTTTGGCATCAGTCTCTGGGGAGCCTTCATCTTTGGCTTTGATCATGACACCTGGCAAGACTGCATGGCAACATGCCGTCTGGCCCAGCGTTTGGACCTGTCGCTGGCCTGCTTTCCTGTCTTGACGCCCTACCCGGGCACTGACTTTTTCTGCCAGTTCCAGCGCGAAGGCCGGCTCCGCACGCTCAATTGGGAAAAATACAACGGTGCTTCGGTGGTATACGAGCCCGCACGGATGACAGCCAAGGAATTGCGGCATGCACAGATGGCGGCGTTCGCAGAGTTCTATTCGTTGCGCTCTGCCTTGCGCCGGCTGAAAGTGTATCCGCTCAAGAGCCGCGCCTGGGTCGCCAACCTCGCGAGTTGGCGCGGCATTCGCTACTACTACGCCCGCAAAGGCCGACGCGTGCCGCGGTTCGCCGACTTTCTCGATCGCGCCGCGCCCGCGTGGCGATACCCCGACGAACCGTGGGTCGGCGTCAAGCAGCCAGCGCCGGGCCCGACGGACTCGTACCCGGCACACCTCGCGGACACCGGCGCGATGCTCGTGGCGGGCGTTACCGCCGCGGTGAAGGACGTCGTACACGCGCCGCATTGACCGTCGCCGGGCCGAGCGCATGCTGCGGGTGCCGGCGAGTCGCTGGCGAGCACGAACGCGGGCAGAGCCCTACAAAACCCGAGCAGTAAGCAGGGTGCCGACAAAGGATACACAGACATGAAAACCTGGCGGAAGGAGCTCTGGCTTGAGACCCCTACCCGGCGGGCGTTTGTCAACATCACGCCCCAAGTGGAAGAGGCGGTGCGGGAAAGCGGCGTCCGGGACGGGCTGGTGCTGGTCAACGCGATGCACATCACGGCCAGCGTATTCATCAACGACGACGAGCCCGGCCTGCACCGCGACTACGACCGCTGGCTTGAAGAGCTCGCCCCACACGAGCCCGTGTCGCGGTACGAGCACAACCGCACGGGCGAAGACAACGGCGATGCACACCTGAAACGCCAGATTATGGGACGCGAAGTCATCGTCGCGATCACCGATGGGAAACTGGACTTTGGACCGTGGGAACAGATCTTCTACGGCGAGTTTGATGGCCAGCGTCGAAAGCGGGTTCTGATCAAGATTATCGGCGAATGACTCGCCGCAAAGGCCCGCTGCGCTCCGACCCCCTTTGTTCCGCATTCACGCCCAAGCGCTTGCAGTCCCAAACGGATGCGCCCTCAGACTGCCTGACATGGGGATCGTGGCAGATCCGGAGAGAGCGGTCTGTCGGCCTGACTTCAGATCGGTGGAATCGCATTCTCGCAGCGGCCTTTGGGCACGGCCGACCACGCTCGCGATGAAGAACCACCTCGGCCACGCGCGCTTTCGTTCCAGGCGCTGCTTCTAAGTGGAAACTTTCCGTTGACACATCTGGGCGGCCGCAGATAAACTACCAAATGGAGGAGTCGAGAAGCTCGCAGGAGGGCGAAGGCGCTCCCCCGACGGGTTCTCCTCACGTCCGCTGTTGCGCTGCCGTGCGCTGGCACGTGATAAACCGACAGGCTGCCGTGCCAAGAAAGCGCGGTCGGGTAATGCGCAGCATTCGGTGCGGGCGCTTGTGTGACACGTCCGGCACGCCTCACCGAAAACGAAGCGGACCGATTGCCGGCAATCGGCGCGGGAGGAAGATGCAGGGCGTGCCTGCGACCGGCCCCGCCGAGGGCATTCTACAGGAGAGGAGCGGGTATGAAAAAAGTGTTGGTCTTTATGGCGTTAGCTGCGTTAGCAGTGCCCGGATGGGGCACGGTCTTGTACGACCGTACCACGGAGACGGGGTACCGGTACAACCCGGGCCTTGGCGGTGATCCGAACGTCGCACCGCCCACGCAGTTCGATGTGACCTTTGACGACGTTCCGATCCCGGTCAGCCGGTTGGGCGGCTACACGTGGGCCGACATTACGCGCGTCACCGTCGGCATTCGGCGTGGGCCCTCCGCCCCAGCCACGGACGTGAGCGTATATTACACCACGTTCACGACCAACGTGACCCCGCCAGATTTGAACATCGATACGCCGCCGACGCTGATCCAGACGTTCAAATCTGGCGGGGTCACGTTGG
>Ga0308417_1001910_pt1 | contig 14031 bp, 10 predicted proteins | sample HotsprSampleOS65_FD_203528 | JGI IMG/M metagenome (GOLD analysis project Ga0308417, IMG submission 203528) | Hot spring phototrophic mat microbial communities from Octopus Spring, Yellowstone National Park, Wyoming, United States - 20090730_OS65 ... | reverse complement strand
ACCGCCCCGCACGAGGAGCAGAAGTTCGAGCCGGGTGGGTTGCGGTGACCGCAGTTGTTGCAGAAGACCTCGCCGCTCATCGCGGGCTCACCCCTCCACGAGCGACCGGTAGGCGTCGGCGTCCAGCAGCCGGCTGACCTCCTCGGGGTCGGTCGGTTCGATCACACAGATCCAGCCGTCGCCGTAGGGGTCCTCGTTGAGACGCTCCGGCGCGTCCGCCAGCTCGGTGTTGACCTCGGCGATGCGACCGGCGACCGGGGCGTAGATGTCCGACACCGACTTGGTGGACTCGACCTCGCTCACCTTGGCGCCGGCCTCCACCGTGAGGCCCACCTCGGGCACCTCGACGAAGACCACGTCACCGAGCGCGTCCTGGGCGTAGTCGGTGATGCCGATGCGGACCCGACCGTCCTCGATCCGGACCCACTCGTGGTCCGGCGAGTACCGCAGGTCGTCGGGGATCTCCATGAACCCGCACGCTATCCCATCGGGGCAACCCTCAACATCGACCACAGGTCACCGGTCGCGCCCCGGGGAGCTCGGCCCAGAGCTGCGCCACGCCCGTCAGCGCACCATCTGGCGGATCCGGCGGACGTACTCCTGGGCCAGGCGCCGGGCATCGGTGTCGGTGGAGCCCTCGGCCCAGACGTGGGTGATGGGCTCCTCGGGGTCGGGCAGCGCGAGCGCCCATCCCCCGTCGTGGATCACCTTCACGCCGTCGACGAGGATGACCTCGCGGTCCTTGCTCTGCTCCATCAACGAGCGCATGACCGTGCCCTTCTGGTCCCAGGGGGTCACGACCGTCTCGTGTACGACGTGGACCCTGGGCAGCGTGGCGACCACCTCCGAGAGGCGCCGACCGTGGAACGCGAGCAGGTCCAGCACCTTCACGAAGGTCGCCGAGGCGTCGAAGCCGGGCATGAAGCCCGGGAGGATGTAGTTGCCCTCGGTGTTCCCGGCGAAGCCCACCCCGGGCTCGGTGGCGGCGTCCATGAGCGCGGGCCCCGAGAGCTTGGTCCACAGCACGTCGATGCCCTGGCTGCGCACGATCCGCTCCGCCGCGGTGGTCGTCGACACGGGCAGCGCCACCCGGTTGCCGTAGAGGCGCCCCGGCACGAGCGTCAGCAGCGCGAGCAGGGCCTCCGTGTGGTCCAGCACGTGCCCCTCGTCGTCGATCAGGTACAGGGTCTCCCCGTCGGGGTCGATCACCCCCCCGAGGTGCGATCCGGAGGTCCGCACCAGGTCCCCCACGTAGGCGGCATGGCCGTCGAGGTCGTCGGAGAGCACACCGGCGGTCGAGATGAACGGGTTGACCGCCAGCACGTCGAGTCCCATCTTGGCGAGCACGTTGGGCATGGCGAACGAGGCCGAGCCGAACGCGTAGTCGATCACCACCTTGAACCGGGCGGCGGCGATGCGCTCCACGTCGACGGTGTCCTCGAGGGCGATCGCGTAGTGCTCGAGCGCGCGTGGGGCGAATCCGATCTCCCCGATCTCGCCCGGGAACACCCGGCGGAAGTCCTCACGGTTGAAGAGCCGCTCGATCTTGCGTTGCGCGTCCTCGGTGAGATCGAGCCCGTCGGAGTCGAAGAAGCGGATCACCGTGGACTGCGGGTCGTCGGGGACCAGGCGGACGGTGAAGCCCCCGGCGTCGGAGGGCCGCCGGACGATGAACCGGGTCACCGGCACCGAGGCGACCTCCAGGTCCTGCACGTTCACCCCCACGGCGTTGAGGCCGGCCATCATCGCCCGCTTCAGCATCCGCGCCGAGCGGCTCGAGTCCCGGGAGGTGATGACCGTGCTGCCCTTCTTGAGGCCGCTGCCATAGGCCATCGCCACCTTGGTGGCGAACTCGGGGGTGATGTCGACGTTGGCCAGTCCCGAGATGCCGTTGCGGCCGAAGAGGCTGCGGGCCCCGCGGGACTCCCACACGATGGAGTCGTTGACGACCGCACCGGCTTCCACCGTCTTGAAGGGGTAGACCTTCACGCCGGCGGCGAGCAGCGCTTCGTCACCGATGAAGCACTGGTCGCCGAGCACCACACCCTCCTCGGTGCGCGCACCCTTGCGCAGGTCGCAGCTGCGGCCCACGACGGTGCCCCGGAGACGAACGGACTCGCCGAGGTAGGCGTTGTCGTGCACCACGGTGCGTTCGAGGGCGGCGTCATGGCGAACCCGGACGTTGGCTCCGAGCACCGTGTACTCGCCGAGGACGGCGCCGGGCTCGACCCGGCAGTTGTCGCCGATCACGGCCGGTCCGGAGACGGTGGCCTCCGGGTGGATCTCCGCACCCTCCCCCACCCACACCCCCGGTGTCACCTCGAAGCCGGGGACGTTGAGGCGGACCTTCCCGTCGAGGATGTCCTTGTGGGCGGCCAGGTAGGCCTCGAGGGTACCGACGTCCTCCCAGTAGCCGTCGGCGACGGCACCGTAGAGCGGGCACCCCTTCTCGAGCAGGGTGGGGAACACCTCGCCGGAGAAGTCCACGGGACGGTCCGCGGCGATGAAGTCGAAGATCTCCGGTTCGAGCACGAAGATCCCCGTGTTGATGGTGTCGCTGAACACCTGACCCCATGTCGGCTTCTCGAGGAACCGCTCGATGGTGCCGTCCTCGCGCGTGATGACGATGCCGAACTCGAGCGGGTTCTCCACGTGGGCCAGCCCGATGGTGGCCAGCGCACCCCGCTCCTCGTGGAAGCGCACGATGGCACCCAGGTCGATGTCGGTGAGCACGTCACCCGAGATGACCAGGAAGCGCTCGGTGAGATGCTCCCTGGCGTTGCGCACCGAGCCGGCCGTGCCGAGCGGGCTCTCCTCGGTGGCATAGACCATCGACACCCCGAACTCCGAGCCGTCGCCGAAGTAGGTCCGGATCGTGTTGGCCATGAACGCCACCGTGACCACGACCTCGTCGAAGCCGTGCTGCCTGAGCAGGTCGATGACGTGCTCCATCATCGGCCGGTTCACGAGGGGCAGCATGGGTTTGGGCGCGTTGGAGGTGAGCGGCCGCAGCCGGGTGCCCTCTCCGCCGGCCATGATCACAGCCTTCATGGCCCGAACCTAGCCGCCCCGACCCGCCCCCTGGGGCGCCGCCCGGGCGGCACGACCCTCCCGCAGCGCCCGCAGCCCGATCGGTGCGTAGAGCACGGCGGCGTAGTACGACAGCACCAGGCCCGGGATGCCCGTCAGGTAGCCGAGGACCCACAGGGCCGGCGCGGCCGCCGCCTCGGAGGTCCCGCCGAGGAACAGCGGGAAGGCGAACATGAGGCCGAACGTGCCCGCCTTGCCGAACCAGGTGACGTCGATCCGGCTGGCACCGAGCACCGCCAGGGTCACGGTGGCCACGGAGATGACGGCCTCACGGGCGAGCACCAGGACCGAGAACCACAGCGGCGCGCCGTCGACGACGATGATGCCGACGATCCCGACGAAGAACAGGACCCGGTCGGCGACCGGGTCGAGGATCTTGCCCAGGTTCGACACCTGGTGGAAGTGGCGGGCGACGTAGCCGTCACACCAGTCGGTCGCACCGAGCGCACCGAGCAGCACGGCGGCGGCCACCCGGTCGTCGCGGGCCAGCAGCAGCCACAGGTACAGCGGCAGGCTGGCCAGACGCAGCGCGGTGATGAGGTTGGGCACGGTGAGGACCCGGTCCTCGCCCCCCTCGGCCAGCGTCGGCATGCTCACGGCCGACAGCCTACGATCCCCGTCCCGTGGCCACCGTCTTCACCCGCATCATCACCGGCGAGCTGCCCGGCCGGTTCGTGTGGCGCGACGACCGCTGCGTCGCGTTCCTGTCCATCAACCCTCTCCAGCCGGGCCACACCCTGGTGGTCCCGATCGTCGAGGTCGACCACTGGATCGACCTCGACGACGATCTCGCGGCCCATCTCATGGTGGTGGCCAAGCGCATCGCGCTCGCCCAGCAGGAGGCGTTCTCCCCGGTGAAGGTCGGCCTCATGATCGCCGGCTTGGAGGTGCCCCACGTCCACCTGCACGTCGTGCCGATCCGGGGGGTGCACGACCTCGACTTCGCCAACGCCGACCCCTCGCCGGATCCCGCGGAGCTGGACCGGGCCGCCGAGGCACTGCGGGCACGGCTCGGCACCTGATCCGCGCCGGGAATCCGTCGGGTCAGCCCACCTCGTTGCGGGCCACGCCCCGGCGGGCGTAGAGCGTGATGTCCTGACCCTCGAGGACCACCTCGAACCCGGCCCGCTCCATGCGCCCCCGGAAGGCGACGCGCTGCCCGTGGGTCCAGGACGGGACCTGCGCCCCGTCGACCACGACGAAGTCGACCCCTGCGCCGACGAGACCCGGATCGGGGGGCATGCCGGGATCGAGGTGCTCGACGACGGGCCGTTCGGCGAGCAGCAGCAGCACCGAGGCGGAGGCTCGTACCGCAGCGTCGTCAGGGATCGTCTCCGCCGCCGCCAGCCGGACCCCGTCGGCGGCGTCCTGGCCTCCCCACTCCCAGGGTTGGCGGTAGGGGGAGCTGGCGGCGTCCCGGACGAAGAACATGCTCCCGGCGACCAGCAGCGCACCCAACACCCGGTGGTCGACGGTGATCTTCTCGACCCCGCGTCGGCCGATCCGCGACAGGGCGAAGGCGGTGGCCAGGAACACGAAGGCGGTGGCCGCCACCGTCTGCTGGCCGAACCTGGCCTCGGGGGGAACCTCGGCGACCAGGTAGACGAACTGCAGCGGCAGGACCGGGACCAGGTAGCGGGGTGCCAGCACCGGCAGGAACAGCACCGGGGCGAGCAGGGTCACGACCAGGTCGAAGTTCACCTCCGAGAACAACCGTCCCAGCACCTCGCCCGGGTCGCGCAGCATCCCCCAGGTGACCGAGCCCGGCGAGTCCCCGAACCCGGAGAAGGCGCTGAGGTGAGGGAACGTCCCGTCGCCCAGGGCGGGCTGGATCACCACGGCGCACAGCGCCGTCCACGCCAGGCCGACGCCGAGCGTGATCCATCCCGCCCTCCTGCGGCCCTCCACCACGAGCAGGCCTCCGAACCCGGCCACGGCCAGCCCGAGGTCGGCCCGCGAGGCCAGCACGACCGCCACGCAGACCGCGAACGGACGCCATCGCCCGGTGAGGCCGAACACGAACATCGCCAGCAGGCCGGGAACAGCCACGACCTCGAGGTGGAACCCCTCCAGGTTCAGGTTGTGCATGACCGGGTACACCGCGTAGGCGAACACGACGGTGGCGGTGGCGCCCACCCGGAGGTTCGCGAGCCTGCGGCACAGCTTCCACAGGGGCACCACGGCGAGCGCCAGCGCTCCCGACTGCACGATCAGCAACGCAGGCACCGTCGGCACCACCAGGGTGACCAGCGCCACCGGGTAGAACCCGAAGGCAGCCTGCTGCGCGAGGAAGTTGACCCCGGTGCCGATGGTGTCGACCGGCTCGGCGCCCTCCCTGATCCGCGACGCCGCCTGAGCGGCCACCGCCAGGTCGAGCCCCGCGTCCAGCGAACGTGCCTGGGCCAGGGCCGGGACCACCAGCACGACGAACAGTGCCACCGCCACCAGCCACGGCAGCACCCGGTCCGACCACTCACTGTCGAGCCGCGCCTGCCAGCGCAGCGAGAAGCTGTCGAGCCGACGACGCAGGCTGGTGGTGGTCAATGCGACGTCGCTCCCCCGGCGGCTTCGTCCACCTCGACCCGATCCAGCAGGTGCGAACCCTTGTGTCGCACGTCGTTCACCTCGGTGGACACGGGGTACAGCTCGAGCAGCGACGGCGGGGCCGGGACCAGCAGCCGGCCCAACAGGTCCGGGTCGTGCTCGTCCGGGTCGAGCCAGCGGTCCCAGGTCGCAGGGGGAAGGATCACCGGCATGCGGTCGTGCACCCGGCGGACGGCATCGTTGGCGGACGTGGTGATGATGGTGCACGACCGCAGCTGCCCACCGGGGCGATCCGGGTCGCTCCAGCGCTCCCACAACCCGGCCAGGGCGAGCGGCTCGCCATCGGGACGGTGGAGGTAGTAGGGCTGCTTGCGCCTCCGCCCCGGGACGGCGGCCCACTCGTAGAAGCCGTCGACCGGGATGATGCAGCGGCGGCGGCGGAAGGCGTTCCTGAAGGCGCTCTTCGTGGCCACCGTCTCGGCGCGGGCGTTGATCATCCGGTTGCCGATGGAGGGGTCCGGGGCCCATGGTGGCACCAGACCCCAGTGGAAGGCCTCCATGCGCCGCACGGAGCCGTCCTCGAGCACGACGTAGACGTCGCTGGTGGGAGCCACGTTGTAGCTCGGCTCCAGCACCGTCTCCGGGGGCTGTGCCCGGAAGTACCGGGCCACCTCGTCGGGCGGCGACGCGGAGACGAACCGGCCGCACATCGGTTCCACGCTAGTGGCCCGGCGGCTCCTCGAACGCCCCGTGACGACCGGCACCGGCGGCGAAGCGCGCCGCCCCCTCGGCCGTCTCACCCGTCCGGATGACCTCGAGGCCGAGGCGCGTCTCGTGCGCGAGGGCCTCCGCCTCCCCGAGCCCCCACTGCTCACGGGCGGATCGTCGGTCCGAGCGCAGGCAGCGTTGGGGGAAGGCGGCGAGCTGCTCGGCGAGCTCGAGCGCGCCGGCGAGCGCACCGCCGGGCTCGGTGAGCCGGTTGACGAGGCCCATGCTCCGGGCCTCCTCGCCGGAGACGCCCCGTCCGGTGAGGATCAGATCCGAGGCGTGGCTGTGGCCGATGAGGCGGGGCAGGCGCACGGTGCCACCGTCGACGAGCGGGACCCCCCATCGCCGGCAGAAGACGCCGAACACGGCGTCCCGGGCCGCCACCCGCAGATCGCACCACAGCGCCAGCTCCAGGCCCCCCGCCACCGCGTAGCCCTCGACCGCGGCCACCACCGGCTTGTCCAGCACGAGCCGCGTCGGTCCCATGGGACCGTCACCCTCGGGGTCGACCCGGTTGCCCCGACCCTCCGACACCGCCTTGAGGTCGGCGCCGGCGCAGAAGACCCCACCGGCACCCGTGAGCACGGCGACGGCGAGCGCATCGTCGGCGTCGAAGCGCCGGAAGGCGTCAGCGAGCGCCGCGGCCGTCGGCCGGTCCACCGCGTTGCGCACCTCCGGCCGGTCGATCGTGACCACCGCCACCCGACCGCGCCGCTCGTAGTGGACGGTGGCTGGCGCGCCGGTCACCTCGGTCACGACGACCTGCCCGGCGGGGGGAAGTCCCGCTCGTCGAGGCCCACCTCGGGCCGCAACGTCGGGAACAGGATGACCTCCCGGATGCTCTCGACCTCGGCGAGGAGCATCACGAGCCGATCGATGCCGATCCCGAGACCGCCGGTGGGTGGCAGGCCGTACTCGAGGGCGCGGACGTAGTCGAGATCCACGTCTCCCGCCTCCGGGTCCCCGGCCGCCTTGGCGGCGGCCTCCGCCCGGAACCGCGCGAGCTGCTCGACCGGGTCGTTGAGCTCGCTGTACGCGTTGGCGAGCTCGCGCCCGTCGACGATGACCTCGAAGCGCTCGACCAGGGCCGGATCCCGACGGTGGGGCTTGGCCAGCGGAGAGGTCTCGCGAGGATGGTCGTAGACGATCGTCGGCTCGAACACCTTCGGTTCGGCCAGCTCGTCGTACACCTCGAACAGCAGCCGGCCGGAGCCCCAGCTCGTGTCGTAGGCCAGCCCGAGCTCGTCGAGCACCCGTCGCGCCTGCTCCACCGGCATCGACGCGGACATCTCGACTCCCACCGTCTCGGCGACGAGGTCCTGCATGGTGACCCGCCGCCACGGCGGCGACAGGTCGACCCGACGGCCGCGCAGCATCACCTCGGTGGAGCCGTTGGCCGCTCTGGCGGCCACGGACACCAGCTCCTCGGTGAGGGTCATCATGTCGGTGTAGTCGGCGAAGGCCTGGTACGCCTCGAGCATCGTGAACTCGGGGTTGTGGCGGGTGTCGATCCCCTCGTTGCGGAACACCCGGCCGAGCTCGAAGACGCGCTCGAACCCCCCGACCACCAGCCGCTTCAGCGGCAGCTCGAGCGCGATCCGCAGGTAGGTGTCGAGATCGAGCGCGTTGTAGTGGGTCACGAACGGGCGGGCGGTGGCCCCGCCCTGCTGCAGGTTCAGCACCGGCGTCTCCACCTCGACGAAGCCGAGCTCGCCGAGCCGGGCCCGGATGGCGGCCACGGCGGCGAAGCGCACGGAGAACACCCGCCGAGCGTCCTCGTTGACGATCAGGTCGACGTAGCGCTGCCGGTAGCGGGTGTCCACGTCCGACAGGCCGCGCCACTTGTCAGGCAGTGGACGGAGCGCCTTCGAGAGCAGCTCGAAGGCCTCCACCTTCACCGACAGCTCCCCCTTCCTGGTGGCCATCACCAGCCCCTCGACGCCCACCCAGTCCCCACGGTCGAGCTCGCCGAAGGCGTCGAAGCCCTCGGCGCCAAGCACTCCCCGGGATACGAAGAGCTGGATCTCCCCGCTGGCGTCGCGCAGCTGGGCGAAGGTGAGCTTGCCCTGGTCCCGCTTGAGCATGATGCGCCCCGCCACCCGCACCCGCACGTCGGTCTCCTCCCCGGCGGCCAGGTCGGCGAACGCCGCACGCAGCTCCCCGATGGTGCGGTCGCGGTCGAAGCGGTACGGGTAGGGCTCCACCCCGGCGGAACGCAGCCGCTCGACCTTGGCCAGCCGGATCGCCCGGAGGCGTTCGGCCGTCTCCCGGTCGGCCTCGGGGCCCGCCCCGGTGTCTGGTTCGACCTCGCTCATCCCGTCCGTGCCTCCTCGGCCGAGCCCCGGGGCGGGACCTCCGATCCCCACGGGCGCGGCCGAGGCTATTGCCCGGCTGGCCCGGACCGGCCCACCCGGTCCCCACCTCCCCCGGGTCGCGGACGCGCCCGGACCGATCGCTGGTCGGGCTGGCGGGATTTGAACCCACGACCTTCGGTCCCCCAGACCGACGCGCTAACCAAGCTGCGCCACAGCCCGTCGGAGCGATCCTACCCGGCGGCCCGGCACCCCACGCCAGCGCGACAACTCCGGCCGCCTCCGGGGCTTCGCCGCGGTTTTCCTTGATCCGCATGCGTTAGCGGCCGACGTGTTCTAGCGACCGAGACGCACCGGGGAAGGAACCATGACGAGCACCCGCATCAGGCCCCGTTGGCTGCTGGCCCTGCTGGTCGCCACGACGCTGTCCGTGTCCGCCTGTGGCGGTGGAGGTGGTGGCGACGGGTCCGCCACCACCGAACCGCGGACGGACGAGGAGGGGGGTGGGCTCGTCGACGCCGAGCCCGTCGAGGGTGGAACCATCGTGTGGGCGCTCGAAGGCGAGACCGATGGCCTCAACCCGGTCTCGGGCCGGTTCGTCAACTCGGGCCACGTCATGGCCTCGGCCATCTTCGATCCCCTGACCACCCTCGACGCCGAGGGCAGGTGGGAGCCGTATCTTGCCGAGTCGCTCGAGCCGAACGACGACTACACGGAGTGGACCATCACCCTGCGCGACGGGGTCACCTTCCACGACGGCACACCGCTGACGGCCGAGGCGCTCAACACGGTGCTCAACCTGCACCTCGACTCCGCCATCTCGAAGGGAGCGCTGTTCGACGTCGACTCCTTCGAGGTCAGCGGCCCACTGTCGGTCCGGGCCCGGCTCAAGGTCTCCTGGCCCACGTTCCCCTACCTGTTCACCACCCAGATCGGCTACGTGCCCTCCCCCGAGATGCTCGACGTGCCGGAGGAGGCCCGCACCCCGGTGGGCACCGGACCGTTCAAGTTCCAGGAGTGGAACTTCGGCACGTCCTTCAAGGCGGTCAAGTACCCCGACTACTGGCGCCGCGACGACCAGGGCCGCCAGCTCCCCTACCTCGACGCCATCGAGTTCCGCCCCATCCCCGACCCCCAGCTGCGCACCGACAGCCTGCTCGACGCGGATGTCGACATGATCATCACGGCGGCGCTGTCGGAGATCGCCCGCCTCGAGGCGTCCCCCGACGTGAAGATGCTCACCTACAGCGAGGGCGAGGAGCAGTACGTCACCCTCCAGACCGCCAAGCCGCCGTTCAACAACGAGACCGCCCGCAGGGCGGTGGCGCTGGCCACCGACCAGGCCGCGGTGCGTGAGCAGATGGGGGCGGACTACGCCGTGCCCGCCAACAGCCAGTGGGCGCCCGGTCAGCCGGGCTACCGCGAGGACTCGGGTCAGGTGCAGACGGACCTCGAGGCAGCCAAGCGGGCCGTCGCCGACTACACCGCCGAGACCGGCCAGCCGCTCGCATTCACGCTGATCTCGTCCCAGGTGCTGGAGAACCAGAAGCTCCAGCAGATCCTCAAGCAGCAGTGGGAGGCCGCCGGGATGCAGGTCAGCCTCGAGACCGTCCCCCAGGCCGACCTCGTGGTGCGCTACGCCCTCGGCAACTACCAGGCCGGCATCTCGCGGCTGTTCGGGTTCCCCGAGCCCGATACCGACCACTTCTTCATGCACTCGCGCAGCATCGATCCGAACCTGATCTCGTTCAACCTGCCCCGCTACGCCAACCCCGAGATCGACGCCGCGCTCGACCGTGCCCGCTCCTCCACCGATGAGGCGACCCGGGACGAGGCGTACGCCACGGTGGCCCGCCTCATGAACGAGCACGTGCCGGTCGTGTGGCTCTACCGTCCGACCTGGGCCATCGCCTCGAACCTCCAGGTGCACGGCTACCGGGCCGCCGCCAACGGCACGATCCAGACCATCGGACCCAAGACCTGGGTCGCGACCCTGTTCAAGACCACCTGACGGCGGCGGGTGCCTGGGCCGATCGGCCCTTTCACACGCCGACCGCTCGCCTGTCTCACGCCGCGACCGAGAGGAAGCGGGCGATCCGTCCACGCCGCGGGGAAGGAGGCGCACCATGGAAACCCGCCGGACATGGCAGTGGCCGCTGGTCGTCGTGGTCGCAACGCTGCTGGCAACCACTGTTGCCTGCGCCCGTGGCACCGACGACGCAGACACCGCAACCACCGAACCCGCAGCGCAGGCAGGGCTGGGCGATCCCGCCGCGATCGACGCCGGCGAACCTGTCCGCGGCGGCACGGTGGTCTGGGCGCTCGAGGACGAGACCGACGGGCTGAACCCGGTCAGCGGGCGGTTCATCGCGTCAGGCCACATGATGGCCTCGGCCATCTTCGACCCGCTGGTCACCACCGACGCCGAGGGCCGGTGGGAGCCGTACCTCGCCGAGTCGCTGGAGCCGAACGACGACTACACCGAGTGGACCATCACCCTGCGCGACGGGGTCACCTTCCACGACGGCACGCCACTCACCGCCGAGGTCGTGGCCACCGTGCTGCGGCTGCATCTGGACTCGGCCATCTCCCAACGTGCCATCTACCTCGTGGACGACATCGAGGTGGTCGGACCGCTCCGGGTGCGCATCGGCCTGCGCGACTCCTGGCCGACCCTGCCCTACATCTTCGTGAGCCAGATCGGCTACGTGCCCGCCCTGAGCATGCTCGACGTGCCCGAAGAGGCCCGCTCACCGGTCGGCACCGGCCCCTTCCGCTTCCAGCAGTGGGACTACGGCCGGTCGTTCAAGGCCGTGCGCAACGAGTCGTACTGGCGCCGTGACGAGCGGGGCGAGCAGCTGCCCTACCTGGACGCCGTCGAGTTCAGACCCATCCCCGACCCCCAGCTGCGCACCGACAGCCTGCTCAACCGCTCCGTCGACGCCATCATCACCCCGGCGCTGGGCGAGATCAGCCGGCTGAGCGCCGCGCCCGGGATCCGGGTCCTCACCTACGACGAGGGGGAGGAGGTCTACGTGGTGCTGCAGACGGACCGGCCACCGTTCGACCGGCTCACCGCCCGCCAGGCGGTCGCCCACGCCACCGACGCCGAGACGATCCGCCGGGAGACCGGTGCGGGGCTCTCGAAGCCGGCGAACAGCCTGTGGGCCGAGGGTCAGCTCGGGTACCGGGCCGACTCGGGCCAGCTCCCGTTCGACCTCGAGCGCGCCCGGGAGCTCGTCGCCGCCTACGAGGCCGAGACCGGCCAGCCGCTCGCCTTCACCCTCATCTCCACCCAGAACCTCGACGCCCTGCGGCTGCAGCAGCTGCTCAAGAGCCAGTGGGAGGCGGCCGGGATGCGGGTCGACCTCGAGTCGTTCCCCCAATCGGACCTGGTCGTGCGCTACGTGCTCGGCAACTACCAGGCCGGGGTCTCCCGCCTGTTCGGCTCGCCGGACCCGGACCTCGAGTTCACCTGGCTGCACTCGAGCAGCATCGACCCTGACCTGATCTCGCTCAACCTGTCGCGCTTCGACGACCCGACCATCGACGCCGCCCTCGAACGGGGCCGCACCAGTGCCGACCCCCAGGTCCGGGACGAGGCCTACGCCACCGTCGCCCGGGTCCTCAACGAGCAGGCACCGGTCATCTGGCTCCAACGCCAGGTCTGGGCCATCGCCTCGAGCGAGGAGGTGCACGGCTACGGCCTGGCAGCCAACGGCAGCATGCAGACCATCGGCGCGAAGACCTGGATGGCCACGCTGTGGAAGAGCTGACATCCCGCAATCCCCGAGCGCAGGAGCCCACCATGGATCCCAACCCCACCCCCCGACGACTGGCCACGGCGATCGTGCTGGTCGTCGCCGTTCTCGCCGGCGCCTGCGGCGGAGGAGGTGACGACAAGAGCACGGGCCCGGCGACCAGCGCGCCGACCGACGGCATCGACGCAGAGGGCACGCCGGTCCGCGGCGGCACCATCGTGTGGGGCCTCGAGGCCGAGACGGACGGGCTGAACCCCATCAGCGGCCGCTGGACGATGTCGGGTCACATGATGGGCTCGGCCATCTTCGACCCGCTCGCTGTCATCGACGACGAAGGCGCGGCGGTCCCGTTCCTGGCCGAGTCGTTCGAGGCCAACGACGACTACACCGAGTGGACGATCGTGGTGCGCTCAGGCGTCCGGTTCCACGACGGCACCCCGCTGACCGCCCAGGTCGTCGCCGACACGCTCATGCTGCACAAGGAGTCGGCGGTCACCCAGAAGGCGGTGTTCGACATGGCCTCGGCGACCGCCGTCGACGAGCGGACCGTGAGGGTGACCATGAGCCAGCCCTGGTCCACCTTCCCCTACATCCTCGCCACCCAGGCCGGCTACATCCCGGCACCGTCCATGCTGGACGTTCCCGAGGAGGCCCGCACCCCGGTGGGCACCGGACCGTTCGTCTTCCAGGAGTGGGACTACGGGCGGTCCTTCACCGCCACCCGGAACCCCGACTACTGGGGGCGCGACGACGACGGCAACCCCCTGCCGTACCTCGACAAGATCGAGTTCCGCCCGATCGTCGACCCCCAGAACCGCACCGACGCCCTCATCAACGGCGACGTGGACGCCATCAACACCTGGACACCGGCCGACATCCGCCGGCTGGCCTCCACCCCCGACATCAAGCTCCTCACCTACTCCGAGGGCGAGGAGGAGTTCGTGATGCTCAACGCCTCCAAGGCCCCCTTCGACCGGCTCACCGCCCGCCAGGCGGTCGCCTACGCCACCGACGCCGCCGCCATCCGGGACAGCCTCGGCTCGGACTACGCCATCGAGGCCACCAGCCTGTGGGCACCCGGCCAGCTCGGCGCCACCGACGACGACGGGTTCCTCGGCTTCGACCGGGCCAGGGCGACCCAGCTCGTCGAGCAGTACCGTGCCGAGACCGGCCAGCCGCTCGCCTTCACCCTCACCGGTTCGGCCGACCTGCGGGTCCGGGAGCTGCAGCAGCTCCTCAAGCAGCAGTGGGAGGCGGCGGGGATGCAGGTCGAGCTGCTCACCGTGGAGCAGGCCGACCTGGTCGTGGCCGGGGCCCTGGGCAACTACCAGGCCGTGCTGTGGCGGAACTACGGGTTCCCCGACCCGGACGCCGAGCTGGTGTGGTTCCACAGCCGCAGCATCGGGGATCCGGTGTCGCTCAACTTCGCCCGGTTCGAGAGCCCGGAGCTCGACGCCGCCTTCGAACGGGGCCGGTCGACCCAGGACGTGGACATGCGGGACGAGGCCTACGCCGAGGTCGCCCGGCTCATCAACCAGAACGCCATCCACATCTGG
>Ga0308417_1001908_pt1 | contig 14045 bp, 10 predicted proteins | sample HotsprSampleOS65_FD_203528 | JGI IMG/M metagenome (GOLD analysis project Ga0308417, IMG submission 203528) | Hot spring phototrophic mat microbial communities from Octopus Spring, Yellowstone National Park, Wyoming, United States - 20090730_OS65 ... | reverse complement strand
CGCCGCGGCATGAAGCTCATCGTTGACCTAGTGGTCAACCACACGTCAGACCAGCACCCCTGGTTTCAGGAGTCGCGCCGCAGCAAGGACTCGCCGCTGCGCGATTATTACGTGTGGCGGCCGGACCCCAGCGGCTACCCGCTGGCGCGCATCATCTTCCTGGATACCGAAACGTCAAACTGGGCCTACGACGACCTCACCGACGAGTACTACTGGCACCGCTTCTACAGCAGCCAGCCGGACCTGAACTACGACAACCCAGAAGTGCGCCGGCACATGCTCGACATCATGCGCTTCTGGCTGGACATGGGCATTGACGGCTTCCGCGTGGACGCCGTGCCGTACCTGTTCGAGCGCGAGGGGACCAACTGCGAAAACCTGCCGGAGACCCACGAATATCTCAAAGAGATGCGGCGGCTGGTGGACGAGCATTACCCGCACGCCATCCTGCTGGCGGAGGCCAACCAGTGGCCGCACGACCTGCGCCCCTATTTCGGCGACGGCGACGAGTTCCACATGTGCTTCCACTTCCCCGTGATGCCGCGGCTCTACATGGCCCTGGCCCGCGCTGACCGCGCCTGCGTGGTAGACATCATAAATGACACGCCAGAAATCCCGCAGAACTGCCAGTGGGCCACCTTTCTGCGCAACCACGACGAGCTGACGCTGGAGATGGTGCTGCCGGAGGAGCGCCAGTTCATGTGGGATTTCTACGCGCCCTTTCCAGAGCAGCGCATCAACCTGGGCATCCGGCGGCGGCTGGCCCCGCTGATGGACGGCGACCGACGCCGGATCGAACTGCTGCACTCGCTGCTGTTCACGCTGCCGGGCGCGCCCGTGCTGTACTACGGCGACGAGATCGGCATGGGCGACAACGTCTCGCTGCCAGACCGCATGGGCGTGCGCACGCCCATGCAGTGGAGCGCCGCCATCAATGCCGGCTTCTCCGCCGTCGCTGCCGAACGGCTCTACGCACCGGTCATCAACGACCCGGTCTTTGGCTACCAGCGGGTGAACGTCGAGAGCCAGCGCGCCGACTCCGCCTCGCTGCTGCACGCTGTTCGCGGCCTGATCCAGGCGCGCAAAACGCTGCCCATGCTGGCCAAGGGGCGGCTGGAGTGGCTGCACGAGCTGCCGCCGCATCTGCTGTGCTTCTGGCGGCGCGCGCCGCAGGGCGATCTGCTGGCGCTGCACAACCTGTCCGACGCGCCGGCCGAGGTCCTGCTGCCGCAGGAGCTGGCGCTGGCCGACGCGCTCAACCCAGACTGCGGGCCGGTAAGCTGGATGGCGACGCTGCCGCCTTACGGCTACCGCTGGCTGCGCCCGCTGGCAGCGGATGCAGGAGAACTGAAAAGCTGAAACGAGGGGCACAGGCTGGGGGGTATCAGCCCTCATCGTTTTCGACGGTGATGCCGCGCTGGGCCAGCGCGGCGCGCAGGGCGTCAGCCTGCCCCTCGCGCACGACGACGGCCATTGGCCCCAACTGCGCGCCCAAGTAGCGGCGCAGCTCCGGCGTCTCCAGCAGCAGCGCCAGCGTCTGCGGGTCGGTCGTGCGCAGCACGAGCAGCGGCTCCAGCGTGACGCTGCCGGCGGGGCCAGCCTGCCACGTCTCGAGCAGGCGGGCGATGGGCGCGGGCACGGGCGTGTCGCCCAGGGCGCGCGCAATGAACGCGCTGATGTGCTGGGTAGTGATGCCCTGGCGCGCCGCGCGGCCGATGCCAGCGGCGTCCAGGCGGTAAATGAACGGGTCGCCAGCCTCCAGCCAGGTGGTAAAGCGCGCCACCTGGAAGCGGTCAATGCGCGGCACGCGGCGCGACACCAGCAGCGTCCCGTCGGCCTGCACCTGCACCTTGTCCTCGGCCTCCGGCGGCGACGGCCAGGGGATGAGGCCAGCCAAGGCGCGGCCGTAGGCGGTGAGGCGGGCGGCGTCGTCGGCCAGGTCCACCAGGCCCAGCCAGTGCATTGGGCTGCCCAGGTAGAACAGCAGCAGCGCGCCCTCGACGGCGTCCCAGCTTTCAAAGCCCTGAAGATAGTCGCCCTCGTCGTTGCGGATGTACCAGCTCGTGTAGTCGCCGCCAGGTCGCTGGAAATCGGGGTCGGTTTGTTTGACCGCTTCGATGAACTCGTCCATGGACCACCAATCCTGCTCCGGCACGAACTCGCCCAGGAAGCCGATGACAGCAGTGCGCGCCACCACCGGGTCGTAGGGCCAGCCAGTCGGCTCTGGGTGCAGGCCGGGGACGTGCCACAGGTCGCGGTAGACTGTGCTGTCGCGCCAGGCCTCGGCCAGATGGTGCACCTGGGCAGCGCGGTGCGCCTCCAGCCAGCGGCGCGCTTCGGCGCGCTTGAGGGCCAGCCGGCCCTCCTGCACCTCGGCCAAGTCCGCGCTGACGGCCAGCGACACCAAAAAAGCCAACCGCGTCTCGTCGCGAACCAGCAGGTGCGGCAGCAGGGCCGCGCGGTGCGGGGCAGACAGCGTGTCGCTGTCCAGCTCCGGCAGGTGCAGCAGGGCGTAGGCCAGCAGCGCCACCATATCGTCCACGATGGACGTGTCCGCCGTGACGACGTTGCGCACCTCCTCCAGCGGCTCGATAGCGGGCAGCTCTGGCAGCGCTTCGACGGCCTCGGCCTCGTTCAGGTCGGCGTAGCCGGTTTTGTGGCGCGGCAGCACCAGCGCTAAATCCGTAGGCACGTAGATGACCGGGCGCGCGCCGGCCTCAGCCTGCTCGAACGCCTGGGCGATCAGGCCGCGGTAGAACAAGGCTTCGGCGCTGGTTTTGGGGTGCGCGTAGGGTTTCTCGCGCGCGAGCTGCTCCGCCCCCATCGGGCGAATTTCGCCGAACAGGCGCGTGAACGTGCTGGCGGTCATGCGCGCCCCCGCGCTGAGCAGCGCCTGCAGCGCGCCGCGCTGGTCGTCGTCGAGCGCGTCCCAGGCGCGTTCGGCGCGTTCGGGGTCGAGCATGGCCTGGGCCAGCGCCACAGCTGCCTCGTCGTGGCTCATGTTCTGCAGGTCGTCCTCCACGTCCCACAGGCGGGCCAGCACGGGCAGCAGCGCGGGATCGGCGTCTTGCAGGGTGCGCAGCAGCGTTCTCATATACAGCAGTCTAGCCGGGAACGCGGGCCAGCGCAACCAGGCAGAAGCGATCCTGCCGCAGGCAGTAGGCAAGCAGCGCGCAGTCTGCTAGGATAGGGGGCGTCCATGTGGGGGGCGAAACCCATGATGCCTGAAACGCTGGAAGCACAGGTGGGCGAGGCGCTGCGCGCGCGCGGCCGCACTGTCGCTGTGGCCGAATCGTGCACGGGCGGCCTGGTGCTCCACCGCCTGACCAACATCCCTGGCAGTTCGGCGTATGTGCTGGGCGGCGTGGTGGCCTACGCCAACGCCATCAAGCAGGCCGTGTTAAAGGTCAAACAGGGCACGCTGATTGCGCACGGCGCGGTGAGCGCCGAGACCGCCCTGGAGATGGCCACCGGCGTGCGCGACCTGTTCAAAGCCGATTACGCCGTGAGCATCACCGGCATCGCCGGGCCGGGCGGCGGCACAGCCGAAAAGCCAGTGGGCCTCACCTATATTGCGCTGGCCGGGCCGGATGACCGGCTGGAAACCGGCCGCTACCTATGGGACGGCGACCGGGCGGAGATCAAGGCAGCCAGCGCTGAGGCCGCGCTGGCGCTGCTGCTGCGCGCGGTCACAGAGGACAGCCCGCCGGCCCGCTGAACGCAGGCCGCCGCGCACTGCGGCCAGGCTGAACGCGCTTCATTGGTCTCAATTACCACAACACGTATAATTAGAACTGTGAAGCAGCAGGCGTGCAGCAGGGTTGGACGATGAAACGGTTCTCACTGGTGATGCTGATTGCGGTGGCAGCGCTGGCGGCGGCGCTGGGAGCGGTGCGCGCCGGGCCGCTGGCCCAGGACGCGGCGGGCGTGTTCCTGGCCAACGCCCGCGCTGACCTCGAACTGCTGGCCGACGCCGCGCTCGGCCCTGGCCAGCGGCCTGATGGCTGGGTGGGCAGCGCCGATCCTAACGCGCCCAACGCCAGCGCTGACCTGTGGTTCGACACCGAGCTGCTGGCCACAGCGCTGTACAGCCCGCAGGAACGCCCGCCCGGCTGGATCGGCGCGACGACGGCCCGCCCCGACATCTTAGTGCGCAACGTGCGCCACGACCTGGAACTGCTGGCCGACAAACAGTTCGGCGCTGTTCGCCCGCCAGAGTGGCGCGGCGGGCCGGCCCTCAACCGCTGTGACCGCACGGTGCAGAACGCGGTGGCCATGCTGGTGGCGGCCACTGGCGCTGCGATCTCCACGCCGGCCGGCACGCCCAACTTCTGCCAAGCAGTTGCCGCCGAGGTGAGCGACGTCCAGGCCAATCGCGCCCTGGCCGAGAACCCGACGCTGCTGGCCGAGCTGACGCTGGCGGTGCGCGGCGACCTGGAGCGGCTGGCCGACGAGACGCTGGGCCTGTTCACCCGTCCGGTGGGCTACCGCCGCAACGTGGACCAGGCCTCGCCCACCTTCAACCCTGACTTGTTCCTCGACCTGGAGCTGCTGGCCGACGAGACGCTGGGCCGGGGCGAGCGCCCGCCGGCCTGGATCGGCGTGATCGCCAACGATCCCGTCCTGTTCCAGCGCAACACGCGCCATGACCTGGAGCTGCTGGCCGATCAGACTCTGGGGCCGGACGTGCGGCCGCGCGGCTGGCAGAACGCCGACCCGCTGGCGCGCTGCACCCCGGTGGTGCAGAACCTGGTGCTGTTTGTCGAGCAGGCGTTTGCCATCTCGCCCGATCTGGTCGCCGGCGCTGACTACTGCGCGCGCGCCGAGGCCGAGGCCAACCGCATCGCTGAGAACCCGCCGGTGCTGGACGTGGTTGAGGAGGAGCGCGGGCGCTTCCTGGCCGAGTCGGAGTTCGCGTTTGCCTATCTGGACGCGGCGGCCACACAGTACATGGGCATCATGCCCGGCGGCACGCGCTTCCGCGCTTGGTATCGCAATTTCGTCTCGCCCGACAGCGAGTCCCAATCGCGCATGATGTTCGTCAGCGGCGAGGACTTCGCCGTGTTCGTTGACCGGCGCTGGACCACGCTGCCGGAGGAGGAGTTTTTCTCGCTGCCCACGCTGGACGGCGTGCGCCCGCTGACGTTCTGCGATGCTGGTTGGTGCAATGGCCCGGCCCCCACCCCCACCCCCACCGGCTCTGGCCCGCTGGAGCTGCTGCTGCTGCAGACGACGCCCGCGGCCCCGCCGCCCATTGACGGCGAGATCGGCGGCCAGCGCACGCAGGTGTCGTGGAACCACATCCGTGTCACCTACCTGCAGGACAACCCGCAGACGCGCACGGCCCAAGTGACGCTGGAAATCTGCAACGAGACGGCGCAGATCACGTGCGAGCCGGTGATCCGCGTGTTCGACAACGCGCTGGGCGCGGCCAAACCGGTGCTGTCGCAGTTCAACGGCCTGAACGTGTTCGAGTTCCCCTACGGTTACAACACCAACCTGCTGATCGAGGGGGCTACGCTCGTCTCGCCCGACGTGTGGATCAGCGACCCGACGATCCGCTGACGCTGGCCGGCGCGGTTTTCACCTTGAACCGCGCCGGGCCGCTGTGCTACAATGCGCCCGGTTCCGGCCAGCCCCGCTGGCTGAAAATCACACACCCGGACCCGGCCCGGTGTTGTCAGGCCCAGCCTGATTGGCGGCAGGGGATGAAGGGTGTGATCGTACAAACACAGCCCACAGGAGAATAACCCCACCATGCCTTCTTCCGTCTCTATGAAGGGGCTTCTTGAAACCGGCGTCCACTTCGGCCACCGCACGACCAAGTGGAACCCGAAAATGAAGCCGTTCATCTTTGCCGAGCGCAACGGCATCCACATCATTGACCTGCAGCAGACCCTGGCCAACCTCAACCGCTACTACGATGTCGTCCGCGACACCGTCGCCAGCGGCGGCACCGTGCTGTTTGTGGGGACCAAGCGGCAGGCCCAGGAAACGATTGCGACGCAGGCCCAGCGCTGCCACATGCCCTACGTCAGCCACCGCTGGCTGGGCGGCACGCTCACCAACTGGCGCACCATTCGCGAGCGCATCGAGACGCTCAAGAAACTGGAACGCCGCCGCGACGCCGGCGAATTCGACCTGCTGACCAAGAAAGAGGCGCTCATTCTGGCGCGCAAGATCGAGTCGCTGCAGCTCCGCCTGGGCGGCATCCGCGATATGAAGCGTCTGCCCAGCCTGCTGATCGTGGTGGACACGGTGCGCGAGGCAACCGCTGTCAAAGAGGCCAACATCCTCAACATTCCGGTGCTGGCCCTGGCTGACACCAACAGCAACCCCGACGACATAGACTACATCATCCCCGGCAACGACGACGCGGTGCGCGCTATTAAGCTGATCATCACGGCCCTGGCAGACGCCGTGCTGGAAGGCCAGGCCATGCGCAAGGCCGATGACTACGCCGAAGCCGCCGAGGAGGAGGTGGTGGACTACGACACCTACACCTACGAAGACGAAGAAGAGGACGACGAGCAGTACCTGGGCGCGTCCACGCTGGCTAAGCTGCGCGACGCCCGTCTGTTCGCCCCTGAAGATGACGAAGACGAAATGAGCGAAGAAGACACCGACGAGGAAAAGGAATAAAGCGGCCATGCAGATCACGGCACAGATGGTAAAGGACCTGCGCGAAGCCACCGGCGCCGGCCCTCTGGACTGCAAAAAAGCCCTGGAGGTGAGCGGCGGCGACATGAACAAGGCCATTGACTACCTGCGCGAAAAGGGCCTAGCCCGCGCGGCCAAGAAACTGAGCGCTGGCCGCACCATGAACGAGGGCGTCATCCAGACATACACCCACCACAACCGCCGCCTGGGCGTGATGGTCGAGGTCAACTGCGAGACGGACTTCGTGGCCAACACCGAGACCTTCCGCAGCTTCGCCCACCACCTGGCGCTGCACATCGCCAATTCCGCCCCGGAGTACATCCGCCGCGAGGACGTGCCGCAGGCGGTGGTCGAGGCTGAGCGCGACCTGCAGCGCCGCCGCGCCATCGAGGAGGGCAAGCCGGAGGCCGTGGCAGAGAAAGTCGCCGAGGGGCGCATGGCCAAGTTTTTCGAAGAGATTGTCCTGATGGAGCAGCCGTACATCATGGATGACTCGAAGACGATTGCGCAGATGCTGGCCGAAGTAGTGGCCGACGTCGGCGAGAGCGTCGAGATCCGCCGCTTCGCCCGTTTTGCCCTGGGCGAGAGCGTGGACAGCGCCAACGGTAATGCCTGACCGCTGGCGCAGCAGGCAGCAGCGCACCCGCCGAGGTGGCCCGCGCGGCCCCCTCGGGGCCGCGTGTTTTGCAGGTTAGCACACCGTTGATGCAAAGGGATTGGCCGCCGTCCAATCCCTTTTTGCTGCGTGTGAACCGCACACACCAGGAGGGAGGGAACGATGAGTGACAGCACCGAAATCGTCAGCCAGAGCCAGCCACTGGCCTACCGCCGCATCATGCTCAAGCTGAGCGGCGAGGCCCTCGCCGGCCCCGGCGGCTTTGGCATTGACCCTGACCGCGCCGAGGAGATCGCCGCCAAGATCAAGCAGATTCACGACTTGGGGGTGCAGGTGGCGGTGGTGATCGGCGGCGGCAACCTGTGGCGCGGGGCGATCGGCGTGGCGCGCGGCATGGAGCAGAGCACGGCCGACCACATGGGGATGATCGCCACGGTGATGAACGGCCTGGCGCTGCAAGACGCGCTGCAGCGCGCTGGCGTGGTCACACGGGTGCAGACCGCCGTCCAGATGAACGCTGTCGCCGAGCCGTACATCCGCCTGCGCGCCATCCGCCACATGGAAAAGGGGCGCGTGGTCATCATCACCGGCGGCACGGGCAACCCCTACTTCACCACCGACACCGCCGCCGCCCTGCGCGCCACTGAGATCGGGGCCGACATCCTCATCAAGGCGACCAAGGTCAACGGCGTGTACTCGGCTGACCCCAAGAAAGTGCCAGATGCCCAGCGCTACGCGCGCTTGTCCTACCAACAGGTGCTGGATGCGCGCCTGCAGATCATGGACATGACGGCCTTCACGCTGTGCGAGGAGAACAACATGCCCATCCTGGTAGTGGATTTCTGGGCCAAGGACGACCTGCTGCGCGCTGTCCAGGGCGACCACGAGGTGGGAACGATCATCACGCGCGAGGGCTGACGGCGCGTTGTTAACTGCCGGCGCGGCGGGCTTCCGCGTGCAGCACGTGGCTGGCGGTGGTGCGGCCCCCTTCCTGCGGAACCGCCTCGATCCGCACCGGCAGGCGCGCGCCGGGCGCAATGCCCTCCGCTGTGACGGTTACACGGTAGCCGGTCACGCGGCCGTTGGCGTCCAGCAGCGTGAGCACAAGGCGGGCCGGCCCGGCGGCGTGCGGCGTAGGGTTGTGCAGCACCGCAGAGACGACGTAGCGGCCAGCGCTGCGCGCGGCCTGCTCGTCTTCAATTGACAGCTGCACAAAGCGCTGGTCGGCCTGCGGCGCGCTGTCGGCCGCCAGCAGAACGGCCGTGACGTAGTCATAAGCCGCGCCGGGGTCGGCAATCAGCACGCCGTAGGGGGCGAAGCCGCCGGGCGCAATCAGCGCCTGCTCAACGTCGGCTTCGGCGGCTGCCAGCGGCGTGGCGTCCCCCTGCCAAAGCTGCACCTGCACGCGCACATGCTCAACAGGCGCTGCGCCGGCGTTAGTCACGCGCCCCAGGCAGAGCAGCGCGCCAGTTGGCGTGTCGTAGCAGAGGGGCGGCTCCAGTGGCAGCGGCAGCGTCGGCGGCAGCGGGGTGGGCGTGGGCGGTGGGATGATGAGCTGCTGGCCAACCTGCAGGCCGCGCGGGTTTACGCCGGGGTTGGCCGCCTGCAGCGCCGCCACGTCCAGGCCGAAATCGAGCGCAATGCCCAGCAGCGTGTCGCCAGGGCGGACAGTGTACACCAGGGCCGCCGGCGCGGCTGCCGGCGGCTGTGTGGGCGCGGCCGCCAGGGCCGGAACCGACGGCAGCGCTGTGGGCGTGGCGCTTTCGCGCGGCCGCACTGTCAGCGTGACCGGGGGCGTGGCAGTCGGCGACGCCGTGAGCGCGGCCTCGGACGTGAGGCGGCAGCCACTCACCCACACACTGATACACACGGCCCACACCAGAGGCCGCCAACCCCAGTAGCCCACTGCGCCGATGAAATCCCTCTTTTTCCCATAGCACACGCTGCGTTATCCCACATTATAGCCTCAACCGCGCAGAATAGCACCACGATCGCGGTTAGGCCCGGCAAATTTGCAAGGCGCGCTTTAGCTGGGTTGACCGTTGCGCCGGCGCGCGGGGCGGGGTATGGTTGGCGGCTGCAGCCTGCGGCCACTTGGGGGAGCGCCATGCCAATCGTGTACCGCGACGAAGACGCCGATCTCGCCCAGCTTCAGGGCAGGCCTGTGGGCGTGATCGGGTACGGCCACCTGGGGCGGCCGTTCGCCCTCAACCTGCGCGACAGCGGCGTTGAGGTCATCGTGAGCGAGCGCGACCCGGCCCGCCTGGAGCAGGCCCAGGCCGAGGGTTTCGCCACTGCGCCGGCGAACGAGCTGGCGCGCCGCTGCCGCGTGCTGCTGCTGCTGGTCTCTGACGAAGCGATGCCGCGCGTCTACTTGGAGCAGGTCTCGCCCAACCTGCAGCGCGGCGACATGCTGGTGTTCAGCAGCGCCTACAACGTGGCGTTTGGCTACATCGAAGCGCCACCGTTTGTGGACGTGGGCTTAATCGCGCCGCGCACGCTGGGCGCCGCCGTGCGCGAGCGCTACGAAAGCGGCGAAGGCTTCTTCAGCTTTATCGCTGTCGGCCAGGACGCCACCGGCCGCGCTTGGCCTACGCTGCTGGCGCTGGCCGGGGCGGTGGGCACGCTGCGCGCCGGCGCTGTCGAGATTGCCTTCGAGCGCGAGGCCGAGCTGGACCTGTTCGTGCAGCAGGCGGTGCTGCCCGCCCTGCACCACGTGCTGGCCAGCGCGGCGCGCCTGCTCATTGACGCCGGCCACCCGCCGGAAGTGGTCTTCACCGAGCTGTACCTCTCTGGCGAGCTGCGCGATTACCTGGATCGCGCCGGACGCAGCGGGCTGATAGCCGCCCTGCGCCAGACCTCGCTCACCGGCCAGTACGGCGCGTTCACCCGCTTCGACCGTTTCAACGATCTCAAGCTCCAGCGCCTGATGGAAATCACGCTGGAGGAGATTCGCGCCGGCGATTTCGCCCGCGAGTGGGCCAAGGAGTGCAGCGACAACTACCGCCGCCTGCGCCGCGCCCTCAAGTCCCAAGAGGCCGTTGACCTGTGGGAGCTGGAACAGCAGGCAATTGACCTGCTCTACCCGCTGCGCGACGCCGAGGACAACATCTTCAAGCTGTGACGCCTGCCGTCAGCGCGGGACCAGCCCGGTCTCGGTGATGTAGAGCGTGCCGGCCACGCTGTCGCCGGCGCTGTAGCTGCCCACCCAGATGTCGTACTGGCCGGGGCGCGGCTGCGGCAGCACGATCAGCGGGTTGAGCGTGCTGCTGCTGGCGTCGTCGCTGCAGTGCCAGGCCCCAGTTGGATCGTTGACGATCAGCGTGGTGTCGCGCCCGGCTGCCGCCGCCTCGAAAAAGATGCGCAGCTCCCGCGACGCGCCGCTCCAGTTGAGGCGCACATCGGGCGCGGGCGCAGCATATCCTACGCAGCTGCCGCCCAGGTAGGCCGCCACGTCCACGCTCCCGCCGGACGTAACCGCGACAGCGGCCGGGTCGGGCAGGAAGCCGGCCTGCAGCGTGAGCGTGCCGTAGAACGGCGGCAGTGTGTAATCAAGCGCGGCTGCCGGCGCAGCTGTGGGGGCAGCCCGGGCCGTGGCCGTGGGCGCAGGCGCGCGCTGCGCTGCGCCCAGCGGAACGCGCCCGCTGGCCGCGCTGAACGCCTCGCCGTCCACGCCGATTTCGATCTCCGCCTGGATGCCGTCGGTGGCGTCGGCCCCGCCGGGGAAGGCGCTGTAGGGCATCCAGAACCAGAAATCGGGCCACTCGGTGTCCTCGTATTCGGGCACAACGACCACTTGAATCGTCAGGTCGCCCGCTGGCGTGCGGTTTTCAGGCAGCGCACGGCTGCCAGAGACGCGCGCGCCGTCCGGCCCGTAGTAGAAAATAGCCGCGCGCAGCGGCACGCCCCGGTAGCCAATCGCCCGCATGTAAGCGTACACGCGCACGCCAGCCTCTGGCGGACTGCCGCCAACAGCGTTGTGCTCCACACGGACAATGCTCACGTCGAGCTGGCGGTTGGCGGGCGGCAGCGTGGGCTGGGCGTTGGGCAGCGCGCCGCGCTGGTCCGCCTCGATCAGCGCCTGCACCGCGCCGAAGGGCAGAATGCCGCCCAGCCGCCCGCCCGTCCGCTGGTCGGTGCGCACGGCAGTAGGGATGCCCAGCGGCGCGCCGCTTTCGCTTACAGCCAGGCCGCCGCTGTTGCCCGGCGCAATCTCGGCGTCGGTTTGATACCAGGCGGGCAGGCGCTGGCCGGCCACTGTCCCGCTCTGGATGCTGGAGATTGTGCCCTCAGTGAACACCAGATAACCGCCCCCGATGTCCGGGTAGCCAAACACAAAGACGCGGTCGCCCAGGCTGACGTCGGCCGGAACCAGCTCGATATGCGGCAGGTTGAGCGCCGCAGTGGCGATCGGCGTCCGGTTGGCGTCGCGGTCAATCTGCAGGATGGCGAAGTCGAGGTCAGTGTACTCGCGCACGACGTGGGCGTAGTAGCGGTGCACCGGCGCCTCGCTGATGTCTTCCAGCAGGTAGACCATATAGTCGTCGCCGTCGGCGATCACGTGCTGGTTGGTGTAGATCAGGCCGCTGGCCTGCACCAGCGTGCCAGAGCCGCTGGCGATCACCTGATCGCCGCGTCCCAGGGTGACAATGTAGACCACCGCCTGCGCAATGCGGTTGATCTCGTCGCGGCCCAGGCGCGCCTGGGCCGCCGCTGCCGCGGGCAGCAGCGCCAGCGCAGCGGCAAAGAACAGCAGCAAACGTTTCACACACAGCCTCCACATCTAACCGTCAAGCGTCCCCACCTGGGGGAAGGCGCGCAGCGCCTGCGCGAACAGGTCACGGTAAGCCAGCGCGTCAGCCTCGGTAGCGCCCTCAAAGCGCAGGCTGAGCACTGGCTCGGTGTTGCTGGCGCGCAGCAGGCCCCAGCCGTTGGCGAAGCGCACGCGCACGCCGTCCACATCCACCACCTCGCCCTGGCCGGCCAGCGCTGCCCGCACGCCCGCGATCACGTCGTCCTTGTCGGCGTCGGGGCAGCGCGGGCGGTATTCAGGCGTGCTGAACAGGCGCGGCAGGCTGGCATCGAGGACGGAAAGCGGCTGGCCGGCGCTGGCGATGAGCTGAAGCAGCCGGCCGGCGGCCAGGAAGGCGTCGTCAAAGCCGAAGTAGTCCTCGGCTAGGAAGATGTGGCCGCTCATCTCGCCGCCCAGCAGCGCGCCGATCTCGCGCATTTTCGACTTGACCAGCGAGTGCCCGCTGGCCCACATCACCGGCTGGCCGCCGGCCTGAGCCACAACGTCGAACAACACCTGGCTGGTGAGCACATCGGCCACCACCGCCGCGCCGGGGCGGCGCGCCAGCATATCGCGGGCCAGCAGCGCCAGCAGCCGGTCGGCAGCGATCATCTGGCCGCGCTCGTCCACTGCGCCCATACGGTCAGCGTCGCCGTCGAAGGCGATGCCCACGTCCGCACCGGTCTCGCGCACGCGCGCCGCCAGCGCCGCCATGTTGGACGGCTCCTGCGGGTCGGGGTGGTGATAGGGGTACGTGCCGTCCGGCTCGCAGTAAAGGCAGGTCACCTCGTGGCCCCACGCGCTGAACAGCGCCGGCGCGAACAGGCCGGCCGTCCCGCTGCCGGCGTCCACCACCACGCGCAGCCGGCGCGCCATCTGGACGCGCCCCTGCAGGTCGCGCAGGTATTTGTCGGCGGCGCGCTTGTCCACCGTCATCTCGCCCGCGCCGTAGTACAGGCGCGAACTCTGCGCCAGCCCGCGTATCTCCTGAATCTCCGGGCCGTACAGGTTGCGCGCGCCCACCGCCAGCTTGAAACCGTTGTACTCCGGCGCGAGGTGGCTGCCGGTGACCATCAGTGCGCCGGCGTCGCCGGCCTGCACCGCGTGCCAGTAGGCGACCGGCGTCGCCACCAGGCCAACGGCGATCACGCGGCAGCCGCTGGCCAGCGCCCCCTCGATGGCCGCCTGCGCCAGCTCTGGCGACGACAGGCGGTTATCGTGCCCCACGATCATCGTGCGCTGGCCCGCCTGCTGCTGCAGGTACGTGCCGAACGCCTGCCCGACCCGCCGCGCCACCGCCGGCGTCAGCAGCGGGTCGTCGCCGGCCGCCCGGCCCCGGATGTCGTACTTCTTGAACAAAGCTTTGTCAATTTCAACCGTCATTCGCCGTCCACCACGATCAGTTCTTGTTTGACGTACACCCGCTGGCGATCCTTCACGTCCTGGTGGACGTGCGTGCCCGGCCCCACCTGCGCGCCCTCGCCGATCTTCACGCCGGGCATGGTCATCACGTCTACGCCCAGGAATGCGCCCGCGCCGATGATCGCCCCCAGCTTGTCGCGGCCCGTGGACACCTTGTGCCCCTTGACGACCGTGCTCACGACGCCGTGATCAATGCGCAGGTTGGCGGTGGTGCAGCCGGCCGAGAAGTTCACGCCCGGCCCAAAGACCGAATCCAGCACGCGGCAGGCGTGCATCTGGCAGCCGTTGGCGACGTAGCTGCGCGCTACTTCTGTAGTGAAGCCCACGTTGCAGTTGTCCAGCACCATGGACTGGCGCACCAGCGCGTTGTTGCCCACGATGGTGTTCGCGCCGATGTACGCCGGGCCAACCACCGCCGCCCCGTGAAACACCTTCGCCCCGGCCTTCACAATCACATCGCCGCTGAGAACCGCCCCTGGCGCGATGTACGCGCCTTCTTCGACGCGCTGCACCGGGCGCAAGCCGTGCTCGCGCTCCAGGCGGGCGAACTCGAAC
>Ga0308417_1001906_pt1 | contig 14057 bp, 12 predicted proteins | sample HotsprSampleOS65_FD_203528 | JGI IMG/M metagenome (GOLD analysis project Ga0308417, IMG submission 203528) | Hot spring phototrophic mat microbial communities from Octopus Spring, Yellowstone National Park, Wyoming, United States - 20090730_OS65 ... | reverse complement strand
TCGCGTTCACCGTCACGCCGCTCGCGGCGAGCTCGACGGCAAGCGCGCGCACGAGCCCGAACAGGCCGGTCTTCGCCGCTGCATAGGCCGCCATTCCTGGACGCACCACGAAGCCGTTGATCGAGGCGGTGAAGACGATCCGCCCGTGGCCCGCTTCGGCCATCAGCCGCCCTGCCTCGCGCGCCATCCGGAAGGGGACGGAGAGATCCGCCTCCACCACCCGCGCCCAGTCCTCGTCCGCGAGCTCGAGCGCGGGCTTTCGGACGGTCGTTGCGGCATTGGCGACGAGAATGTCGAGCCGCCCGTGCCGCGCGGCGATGCCGGCGATCATCGCGCGCGCCGCCGCCCCGTCGGTCACGTCGCAGGCGACGGCCTCCGCCGCGAGCGAGGCCCCCTCGAGGCGACGGCGCGCTGCCTCGAGCGCATCCGCGTCGCGCCCGTTCAGAACGACGCGCGCGCCGGCCGCGGCGAGCGCCTGAGCCATCGCCCAGCCGAGGCCGCGTGACGAGCCGGTCACGAGCGCGACCTGGCCGGAGAGATCGAACAGCCGTGCGGGCGCGAGATCGAGCGGGCTCGTCATCGCGCCTCAGCCATACTCGATCCGCGGGTCGATGTAGACGTAGAGGAGGTCGACGACGAGGTTGATCAGCACATAGATGATCAGGATGACGAGGATGGCGCCCTGCACGAGCGGATAGTCGCGGGTGCCGATCGCCTGCACCACGAGGCGGCCGAGGCCGGGATAGGTGAACACCGACTCGGTGACGACGGCGCCGCCGATGCAGCCCGCGAGCGCGATCCCGACCACGGTGATGAAGGGCAGCATCGCGTTGCGGAGCACGTGCCGCTGCACGATCACGCGCTCGGTGAGGCCCTTCGACCGCGCCGTGCGCACATAGTCGGACGCGAGCTCGCTCACGAGCGACCCGCGCAGGAAGCGCGCGGAGATGCCGGAGACGTAGAGGCCGAGGGTGAGCGCCGGCAGGATCGTGTGGCGGAGAGCCTGCCACGTGTCTTCCCAGAACGGCACGTAGGCGGAGGCGGCAGGCAGAAGCCCGAGCTCGACCGCGAACAGCAGGATCAGGAGGATGCCGACCCAGAAGGTCGGCACCCCGAGGGCAAGCGCGCTCCAGCCGCTCAGGAGCCGATCAAGCCACGTTCCCTGTGCGAGCGCGCTTGCGACCGCGACCGGAATGCCAAGCGCGATGCCGATCGCCGTGGCAGCGACGGCGAGCTGCAGGGTTGCCGGCAGGCGCTCGGCGATCAGCTTGAGAACGGGCTCGCGGCTGTGCAGCGATTGGCCGAGATCGCCGCCGAGTGCGCGCAGGAGCCAATCGCGGTACTGCACGACCACGGGGCGGTCGAGCCCGAACTGCTGCGTCACGAGAGCGATCTGCTCCTCGGTCGCGTTCTCCCCGACAAGCACGGCGACCGGCCCTCCCGGTACGGCATAGATCATTGCGAAGATCAGCGCCGAGGCGCCGAGGAGGACGGGGAGCAGCTGCAGCAGGCGGCGGACGACGAAGCCGATCATGGCGCCGCTCCCGCGGGCCTGCCCGCCGGCGCATCGCGCCCCTCGAGCACGGCGGAAAGGGCGCGGCCGATCGTGTCGAAGGCGAGGATGGTGAGCGTGAGCACAAGCCCGGGCAGAACGGCATAGGTGGGCGAGTCGTAGAGATATTCCTTGCCCGTGCGCAACATCTCGCCCCAGCTCGGCGTGGGTGGCGGGATGCCGACACCGAGGAAGGCGAGCGCCGCCTCGAGCAGGATCGCGACGGAGGAGAGCACGATCATCTGCGCAAGGATCGGGCTCCACGCGTTCGGCAACACCGTGCGCACGAGCGTGTAGCCCGGAGAGGCGCCGAACGCCTTGACGGCGAGCACGAACTCGCGCCGGCGCAGCGACAGGACCTGGGCCCGGGCCACGCGCGCGAAGGTCGGCACGCCCGTGAGCCCAACGGCGACCAGCGCCGCCGCCTGGCTTCTCCCGAGCACGGCGATCAGGGCGAGCGCGAGCATGATCCCGGGAAGCGCGAGCAACAGATCGACGAGGCGCATCAGCACCGCATCCCGCCAGCCGCCGAAGAACCCGGCGACAAGGCCCATCGGCACGCCGATCGCGGCAGCAAGCAACACCGCTCCGGCGGCGGTGGTGAGCGACGTGCGGGCGCCGAAGATGGCGCGGGCGAGGATGTCTCGGCCGAGCTCGTCGGTGCCGAAGGGGTGCTCCCAGGAGGGCCCCTCGAGCATGCGGGCGACATCCTCCTCGAGCGGATCGAGCCCGAGCGGGCGCGCGAGCAGCGCGGCTGACGCGAGCACCATGAGATAGGCGACCGACACCGCCGGCGCCGGCCGCGACAGGGCGCGGCGGACGAGGCGGAGGCCGGATCGGAGCGCTTCGGACATCACACAGTCGCCTGCCGGCGTGGCACGGCAGCGTCGGCGGCAAGCGGGCCGGCGTGGTGGCAGGCGCGCCGGCTCGCAAGCCCCGGATGCGGTTCGAGCCGCGGCGCCTCGGTCGCGCAGCGGTCGGTGGCGCGGAAGCAGCGCGGATGGAAATGGCAGCCCGCAGGCGGCGCGGCAGGGTTCGGGATCTCCCCCTCGAGGATGATCCGCCGCCGAATCTGCGCCGCCTCCGGGTCGGCCGCCGGCACGGCCGACAGAAGCGCCTGGGTGTAGGGATGGACGGGCGTGCGGTAGAGCTGATCCTTCGGCCCCTCCTCGACGATCCGGCCGAGATACATCACGGCCACGCGGTGCGACACGTGCCGCACCACCGAAAGGTCGTGCGCGATGAACAGGTAGGCGAGGCCGAGCTCGCGCTGGAGATCCTCGAGCAGGTTGACGATCTGCGCCTGGATGGAGACGTCGAGCGAGGCCACCGGCTCGTCGAGGATCAAGAGCTTCGGCCTGAGCGCGAGCGCACGCGTGATGCCGATGCGCTGCTTCTGGCCGCCCGAGAACTCGCGCGGCAGCCGGTTCGCAACCTTGATCGACAGCCCGACCATGTCGAACAGCGTCGCGATCCAGCGCTCCCCGCCCATCGCGTCGTAGAGGCCGTGGATCCTGAGCGGCTCTGCCACCGCCTCGCCGACCGTCAGCATCGGGTTGAGCGAGGAGAAGGGATCCTGGAACACGTACTGCATCTGCCGCCGCACTGCGCGCAACGCGCCGCGCGCGAGCCCGTCGATCCGCTGTCCGTCGAAGCTGATCGCGCCTCCGGTCGCACGGACGAGGCCCATGATGGCGCGGCCGGTCGTGGTCTTGCCGCAGCCTGATTCGCCGACGAGCCCGAGCGTCTCGCCCGGAGCGATGCGCAGAGACACGCCATCGACCGCCCGGACCGTGCGCACGACGCGGCGGAACAGCCCGGCACGGATCGGGAAGTGCACCGCGAGGTCGTCGACGGCGAGCAGCGGCGGCGCATCCCCTCGGTTCTCTACGGCAATCACATCTGTTGAGGCGCGCGCGGGCGCTGCCGGCCGCCTCACCTCGTCGGCGAAATGGCAGGCCGACCAGTGCCCGACGGCGACGGCACGCAGGGGCGGGTCCTCCATGGCGCAGCGGTCGCGCCCGCTGCCGATCGCGCAGCGGGGGCGGAAGCTGCAGCCGGGCGGGAGCTCGGATGGCGTCGGCGGCTGGCCCGGGATCGGGTCGAGCCGACCCTCGCCTGCGTCGATCCGCGGCGCGCTGCGCAAAAGGGCGGCGGTGTAGGGGTGGAGGGGCCGGGCGAAGATCTCGCGCACCGGCCCCGTCTCGACGATCCGGCCGGCGTACATCACGGCGACGCGATGCGCGACCTCGGCGACGACGCCGAGATCATGCGTGATCAGCACCACGGCCGCGCCGGTCTCGCGCTGCCGCCGCGCAATCAGATCGAGCACCTGGGCCTGCACGGTCACGTCGAGCGCCGTCGTCGGCTCGTCGGCGATGATCAGCTTCGGCCTGCCCGCCATCGCCATCGCGATCACCGCCCGCTGCCGCATCCCGCCCGAGAACTGGTGCGGATACTGGCGCGCCCGATTCTCCGGATCGGCCATGTCAACGGCGCGCAGGAGCGACACGGCACGCATACCCGCCTCGCTCGGCCGGATACGCCCGTGCGCGACCTCTCCCTCGGTGATCTGGCGCCCGACCTGGAGCAGCGGGTTCAGCGTGGTCGAGGGGTCCTGGAACACCACGCCGATGTCCCGCCCGCGCAGCCGCCTGAGCGTCGATGCATCCGCGCCGACGACGTCCTCTCCGGCGAGCAGGATCGATCCGGCGATCCGCGCCGTCGCCGGCAACAGGCCGGCAGCGGCGAGCGCGGTCACGCTCTTGCCCGAACCGGACTCGCCCACGATGCCGAGCACCTCGCCCTCGCCGACGTCGAGGTCGACGCCACGCACGGCAGGAACCGGCTGGCCGGAGCCGAAGAAGGTGACGGTCAGGGAACGGATCGACAGGACGGGCGGCGTCATCGACGTCCCGCTGCCGTCCCCCGCCCTGTCGCCGCGCCAGGCCTCAGCGCCGCACCGTCGTCCGCAGCACCAGCATGTTGTCGATGTCGAGCGTGAAGCCGGAGACGTTCTTCGCGGTGACGATCAGGCCGGGGTTGTAGGTGTTGGTCGGAATGCCGAAGGCACACGCGACGAGCACCTTGTTCAGGTGGTCATAGGCCGCCTTCACCTCCGGCCCCGAGCCGAGGGTGGTGTTCACGCGCTCGATCGCGGCGACATAGGCCGGGAAGGGGTGCGGCTCGCCGAGGATCGGGTTGTTGGAGGTGCGGTAGATGCTGTTCGTCGTCACGCGCGAGGGGAACTTCTGCACATTGCCGATGCCGCCGAAGATCGCGTCGAACCGGCCGCGCAGCATCGCCTCGGTCAGCTCGGCGCCCTCCTTCATCTCGAGCTCGATCGTGATGTCGACGCGCCGGAGCGTCGCCTGCACCAGCTGGCTGATCGCCACATCGGGCTGGCTGCCGGCGTTGACCACGAGCTTCCAGCTGCTCATCTCGGCCTGGCTCAGCCCCGAGCGCTGCAGAAGCTCGCGCCCCGTCTCGATCGAGAAGGCGTAGGTTTGGGCGTAGGAGGGGTCGTGCGCGGGGCTCGACGGCGCCCAGGGCAGCGCCACCACCGTTCCCATACCCGCGTAGCAGACGCGCAGGATCCCTTCGCGGTCGATCAGGTAGTTGAAGGCCTGGCGGAAGGTGTCATTGCGGAACGGGCCGCGCGTCGTGTTGATCCGGAACACCTGCACGAGGGGGCCCGGGCCGTCGATCACCGGATCGCCGGCCTGCTTGAGCCGCGCGGCGGAACGCGACGAGCCGCCGTAGATCACATCGACGCCGCCAGATTCGAGCGCGGCGGTCGCTGCCGCGTCCTGCGAGAAGATCGTGAACACCACCTCGCGCATCACGGGCTCGCCGCGGCGCCAGTCGTCCGGGTTGGCGACGAGGCGGATGCGCTGGCCGACGATGCGCTCGGCAAGCCGGTACGGTCCGCTGCCAGCCGGCGTCTGCTCCACCGTCTCGATGCCGGCCGGGTCGATGATCGAAATGAACTGCAGGAGGTCGGTCACCTGCCGGTCGGGCACCGGGTGCTTGAAGTCGAGCCGGATCGTGCGCGGGTCGACCACCGTCCAGTCCGCGACGATCGACATGGTCGGATAGACGTTCTTGCCGAGCCGCGGATCGGCCGCCTTCCGGAGGTTCGCGGCCACCGCCGCCGCGTCCAGCTTGTTGCCGCTGTGGAATCGAACGTCGTTGCGCAGCGTGAGCGTCACCGACCGGCTGTTGGGCGCGATCGCCCAGGCCTCGGCGAGGGAGGGGATGGCGCGGCCGTCGGGCGTGTACTCGAGCAGGCTGTCGTAGAGGTTCTTGATCAGGCTCGCATTGATGAAGGAGAACTGGTGCGGGTCGTAGTTGGCGATGTCGGCGAGGAGTGCGACGCGCAGCACCCCGGGGCTGCGCTGTCTGCGCGACCGCGCGTGAGGTCACGAGCGCCGGTATCGCCGGCGCCGCAGCCCCATCAGCCCCCGGCGATCGATCAGAAGATGCGACATGCTTGCCTCCATCCGTTCGTTGTCGTGATGGTTGCCTCCCCGCGCCCGCTCAGGCGGCGCCGCGCAGGCCCGGGGGCGTGCGCGGCTCGTCACGGCGGGACATTCGTTCGAGAGGGTAGATCGGGCGCGGCAGCCGTTTCCAGGGAAGCGTGAAGACGTCCGACTGCCCTGGCCCCCGCGTGTCGACGCGGATGACGCGGCGGGTGATCGGCGCGAAGTACTGGAAGTTCGAGGCGATCTTGAGCACCGCCATCTTCGCCTCGGCCGGCTCGACGCCGAAGGCGCGGTAGACCTCCGGCAGGTTGCCCGCAACACCGCGGCGCTTGCTCGCAAGCAGCGTCACCGCACCGATCTCGAACACCGGCGTCCGCCCCATGTCGATCTCGCCATCCTAGTAGCCGGAGACCCTGACCCTCCCTTGGCCGAGGCGGCGCACCCTGCCGGTGACCTCGATCGGCGCGAAGAACGCCCTCGCCGTCTCGCCGCCGACCGGCAGCGTCACGGTCGCGCCCTCGCCCGCGTCGAACAGCCGCGCCACGACCTTGGGCGCGATCATCGGCACGAGCGCAGGGCCGCGACTGCGGAGGCGGAGCATCGCCTCGAGGATGACGTTGCTGTCGCCGGCCGCGCCGCCGAACACGGTGTTGCCGGTATCGCTCAGCACGACGACGCCTGTCGGCTCGGCATCGGCCATCCGCACGGCCTCGTCCACGGCAACCGCCTCGCGCACGAGGAAGTCGTCGCGCAAGCACCAGGCGAGATCGGCGAGCTCGTCGGCGAGGCGTTCGGCGAGCGCCTGGTCGCCATCCGTCACGACCACGGCCGTCCAGCCTCCCTCCTCGACGTCGAGCCAGGGCTGCATCGGAAACGGAACGGTCTGAAGCACGCGCGGGTCCGCCTCCAGCGTTCGGGCACGGTCGAACCACGTCTTCATCGGGCCACGCGCGGTGAGGAACTGCTCCTGGTGCGTCACGAGCGGGATCTTGCGCATCGCCATGCGGGGCGCGAGCCGCTCGCTCAGGATCCGAAGCAGAAGCCGCGTGCCGATCAGGCCCGTGTCGAACTGGTCATGCGGCTGCGTCCTGTGGCCGACGATCGCATCGACCGAGTCGACCATCCGTCGCGTCACGTTGGCGTGGTGGTCGAGCGCGAGCACGATCGGCACCGAGCGCCCGAGGAGCTCGCGGCACAGCGCGGCCTGGACGCCCTCGACATCGTCCTCCCCCTCCGCGGCGCAGGCCCCGTGAAGCTGCAGCGCAAGCCCGTCGAGCCTGCCGGCGGCGGCGAGGCCAGAGCGTATCCGGTCGAGGAAGAAGGCGTGCGCGGAGCGGTCGATCCGGCCTCCGGCGACGGCATGGGCGCGGATGATCGGCACCGTCTCGACTGCCATGCCGCTCTCGGCGACGGCGGCGAGATGGCCGGCGATCTGCCCGGTCGAGCCGGCACGGGCGAGCACCTCCGCGCCTTCGTACAGGCCGAAAGCGGCGTAGTCTTCGAGCGTGGTCGGCTGCGGATTGAAGTCGTTCGTCTCCTGCGAGATGTGGATCAGGCCGATGCGGAGAACGGTCATGCGGTTCCTCCCTGCGGCCGCCGCGCCGCCTCAGGCCCAAGGGTTGGGGTCGAGCGGGGCGATCGGCCGGCGCAGCCGCCTGTACGTCACCTTCGTCGGGTCGTGCGGGAAGGGGCCGAAACTGTCGAGGTAGTGGATGTCCGCCGCGACTTTCGCGAAGGCGGCGGCGAAATGATTCGAGGACTTGACGACCACCATCTTCTTCCGCGCGAGATCGATGCCGAGGGAAGTGAAGGCGGCCGGGCTGAAGGTTTGCACCCGCTTGCTGCCAAGCACGATGTCAAGGCTGCCGATCGAGACCGACGCTGCCGGCCCGAAGGAAACGCGGCTCTGCTCGAAGGGGATGACGAGATCGTCCGTCACCGCGCTCACGGTTGCGTGCACATCGACCGGCGTGCCGGAGACGGGCGTCGCCTTGCCGCCGATCCGGAGCCACACCTCCGATCCGGGCCCTGCGGCGCGGCAGATCGAGACCGCGATCGGGTCCCACAGGACGCCGACGGCGGCCGGAACGTCCGGGTGGCGAAGCAGCGTCTCGATCATGATCGCGCCGTCGCCCGGCACGCCGCCGCCCGGGCTGTCCCAGCGGTCGCCGAACGCGATCGGATACGCCGGCGCGGCGCGCGCGAGTGCCTCGAGGAGGCCCGCTTCGGTCTCGATCGCGGGAAGCGCGAGCCCCTCGCGCACTGCAAGGCCCATCCCCGTCGTGCCGAGCGGGCGAATGCTCGCCCGGTCGACAAAGCCGCGCTCGGCGACCTGTTCGATCGCCTCGGCCGAGAGCACGGTGGCGTCGAACTCTTCGCCCGCGAGGATCCGGTCGCGCAGCGCGCCGACCATGCCGAACGGGACACGGGGGCGCTCGCCGATCCAGGCGCCGGAGGCAAGCAGCGACTCCACCGCTGTCTTCACCGCTCCGGCCGCGAGGAACACACCGCCGCTCATGCCGTGCGTTCGAGGATGGAGAGGCCGCGGTTGCGGTCGATCACGTAGATCAGGCCGTTGCCGTCGAGGTCGACGTCGTTCGCCTGCGGGCTCCGCTGCCCCGGCGGCGGCTCGGGAAGCCACCAGGCGACCTCGGTCGGGCGCTCCGGATCGGCGATGTCGATCACGCGCAGCCCGCCGCCGAACCAGGCGGTGTAGAGGCAGAAGTCACGCATACGCTCCTGGAACTGGTGCGCGCCGAAGCGATCCCCCGTCGTCACATAGGGGCTCGCCCGCTCCGTGAGGTGCCACATCGAGATCGGCTTGATGGTCGACGGGTCGGTCACGTCGAACAGCCACAGCCCGCCGTGCAGCTGGCCCGGCGTGTGCTCGTGCTCCTCGTCCACCGCCGCGGCCACCGCCCGGCCCTTGAGCAGGCCGGGGATGCGCATGAAGGTGTGCGTCGGCTCGGGAAAGGGCGGATGGTAGCGGTATTCGCCCAAGGTCACAGGTCGGGTGATGTCGGAGACGTCGATCGTCCGCACCCCGGCGTACCAGACGGCGGCGTAGAGGATGTCGCCATCCTTGAGCGCGTGGTGCAGGCGGTGCTGCTGGCCCGGCCAGGTCGGCGTCTCGCCGGCGGCGACGTTCTGCCCGGGCATCCACCAGCGCGACACCTCGCGCGGGTGCGCCGGGTCCGCCATGTCGTAGATGACGAGGATGTTGCCGACGAACCCCTCCATCTCCGTCGAGATGTAGGCGTAACGGTCATCGAGATCGAAGCGGTGCACGCCGACGCCGCCGGTCTTGTGGTGCACGACCAGCCTCGGCCGCGTGCGGTCGGAGATGTCCCATACCCGGAACCCGCCCTCGGCATAGGGCGGAGCGGTGAGCGAGGCGCGCAGCTTCGGCATCAGCTCGGGCTTCACCGGCAGCTCGGCGGCGATCTCGGCCTCGGTCGGTTCCCGCCCCAGCGTCGCGCGGAGCCGCGCCTCGACCTCGGGGATCCGGCGCGCGCGCCTGAGCGCATGCCGGTCGTTCTGCTCGACATTGGTGACCATGATGTCGCCCGCGACGCGCACCTTGTGGGTGTGCGAGTGATCGCCCTCGAGATCGATGGTCGAGACGACGCGCGGGTTGCGCGCATCCGAGACGTCGATGATGGTCGTCCCGTGCGGCGGCTTCATGTGGCCGACATAGGCGTAGCGCCCCTCGACGCGCACCTGGCCGCCGCCCGGGATGTCGAGCCAGGCGATCGCGCGGATGTTCCGGCTGTCCACCGTCTGCGGAAGCGTCATGGCCTTGCCTCCTTCGCCGCCGCCTCGCGTCGCGCGAGCTGCCGGTCGCGCCAGATCGGCAGAACCACGGAGACGACGAGCAGCGCCCAGAGCACGTTGCCGACCGTGCTCGAGAACAGCACGAGCGGGTCCCCCTGCCCGATGCGCAGCGCGCGCAACAGATAGCGCTCGAACACTGGCCCGAGCAGGACGCCGATCAGGATCGAGGTGACGTGATACTTCGTCTTCGTCGCGATGTAGCCGATCAGCCCGAAGACGAGCGCGACCCCCATGTCGAAGGCGTATTCGCGGTCGGCGAAGGCACCGATCGTGGTCAGCCCGAGGATGATCGGCACGAGATAGCGCGTCGGCACGAGCACCACCTTCGCGGCATAGCGTGCGAGCGGCAGCACGAGCCGAATCATCATGATGTAGGCGACGGTCATGGTGACGAAGACGCCGTAGGCGACCTCGGGCGACTCCGTGAACAGGCGCGGCCCGACGACGATCCCCTGATACTGCAGAACGATCATCATCACCGCCGCGGTGGAGCCGCCGGGAACGCCGATCGTCATCATCGGTACGAGCGTTCCGGAGGTGACGCCGTTGTTCGCCGCCTCCGGAGCGATCACGCCCTGGGGATGGCCGGTGCCGTACTTCTCGGGCGTCTTCGAGAACAGCCGCGACTGCTGATAGGCGACGAAGGCGGCGATGTAGGCGCCCGCACCGGGCAGGATCCCGATCACGAGGCCGATGAAGGCCGTCCAGGTGATGTGCCACCAGGTCCTGAGGCTCATCCAGAGCCCCTCGATCGTGTCGGCCCAGCGCGCCCCGGCCGCGCTCTCGCGCGCCGCTCCTTCGGCGACGATCGTCTCCTCCTCGACCATGGCGAGCGCCTCGCCGATCGCGAACTGGCCGATCAGCACCGGAACGAGCGGCAGACCGTCATAGAGCTCGAGCAGGCCGAAGGTGGCGCGCGGCGTCGAATAGACCGCCTCCGTTCCGATCGCGCCGAGCATCAGCCCGAAGCAGCCGCCGATCAGCCCTTTCAGCATGTCGCGCGCCGCGATCACCGCGATCAGCGTCAGCCCGAACAGGATGATCACGACCATCTCGACCGACCGCAGACGCAAGCCGAGATCGGCAAGCAGCGGCAGGAAGGCGAGCACGGCGACGGAGGTGATGAGCCCGCCCGCGACGGAGGCGACGAAGGAGAGCACGAGCGCCTGCTGGCCCTTTCCCTTCTTCGTCATCTGATAGCCGTCGATCGTCGTCGCTGCCGCGCCGCCTGAGCCCGGGATGTTGACGAGGATCGCCGGGATGCCGCCCGAGAGGTGGTTCGCGCAGTAGAGCGAGACCATGAAGGCAAGCGCGGCCTCGATCCGCATCGCGAGCGTCACGGGCAGAAGGATGATCAGCGTGTTCTGCGGGCTGAATCCCGGCAGCACGCCGACGATCAGCCCGAGCAGGATCCCCGGCCAGATCGCCCACCACAGCCCCCACGAGCGGGCGAACAGGTCGAGGAACAAACCCGCGTCCCAGCCCATCTGGCAACGCTCCGCACGAGCGAGGGTCATTCCGAGAGCCCGAGCCCCGTTCGTGCGAACAGCGCCCGCTCGAACGGCCCCTGCGGGAGCCGCGTGCTGATGAAGACCATCAGGCTCGCCCACACGATCAGCGGCAGCGCGACCGAGACGCCGATCAGGCTCGGCCAATGGCGCGCGCCCATCACCCACATCGCGGCGAACAGCAGCAGCGCGAGCGCGACCGATGTGCCGAGCGGCTCGAGGAGGAGCAGGAAGGTGAGGATGATCGCGATCAGGGCGAGGCGCTTGCAGTTCGCCTCCGTCCAGCCGCCGAAGTCGATCGCGAGCGAGGCCTCGCCGCGCGCGAGCTGCACCCCGATTCGCACGAGCAGAAGCGTGACGAGGACGAGGAGGATGCCGCCAACGACGATTCCGTTCGCCTTCGCTTCCCAGCTCAGCTCCGTGACCGTCCAGAAATAGTAGCCCGTGAACGCGACTGCGAGCACGGGGATGATCAGCTCGGTTCCGGCGGCGCGCTTGCGCATCGCCGATCAGCCGCGCCCGGCCATCAACTGCGCCTGGAAGCGGTTGGCAAGCTCGATCATCGCGAGCGCGTACTCCGTGCACACCGCCCGGTCGCTATACTTCAGCGTCTCGATCGGCGCGCCGGTCTTGACATAGGCCTCGCGGAAGGCCGGGTCGGCATGGGCCTAGGCGGCGGTCTCCTCCAGCAGCTTGAACCGGTCCGGGTAGCGGTCGGCCGCGCGCGCGTGGATCGCTCAGGAGCGCGAGGAGTAGAGATCGGGGATGTTCGTTCCGAACACGGCGTTGATCGGCGGGGCGTTGTTGGTCTTCGCCGCGACGATCTTCTCGCGGTTGAACACGCCGAGGACGCGCAGCCGTTCCGCTTGCGCCACGACACCCGCGATCGGCAGCACGCCGATGTCGACCTCGCCGCTCATCACCGCGACCAGCGTCGGGTTCCCGCCGGCGTAAGGGACGAGGTTGAACCGGCTGCCCGTCGCCTCGCCGAGCGCGAGGATGCCGATCGAGGCCGGATGGGGGATCCGGCTCGTCGCGGTGTTCAGCGGCCGGCGCTTCGCCTCGGCGACGACGTCCTCGATGCGTCGGAACGGGCTCTCGTTACGCACGAACACGCAGGAATCGTCGACGTCGATGCGGCAGAAGTAGATCAGGTCGTCGGGGAACCGGAAGCGCGGCCTCTGCAGCGCGTACATGATCATCTCCGGCCCCATGTTGCCGAACAGCAGGTTGTAGCCGTCCGGCTCGCGCCGGCCGGTGTAAAGCTCGTAGCCGACCTACCCGGCAGCGCCCGGGAAGAACTCGTACTCGAACTGCCGCCCGAGCAGCCTGCTCCAGGCGTCGTCGAAGCTGCGGGCGAGCCGTTCCGCCCCGCCTCCCTGGCCGGTCGGGATCACGACCCGAAAGTTCCGAGTGGGGAACGCACCTTGAGCGGCGCCCGAGCCCGGAAGGGCTGCGGCGAGCGCGGCGGCGGAGAGGCCGGCAAGCGCGGCGCGGCGGCCGGGCATCAGAGGGGGAGGATGCGTCATCGTTATGGTCCTCCCTTCTCGCGGCTCAGGGCCGAGTGCCGGTGTAGACCGGGGCAGGCTGGGCAAAGAAAGACGCGAGGATGTGCTGCACAAGGCGGTAGTTCTTCTGCTGGAGCTCGCATGCGCGATCCCGGGCATCACGGCGAACTGCTTGTCCGGGTTGGGCAGGCGGCGGAAGAACTCGATCAGGTCGTCGATCGCGGCGATGCCGTCATGCTCGCCGCGCATCACGATCGTGGGGCAGGTGATCCTCTCCGGGTCCACCACCGGCAGATTGAGGCACATGTCGACATAGGTGCCGATCGGCACGCTGTCGTCGAGGGCGAGGATCGCGTCGGCGAAGGCATCGACCACGTCATCCTCGGCCGTGCCCGGATGGTCGCGCGTGAAGATCGAGTGCACGAAGGCGCGGTCGATCGGGCGGCGCTTGCCGCCGGCGAGGTATTCGGGGAGCTTCTTGCGCCGCTGTTCGAGGGTTGGGCTTCCCTTCCCGGTCCAGACGAAGGCATCGAGCGCGAGGCGGGCGACGCGGCCCGGGTTGCGCTCGGCGAACAGCGCCGCCCTCAGCGCCCCGGACGAGATCCCGTAGACGAGCAGCGGCCCGGCCCGTCGCGTCGCCTCGATGTGTCTGCGGCGGCGAGGAGGTCGTCGGCTCCGGTCGAGATGTCGCAGGTGATGTCGCGGTGTTTCGAGGACCGCCCGTAGCCCTCGTTGTCGATGCACCAGCAGTCGTAGCCCGCGCGAGCGAACACATCCATCACCGAAAGGTCCGGCCGGCCGGGCACCTGGAGGTCGAAGGTCGGGGTGGAGGCCATCGACGAGCCGTGCACGAACACGAAGAGGATCGTGCCGCGCTTGCCGGTCGGTTCACCGACGAACTTCTCCCAGAGGAAGAGACGCACGTCTCCCTTGTTCGTCCAGTGCTCAAGGCCGGTCACGGGCGCGAGCGGCCCGCGAACGGGCGAGCCGAAGCCGGGCGCGTGTCACCCATGCGTCCTCCGAACGTTTCCCCGGCAGGTGCATCCGCGCGAGGGCGGAGCATCTCGCCTTTCTGTCTACTGTTGGCACGAGCTACGAGACCGCACGCGTGTTTGTCAATCCCCGCCAGGGAGGGAGGCAGCGATCCGGGGCGTCCAGCCCGCGTGGAGCA
>Ga0308417_1001905_pt1 | contig 14058 bp, 14 predicted proteins | sample HotsprSampleOS65_FD_203528 | JGI IMG/M metagenome (GOLD analysis project Ga0308417, IMG submission 203528) | Hot spring phototrophic mat microbial communities from Octopus Spring, Yellowstone National Park, Wyoming, United States - 20090730_OS65 ... | reverse complement strand
CTGCTGATCGTCACCACCGACCACGGCAACGGCATCGCCTACGGTCCTGAGAGCGACGTGTTCGCCTTCCAGCCGGTGGTCAATCGCGGCAAGGGCAACCTGCCGGGCGTGCGGTGGCACTACGACAACCACACCAACGAGCTAGTTCCCGTCTGGGCGAACGGGCCGGGGGCGGATCAGCTCGTCGAGCTGAGCACCGGCGAGGACATGCACACCGGCCTCGTCGGCTGGGGGTCGGTGAGCCGCTACCACGACAACACCGACGTGGCCCGCGTCATCGCCGCCGTCCTCGGCGCGAGCTGATCCCGCGCGCGGGCGGCGGCGCGGCTCAGTCCGCCGTCGCCGCCCGCAACTGCGCGCGCAGCACGTCGATCGGCACGCGCTCGCCCTCGCGAAGCCTTCTGTTGCGCAGCTCCTCCTCAGGCTCTCCCGGGAGTCGCACGGCAGACTCCAACGTCACCAAGGCGAGCAGGGCCTCGCAGCGCGCGTCGTAGTCGTCGCTCAACGTTTCGGGCGCGATGAGAATGAAGAGCATCGAATTGGTGATGGCAGAGGAGGGGGTGCCGTCCTGCGTCAGGCCGCCGGCAACGGCTCCGGCGAGGAGTTCGCAGGCAAGCGCGCGGCCGAAGCCCCTGTGCTCCCCAAACGGCAGCAGCGCTCCGGGCGGCGGACCGTAAAGCGCGCCTGGATCGTCGGTTTCGCGTCCCGCGGCGTCGAGCAGGATGCCGGGCGGCACGCGTGCGCCCTTGTGCCGCGGCACCTGCACCTTGCCGACCGCCCAGCGGCTGGTCGCGAAATCGACGATCAAAGGCGCCGCATCGTTCGGCAGAAAGCCCGCGGTGGACGGGTTCGTGCCGAGCCGTGCGGCGCTGCCGCCAAAGGGCGCGACGGCGGCGTGTGCGGGAACGTTGACCAAGTGGATTGAGAGCAGCCCCGCCTTGGCACGGAGTTCCGCCCAGGCACCGATGCGCCAGACATGGTGGCTGTCGCGCAAGCCGACAAGCGCAAACCCGCCTGCTCGCGCCCGCGCGATAGCGCGCTGCATCGCGGCATGGCCCATCGCAGCGTCGGCGCCATGGCCGCGATCGAACGCGAGCAGCGCGCCGCTGTCGCGCACTGTCGTGAGCCGGCGGTTCAGCCTGAGATCGCCGCGTTCTATCGCAGCGATGTAGCCCGCGAGGAGGCCGACGCCATGCGAGTGGTGCCCGCAGAGATCGGCGCCGACAAGGTGGCGGGCGATCAGCGACGCCTCGTCGGGCTCGGAGCCTGCGGCCTCGGAAGACCGATGCCACGGCGCGCTCCAGCCGCTCCGCGGCGATGACGCTGCCGCCCGCTGCGGCGTCAGATCGCGACCGTGAGTCCGCCATCGACCGTGACGATGCTGCCTGTTGCGTAGCCGGCTGCAGGGGAGGCGAGGAACAGGGCAGCGGCCGCGATCTCCTCCACCCTGCCCGAGCGTCCGATCGGCGTGCGCGCGGCGATTCGGGACTCGAAGCCCGGGTCTGCGGCGCGCACCGCTGCGTTGCCGTCGGTCAGGAAATAGCCTGGTGCGAGCGTGTTGACCGTCACGCCGCTCCGCGCGAGCTCGACGGCGAGCGCGCGCGCGAGGCCGAACAGGCCCGTTTTCGCGGCCGCGTAGCCGACCATTCCGGGCCGCACCACCATTGCGTTGATCGAGGAGGTGAAGATGATCCGGCCGTAGCCGGCGGCGGCCATGATCCGCCCGGCCTCGCGCGCCATGCGGAACGCAGAGGTCAGGCACGCCTCGATCACGCGTGCCCAGTCCTCGTCGTCCTGCTCGAGCGCAGGCTTGCGCACCGTCCCGGCGGCGTTGGCGACGAGGATGTCGAGCCGACCGTGCCTGGCGACGATGCCAGCGATCATGGCCGATGCGGCTGCTGCGTTCGTGGCGTCGCAGCAGGCAGCCTCAGCCGTGCAGCCCGCCGCCTCGAACTTTGCCCTCGCTCACTCGAGCGCGGCGCCGTCTCGACCGTTGAGGACGACGCGCGCGCCGGCGGCCGCGAAGGCCTGCGCCATCGCCAAGCCGAGGCCGGGCGGAGCCGGCCATGCGCGACCTCCCCCTCGGTGATCTGGCGGCCGACCGGGAGCAGCGGGTTCAGCGTCATGGCGGGGTCCTGGAACACCAGGCCCAGGTCCTGCCCGCGCATCCGCCGCAACGTGGCGGGCGCGGCGCCGACGACCTCCCGGCCGGCGAGCAGGATCGAGCCGGAGACGGCCGCATTCGGCGGCAGCAGCCCGGCCGCGGCGAGCGCGGTGACGCTCTTGCCGGACCCGGATTCGCCGACGATCCCGAGCACCTCGCCGGCGTGGACGTCGCGATCGCACCCGCGAACCGCCGGGACGGGCGGCCCCGAGCCGCGGAAGGTGACCGTCAGCGAACGGATCGACAGGACAGGTGGCGGCATCGCGGTCGCGCTGCCGTCACCCGTTCCGTATCGGCATCATCCCCTCAGCGCCGCAGGGTCGTCCGCAGCACGAGCATGTTGTCGATGTCCAGAGTGAAGCCGGAGACATTCTTCGCCGTCACGATCAGGTCGCGCTTGTAGGTGTTGGTCGGGATTGCGAAGGCGCACCCGACCAGGACCTTGCTCAGGTGGTCGTAGGCGGCCTTCACCTCCGGCCCGGTGCCGAGGGTGGTGTTCACCCGCTCGATCGCAGCGACATAGGCCGGGAAGGGATGCGGCTCGCCAAGCACTGGGTTGTTCGACGTCCGGTAGATGTTGTTCGTCGTCACCCGGGAGGGGAAGTTCTGGATGTTGCCCACGCCGCCGAAGATCGCGTCGAACCGACCGCGCAGCATCGCTTCGGTGAGCTCAGCCCCCTCTTTCATGTCGAGCTCGATGCTGATGCCGACGTGCCGGAGCGTCGCCTGTACCACCTGGCTGATCGCGACGTCGGGCTGGCCGCCAGCGTTCACCACGAGCTTCCAACCGCTCATTTCCGCCTCGCTGAGCCCCGCGCGCTGCAGGAGCTCGCGCCCCTTCTCGATGTTGAAGGCGTTGGTCCGGGCGTAGGACGGGTCGTGCGCCGGGCTCGAGCGCGCCCAGGGCAGCGCCGCCACCGTTTCGAGGCCGCCATAGCCGACCCTGGGGATCCCCTCGCGATCGATCACGTGGTTGAACGCCTGCCGGAAGCTTTTGTTGCGGAACGGACCGCGCGTGGTGTTGATGCGGAACGCCTGCGCGACCGGCCCGGGGCCGTCGCCCACGGGGTAGCCCGCTTGCCTCAGCCTGGTCGCGGAGCGCGACGAGCCGCCGTAGCTCACGTCGATGCCGCCGGATTCGAGCGCTGCCGTGGCTGCGGCATCCTTCGAGAAGATGGTGAACACCACCTCGCGTATCACCGGCTCTCCGCGCCGCCAGTAGTCCGGGTCGGCGAGGATCCGGATTCGCCGGCCGACGACTCGCTCGGCGAGGCAATAGGCGCCGCTGCCGGCCGGGGTCTGCTCGACGCTGTCGATGCCCGCGGGGGCGATGATCCAGATGAACTGCGGGAGGTCGGTCACCTGCCGGTCGGGCACCGGCTTCCTGAAGTTCAGGCGGATGGTCCGAGGATCGACCACCGTCCAGTCCGCGACGATCGCCATGGTCGGGAAGACGTTCTTGCCGGGCCGCGGGTCGGCCGCCTTGCGGAGATTGGCGGCGACCGCCTCGGCATTCAGCCGGTTGCCGCTGTGGAACTTCACGTCGCTGCGCAGCCTGAGCGTTGCCGAGCGGCTGTCCGGGGCGATCGTCCAGGCCTCGGCGAGAGAGGGAATGGCCTTGCCCTCGGGCGTGTACTCGATGAGGCTGTCGTAAAGGTTCTTGATCAGGCTCGCGTTGAGGAACGAGAACTGATGCGGGTCGTAGTTCGCGATGTCGGCGAGCAGCGCGACGCGCAGCACACTGGCTGCGCCGTCTTTGTCCGAGCGCGGGACGCAAGCACTGCCGGCATACCGAGCGCTGCCGCGCCGATCAGGCGCCTGCGATCGATCGAGAGATGGGTCATTCCGGCCTTGATCCGTTCGTTGTCGTAACGGTTTCCTCCTCTTCCCCGATCAGGCGGCGCCGCGCAGGCTCAGTGCCTTGCGCGGCACGTCGCGGCGGGCCACGTCCTCGAGAGGGTAGGCCGGGCGCAGCAGTCGTTTCCAGGGCAGCGTGAACACGTCCGACTGGCCGGGGCCCTTCGTGTCGACGCGAATGATCCGGCTTGTTATCGGCGCGAGATACTGGAAGTTTGACGCGGTCCTGAGTACCGCCATCTTCGCCTCTGCCGGTTCCAGGCCGAAGGCTCCGGTGCACTTCTGGCAGGTTGCCGCCCACGCCTCGGAGCCCGCTCGCAAGCAGTGTCACCGGGCCGAACTCGAATACGGCCACGCGCCCCATGTCGATCTCGGCGTCCTGGGAGCCGGAGACGGCGACCTTGCCGCCGCCGAGGCGGCGGACACGCCCTGTGACCTCGATGGGGCGGAAGAATGCCGGCGCCGTTTCGCCACCGACGGGCAGCGTCACGGTCGCCCCTTCGCCTGCGTCGAACAGACGGCCAACGGTCGCCGGAGCGATCATCGGCACGCGCGCGGGGCCGCGTATGCCGAGGCACAGCATCGCCTCGAGGATCACTGTACTGTCCCCAGCCGTGCCGCCGAACACCGTGTCGCCCGTGTCGCTGAGCACGACGACGCCTGCGGCCTTGGCCTCAGCCGTCCGCACCGCCTCGTCCACGAAAACCGCCTTGCGCTCAAGGAAGTGCTCGCGCAGACACCAGGCGAGGTCGGCGAGCTCGTCTGCGAGGCGGTCGGCGAGGGGCTGGTCATCGTCCGTCACCACCACCGCCGTCCAGCCACTCTCGTCAACGTCGAGCCAAGGCTGCATCGGGAAGGGAACGGCCTGCAGCACGCGCGGGTCTGCCTCCATCGCGCGGGCGCGAGCGAACCAGGCCCGCATCGGGCCGCGGGCGGTGAGGAACTGCTCCTGGTGCCTCACGAGCGGGATCTTGCGCATCGCCATGCGCGGCCTCAGCCCCTCGGAGAGGATTCGCTGGGGAAGGCGCGTGCCGATCGGCCCGGTGTCAAACGGGGCATGCGGCTGCGTCCTGTGGGCGACGATCGAATCCACCGAGGCAAGCATGCGCTCTGTCACGTTCGCGTGGTGGTCGAGCCCGAGCAGGATCGGCACGGAGGGGCCCAGCGCCTTGCGGCAGACCGCCGCCTGCGCGCCTTCCACGTCATCTTCCCCTTTGACGGCGCAAGCCCCGTGCAGCTGCAGCACAAGGCCATCGAGCCGGCCGGCGGCGACGAGGCCCGAGCGGATCCGGTCGAGGAAGAAGGCGTGCGCGGCGCGGTCGACCCTGCCGCCGGTGACCGCGTGCGCGCGGATGATCGGCACGATCTCAACCGCGAGGCCGCTCTCTGCGACGGCGTGGAGGTGGCCGGCCACCGAGCTGGTCGCGCCGGCGCGGGCGATCACGTCCGGTCCCTCGTGCAGCCCGAACGACACAAAGTCTTCGAGCGTCGTCGGGCGTGGGTTGAAGTCGTTCGTCTCCTGCAAGATGTGGATCAAGCCCATGCGCAGCGCGCGCATGGAGGCTCCTCGGCTTGCGCGCTGCGCAGCCCGCTCAGGCCCAGGGGGCGGGATCGAGCGGCGCGATCGGGCGGCGCAGGCGACGGTACGCGACTCTCATCGGGTCGTGCGGGAAGGGCCCGACACTGTCGAGGTAGTGGATCGCGGCAGCCGCTTTCGCGAAGGCGGCAGGAAATGGTTGGACGACTTCACCACGACCATCCTCTTGCGCGCGAGGGCGACGCCGAGATCGAGAGGATCCCGCCCCTGCCTTCCATCGCCGCCAGACGGTCGACGAAGGCGCGGCCCTCCGGGCGGTTGGTCATGTAGCCGCCGCCGATCAGGCGGCAGTCGAACATCGCCATCACCGGGCGGATCTCGCCGCGCGGCGCGAAGCGAGAGCTCGACCAGGTGCTCGGCGCGGGCAAGGAAGTCCGTATGCGGGAACTCCTTGAACAGGATCGCGAGATCGCAGGCGGCGAGGCTTTTCGGTCAGCTGGCAGTGTAGGCCGTATTCGGCGCCCATCACGGCTCCGGCCTCGGCGATGTCGCGGGCGCGCGCGAGCAGATCGCCCTCGCAGTCCTCGTAGCCGTCCGCCACCATCGCCCCATTCAGGCCGAACAGGGCGATGTCGACCGGCAGCGCCGCACGGAGCTGGCCAGGGATCTCGTCGCGCAGGCTCTGGTAGGCAGAGCGCGAGACGAGCCCGGCGGGCTCAGCCCAGGCGGCGGTACCCTCGATGAGCGTGAACCCGTCGCGCGAAGCCCGACGCCGCGCGGCGATCAAGGGGGCCGAGCAGAGCGTCGGTAGCTGCGGATGCGTCCCGGCAGGGGCGTAGAAGGCGGACTCGAAGGCGGAACGGTCGATCGGACTGGGCAAGAAGGTGTCCGTCTCGGTCGCAAGCGAAGCGACGAACATGCGCATCCGCAGCCACTCCCCACTGCGCCCGTGTCCCGCGCCCGTGCGTTGGCGGACGGGGACAGGGAACGCTCTTGCCGTTGTGTACTGATTTCAATCCGGCGCGCGCGGCGGAGTGTCTCGGCGCGATCCGGCCGTGCACCGCGGCGGCGTCGAGACGCTGCGCGCGCGTTCCGACCGCCTCGCGGATCGGCCGGCTCGAGGCATGGTCTGCGAGCCCCGGAGCGGTGGACGAAGGTCGGGATCGCCCGGATGCCGCGGGCGAGGTGGTTCGTGCGGCGGAAGTACGATCATCGAAGGCGAAAGTCATGCGTCGGAGCGGCCGATTTGCAGCGTCCAGGCGGCAGACAGAGACGCAGGGTCGGCGGCGCGCAGATGCGCCCAGCCTATGCCCGCGCGGCCGAGCATCAGCCCGGGCGTCGGCGCGCCGCCGCCGGGGATGCCGGACCGCCAGCGGCGTTCCGGTCCGGCATCGTTGCGGATGAAGGCCACAAGCCTTCGCATCAGCGACAGCGCGGCAGGGTCAGGCGCAAGGGCGTGCGCCTCGGCGAGAAGGTCCACCACACCGCCGATCCCGTGACAGAGGCTGCCGTTCGTCCGGTCGCTGCCGCCTGGGCCTGCGGGAAGGGCGAGGAGTGGCTCGGCGGCCGCTGCGGCGCCGGCAAAAGCAGCGGCCGCATCGGCGCGGCAGAGCGGGTCGGCGAGCCCGGCGGCGATCGCACGTAGCCGCTCATGCGCGATGCCGACCGAACCATGGCACCAGAGTTGCGGATAGCCGGGCCCGCCCGGGCCGAGCGCGTCCTGTCGCAGATCGGCCCAGCTCGCATATTCGGGCGAGAACCAGCCCCGTTCGTAGCCGCGCGCCGCAGCTGCAGCCTTCGCCCAGCCCTACGCCTCCGGCGCGAGAGCGGCAAGCCGCGCAAGCGCGAGCGCCACCCCTGCCGCGCCACGGGCGAGGCCGCAGAGATGCTCGGCGCTGCCAGGAGAGGTCGGCCAGCAGATGCCCGCAGGCGCTCCTGACGCGGAGGCGAGCGGGGCGCGGCCGAGCTCGAAGGCGCGCGAGCGCCAGCAGCCGTCGAGGTCGTAGGGCAGGGCCGCGACGAGACCGTGCACGACGCCGGCAAGCCCGCCGAGGAGGTCAGCGGGGGCTGAGTCGGTCGCGGCGAGCGCTGTTTCGGAGGCTGCCTCGATCGCCTCCACAGAGGGCTGCACGAGCGACGGTTCTCCGAGCAGGTTCGGCGAGTTCGAGCCGGACCAGCCCGGCGCCGAGCCGCCCCGAGTGCAGCGACCAGCCCCGCGCCCGCGCAAGCCCGTGCCGGATCGCGCCGACCGCAGCGCCGCGCAGCGCGTCCTTTGCCGCGATCCGCGCCGCGTGGCCGAGGAAGCGCGCGATCCCGGCCGCGCCTTCGCAGAAATCCCCGCCGAGCACCGCCTGGCGCGCCGGCTGGCAGAGCCGCGGCGCCGGCACGGCGCCGATGAAGGCGCACATGCCTTCGGACCACAGAGCCGCTGCCGCGATCCCGCGTGCGATCGAATGCCACGTCTCGCGGTCGATCGTCCCGGGTGCTGTGTCGCTCATCGCCGTGCCCGCCACGGTGCGTCGAGGCTGAGTCCCTGGGCGGCGAACTGGCGGGCGACGGCCTGCCGCCATGCGGTCTTCGAGGCGACCGCCTCGGGCTGATCGCGCGCGGCCGCGGCGAGCAGCCGGCAGCGGTGCTGCCCGAAGCTGAGGCCGCCGCCCGGGTCCTCAGCGCGCGCGAGTCCAGGGCGCACCGGGGCGGTGAAAGGGGGAGGTGGATCGTTGCAGAGGTGCGGGGAGATGGACTCGAACAGCGCTGCGAGCCAGGCCTCGCCCTCGATCGGGGCATAGAACACGGCCGTGTCGCGACGCCCGGCGAGGTGGTCGCCTGAAAGCAGCTTCGCTGCCGAGGCGCGCTCTGCCGGCGCATGCGCAGCGAGCGTTGCCACCACAGCGATCTCGCCGCCCGCCGCAACCTGCAGATACCAGCGGCGGAGCGCGCGTGCCGGCCGCGCGGGCCAGACCGGAGACCAGAGATGCCAGAACCCGCCTTGCGGCCCGTCGCGCAACGGCGCGACCAACGCTGCCGCGCCAGGCTCCGGCGCGATCCTCGTGGCCCCGGCGGGTGCCCAGGCAAGCGGGGGCGCCTCGCGCACCCTCCCGTCGCGCCTGAGGCGCGTAGCCCGAGCCGCCCCCGGAAGCGGCGACTCGACCATCCAGCCGGGCTCGAAGGGGCGTGCGGCGAGCGCGATCGCCCGATAGACGTAAGCCTCTGGATAGCGGCGCCTTGCCCCGGTCGCCGCGTGGAACCAGCGCTCGTAGAGAAGTTGCGCCATCGGATCGTTCTCCGGCCCGGGCTCGGCGAAGGGGAGGCCTTCGGCGAGCACCCGCCGTGCCGCCTCGACCGGATCTTCGCTCATGCGAGAGCGGAGAGAAGCCGCGCTGTCACCGCGTCAGCTTCGGCGAAGGCGTTCGCTGCCGCGGCAAGGACGAGCTCGATCGCCGCAAAGGCGCTTGTGGGTGCGAGGATCGAGGCCTGCTGCAGAGCAGCCATCAAGAGCCAGGCGCCGCAGTAGAGGACGCAGCGCTGGGCGAGCGCCGGCGTGGTCAGGCGTGCTGCCTCAGCATAGGCCCGAACCCAGGCAGCAAGAGCGGCCTCTGTCGCTGCGGTCCAGGGCGTTTCGCCGGCAGCGAGCAGCAGCCGCGAGAACGGGCCAGCAAGGTCCCAAGCCGGGTCGCCGATGCGCGCCATCTCCCAGTCGACCACGGTCGCGCACGGCGGCGCGGCTGCCTCGTCGAGCGGCACGTTGTCCTGCTTGAGGTCGCAATGCACGAGGCAGAGCCGTCGCCAGGCTCCCCGCGCGCGCCTCAGTCCCGCCACGGTCCCGGCGGAGGCGGCCGCCCGAAGCAGCCCGTCAAGCACCGGCGCCGACCAGAGTTCGCGCGGCGCGTCGCCGTCGAACAGGCAGAGCGCCCATGGTTCCGTTCCAGTAATGATAGGATCGGGCGATGAGCCCGGGGCGGCGAGGTCGCGCGTGGCGCGGTGGAAGGCCGCGAGCGGTGCGGCCAGGGCGGCGACAAGCCCAGGCCACTCGGCCTCCGGCGAGCCGTCGCGGAGCACGGGAATGCCGGGAGCAACCGCGGTCGCGATTACTGTTCCGCCACCGACCCAGTCGAGCCGCCGCGGCAAGAGCGCCGCGACGGCCGGGCGATCGGCGGCGAGCGAGAGCATGGCGGCCTCGCGCGCGGCCTGGCCGTCGGTTCCGCCGCGGCTCGGCCCGAAGGCCTTGATGACGGCACGCGGCACCCCGCCGACGCTGATCCGCCAGACCGGATGCGACAGGCCATCAGCTCGGCAAGAACGCCGTCTGCCAACGCCTCGCTGGCGGTGACGATCCCGGCCCGGATCAGGGCCGGGATCACCTCTTCCGGCTGCACGAGAGGCCCGCTTTCAGCTCTGGTCGAACCATCCCTCGTCGTATTCGAAATACCCCTCAGGAGGGAGTTCGGGCGTGGCTCGCTCCCCGCCCTCGCCCTCAGTCACCGCGCCCATCCGTCCTGCCGTTCCCGGCAGGGCCGGTTGCGGCGGCAGGCCGGTTGAGGTGCCGGTCGGGCGCGCGACCACCGGGCCCGCGACGACCGTGGGGTTGATCACCGTCACTGTCGGCATGCAGCCGGCGATGCTCACCTGGCAGCCGCCGGGTGTGCTCGGACAGCCGTCTACCGCCGAGGGGCAGGCAGCAAGCGTCGGGCACTGCGTGATCGCCGAGGCGAGGCAGCCCTGACCGGGCGTCGTCGGGCACAGTGTCGCGACCGAAGGCTGACAGAGGATTGCCGCCGACGGCTGGCAGAGTGTCGCGACCGAGGGCTGGCGCGTCACCGCCACGGTCTGGCAGAGGGTGGCGACGGAGGGCCGGCAGGCCGCGATCCGGCTGCTGCAGACGACGACCACGGAGCGCTGGCAGACGACAGGCGAGGACGGGGTGATGCCTGGGCTCGGCACGCAGTTCACCGCCGCGTTGCTGTCGAGCTTCCCCGCGCCCCAGGCGGTGTTTGGAACCGGGCCCGTCTGCGCATCCATCCGCGCCGTGCTTTCGAGGCACTGGCGCAGCTGCTCCTGCATGCGGTTGCGGTTCTTCTGGAACATCAGCGCGATCGTGCCGGCGATGTGCGGCGCCGCCATCGAGGTGCCGCTCATCTCCATGTAGGGGTCAGCGGAGCCGAAATGCCCGCGCGCGGAGATGATGCTCTGCCCGGGATCAGCGAGCGTCGGCGCCTGGCGGCCGTCGCGCGTCGGCCCTCGGCTCGAGCTCGAGGCGAGGCTGCCAACCCCGTTGCCGCGGGTAATGTCGTTCGCCACCGTAATGACCTTGCGCGCGGTGCCCGGGGTCGAGATCGTGCGCACGCTGTCGACGTGGGGCCCGAGGAAGCGTGGAATCGGCGGGCCGCGCTGGATCCAGGCGTCGAACCGGCCGCCGCCCGGGCAGGCCACGCCGGTGAGCCTGAGCCTCCAGTTGCCGGCGGCGATCGTCGCGGCGGAGCCCGGCTGGATGGTGATGAAGACGCGCTTGTCGCCGTTGAACGATTCGTTGTTGCGGTGGTCGACGCGGACGATGTTGCGGCCCGGGAAGTTCAGGGTGGCGACTGCGCCGACATTCACCGGCCCGCGCGCATTGCCGGCAGGATCGACGATGGACCCCCGAAACGTATCCGATCCGCGGTACCAGAGGTCGATCTGGTCGGGGGTGTTGTTGCCGATGGGCTGGTTGAACAGCACATCGACCGTCGCGCCCGTCGCGTCCGTCCCTTGCGCATGGATGTCGTCCGCCCCGGCGTTGCCGGCCGACTTGACGAAGGCCCGCCCCGGTGTGCTGAGCAGGTTGTCGATGCCGCGCTCAAGCAGGCTCGTGCCGTCATGGGGCCCGAGATTGTCGCCGAGACTCATGTTGACGACGGGCGGCTTGTTCAGCGTGCCGGCCCGGGTGAACACGTAGTTTACGGCATCGAGGGTGTTGGACGAGGTGTCAAGCCCCTCGGTGCCGTTGTTGGCGACCGCAACGACGATGAGGTCAGCCTCGGGCGCGACGCCTGTGAAGGCGAAGGCGGGCCTGCCCTGGCCCGGTGCCGAGCCGTCGCCCGCCGCGATTCCAGCGACATGGGTGCCGTGGAAGGGCGGCGGGTCCTGGTGGCGGACGGTGTTGAAGGGGGTGGCGGAGGCGAGGGAGGCATCGATCGCTGCCTTGCCGTACTCGACGCCGTAGCCGAACGGGGCGGGGCTGTTCTCACCTTCACGCGGCGTCAGCCCCTGCGCCCAGAGGAAGAGGATCCGGCTGCTTCCGTCCGGGCGCCGGAACGAGGGATGGGTGAAGTCAATCCCGGACTCGACGATGCCGACGATCACGCCCGCGCCGCGCCTCCCTGGCGGGCCGACATGCACGAGATCGGCGCGGCACTCGACCACGCGCAGGTCGAGGTCGGGCTGCATCGTGCGCAGCCTCAATCCGCTCGACCTCGGCGATCTCGGAGAGGGCGGCGATCCTGTCGAGGGCGATCACGCCGCTGATCACGTCGTCGTTGACGGAGCGTATCCTGAGTCCGGCCTTCTCCAGCGCCTCCGGTTCGCCGGAATACTGCACGAGCACCTGCAACCGGCGGCGCTGCCGCCCGGCCGCGCCGGACCGAGGCGGCGGGCGCCGCCTCGGCCTAGTCCATCTCGAGTCCGAAACGGCGCATCACTGTCCGGTCGGCCAGGTTTGCGCCCCGCTTTCGCTCAGGAAGGCAAGTTGCGGGTCGAGCTTGCTGGTCATCGTTCCTCTCCTTTGCAGGCGCGGGCGGGCTTGCCGCTGCGCGCTCAGCCGCCCGGTGGTGGGGGCGTCTCGGGATGCAGTGGGGTCGAGGCCTCGATCTTCACGATCGCGGGATGCGCCGCGATCTCGCCGATCCGCCCGAGCATTGCTGTCGCGGTCAGCACGTCGCCGAGCACCGAACGCACGGAAATCCTCCGGGCTTTGAGTTCGGCAAGCGTCTGTTCCGTCGCCTGCTGGGCGAGGCCGACCATCACCACGACCTCACGGTCGGCCTCGGCCTGAGGGTCATCAAGCATCGCGGCAAGCGCCGGGTCGAGCTTGGTTGACATTGACGACGAGGCGCCGCAGCAGAGACCGGAGACGCTGCCCAGGAGCAAAACAACGCGCCGAGTCATGACAGGCGCCTTCCTTTTCGGTTAGTGGAAGGAACAATCCGGGGACGACACTAAACACGAGGGCGCGTTGAGGCAAGCAGGGTCACGCCTCGAGGATCGGACGCGTCGCGTCTCAATCGAGAGAAGAGTTCTCAGTGCCTTGCCTACCCGTCGGGAGATGGGAGCGGTCGCGCGCGAGCTTCCCGGGCCCGACCCTGGCGGCGCAGGATGTGCCGGGCTGCCTCGGTTCGCATAAAGAAATCCGGCCCTTCTGCGTTCCCACAGCCGCTGCCGGCGCGTGCCGCGCGGCCAGTCGCGCGATCCGGCGCGTTGCGGGGCGCCACGGTCTCGCCGGATCCAGGATCAGCCGGCATAGCCGAACTGCCGCGGCAGCCAGAGCACGAGGCCAGGGAAGAAGGTGATCAGGAACAGAACCGCAACCATCGCTGCGATGAAGGGCAGCGCTTCGCGTGCAACCGCCGCAAGCGGCGCGTCGGCGAGCTTCGAGACCACGAACAGAAGCAGGCCATAGGGAGGAGTGACAAGGCCGATCATGATGTTGACGACCACCATCACGCCGAAATGCACCATATCGATGCCGAGCGCGCGGGCGGCCGGCACGAACACGGGAACGATCACGAGCAGGATCGTGCTACCCTCGAGCAGGCAGCCGAGCACGAGCAGGATCGCGTTCACCGCGAGCAGGAACTCGGTGCGCGACAGCGCCTGGGCTGCGAGCAGGCGCCGCACAGTGGCCGGAACGTTCTCGGAGGCGACCACATAATTGAAGGCGAGCGCGCCCGCGATCAGCATCCCGATCGCCGCGGTGGCCCGCGCGCTCGCGAGCACGGTGCGGAAGAGCTCGGCGCCGGTCAGGCTGCGGTAGAGCGGGAGCGACACGCAGAGGGCGTAGGCCGCTGCGACAGCCGCCGCCTCCGTCGGCGTCATCACCCCGCCGCAGATCCCGGCGAGCAGGATCACCGGCGTGAGCAGAACAGGAAGCGCCTCGCGCGTGACCCTCGGCATGTCGCGGAGCGGCACACGGCCGGCCACCGGAAAGCCGCGCCGACGCGCCGTCCAGGCGTTGATGCCCATCTGCGCGAGGCCCATCAGGAGGCCCGGGACAGCGCCGCCCAGAAACAGATAGCCGATCGAGGCGTTGGCCACGAGCGCGTACAGGACCATTGGAATCGACGGCGGAATGATGGGTCCGATCACCGCGCTTGCCGCCGTAATCGCGGCAGCGTAGCTCACGGGGTAGGCACCGCCGTGTCGCATCATCGCGATGATCACGCGGCCGCCGCCGGCGGCATCTGCGATCGCGGAGCCGGACATGCCGGCGAAGATCATGCTCTGGACGATGTTGACGTGGCCGAGACCG
>Ga0308417_1001904_pt1 | contig 14059 bp, 11 predicted proteins | sample HotsprSampleOS65_FD_203528 | JGI IMG/M metagenome (GOLD analysis project Ga0308417, IMG submission 203528) | Hot spring phototrophic mat microbial communities from Octopus Spring, Yellowstone National Park, Wyoming, United States - 20090730_OS65 ... | reverse complement strand
CTAAGAAGCCACAGCGCCATACAACGTGGCACCACATTTTCGCGAAGTGTCGGCTGATTGGCGATCAACGCATCGGAAAATCAACGGCTTGGCAAAATCGCGCCGGCGCTGACTGTCCAAGTTGGGCAATGGCTTCAACGGCCACCCGGTGCAAGACCGGCCGCTGGCGATTTCCGATGCTGAGTTCCGCGATCCGGCCGGCGACGGTTTCTCCTATCGCCATCCCCGCGAAAAGGCCTGGGTCTCGGACAGGACGAACGGTGTGCGCGACCTGCACGTCTCGCGCGTCCAGGGCGATCTGCCCTGGCCGGGGCCAGGCAGCCTGCCGGTCGGCATAGTGGGGGAAGATCTGGTCGGCCTGTTCAAGTGCAGCGCGCCGTTTTGGTTTGGCCGTGCCTGGGCCTGACCTGGGCCGAACTCACCTTTCCCGAGCCGATCTGGGGCCTGTTCGGAATCCTGGAGTATCATTTCGGTGACGTCTGGGCGTATGATGACCCGGTCTTGCAGGAGACCATGATCGAGCCATTCCGCAGCGCCTGGCGCGAGGCGCGCCGGCGCCCGGAGGCGCCGCCCCATTCGTCTCGGCCCGCGCTTTGGACAACCTTCTTCGGCCTCCTGTGGCTTGATGAACCTGTCGATCGTCTGACCCTCTCCTGGGCCGAGACGGTCGGCGGCTACGACGGTGGCACCAGCTTTATCCTGCGCGAGGCCCGCGTGCTGGTCGCGGCGAACGGGGCTGAGGCTTCGGGGGGGGCGGTCGGCGTGCCAGAGCCTGCCTCGCTTTTGCTTCTTGGGCTCGGGCTGGTCGGTCTCGCCACCCTCTCGTGTGCTGCGCCGTTGCGTCGCTCCGCCCGCTCGCCTACGTACCGGGGGTGGGCTCCGGCTTCTGCCGGGACGAGAGGCCACGTCGCAAGGGAGGATCCGGCCGATGCTTCGCCGCCGCACGCTGATCGCTGCCACCGCCGGCACTCTCGCAGCACCCGCCGTGCTGCGCGCGCAGGGCCAAGCCCCGCGAAGCTATATCCTGGCCACGGCCACCATCGGCGGCACCTACTATCCGGTCGGGGTTGCCCTGGCCACGCTGACGAAGATTCGCCTGCAGGCGACCCGGGGCATCGACATGTCGGCGATTTCCTCCGCCGGGTCCGGCGAAAACATTCGGCTCCTGCGCGAGGGCCAAGCGCAGTTCGCCATCCTGCAGGGCCTGTTCGGCGTCTATGCGCGCGACGGGTCGGGCCCCGTTCAGGCCGAGGGGCCGCAACGCAATCTCCGCGCGATCGCCAACCTCTGGGCGAATGTCGAGCACTTCACCATTCGCGCCCGGTTTGTGCAGACCGGAACGATCGACGACATCCTCAACATCCGCGGTCGGCGCTTCTCGATGTCGGCCCGCAACTCGGGCACCGAGTTTTCCAACCGCTTCATCTTCGCCAATCTCGGCATCGACCCCGATCGCACGTTCGAGCTCGTCTTCCAGGGATTCGGGCCCTCCGCCGAGGCGATGCTCGCCGGCCAGATCGACGGGTTCAACCCCGGTGGCGGGGTGCCGGTGGCCGCGATTACGCAGCTCTTCGCGCGCGGCGGTAACGAGTTCCGTATCCTCGAGTTCAGCGACGAGCAGCTGCGGAAGGCCGACGGGGGTGTCGGCCTTTTCACCCGTTTCGTCATCCCCGGCGGCACCTACCCGAACTTGGCGCAGCCTATCAACACCATCGCCCAGCCGAACTTCCTCGCCGTCAACGCTACCGTGCCGGAGGCGGACGTCTACGAGATCACCAAAGCGATCTTTGAGAATCTGCCGTTCCTCAACGGTATCCACGCAGCGACGCGCGAGATCAGCCTCGAGACCGCACTGAACGGAATCGTCAACCCCGTCCATCCCGGAGCAGCCCGCTACTATGCCGAGAAGGGGATCCCGATCCCGGAGGCCATCCGTCCGGTCTGACGGCCTGCGGCGTAACGAACCACTGGCGGGATCGGGCCGCGCACAGCACACTGGCAAGGGTCCGCCCTGCCCGTTGGGCGGCGGTGCGTGATGGGGAGAGACGACATGGTGAGCCGCCGCCTGTGTCTGGCCGGCACAACAGGCCTCCTTGCGTTCGCGGCGCAGGGCTCGGCCTGGGCGCAGGCAACGCGGAGCTACATCCTCGCTACGGCCACTATTGGCGGCACCTACTATCCGGTCGGCGTGGCGCTGGCCACACTGACCAAGGTGCGGCTGCAGGCAGCGAAGGGGATCGACCTCTCCGCCATCACCTCGGCCGGGGCGGTCGAGAACCTTCGCCTCATGCGCGAGAACCAAGCCCAATTCGCTCTGATGATGGGGCTATTCGGGCTTTACGCCCGCGACGGCGCCGGCCCGCTCGCCCAGGAGGGGCCGCAACGTCAGCTTCGCGCCATCGCCAACCTCTGGCCGCAGGTCGAGCAGGTGATCGTACGCGCCCGCTTCGTGCAGACGGGAACTGTGGACGATCTCGCCAACCTGCGCGGGCGCCGCTTCTCCATGTCGGCGCGCAACTCGGGCACCGAGTTCGCCAACCGCTTCCTGTTCGGCAATCTCGGCCTCGACCCTGACCGAACTTTCGACCTCGTCTATCAGGGCTTCGGCCCGACAGCGGAGGCGATGCTGGCTGGCCAGGTCGATGGCTTTAATGCCGGTGCGGGCATCCCTGTGCCTGCGGTCACACAGCTCTTCGCCCGCGGCGGTTCAGAGTTCGCTTTCCTCGAGTTCACCGAGGAGCAGGCACGGCGCGCCGACGGCGGTGCCGGCCTATTCTATCCCTTCGTCATTCCGCCCAACACCTATCCCGGGCAGACGCGGCCGGTGCGTACCATCGCTCAGCCCAACTTCTTCGTCGTCAATGCCGCCCTGCCCGAGGCCGACGTGTACGAGATCACCAAGGCGATGTTCGAAAACCTGCCGTTCCTACATGGCATCCATGCCGCAACGCGCGAGATCTCGCTCGCAACCGCGCTCAAGGGCGTGGTCAATCCGCTGCACCCCGGTGCCGCGCGCTACTACGCCGAACACGGCATCGCGATCCCCGAGGCGATCCGTCCGGTCTGAGCGCGGGTGGTGTTGTCGAACGGGCGGCGGGAGCACGACCTGCGCGGCGAAGGCAGTCTCGTCGCCCGCGCCATCTTTTTCGGCGGAGCCGGCCTCTCGCTGTTCCATCTTTGGCTGAACACGTTCGGCGTGCTGTCGGAACTGCGCGCGAGCGTGATCCATTTCGCGGGCTTCGCCGCCCTCGGCGCGCTTGCCTGGCCGGCTTGGCCTGGGGCCGGGGCGCGCGGTCGCGCGGCCCTCGCCCTTGACGTCGCGCTCGCCCTGTTCGCGCTCGCCCTGCCCTTCTACCTGTTCCTCGGCGAGGACGCATTCTACGCCCGCTCCTCGCGCTTCCTCTGGTACGACTGGCTGTTCACGGCCGGGGCCTGCCTCGTTGCGCTCGAACTGATGCGCCGGACCACGGGCATCGTGGTGCCGATCCTCTGCATCCTCGGCTTCTCCTATGTCACGCTTTGGGGGGCGTGGCTCGGCGGCCTGTTCCGCTTTCCTGGGCTTTCGGTCGAGATCGCGCTGTTTCGTGTATTCTATTCCGATGACGGAATGCTCGGTAACGTCGCGCAGATCTCCTGGAACCTCGTTGCCATGTTCATCATCTTTGGCGCCTTTCTTCAAGTTTCTGGAGCGGATCGGTTCGTCATCGACATTGGTCGCGCGCTTGCCGCGCGCCTCGAGGGCGGCCCTGGCTTCGTCGCGGTCATCGCCTCCGCGCTATCTGGAACCATTTCCGGCTCAGCGGTCGCCAACGTCACCTCGACAGGGGCGGTGACCATCCCGCTGATGATCCGTGCGGGCTTCAAGCCGCATTTCGCGGCCGGGGTAGAGACCGCGGCCTCGACGGGGGGCGGGATCCTGCCGCCGATCATGGGTGCCGGGGCCTTCATCATGGCATCCATCACGGGCATTCCCTACCTCACCATCGCCGCCGTATCGGCCGTTCCGGCCCTGGTTTATTTCGCTGGGGTCGCGATCGGCGTGCGCATCCACGCCCGCCGCCACAAGTTGCGCTTCGTCGACGAGGAGGCGCCGCCAATCTGGCAGACGGTGCGCCGGCGCGGCCTCGCCTTCCTGCTGCCATTTGCCCTCCTCCTTTGGCTTCTGTTCGAGGGCATCGGGCCGGCCTACGCCGCCGGCGCGGCCACTGCGGCCGTCGTCGTCGTCTCCTGGGCGACGGACACGCCGATGACTCCTAGGCGTATCCTCGAGGCGCTGGCGGTCGGCGCGCGCAGCATGGCGCCAACCGCGGTGCTGCTCGTCGGCATTGGCATTTTGATTTCTGCCGTCGCCACCACGGGGCTCGGCAACGTCTTTTCGCTCATGGTGGAGAAGTGGTCGGCAGGCAATCTCGCGATCGCGCTTGTGCTGATCGCGGCCGCTTCACTCGTCCTCGGTGCCGCCCTTCCCGTCACCGCCTCTTACGTCGTGCTCGCCACCCTGTCGGCGCCCGCGCTCTCCGACATGATCCTCGGCGAGGCGGTCCAGGCGGCCTTCGCGGCCGGGCGGATCCCGGACCTCGTGCGGGCGGTGGCGATGCTGGTCGCGCCCACCTTGCCGCTGCCGGCGCCGGGTGCGGCGTGGAATGCGACCGATGCCGCAACCCTCTTCGCTGCGATCCCGCCCGAACTTCGCCGGCAGGTGGTGCAGGCGACGCTGGCTCCAGAGGCCGTCACACTCGCGCTCCTGTCCTCTCACATGATCATCTTCTGGCTGAGCCAGGACTCGAACGTGACACCACCCGTTTGCATCCCGGCTTACGCGGCAGCGGCAATCGCCCGCGCTTCGCCTGTGGCCTCCGCTATGGTCGCCTGGCGGCTCGCGAAGTCGCTGTACTTCGTCCCGCTCGTCTTTGCCTACAAGCCGTTCCTCGCACAGGACCTCTTCGTCCAGCTCGCGATTGCCGCGTTCACCCTGCCCGGTATCTACGCGCTGTCGGCGGCCTTCGAGGGCCACGCCGAGGCGCCGCTGTCCTGGCCGGAGAGGGTCGCGCTGGGGGTCGCCGGCTTCGTGCTGATTGTGCCGTTCGGCGAGGCGGCGAACTGGATCGCGCTCGCCGTATTCGGCCTCGTGTCGGCCCGCAACCTCATGCGCTCGCGCCGCGCTGCCCTAGCCTGACGACGGCCCCGCCTCACCCGCCGCGTCACTGTCCGATCATGCCCCGATCGGGTCGAGATCGACGCTCACCGTAAGGCTGTGCCGCCCGCCGCCGAGGATGATGCCCCGCACCGGGGAGACATCGGCGTAGTCGCGGCCCCAGCCGAGCACCACGTGCTCGTCGCGCACCACAAGGTCGTTGGTCGGATCGAGATCGACCCAGCCATGGTCCGGGCCCAGCCAGCACCCGACCCAGGCATGGCTCTGGTCCGCGCCGCGATGCCGTTCAGCCCCTGGCTTTAGGCGCGTGCGGATGTAGCCGGAGACATAGCGGGCGGGCAGGCCGAGCGCGCGCAGGCCGCCGATCATCACATGCGCGAAGTCCTGGCACACTCCGGCCCGGCTTTGCATCACCTGCGCGATTGGCGTGGCCAGCGTGGTCGCGCCCGGCCGGAAGGCGAAGTCGCGGCGGATGCGTGCCGTGAGCTCGAGCAGGGCCTCGAGGATCGGCCGACCCGGCGAAAAGGAGGGAAGGGCGTAGCGGCCTGCCTGGCCGTCGCGGGGAGCCATCGGCGAGGACACAGCGAACTCGGCCGCCCGCCAGGTCCGTGGCCCTCCCGACTCGACCAGGGTGCGCACGCGCTCCCAGGGCAGGGTCGAGGCTGGGTCGGGTGGTGGCGGGAACGCGACCTCGACCTCGGCCTCCAGGGTGACGACGAAGTCGGCATGCGGTTCGGTATGGAACAGCCAGGTTGCCACGTTACCAAAATGATCCTCGGCTGTGACGGTGCGGGCGGGCGAAGGGGCGCTGACGATGCCTGCCGCGCGCACGGTCTGTCCCGGCAAAGGGCGAGGTGTGAGGTGGAGCAGGTGTGCAGCGAGATCGACCGCCTCGCCGTAGGCATAGGCGGTGCGGTGGACGAGGCGATACCTCACCCCATGGTTTCCCCGTTCTCGCTGCCGAAGCCGACGGCTCGCGACGCGGGCACGTGGCTGAAATAGCGGCGCGCGATCGCCTCGGACAGCGCGCCGGTGCGGTCGGCGATGCCGCGGAGCGGCTCGGGCAAACGGACCGCCTGCACGGCAGGCTCGGCAGAGTTGGCGACCTGCTCCACCATCGCCTCGGCCTCCGCTCGCAAGCCCCACGCGGCGAGCGCGAGGTCGCCTTCGGGCAGGCCCTGCACCTCGGAGAGCCGCTCGACAACCTGGGCGAACTGGAAGGCGAGCGAGCGCGGGTTGGTCGGGTCGGCAAGCACGAGATCGAGTGCGGGGCCGGGCTGCACCGCCGCCAGGTAGCGCGCGCGGTAGGTGATCACGGAGTCGCAGAGTTCGAGCGCCAGCGCGAGCCCGGACTCGATCCGAGCCGGCGGCAGATCAAGCACACGGGCGAGGTCGCGCGAGGTGTTCGCCGCGCGTTCGATCCGCCGGCCGAGATCGAGGAACATCCAGCCTCCGCCGCGCACCATGTTCTCGGCCGCGATCCCCGCCAAACCGGCGGAGAAGCGCAAGCTCGCTCCGGTCGCCTCGGCCAGCATCTCGAAGTCGCGCCCCACCCGGTCGAGCACGCTGCGGGCTTCCGCCGAAAGATGCGCCACCGTCGCCCACATGTCGGCGGTGAAGCGGTCGCGCACCGCGCGAGCAAGCCGCCCGATGCGCTCGAACAGGTCGGGCAGGGCATGGTGCGGCCGACAGGCGCCGAGGAGTGCGCGCGGCAGCAGTGCCCCGTCCGGCGGGCTCGCCGCCACCTCCGCCCCAATCACGCCTGCGTCGGCGAGGCAGGCCGTGAGCGCACGCAGCTCAGCAAGGTCGCGCGGCAGCAGCGACCCCCGCGCAAGCCGGACCAGAACAGCGCGGGTCAGCCGCGCCGCATTCTCCAAACGCTCGACGTAGCGGCCAAGCCAGTAGAGGTCGTCGGCGACCCGCGAGGGCAGTTCGGCCGAGGCCCGGCGGATCGGCAGCGGCGGCGCGGCCAAGGCGGGCGGCCCGATCAGATCGGACTCGTCCTCCGCGAGCACCCAGACGTCCTTCGCCACGCCCCGATCGGGCAGGCCCCGTGCGAGGTCGGCGTCAGGCTCGAGAACCCTCGCCAGCCCCCCCGGCATCACCCGCCAGCTCCCGCCCGAATCGCGCAGAGCAAAGAGGCGCAAGGCGACCGGCCGCGGCACCAGTTCGCGGCCATCGAAGGTGGGGGCGACCGAGACGGTGAGAGGGTTGAGCACGGCAAGCGTGTCCAGGGCGATCGGTTCACCGGTGAGCCGCTCGGCGAGCCGCGGGAGGGCAGCGGCGATCGCAGGTGAGGCCGCGAGATCGGTGCCCGGGTCATTGACGATCCGCACCCCCCCGACCCGCGCGGCATCGAGCAGCCCGGCCACCCCGACCAGGGAGTCGGGGGCGAGTTCCAGGGGGTCGACGAGCCTGCCCTCAATGCCTCGCAGGATCACGTCAACCGGCATCAAGCCCTTGAGCGTCTTGAGGAACACGCGCGCGTCGCGCGCCGTTAGGTCGGCCCCCTCAACCAGCCCGCAGCCGAGATCGCGCGCAAGCAGAACGTGCTCGAGCCACGCCTCGTGCGCGGTGCCCGCGGTCAGAAGCGCGATTCGCGGGTTCGGTTGCCGTGTGCAGCGCTGCAAGGCATCGCCCCAGGCCTCGAAGAAGGGACGGAGTTCGCGCACGCGGGCGAACCGGAAGGCCTCGGGCGCTAGGGCGGCGAGCAGCCGTCGGTTCTCGCGCGCGAGCGCAGCGCCGGCGGGCACCCCCGGCCGGTCGGCGAGGACGCGCCACGCCCCGTCCGGTCCGCGCACGAGGTCGAAGGCGATGACGTGCAGGCGTGGCCCCGGTAGCGGCGGCGCTCGGCAAGGGCGGAGGAAATTGGGATCGGCGAACACCGCTGCGGCGGGAATGAGCCCTTCGGCAAGCAGAGTTTGGGGACCGTAGAGGTCCTCGAGCACCTGCGCGATCAGGCTGGCGCGCTGCGCCAGCCCGGAGGCGAGGCGGGCGAACTCGGCAGCGCCGAGCACGAGCGGCACGGGGTCACACCGCCAAGGCGGCTCGACCATGCCGCCGGCCCGATCCGATGGTAGAAGCGCCGCTACGCCATCCTCGGCCAGGGCGCGGTCGAGGCGGAGGGCGCGGGAGGCAAGCCCGCCCTCGGGCAGCGAGGCGAGCAGGGCGGCCACCCCGCGCCAGGGGGGGCGCACCTTGCCCTGGCCGTCCACCATCTCGTCCCAGACGGACGGCGGGGGCGCAGCGGGAGCAGCGGCGTCGGGCGGCATCGGTGTCCCGAGGTATAGCGCGCGCATCACCCACCGTCGCGCCCCCCCACCCTTGGCCCGACGCGCCGAGGGTTTATAGTCGGCTGACACCCGGGAGAGACGCCCGATGAACGTGATCAGCCGCCCTGCCAGGACCATGCCGGAGTTCCTCTGGGAGGATCCCCTCCTGCTCGAGGACCAGCTCACCGAGGAGGAGCGGATGATCCGCGACACGGCGCGCGACTATGCCCAGTCGCGGCTGAAGCCCCGCGTTCTGTCCGCTTTCCGCGAGGAGCGCTTCGATCGGGAGATCATGACCGAGTACGGGGAGCTCGGTTTTCTCGGCGCCACCCTCGACTCGCACGGCTGCGCGGCCGTCAGCCACGTCGCCTACGGGCTGATCGCGCGCGAGATCGAGCGCGTCGACTCCGGCTACCGTTCGGCGCTCTCGGTCCAGTCCTCGCTCGTGATGTATCCGATCTGGGCCTTCGGGTCTGAGGAGCAGAAGGATCGTTGGCTGCCCGCCCTGCGCACGGGCGAGGCCGTCGGCTGCTTCGGCTTGACGGAACCTGACGCCGGCTCCGACCCGGGCGCGATGCGCACGCGCGCGCGCAAGGTGCCCGGCGGGTGGGTGTTGTCGGGCTCGAAGACCTGGATCAGCAACGCTCCGATCGCCGACCTCTTCCTCGTCTGGGCCAAGGACGAGGAGGGCAAGGTGCGGGGCTTCCTGATCGAGCGAGGCGCGAAGGGGCTGAGCGCGCCACCCATCGAGGGCAAGTTTTCGCTGCGCGCCTCCTCGACCGGCATGATTATGCTCGAGGACGTGGCGGTAGGCGAGGATGCGCTTCTGCCTGGCGTCGTCGGGCTTAAGGGGCCGTTCTCTTGCCTGAACAAGGCGCGTTACGGCATCGCTTGGGGGGTGATGGGGGCGGCCGAGTTCTGCTGGCACGCCGCTCGCGGCTACACGCTGGAGCGGCGGATGTTCGGCAAGCCCCTGGCCGCGACCCAGCTTGTCCAGAAAAAGCTCGCGGACATGCAGACGGAAATCGCGCTCGGGCTGCAGGGCGCGCTGCGGCTCGGGCGGCTTCTCGACGAGGGGCGGGCGGCGCCGGAGGCGATTTCCCTGCTGAAGCGCAACAACTGTGGCAAGGCGCTCGAGATCGCGCGGCTCGCGCGCGATATGCATGGCGGCAACGGTATCGTCGACGAATACCACGTCATTCGTCATCTGTTGAACCTGGAGACGGTGAACACTTACGAGGGCACCCACGACATTCACGCCCTCATCCTCGGACGAGCCCAAACGGGGCTTTCGGCCTTCGGCAACGTCTGAACGGCCGGGCGGGCGGTTACGCTTCGCGGGCGCGGCGCGCGGCGAGGAGGAGGCCGCGCGAGGTCAAATCCTCGTCGCTTCGATGGCGAAAGGCAGGGTGCAGGGCACGCCGTGGGGTGGGGATGGCCGGCCAAGTCTGCCGCTGCACGACCTCTACCGTAAGCCCCGCCTGCCCGAACAGGTCGAGGAGTTCGGACGGCGCGACGCGGTTGGTGTAAAAGCCAGAGCGCGCAAACCACTCCGCCTCCCACAGCTGCGGGGCGAAGCGGAGGTTGTTCAAGGCGCCGCCGAGATGGTCGGAGAAATCGACCCCGTGCACCATAATGCCCTCCGGTTTGAGCACGCGTGCGAGGGCGGCGAGTGTCGCGCCGAGCTCGCGCAGCCGAATGTGCTCGAGCACGGCGGTCGACCAAACGAGATCCATGCTCACCTCCGGCAGGGTGCGCAGGTCTTCGAGGCCTCGGGTGAAGAAGGTCACATTCATCCGGGCGAGCGCATCCTCCGCGCTGGCCGCGCCCTCGAGCGGAAGCGGGCGCAGCCCTCGCGCACGGAGCAGCCGGTCCAGCTCGCGCAGGGCCTCGAGCGTGGTGACGGCGAACGGGCCGACGTCGCAGGCGAGAATGCGGCCGGCGTCGAAGCCCCAGGCGGCGATCGAGCCGAGCAGCGAGTCCCCTGGGCCCAGTTCCAGCACCGCAAGGCCTTCTGGGAGCGCGGCGCGCGCCACTGCCACAGCATGGAGAGCGGAGAAGACCTCGAGCGCCCGATCAGGCCGGTCCATCGAACCGTGGCGGAACAGGTTGGCTCGTGCCCAGACCGAGTAGTCGAGGGGCAGGCGTGACAGGACGAGCTTGGCGGCAAGCTTCGCCCACCATGGCACGGCGGCTTTCAGGCGCTCCGGGATCACGCCGGGGCGCTTCGCATGCGTCTCGCCGCGTGTCCATCGTGGTCGAGATTGACCGCCTCGGCGCCGGTGGCGACGGCGTCGCGCGTCTTGAGGACGGACGCCCACTTTACGCGGCGGGAGCCTTGCCGGGGGAACGGGTCGCGGTGGCGTTGGCGGGGCGGCGCGGCGACGGGGTCGCCGGGCAACTGGTCGAGATCCTCTCGCCGTCCCCGGTTCGGGTTCGCCCGCCTTGCCCACACGCCCAACATTGCGGCCGCTGTGCCGTGCAGCACCTCGCTCACGAGGCGTGCCAGCTGGAAGCGAGGGCTTCTCGTGGAGGCGCTCGGGCGGGCCGGGTTCGCGGCCACACCCGTCTCTTCCCTCGTCCCGGCCGAGCCGGGCACGCGGCGCCGAGCCGACTTCGCGCTCTGCCCGGGCGTGGTCGGGTTTCACGCGCGCGGCTCCTCGGCGGTGGTCGATGTGCCGAACTGTCGTGTCCTTGCCCCCGCCCTGCTCGCCGTGGCCGAGGCGTTGCGCCGTCTCGACCTCCCCGTTTTGCGCCCGGAGGCGGATGCGCAGGCCAACCTGACGGAGACGGGGCTCGACCTCGTGCTCCGCCTCGGGCGTGCCCCCGGCGCCCTCGAGTGCGAAGCCCTCTCCCGCTTCGCCGAGTCTGCCGACCTTGCGCGGCTGTCGCTCGACCTCGGCGCTGGGCCCGTGCCGCTCGTTGTCCGCCGCGTGCCACGGCTTGTTTGCGGCGGCGTGCCGGTCGATCCTCCGCCGGGCGCTTTCCTGCAGGCAACGGCGGCCGGCGAACGGGCGATCGTCGCCTCCGTCGTCGAGGGGTTTGCCGACCTGCCCGAAGGCGCGCGCATCGCTGACCTCTACGCCGGACTCGGCACGCTCGCCTTTCCTCTTGCCTCCCGCTTCCGGGTTGTTGCAGCGGAAGGTGAGGCATCGTTGGCCGAGGCGCTTGCCTCGGCGGCGAGGCGAGCGGGGCTCTCCGGTCGGGTTTTGGTTGAAACGCGGGACTTGTCGCTTCGCCCGTTCGCCGGGGCCGACCTCGCGCGCCTCGAGGCCGCCGTGCTCGACCCGCCGCGCGAGGGGGCGAAGGCGCAGGTCCAGGCTCTCGCCGCGGCTCCCCCCTCCCTTCGTCGCGTGGTCTATGCCTCCTGCAACCCCGCCACGTTTGCTCGCGACGCGAGGATCCTTGCCTCGGGGGGCTGGCGCGCGGACCACGCCGTAGCGATCGACCAGTTCCTGTGGTCGCCACATCTCGAATCGGTCGCCGTCTTCTCCCGCTGACGCTTGCCGCCCTGCTCGCAGGGGCCTGCGGCGAGCCCGCGCAGCTTCTCGCCGACATCGAGGCGGGTGCTGCGCCCTCTACGCTCAAGCGCGCGACAGCCGAGCCGATCCTTGAGCCGTGGCCCGTCCCGGGCACGGCGGCAGACCTGTGGCGCCCGGGAGGGGGGGAGGTGGCGAAGGCGCGACTCGTGCTTGCGCCGGGGCTGTCCGAGGCGGGGCGGCGGGATCCACGCCTCGTGCCGCTTGCGCAAAGCCTCGCCCGCACCGGCTTCCTCGTCCTGGTGCCCGACCTGCCGGCGGCGCGGCGTCTTTCGGTCTCGGCCTCGGATGCCGAGACGATCGTCGCCGCGGTTCTGGCGCTTCCGGTGTTGCCGGGGCCCGCCGGGCTCGCGGCTATCTCCTACGCGGCAGGCCCCGCCATGCTCGCCGCTCTTGACGCCCGGGTCGCGCCGCGGCTCGACTTCATCGCCACGCTCGGCGCCTACCACGACCCGGAGAGCTTTCTTACTTTCCTTGCCACGGGGGCGTATCGCGATCGTGGGGCGCTGCGGTTCGGGCGGCCAAGGCCGGAGGCGCTGTGGCTGTTTGTGCTCGCCAACGCGTCCGACCTTCCCGACGCGGGGGAGGCGTTCTGGCTTCGCGCCGCGGCGCAGGCGCGGCTGCAGGCTCTGCCCCTGCCCGGGGCGCCGCCCGGTCCAGCCGCCGCCGCCGTTCTCGCGCTTGCGGAGGAGCGCGACCCCGCCGCCATTCCCCGCCGCCTTGCCGCCTTGCCGGCCAAGATCCGCGCCGACCTCGACGCCCTTTCCCTTGCCCGTGCACCGCTGGAGCGGCTCGGCGCCTGTGCGATCCTGATCCATGGCGAGGAGGATCCGGTCATTCCCTGGACTGAAAGCCGCCACCTCGCCGAACGCCTGCCGCGTGCGCGGCTGCACCTCATCCCTGGCCTCGATCACGTCGAACCGGTTGGGCTTTCGCTCGCCGGCAGGCTCGCTCTCCTGCGCGCGGCGGAAGACCTGCTTGCCGCGCGGGATGGCCGCGACCCGTGCGCCGGCCCGTGAGCCTCACGCCCCCGCGAGCCGTTGGTTGACCTGTGAGGTCGGGAACCCAGACTCTGCAGTGGTCGGGTTCGAGCCTGGGTTCGCCGCACCGGGCTGCAGAATGACAGGATCGAACGTTCCGCCAACCCCGGGCCGTGAAGGAGACGCCATGAACGTCAAGACCCCAGCTCCGCTCGTGCAGGCTCCGCTCACTCGCGGCCGCCCGACCCGAGAGGAGGCCGAAGCTGCCGTGCGCACCCTTTTGTTGTGGGCAGGTGACGACCCGGATCGCGAAGGGCTGGTCGACACACCTGCCCGCGTGGTTCGCGCCTACGAGGAGTTCTTCTCCGGCTACGCGATCGACCCTGTCGATCTCCTCGCCAGAACCTTCGAAGAGACCGACGGCTACGACGAAATGGTGCTGCTGCGTGACATCCGCCTTGAAAGCCATTGCGAGCACCATATGGTGCCGATCATTGGCCGCGCGCACGTCGCCTACCTCCCCCACAAGCGGGTGGTCGGCATCTCCAAGCTCGCCCGCGTCGTCGAGGCCTACGCGAAGCGCCTGCAGATCCAGGAGAAGCTTACGGCGCAGATCGCGAATACCATCAACGATGTGTTGCAGCCGAAAGGGGTCGCGGTGGTGATCGAGGCCGCGCACCAGTGCATGACCACGCGCGGCATCCACAAGCCGGGCGTGTCCATGGTCACCTCGCGCATGCTTGGCGCCTTTCGCGACGATGCGGCGACGCGACGCGAGTTCCTTGCCATGATCGGCATGCGGGGGACGGCGGCGCGGCTCTCCGAGGAGGGCTGAAGCGAGGTAACGCTTGCGTCGGGCTGACAGGGAAAGATGGACCTCTTCCCGATCTTCTAGGCTCAGGACCTATTAACGTACGGAGCGAGGCGGGCGGGTGTGGTTCTGGATGTGTTGGAGGTTCTGCCATGGCCAACCCGACAGCGCCCTCTCTGCTGACGCTTTCGCAGATGCGGCGCCTGTCGCCGCACTGTCCGCTGTCGCATGGCATCCCGCGCGTGGCTGACCGTCGTGTGCTGAGCGGGATCATCTCTGTGATCCGCCACGGCCTCTGCTGG
>Ga0308417_1001903_pt1 | contig 14060 bp, 8 predicted proteins | sample HotsprSampleOS65_FD_203528 | JGI IMG/M metagenome (GOLD analysis project Ga0308417, IMG submission 203528) | Hot spring phototrophic mat microbial communities from Octopus Spring, Yellowstone National Park, Wyoming, United States - 20090730_OS65 ... | reverse complement strand
GTCCGCCCGATCATGCCTTGCGCTTGGTCCCCCTTTCCCGCCCTAGGTGCGTGAAACGCCTTCGCATCGGTCGCATCCAGCGTCACCTCCATGGGCGGATCACCAGCCGTGGCGAGCGCGCGGAACACGCGCTCCCACACGCCCTTGGCTGCCCAGCGCACGAAACGGTTGTACAGCGTCTTGCGCGGGCCGTAGGCAGCCGGCGCATCGACCCAACGCCCGCCAGAGCGCAGCACATGGACGATGCCGCTGATCACACGCCGGTCATCCACCCGAGGCTTGCCGCGTGTGTCCGAAGGCAAAAGCGGCGCAAGCGGCCGCATCTGCGCCTCGCTCAGAGAGACACAGATCGCTCATCCCGGTTCCCTCCATCACCGCCAAGGGAGCCGCTTCGAGTCAAACCGCCCCGCGCCGCTGAAAGAGGAGGGCGGACCCCAGGATGCAGGTGGACTGTGGTGACACGCAGATTGGGCAAGCCCCTTGATGAAGAATCCATCGTTTTGCCGAGACGGTAAGGCTTAGGCGACGCTGCGCTGGCCTTGCCCTGGCCGTGTGCCGACAGCGTTCGCCAGCCCGGGTCCACGAACCCCGAAGCGCTGGCATGCACGCCAAAGTCAGCTGAAATTGCGCGCCGCAAGCGCCACGAGCATCCTCAGGCCCTGCGCTTGCAGTGGCAGACAATCTCGTTTTGCGCAGGAGAGACGCCCGTTTCGCGGCTTGGGGTTAGTTCCACTTCAGCTTCAGCGAGCACCTTACGTTACGAGCACCTTACGTTATAGGAATGACCCGGCAGGGACCAGCGCATCGGGGCGCGCCGTCCTGCCAAGACGGAACACGCGAAGCCCGGCACTCTCGGCAAGCGGCGTGACGACCTCTCGCTCCGGGGTGACGTCTGGAGCGCCGCCCCAGGCTTGGACGAGCGCACGACCGTCCATGTCTTCGGCTGCGAGGCCGAGCAGGGCCATCACCGTCGGCGCGACATCGGTCAGGTCCGCCGCCAGCTGCAGCACGGCACCGCGCAGCATCGGACCGCCGCCCATCACCAGCACGGTCGCGAGCTCACGCGGGTGTAGTCCACCGTGCATACCGCCGCCGACGGGCACCTCGCCTGCATCGATCAGGGCGCGGCCGGGCACGCCGCGCGAATCGGCCGCATCGGAGCCCGTGAAGGTGAGTACGAGATCGGGCGAACGGGCGTGCCGCGCTCCGAGGGTGGAGAGCGGGATCGTGCCTGGCACGCTGGCTTCGCGCGCGAGCACCAGACCGGTCCAGGGCTGGGCATTCAGCCACGCGGCGAGGCGGCCCGCATCGCCCGGATCCCGCAGCCAAAGCCCTGGCGCGCCACCGCCGCCAAGCGCGATTGCCGTATCGTCGGCGAAGTCACGCGCCGCCGCGAAACCGCCGGCCCGCAATGCAGCTTGGAGGTCGAGCTGCGCCTCGCCCGTGACATGCCCGTGATCGGAGAGTGCTATGACGACGATGCCGTCGCGATCGGGCTGGCGGTCGCGCCAGCGCAACACCTCGCCGAACAGCGCATCGACCTCGCGCATCACCACTTCGGCCTCGGCGCTGCCCACACCGCGAAAATGATAGGTGACGTCGGGCTCGCTCGACCAGAACACCGCCACGGTGGCACGCCGTTCACCAAGAACGTGCGTGAGGAAAAGGCGCGCGGCATGGCGGATACGCGCCGTGTTTGGGATCGCCGCCGGTGGCGCGGCACCGAACCGTGTCTCGAGACCACGTGCGGGGCCAACCGCCTCTTCGGGGTGCCAGTGGAAGCCGTCCAGCATCGCGGCCTCGGGAAAGAACGTCCGCGCCGCGCCGAGCGTGCCAGTCCAGACCACGTCGAGCGCGTGCCCAGAGGAAGCGAGCCGCGCGCCGAGCGAGGGCACCGCCAAAAGCCGGCCATGTGCCGTCACCACTGCCTCGATATCGGCGACGTGCTTGGTGTTCAGCATGCGGGTGGGCGCGGCGGCCGCATCGTAGAGGCTGTTGGCGACGAGCCCGTGCGTGCCCGGACGGCAGCCGGTCGCGAGCGAGGGGATCGCCACGCGCGTCTCGGAGGGAAACACGCTGCGCGCGTTGCTGAAGCGGACCCCCTCGGCCATGAAGCGGGCGAGATGCGGCATCGTCCCCTGTGTGACCCGATCCGGGCGCAAGCCGTCGAAGCCGAACAGGACGATGCGGGAGGCGAGCGACATGCCACGATCTTAACGCAGCGTCGGATCGAGTCGGTCGCGCAGCCAGTCGCCGACCAGGCTGATCGACAGCGTCGTCAGCACAATCGCGGTCGCGGGCGAGAGCATGATCCATGGCGCGCGGGTGATGTATTCGCGCCCATAGCCGACCATGTTGCCAAGGCTCGTCATTGGCGGCTGCACGCCGAGGCCTAGGAATGACAGGCCGCTCTCGAGCAGAATGATCTCGGGGAAGGTAAGGGTCATCGTGACAATCAGGGTGGAGGCGATGTTGGGCAGCACGTGCAGGCCATAGATGCGTGCCGCGCCCGCGCCAAGCTGGCGCACCGCGTTGGCGTAGCCCTGCTCGTTCGCCGCGATCGTCAGCCCGCGCGCGATGCGTGCGTAGCGTTCCCAACCGTGGAAGCCCATCAGCGCGATGAACAGCGGCAGCGCATTGCCGAAGAAGGCGAGCACGCTCAGCGCGATGATCAGGAAGGGCATCGAGGCCTGGAAATCCACCAGCGCCAGCACGACCTGCTCGATGCGACCGCGGAAATGGGCAGCCAAGAGCCCGAGCGAGGTGCCAAGTACCGCGCTGATAACCGTGGCACCAAAAGCGATCAGCACGCTCATCCGGATCGAGACAATCAGGCGCGACAGCACGTCACGACCGAGTTCGTCGCTGCCCAGGATGTGGCGCCAGTCGCCGCCGATGAAGACGGGCGGGGAGAGGCGTGCGCGCAGATCGAGCGCGGTATAGGGATAGGGCGCAAGGCTATCGGCGAAGAGTGCGACGAAAACCATGCCGCCGATCCAGGCCAACGCTGCCAGAACGGCGGGCGGCCAGGAGTCGAGGAAGCGCGCAACCGCCCCGCGCGCTGGTTCGGCGGCGGCGTTCTGCAGCACGCCGGTGGCGGTATCCGGGGGGGTCAAGGTCAAGCTCCTTGCGTGCGGGCGGTGCGCAACCGCGGGTCGATCCACCCATAGAGCATGTCGACCACCAGGTTGGCGCAGACCATGGTGAAGGCGACCAGGAGCAGAATGGTCTGGACGATCGCGAGATCCCGGTTTGCGACCGCGACGACCAGCAGCCGGCCGACGCCGGGCCAAGAGAAGACGCTCTCCACCACCACCGCGCCGGCGACAAGGCTGCCGACCATGAAGCCGATGATGGTCACAGTTGGGATTGCCGCGTTCGGCAGCGCATGATCGGTGATGACGCGACGCCACGGCAGGCCTTTCGCTGAGGCGGCGCGGATGTAGGGCTGCCCGAGCACTTCGAGCATCGCGCTGCGGGTGAAGCGCGCGAGGATCGCCGCGCCGGAGAGCCCGAGCGTGATGACAGGCAGGATCGCGTGCCGCCACGACTCCGCTCCGCCCGAGGGCAGCCAGCCGAGATTGACAGCGAAGATCAGAACCAGAAGCAGGGCGAGGACGAAGGACGGCACGGTGAAGCCGGCGACCGAGAGAACCATGGTCAGGCGGTCGGCCAGGCGGTTGCGGTTGAGCGCCGCATAGACCCCCGCCGGAATGCCGATCAGCAGCTTCGTCGCGAAAGCGGGGAGTGTCAACGCAAGCGTCTCGGGCACGCGCTCCAGAACCACAGTGAGCGCCGGACGTCCGTCACGCATCGACTGGCCGAGATTGCCCTGCGCCACTTGCAGGAAGTATCGGAGGTATTGCTCCCAGAGCGGGCGGTCGAGGCCCCAGGCGGCGCGGAAGGCGTCGATCGCCTCGGGCGGGGCGTCGACCGACATGATCAGCAGGGCTGGATCGCCAGAGAGCCGCAGGACAACAAAAGCGAAGGTGACCACGGCGACGATCGTCAGCGCCGCGCGCAGCAGACGGGAGAGCAGGTAGCGCAGCATCGCTCAGGCCGCCTGCGGCAGTGCCGCCTCGCCATGCGCAACATGGCATGCAACCAGACGCCCGTCGTGCCAAGGCTTCAGTGCCGGCGTCTCGTGCCGGCAAGTGGCGACCGCAACCGGGCAGCGCGGGTGGAAAGCGCAGCCCGAGGGCAGCGCGATCGGATTGGGCGGATCGCCCTGCAGAACGATGCGCTCACTTCCCGCGCGCCGCCGAACGACCGGGATCGCCGAGACAAGAGCCCGCGTGTAGGGATGCGCGGGGTCGCGGAACAACGCTTCCGGTGGGCCCTGCTCGACGATCCGACCAAGATACATCACCGCCACCTCGTGCGCGACCTGGCGCACCACCTTCAGGTCGTGACTGATGAAGAGATAAGCGACGCCGAAGCGCGCCTGCAAATCCTCGAACAGATTGAGGACCTGCGCCTGGATCGACACGTCCAGCGCCGAGACCGGCTCGTCAGCGACGATCAGTGCGGGCTCGAGGATCAGCGCGCGCGCAAGCACGACGCGCTGGCGCTGCCCGCCGGACAGCTCGTGCGGATAGCGGTCGGCAAGGTGCGGCTGCAGGCCGACCGCGTCGAGCAGCGCAAGCGCCCGCTCGCGTCGTTCCGGCTTCGTGCCGATGCTGTGGATCGCGAGCGGCTCCATCACCTGGGAGAGCACCGTGAGCCGACGGTCTAGGGCACCGAGCGGATCCTGATAGATCATCTGCATGCGGCGCCGCGCAGCACGCCAGGCGGATGTGTGCGGCGCCGGCAGCGGTTCGCCCGCGAAGGTGACCTCGCCGGAAGTGGCCGGGATCAGCCCGAGCACGAGCTTCGCCGTCGTGGTCTTGCCGCAGCCCGACTCGCCGACAAGGGCGAGGGTGCGTGCCGGCGGCACAACGAATGACACGCCATCCACTGCCCGCAAGCGCAAGGGGCGGCGGAACAGACCGGTGCGCACCGGATAGTGCCGCACCAGGTCGCGCGCAACCAGCAGGGCGTTCATGCGATCGCCGGTTCGCGGGTGGAAGCCGCGGCCGGGCCGGGACGCAGGCAGGCCGCGCGGTGATCGGGTGCTATGGCACGAAAGGCGGGCACTGCCGCGGCGCAGGCGGGCTCGGCGCGGTGGCAGCGTGGGCCGAAGGCGCAGCCTGGCGGAAGCCGGGCCGGCTCTGGCACCGTGCCAGGGATGGCGGCAAGGCGGCGGCGGGGGCCTTCGAGGTCCGGCAGGGCATCGAGCAGCCCTTGCGTGTAGGGGTGCTGCGGCGCTGCGAACAGCCGATCGGCTGGCGCCTCCTCAACGATCCGGCCGGCATACATGACGGCGACGCGATCGCAATTCTCGGCGACCACCCCGAGATCGTGGCTGATCAGCACCATCGCCATCCTGCTGTCGCGGCGCAGCTCGCGCAGAAGCGCGAGGATCTGCGCCTGGATCGTGGCATCCAAGGCGGTCGTGGGCTCGTCGGCGATCAAGAGATCCGGCTCGCCGGCGAGCGCCATCGCGATCATCACGCGCTGGTTCTGCCCGCCCGAGAGCTGGTGCGGGTAGTCGTCGAGCCGCCGTGACGCCGCCGGGATGCCAACGCGGTCGAGCAGGCGCAGCGCCTCCGCGCGCGCGGCTGCGCCGGTCAGGCCGCGATGCAGCTCAAGCGCCTCGCCGATCTGCCGTCCGATCCTATGCACGGGGTTCAACGACGAGGCCGGATCCTGAAAGATCATCGCGATCCGCTTGCCGCGCACGGACTCGAGCACACGGACCGGCGCGCCGACGAGCTCGATGCCGTCGAGGAGCACCGAACCGCGGATTCGCGCGCGCGACCCGAGCAGGCCGAGCGCGGCAAGCCAGGTGACCGACTTGCCCGACCCTGACTCTCCAACAAGCCCAACCGCCTCGCCACGCTGCACCACGAGATCGACCCCGTGCAGCGCGCGTACAACCCGCTTGCCGGTGTCGAAATCGACCGTCAGGCCGGAGAGGGTGACCAGCGCGTCCATGCGCGTTTCACGCCGGGAAGGCGAGGTTACGCGCGCGGAAGTCCATCACGAAGGACTGCGCCGCGCGCCAGCGAATGTCCTTCCGCTTGGCTGTGAAGGTCGCGGTCTGATGCAGGACAGTGTAGGCTGGGTCCTCTCGCTCGGCGATCTCAAGCAGGCGGCGAAAGATGGCGCGGCGTCGGGCGCGATCGGTCGAGGTCTCAAGCTCGACCGAGAGGCGGTTGAACTCTTCGTTGGTCCACTCGCCGACCTGCTGCTGCTGGCCGCGCGGGCCGTGCTGGTTGGTGATGGAGGAAACCGGGTCGTTGAACGATGCGGAGTTCGACCAGTCGCGTACGCCGCGCGGTGTGCTGCGATCGAAGATCTGTTGCCAGTTCTCGCGCATCTCGATCTGCACGTTCAACCCGACAGCGCGCCACATCTCGACGAGGATCTGCGCCGTCGCGTTCTGGTTCGTGTAGTAGTTGTTGAGCAGGCGATAGGGGATCGGGTCGCCGCGATAGCCGGCTGCGCGCAACAGGCGCCGCGCCTCTGCCGGGTCGTAGACCGGCACGTCCCAGTCGGCGTGGAACATCTCGCCGTAGTATTCCCACTGCAGGCCCTTCGGCACGCGCGTGCGCCCGCCCCACAGCGCGTCGACGATCGCTTGGCGATCGATCGCGTGGGTGAAGGCCCGGCGAACGCGGGGATCGACCAGTTGAGGGTGGTTCTTGTCGAACACCGTCAGGCGATGATTGGTGATCAGGCTGCCCAGCACCTCGAAGCGCGGGTTGCGCTCGATCATGGCGATCTGATCGGGTGGAATGTCGCAGGCGAAGTCGTATTCGCCGGAAAGGAGGCCGTTGATGCGGCTTGCGACCTCGGGCACTTCGAGGAAGCGGATCTGGCGCGCCGGCGGCCGCCCGCCCCAGTAGTCATCGAAGGCCATGAGAGTGAGCGAGGTGTCGGGGCGGAACTCGGCCACCATGTACGGCCCTGTGCCGATCGGGCGGCGCGCCCAAGCAAGCCAGGACTCCGCCTCGGCGAAGCCGCGGCGTGAGAGGATCACGCCAACATTGCGCGCGATCCGGCCCTCGAGTGTCACGTCAGGCGCGCCGTTGACGAAGCGGACCACGCCTTCGCGCACGATCTCAACCCGCTCAAGCGCCGGGTAGGTTCGCCGCGCCACCGCCGGCACCTCGGGCGGCGGCGCCTTGCCGGCAGCACCCGTCGCGGTGGGGGCGGCAAAGAGTGTTCCCCCCTCGCGCCGGTCAGGCCCGCCGAATAGGCGCTCGGGCCCGAAGCTGAACACGACGTCCTCGGCGGTCATCGTGTCGCCGTTGTGGAACTTCACACCCGGGCGCAGCTCGAGCTCGACCGTCCGATCGTCGATCCGCCGCCAGGCGGTCGCAAGCCCTGGCCGCAAGGAGAGGTCGCCGAGCCAGTCGGTGTCGATCAGCGTCTCGGCGTAGGAGTTGAAGGTGCGGCTGCCGACATTCGACTGCTCGCGCGCGGTCTCCAGCGTGTTGCTGTTGGCGATCTTTTGCACCGCAACGGTGATCGAGGGGCGCTGATCGGCCTGGGCGATCGCAAAGCGCGGCAGGGACGCCACCGCGGCTGTGGCACAGAGCGCGGCGCGGCGGGTGATCGGGGGCATCACAGTCTCTCCCTTGCTTGCCATCAGGCACCGAAACCGAGATTGCCGGCGCGGAAGTCCATCGCCCAGCCATGCGAGGCCTGCCAGCGGATGTCACGCCGCTTGGCGGTGAAGGTCGCGGCCTGGTGCAGCACGAGATAGCCCGGATCCTCGCGCTCGATGATCTCGAGCATGCGGCGGAAGGCCGCAAGGCGGCGGGCGCGATCGACCGATGTCTCCAGCACTGCCGCCTCGGCATTGAACTCGTCGTTGCTCCACTCGCCCTGGAGCTGCAGCTCGCCGCGCGGCCCCATGCCACGGACCAGGCCGGAAACAGGGTCGTTGAACAGCGAGGTGTTGGACCAGTCGCGGATCCCGCGCGGGGTCGAGCGGTCCTGGATCTGGTTCCAGTTCTCGACCATCTGGATCTGCACATTGAGGCCGACCGCGCGCCACATCTCCACCATGATCTGCGCGTTCGCCACCTGGTTCGTGTAGTAATTGTTCAGGAGACGATATGGGATCGGCTCGCCGCGATAGCCGGCCTCACGCAGAAGCCGCCGCGCCTCATCCGGGTCGAAGCGCGGATTCTCCCACTCTGCGATGAACATCGGCCCGTAGAATTCGAGCTGCAGCCCTTTGGGCACGCGCGTGCGCCCTGACCACAGCGCTGCCACGATCGTCTCGCGGTCGATCGCGTGCGTCATCGCGCGACGGATTCGTGCATCCGCCAGCACGGGATGCGTCTTGTCGAAGGCGATGAGGCGGATGTTGTTGATCGGGCTGCCCAGCACCTCGTAGCGCGGGTTGCGCTCGATGGTCGCGATCTGGTCAGGCGGAATGTCGCAGGCGAAGTCGAACTCGCCGGAGAGAAGCCCGTTGATGCGGCTTGCCACTTCCGGCACTTCGACGAACCGGATTCGGCGCGCATTCGGCCGCCCGCCCCAATACGCGTCATGCGCCTCGAGCACGAGCTCAACATCGGGGCGAAAGCCCGCGATCCGGTAGGGCCCGGTGCCGACCGGAGCGCGGCCCCAGGCGAGCCAGTTCGGCGCCGCCTCGAAGGCGCGGCGGGACAGCACCACGCCGACATTCTGCTGGATGCGGCCCTCCAAAGTCACGTCGGGGATGGTGTTCACAAACCGCACCACGCCGGGCCGCACGATCTCGATCCCAGCGATCGCCGGGAAGGTACGGCGCCCCGTCGCGACCACCTCCGCCGGCGGCTGGCGCGGCCCAAGCCCGTCCGCGCCGAACAGGCGCGGGCCGAAGCTGAAGGCGACGTCCTCGGCTGTCATCACCGCCCCGTCGTGGAAGCGCACTCCTTCGCGGAGGTCGAACTCGACGGTCCGGTCGTCGATCCGCCGCCACGCAGTCGCGAGACCGGGAACGGGCTTCAGCTGATCGCGCCATGCCGACTCGATCAGCGTCTCGGCATAAGTCGAGTAGACACGGTAGCCGACATTCGACTGCTCCCGCGGCGTCTCGAAAGTGTTGCTGTTGCTGATCTTCTGCACCGCCACGACGATCGAGGGGCGCTGGTCTCCTTGCGCGATCGCAAACCGCGGCAGGGTGGCAACCCCGGCCGTGCCGGCCAGCATGCTGCGACGGGTCAGATGGGGCATCACGAACCTCCTGTCCTGCATGGGTTGGTTCAGCGCGCCGGCCGGCGCTCCTCCAGTCCGTGTGGCGTGGCGCGGAAATGGGTAAGGGTGCGGTCGGCGTGCCGCAGCCGATGCGTCAGAAGCCGTTGCGCATAGTCCTTGATGCGCGGGGCAAGGCCGGGATCGGCAGCGCGGTCGTGGAACTGGTGCGGATCTTGGTGCAGATCGAAGAACAGCGGCGGCAGGCCGGCGAAGTGCACGTATTTCGCTTCCGAGTCCTGGATCACGGCCAGGCTGCAATGATCCATCGCGAGCCCGAGCGCGGTCTCGGGATGCGAATAGAACACGTCGCGGAAGTCGAACTCGTAGGTGACGGCGTCCCGCCAGTCGCGCGGTGTCTCGCCCTCGAGCAGCGGCAAAAGGGAGCGTCCGTCAACGGCGCGGGGCACGTCGCCGCCCAGCCAATCGAGAATTGTCGGCATCACGTCGACGCTCTCGGTGAAGACGTCGAGCATACGCCCGCGCGTGGGCTCGGCCTCAGCGCGCGGGTCCCTTACGATCAGGGGGATCCGGAAGCTCTCGTCGAAATAGCCGAGCTTGCCGAGCAGCCAGTGGTCGCCGAGCTGCTCACCGTGGTCGGACGTGAAGATCACGAGCGTGTCGCGCCACTGGCGCGTGGCGTCGAGATACGCGAAGACCTCGCCCAAGCAATCGTCGATCTCAGCGAGCATGCCGCAATAGGTGGCGCGCATCTGGCGCACCGCCACCTCATCCATCTCGGCACCAAGCCCTGAACCGCGCTGGAAAAAGGACCCTTGTGAAATCGCACCGAGATAGTAGGCGAGCAGAGGATGCTGCTTCGCTTCCTCCGCGGGCGAGGCGGCCCGCACCGGCGCAGCGACCTGGTCAGGCCGGACCAGCGCATGGTAGGGCGCAGAGACGACGAAGGGCGGGTGCGGCCGGTAGTAGCCCAGATGCAGAAACCAGGGCTTGCCGTTGCGACCCTTGAGATAGGTCAGCGCCCGTTCGGTGAAGAAGGCGCTGTCGGAGAGTTCCCTCGGAATGCGGGCCGGGCGGTCCGTGGCGCCAGGCACCGCGTCCTCGCCCTCCGGAAGCCAGATGTCGGTCCGATTCTCCGGCAGCGGGTAGCCCTTCTGCGCAACCCAGCCGAAATACCCGTCCATCCCCGGCTCGAACGCGCCGACGCTGCGGAACCCTTCCATCAGGTCGCCGAGCACCAGAAAGCGCGGATCGCGCGGCGAGGTGGTGCGCGGATCCGGCGTGGTGGTGGTGTAGCCGATCAGCGCCGGGTCGTAGCCGATCGCGCGCAGTGTCTGGGCGAGGGTGACATGCCGCCGGTCGAGCGGCACGGTGTTCTGCACCGCCCGATGGTTCATCAGGTAAAGGCCGGTGAGCAGGCTCGCGCGCGCAGGACCACAAGGCACGGCCGTGGTGAAGTGGTTGCGGAAGATCGCACCCTCGCGCATCAGTCGCCGGATGTTCGGCAAGTCGATCGGAAGCGCAGCCGAGCCTGGCAACATGTCAGCGCGCCACTGGTCGACGACGATCAGCAGAACATTGTGCATGCAGAGACAGAGGTATGTTTGACCAGCGAGAAATACGAGCGCTTCGTGAGCTTCCAATTGCTCTCTGATGAACCTTCGATGAAGCCTTGCTTCTTGCGCAGCGAAGAGCATCGCATCAGGCCGAGCTCGGAGTTGGCTGTCTGGTTTCCGCAGGACCCGTCATGCCTTCGCGTCCCAAGCCACCCTGTCGCTTGCTCAAGCGCTCGGCGCGGCGCAAGCCGTGCGCGTGGGAGCCGCGGCGGCGATGTTCCATACCGCTCGCGCAATGTTTTGTTCCTGTCCTTAGGCGTCAGCGAAGAACGCGGAATGCGCGTGGATTGCCAAGTTTTTCAGCTTGCGTCAGCAGCCGCGTTCGCGAGCTTCTGTACCGCCCGCCTTCGTCCGCGCACCGGACCAGAACGGCTGTGCCGAGCGCTTCATATGCACTCTCAAGGAGAACCTCCTCTGGGTGCGCACCTTCGTGCACCTTCGTGAGGCGTCGAGGAGCTGCGCGCGGCACAGCTCAAGTTCCGCAAAACCGACAACACCACCTGGCTCATCGAGCGCCACGGCTTCAGGCCGCCCAGCGCGTCCGTCACCAACTGCTTGCGACCACAGCTCTCGCCGCACAGGCTCAAACCCGGGTCTCAACGACTACGGGCGGTACAGAGTTGATACCGGCGATGCCCTGCCGAGCGGGGCGAACCGCGAAGGTCGGCGGCGCCTGCATCCAAACCATCAAAACATCCAGCGCGGATCAGCCAAGGCAGCGTCGAGCTCTCTGCCCGTGAGCCGTGTCTTGATCTGAGCAGCAGTGAGCGAAGCGCGAAAGTCGCGAAACTCGGCGATCTGGTGGCTGTCCCATTCCGGGTACGTGCCGAGCCGGTGGAAGACTTTCTGAAGGCGATCGGCTGTCGGCGTCCGTTCGCTCGCCAGCCTGTAGAACTTCCCGTTCAGATCGTCGGTGTCCGGTTCGAAGCAGATCAGCAGCCGTCCAAGCTCTTCGATGAGCCTCAGACGTGCAGCCTCCTTCTGCGCCTCGATCATGTCGGCGGACCTCCGCGCGAACCTGCCCTGCATCCGGTCTACGTCCTCCTGCGCAAGACGGCGCAGCTCAGCGCGCGCGGCCTGCCATGCGCCGAGGGGGGCCTCCCGCCCGTCCCAGCACAGGACCAGGGCCTTGAGTTCCGCGAAGGAGTTGATCTCCCGACGCCCATCGCTCCCGAGCCACGCACAGCGAGTGACCCGGAACGGCCCTCTCTCTGCCGCAGCAAGCAGAAGGGGAAGCCGCTCGCCAGGCTCTTGCAGCTCGCGAGGGATGGCATGCTGCCTGGGATCCAAGCCATCAACGCACGCTGCATCCGGAGAACTGGTCACGCCAGACGGATCAGTAACGAGACGGAGAGGCACATCGCCAATCCGATACACGGCGTTGTTCTCAGCCGTCACCCCCACACCGGTCCCTGCGAGTGCCGCGAGAAGGCTTTCCGCATCTCCTGCCGAGAGCAGACCCTGCTCCGCATCGAGCGGCAGCGCATCATCCTCAAGGAACGTTCCGAGCACGATCGGATCGGCCTTGATCTCCTTCTCCTTGCGCGCGAGCGCCTCCTCATCCACGGCCCCCCGGCCGATCAGCATCCGCAACGCCAGCGAAAGCACCGGCTGCATGGGGCCGACGAAGGTCTCGAACAGGCCGCACCGATCCGCGAGCGCCCGGTAGACCCGCTCGTCCACGCTCTGTTTCAGATACAGATTGACGATCGGCAGAACCGGCAGAACCTGCCCGATGCGGTCGATCCGCCCGATCCGTTGCTCGACCTTCGAGGGGTTCCAGGGGAGATCGAAGTTGATGAGCGCCCCAGCCGCCTGGAGGTTCAGCCCCTCGCTCGCCGCGTCGGTGCACACCAGGACCTTGCTGCGCCCCTCGCGCAGCGCCTGCGTGACGGCTTCCTTCGACGCCGGCACCCAGGCATTGCCCGAACGCAGCGCCCCTCCCTCTCCTGAATACGAGGCGACAGAGGCCCCGAACGCGCCAACCAGGGCGTCCCTCAGGTAGGTCATGGTGTCGGAGAAGCTGGTGAACACGAGCACCGCCCGGCCGTCCGCCGCAAGCCGTTTCGCCTGCTCAACCAGCCTGTCGCGCTTCGTGTCGAGGGCACCGAGGGAGGCGACACGCTCCAGCAGATCCTCGATCTCGGCAAGCTCCGCTCGCGCCTCTTCCGGCGTCTCAGGCAGAGCCGAGGTCAGCTTCAGATTGAGCAGGTCCTCAAGCTCCTGTGCATCCTCGAGGTCGAGCACGCTTGGGTCGGGCGCCTGCTGCGCGATCACGGCTTTGAGACCCTGGGCACGACGCTCCAGGCTCCTGCGTAGCGCGAAGGGCGAACTCGCCGCCCTGCGGCGATAGATGGTCATGACGAAGCCCTTGCCCGGCTTCTGCTTCTCGAGCTCGTCGAAGCGGCGGTCGATGTAGTTCGTCACGGCTTCATAGACCGCGCGTTCTTCGGCGGTGTCGAAGTCGAAGGGATCGTCCTTCACCTCGCGCCGCGGCGGCGGGCAATCAAGCAGCCCGAGCTCGAAATACTTGCGCAAGGTCCGCCGCGTGTTGCGGTGCATGCGCCGCGCCAGCGGGGAACAGCCGCGCAGCCAGCGCACGGCCTCCTGCCGCGCGGCCGCCGGCAGGAAGCGAAGCGCCTGCGCGAAGGCATCAGGCTCGGTGACGGGCGGCAGGCCAAGGCTCACGGGCGCCGGCGGGGCGTCCGGCGTCGCTGCCAGGATCCGCGCCAGTGCGTTCGCGTCCTTGCCCGACAGTTCTCCTCGCTCGAGGGCCGCCAAGGCCTCGTAGAACCGTCGCACCACGTGGAACCCCGACAGCCAGATCCCGCCCTCGCCAAGCACCTGCAACAGGTCCCAAGGCTCCCAAGGGTGGGTCTGCATCGGAGTGGCGGAGAGGATGAGGAAGCTCTTCGCCTGCTTCCTGGCCTGCAGCTGGCGGAGCAGGCCAAGCAGCAGCGTCGGCGTATTGAACTCGCCTTCGATCTGGTTCGCACGCCGCGCCGCGTGGCCCTCGTCGAGCAGGACCAGATCCCAAGGCCTGGCCTCGAACAGGATAGGCTGGTTGGCTTCCGAACGTGCCGTCTCGCGGCTCAGCAGAAGAAGGTCCTGCCGCAGGGCCTCAGCCAGACCCGACACCGTCTGCCTGCTGCCATCCGGCCAGATGAGGGTCTTCAGCCCTTCCAGCCG
>Ga0308417_1001901_pt1 | contig 14064 bp, 10 predicted proteins | sample HotsprSampleOS65_FD_203528 | JGI IMG/M metagenome (GOLD analysis project Ga0308417, IMG submission 203528) | Hot spring phototrophic mat microbial communities from Octopus Spring, Yellowstone National Park, Wyoming, United States - 20090730_OS65 ... | reverse complement strand
CAAAGCCGGCGCGGCCCCGGCCACCGCAGCCGCTCAGATGCTTCTCCTTCCCCCGCGTGCGGGGGAATCAGAAGGGGGCGCGCTCAGCATGACAGTGCGGCGCGGGGCCAGTGTCTTTGCAGGGGTGTGGTTGGGCGCGAGTTTAGATGCTTCGCTCCGCTCAGCATGACAGATGCGCCCCTCTATCCTCCCGCAGGCCGCGCAGCCTGCGGGAGGACGTCCCTGGATCAATGCATCGCTGGAGATCGCTTTGCCCCTGTTGGTGAACGCACCCCTAGCTTGCGCCGCTCACTCCGTCCTGCCCGGCCCAGCCTGAACAGCGGCCAGTTCGATTGTTTTGCGGCCGTCGCGCTCCACCCACACGCCGCATTCGCTGCCCCCGGGACTCTGACCGATCTGCAGGGGCGTGCCATCCATCCGCAATACCGGGTGGTAGAAGTGGGCTACAGTCTCGGCATGTCCTTCGATGTAGTGGCCGATCAGCGCGCGCCGGAAGCGATCAGCGGTGCGGTTGGGCAGGCTACCATGCACGATCTGGCCATTGAAGAACAGCACATCGCCAGCTTGCATGACCGCAGGGACAACCGGCGTTCCTTCTGGCAGCGGCACGGTAACGTCAGTAAAGCTCTGGGTGGTATCGGCTGGAATGGTGCAGAGCAGCGGCCAGTGCTGACTGCCCGGCACCAGTTGCAGGCAGCCGTTCTCCTCGTCACAATCGTCCAGCGCCATCCAGGCGGCGATACACGTGCCGGGCTTCGCCCGCAGGTAGTACTGGTCCTGGTGCAGCGCCTGCCCGCGCGCGCCTGGCGGCTTGAAGTACAGCATTGTTTGCACGGCGTAAGGCTCACGCCCGGCCAGCGCTGTCAGGCATGCCTTGAGGCGCGGGTCTATCAACCATTTCAAGCTGACCTCGTCCCAGCGGTGCATGTGGATCATGCGCGGGTACTTCTTGAGCGGGTCGTTGCTGGTGACATCTACGCCGGCCAGGTCGCCCGGATAGACTCCCTGCCCGCGCAGCCGCATATAGTGTGCCTTGTAGAAGGCCACTTCATCGGCCGAGAAGAGTTGGGGAACGATAAGATAGCCTTGTTCTTCGTAGAGTGCGCGCCGTGCCTGAGTTAACACGTCAAAACCTTCCTTACAAACGAATCTGAATAAGTTTACTCCATCACCTGGCTGTGCTTTGCGCACCAGCGGTGATGATCATATCCAGCAATGGCGCCGGCAGCAAGCCGAGGACGAACACCGCGGCAATGCTGATGGCGGCCGCCAGCGAACGCGGCGCGCTGGCGTGGATCGGTTCTCCGCCTGCCTGCGGCTCGCGCATGAACATCGTCATCACCAATCGCAGGTAGAAGTAAGACGAGATGACGCTCGTGAGCACGCCGATCACCGCCAACCACGTTAGCCCGGATGCCACGGCTGCGCCGAACAGGAGGTATTTGCCGACAAAGCCAGCTGTGGGCGGGATGCCGATGAGCGAGAACATGGCCACAGCCATCACCAGGCCGAGCAGTGGCTTGCGGCGGCCGAGGCCGACATAGGCGTCGAACGTTTGATTCTCCTCCGTCCCACTGCCCACTGCCGTCATCACAGCAAACGCGGCCAGGGTGGTGAATGCGTATGCGGCCAGATAAAACAGCACGGCCGAGGCGCCGCCTGAGCCTGTTGAAAGGTCGCCGCCGGCAGCAATGCCCACCAGCACATAGCCAGCATGGGCGATGCTGGAATAGGCCAGCATGCGTTTGACGTTGCTTTGCACCAATGCAGCGACGTTGCCCACGATCATGGTCAACGCTGCCAGGCCAGCCACGGCCGGCTGCCACTCCGGCAGCAGCGGCTGAAAGCCGAATAGCAAAACGCGCAGCATGGCGGCAAACCCGGCAACTTTGGTGGCTGTCGCCATGAGCGCAGTAACGGTCGTCGGCGCACCCTCATATACGTCGGGAGTCCACATGTGGAACGGCGCAGCAGCGACCTTGAATCCCAGCCCGGTCAGGATCAGCGCCACGCCCGCGAAGAGCAGCGCAGGATCGTAGGCGCGCGCGCCCGCCGCGCTCAACATGGCCGAGAGCTCAGTCAGCGAGATCGTGCCGGCTGCGCCGTACACCAGCGCGATGCCGTAGACGAGGAATCCCGACGCGAACGCGCCCATCAGGAAGTACTTCATCGCCGACTCTTCGCTCTCCAGGCGCGGGCGAGCGATGCCGCACAGCACGTAGAGCGGGATGGAGAGCAGCTCGATGGCCACGAACACGGTCAGCAGGTTGGTGGCGTGCCCGGCCAGCATCATGCCGCCGATGGAGAACAACAACAGCGCGTAGAACTCGCCGCGCATGATGCCGCGCGCCTCGTTGTAGCGCAGCGCCAGCAACACCGCCAGCGCGCCGATCGCCGCCAGCAATGCGTCCAGGAAGAACGCGTAGCCATCTGCCCGCACCATGCCATAGAACGCATCGAACGGCCGCATGTTCATCTGCAAAAGCGCAACCAGGCCGGCTACGACCAGCGTGCCGATGGATAACCAGGCCACAACAGATTTCTGCTCGGACGAGAGCGCCAGGTCAATCAGCAGCAGGGCAATGCCGCCGACGGTGACGACCAGGAAGGGAAGGACTGCGAGCAAGTCGTTAGCAGACATAGTGTAATGGTGACAGCGACACGGATTGTAATGCCTTCTCGCCGATCTGCTCTGCGTCGAGGCGCGCCGGGCATTGCAGACGCGCGCTAGACGTTCACTGCCGTGAGCTTGAACGATGATCCGTCGGCGGCGACGAAGTCGTATAGAACGCCGTCGCCATCGCACCAGAAATGGGCGATCGGTTGAGCCTGGTGATCGGACGCCACCTCGTAGTGCCGCAGGGTCATCGTCCCGAAGCGCGTTGCGTGAGCCTCATCGGGCCAGCGCCGGTAGGTTTGTCGCGTGGCGACCGGTCTGAACGTCACCTGGTCGAGCACAAAGGCATCGAACGCGCGAGCCTGACCAGGCTCAAGCCGACTGTGCCACACGATCACCATCTTGCACAGCGGCGTCATCCAGTCAATCTCCAGGTCGTCGCGCCAGGCGACGTGCTTCTCGCGCACCTCGGCTTTGTGACGCCAGCAGATCGTGGCCCGACCGCGGTTTTCGCCGAGCACGCAAATGCGGCTTTCACGTGTGCCAAACAGGCCGTGGATGGTGAATTCGATCAGCCGGAGCTGAGGGTCGAGCTGGATCGTCATCGCGTCGCTGCGCGGCTCGTCAAACGGCGCAACGCGCACGGTTTCGTTGTCAACCTGGATCGAGCCATCAGGCAGGCGAATCGCCTGCCAGCGCTCATCCGATGTCACGTTGCCGGCGGGATCGAAGGTCTGGTAGATTCCCTTGCGGTTGGCGCTGAGCATATCGGGACGGACGCTAGAATATTGCGTGCGGCTCGTCGCATTATAGATGGATGCAGACATAGCGATCGGCATCGTCAGCCTGTTCTTGCTGATTTCAGTCAACGCGTTCTTCGTGTTTGCTGAATACAGCGTGGCCATCTCGCGAAGAACGCGCATTGCGGAGCTGGCGGAAGGGGGTGATGCGCGGGCAAAGCTGGTGCTGGGCGTGATGCAGGACCCCGACCGGTTCTTCGCAGCCACGCAGGTGGGGGTAACGCTCACATCGCTGGCCGTGGGGGCGTTGAGCGAGCCAGCTTTCAGCAGGCTGCTCGGCGGCCTCTTCGAGCAGTTAGGCGTGGCGATTCCTTTCATCGGCGGCCTGGCCACCTTTCTGGGCGCTCTGGGCGGCCTGCTGGTCGCTTCGTACTTTCAGATCGTGCTGGCCGAGCTGGTGCCGCGCACGATCACCATGCGTCTGGCCGAGCGCGTCGCGCTGAGCGTCGTGCCGGCGATGAACGTGCTGGTGACGCTCTTCCGCCCGTTCGTGTCGCTGCTGAAAGGTTCGTCGCGGCTGGTGTTGCAGATCCTGGGCTTCCGGCCCGATGCCGAGAGCGACCGCTTGCACACGGTCGAGGAATTGCGCATGCTCGTCGAGGCAAGCGAACGCGGCGGGGCGATCGAGTCCGAGCAGGGCGAAATGCTCAGCAAGGTGTTCTCGTTCGGCGATACCACCGTCCGCGAAGTGATGATCCCACGCACCGAGATGACGTGCGTGAACGTTGGTGCGTCGCTGCACGAAGTGGCCCACTTGTTCTCCAGCCATGCTTATAGTCGGTTGCCGGTGTACGAAGAATCGCTCGATCACATCGTCGGCGTCTTGCACATCAAGGATCTGATGCGGGCGTTGCTCTCCTCCACGCGCACGCCGGCGATCCGCCAGCTCATGCGCGAACCATTCTTTGTCCCCGATACGCAGCGCGCCGATGAACTTCTGCAGCAGTTTCGCGCGCGCCGCGAGTACATGGCCGTCGTCCTGGACGAGTACGGCGGCACGGCCGGCCTGGTCACGCTCAGTGATCTGGTTGCGCGCATCATCGGCGAAGTGGGTGATGCGGCCGTGGCCGCAGCGCCGGACATTCAGCACATCACCGATGGCAGCGCCCTGATTAATGGACTGACGACCATCGGCGATGTCAACGACGCCTTCGACCTGGCGCTCGAAGACCCCAACTACGACACAATCGGCGGTTTCGTCATGGGACAGCTCGGTCGCATCCCGGCCGTGGGGGACTGCGTCGAACTCAAATCGCAAGGGGTGGAGTTGTGCGTGGAGGAGATGGACAAACTGCGCGTGGCTCGCCTGCGCCTGCGCCGCATCGCCAATCCCAGCTCTGCTGGCGGCCTGGCCGCAGGGTCGGGCAAAAGCGCCGGATAGTCTGTCCCCAGCGATCACCGTGACGCGATGGGCACATACACGGCCTTGTCCAGGAACTCAGACGTCAGCCTGTAAATCCTCCCGTTCGAGTAGCTCACCAGATACAGCTCCCCGTTCACATCTTCGCCGAAAGACGAGACGTTATGACCCGTGTGGCGGATGAAGGCCGACGTGAACGCTGCGCTGGGCGTCGGCTTCCAGGCGGCGAACAGCCTGCCGGTGTTGAAGTCGGCATAGAAATAGATGCCATTCAGCCAGGGATAGCTCGCGCCGCGATATACGTAGCCTCCGGTGACCGAAGTGCCCATGCTACGCCCGTAGTCGGCGATTGGCATCGTTGGCGCAATGCCGCTGGCCGGGCAGTCGAACGGCCCGGCGTTGCTGATCCCATCGCTGTAGGGGATGTTTCCTTCGAACTGGCTCCAGCCAAAATTCAGCCCGGCAGGCGAGCCAGCCGGCGCAAAGTTGACCTCCTCGCGCGCGCTTTGGCCGACGTCGGCGATATACAAATCGCCGGTCTGTCGGTCGAACGAATTGCGCCACGGGTTGCGCAGGCCGATCGCCCATACCTCTGGTTTCTGTGTGTCCGTAAACACGTTGCCGGGCGGAATGGTGTAGGTGATCTGGCCGACTACGTTCAAGCGCAGGATTTTGCCGCGCCAATCGGCTGGGTCTTGGGCAGCACAGAATGGATCGCCGCCGCCACCGCCATCGCCAACGCTGGCATACAGGTTGCCATCCGGACCGAACGCAATCCAGCCGCCGTTGTGATTCCCGTAGTCGGGGTGAGGGATGGTCATCACGATCTGCGCGCTGGCCGGGTCGGCTATATCGGGGTTGCTGGAGACCTGATAGCGCGCGATCAGCTGGTTGCCAGACTTGTTGGTGTAGTAGACGTAGAAGCGCCCGGTCGTCGCGTAGTCTGGCTCGAAAGCCAGACCGAGCAGGCCATCCTCGCCGCAGCATTGCACCAGCGACGTCAGGTTTAAGAACGGCGTGGCCAGGGTGACGCCGTTCTTAATGACCCTGATCAGCCCGTTCTGCTGGACGACGAACAGCCGGGCGTCGCCGGCGTGAGTGACGAACACGGGCATGACGAAGCCGCTTTGCACTTCCTCGAAGCCGATGCTCACGCGGGGCGAGTTGGGCGGGACGATGGCCGATGACAGGTGCGCTCGTGCGCGTGCCCAGACGCGCGATGGCTGCCCCACTGACAGCATCGTCAGCGCGCACAGGGCACAGGCAACCGCAATCAATGCCCGTGCACCGCCCGCAAAAGCTCTGCGTTTACGACGGCCGTCCGACAAGCTGGAACCTCCTCGTGCAGCGAGTTGCACGTTCCGGTAAAGGCTTTGCGCAGCGCCAAATTACAGGAAGGCCGCTGCACGTCCTTGCTGCCCAGGTTGACGACAAGCGATGCTATTCTCCCACAAAGAACGCTCAGCGGGCGCATTCACAGCGAGGGGCGAGACTGATCTCACGCAGAGACGCGGAAAGCGCGGAAGGGAGTGCTACGCCCGGCAGCGCCGCCTGGCGAGCAGCATTCCCAGGAATCGCCGGTATCTCCGCCAGCAGGATATGTTCACCAACAGAGGCAGCGATCTCCAGGGATGCACTGATCCTGGGGTCGCCGCTGGCTATAATCCTGGCGTTGTTGGGCCAGGGCGACCCCGTTGCTGGCAGCTGGCCGCGCGATGTCCAGCGCCCAATTGAGACCTCACCATGAGCAATTACACAACCTTCGATCAGGCCTGCGCCAACGTCATCCGCACCTTGACGCTCGATGCGGTGCAAACTGCTAACTCTGGCCACCCCGGCATGCCGCTGGGCATGGCCGACGTGGCCTATGTGCTGTATGCCAGATTCATGCGCTTCAACCCGCACAACCCAAAGTGGTTCAACCGGGATCGCCTCATCGTCTCTGCCGGCCATGGCTCGATGTTGCCGTACGCCATCCTGCATCTCACCGGCTATCCGGCGATGACGCTCGATCAACTCAAGCGCTTTCGACAATACGGCAGCATTACGCCCGGCCACCCCGAAAACCACCTGACCCCCGGAATCGAAGTGACCACCGGCCCGCTGGGTAGCGGCACTGCCAACAGCGTCGGCATGGCGCTGGCCGAAGCCTGGCTGGCGGCCAGGTACAACCGCGACGGCTTCAACATCGTGGATCACTACACCTACGCCATCGTCAGCGACGGCGATCTGATGGAAGGCATCAGCCACGAGGCAGCCTCGCTGGCCGGCCACCTCGGCCTGGGCAAGCTGGTGTGGTTCTACGACGACAATGCCATCACCATTGACGGTCCGACCTCTCTGACCTACAGCGACGATGTGCCCAGGCGGTTCGAAGCCTATGGATGGCACACCATCACCATTGATGCACACAACATGGCCGAGGTCGAGGCGGCCATTCACGAAGCGCGCGTGGTGACCGATAAACCGACGCTGATCTGCTGCAAGAGCATCATCGGCAAGGGCATGCCGCATCGCCAGGGCACGCGCGAAGCGCACAGCGACGCCCCCGGCTGGGACGAAGTGCGCGCTGCCAAAATGGCTTACGGCGCTGACCCGGACAAGACGTTTTACATTCCCGACGATGTGCTGCATGCCTGGCGCGCCATCGGCGAGCGGGCGGCCCAGGCTGAGCAAGCATGGCAGGCCAGGTTCGATGAGTATCGCCGTGCGCATCCCGACTGCGCGCGCGAGCTGCAAGACGCCATCGAGGGCCGGCTGCCCGATGGCTGGGCGGATGCGTTGCCCACTTTTGATCCGGCAGCCAAGCCCATGGCGACGCGCGCAGCCAGCGGGGCTGTGCTCGATGCGCTGGTCGGCAAACTGCCGACCCTGCTGGGCGGCTCGGCCGATCTGACGCCGTCGAACAACACGTTGCCCAAGGGCGCAGCGTCCTTCAAGAAGGGCGACTTCAGCGGTCGCTACATCCGATACGGCGTGCGCGAACACGGCATGGCGGGCATCATGAACGGCATGGCGTTACACGGGGCCATCATCCCCTACGGCGGGACGTTCTTCTGCTTCAGTGACTTCATGCGCCCGGCCATTCGGCTGGCGGCGCTGAGCGAGGCGCATGTCATCTTCGTCTTTACCCACGACAGCATCGGCCTGGGCGAGGACGGCCCGACGCACCAGCCAGTGGAGCACCTGGCCAGCCTGCGCGCCATGCCGCAGTTGCTGACCTTGCGCCCGGCCGATGCCAACGAAACAGCCGCCGCCTGGAAGGTGGCCATCGAATGGCAGCATGGCCCGGTGGCGTTGCTGCTGTCGCGCCAGGCCCTTCCGGTGCTGCCCAGCTGCGAAGGCTTCGAGCGCGGCGCATACGTGATGCGCGACGCCGACGATCCGCATATTGCGCTGGTGGCCAGCGGGTCTGAGGTGAGCCTGGCGCTCGATTCGGCCCAGGCCCTGGCCGAGAAAGGTGTGCGGGCGCGCGTGGTGTCCTTTCCCTCCTGGGAGCTGTTCGACCGGCAAAGTCAGGATTATCGGCATGCCGTGCTGCCATTCGACCTGCCGAAAGTGGTGATCGAGGCAGGCGTGTCGCAGGGCTGGGAGCGCTACACCGGTCCGCTGGTGCGATTCGTCACGCTCGATGACCGGTTCGGCGCATCCGCGCCGTACAAAGACCTCTATAAGCACCTGGGCTTCACCGTCGAGCGCGTGGTGCAGGAAGCGATGGCGTTATTGGCGTGATGGAAATCCTTTCCGTCGCCGAGATGCGCGAACTTGAGCGCATCGCCAATGCGCGCGGGTTGAGCTATGCGCAGATGATGCAAAACGCCGGCGGCGGCGCTGCCGAGGTCATCCTGCAACGGCTCAGTCGGTCGTCGGCGACCAGGCCGCGCGTGCTGGTGCTGGTTGGGCCGGGCAACAACGGCGGCGACGGCCTGGTGTGCGCTGTGGCCCTGGCCAGGGCCGGCGTGCCTACCCAGTGCTATCTGCTCAAGCCGCGCGGAGATGACGATCCAGTCTATGCTGCTGCGCGCGCCCAGGGCATCTTCATGGCCGACGCGCAGAACGACATGCGCTTGCGCGTCTTGCGCCAGATGGTGGCGCACGCTGACGTGATCGTGGACGCCCTGCTGGGCACCGGCACGTCGCGGCCGATCGAGGGCGCGTTGCGCGAAGTATTGCGCGAAGTGTCCCGCCGCCGACAGGCCAATCGCCAGGCGCCCTCATCTGCCTGTTGGTTGATCGCCCTGGACGGCGTGACCGGCATGAACTACGACACCGGGGCGCTTGATCCGGCTGCGGTGCATGCCGACCTCACCATCACTTTTCATGCGCCGAAGCGCGGCCACTACAGCTTCCCGGCGGCCCAGGCGTGCGGCGAACTGGTGGTCGTCCCCATCGGGGTGGAGACACTGGAGGTTGGCGATTGGCGGTCGGTCAGCAACCTGCCATCCCCGATCTCCGAGCTTCGGCTGGCCGATGCTTCGCTCATCCGCGGTTTACTCCCTGTCCGCAGGCTCGACGCGAACAAAGGCACATTTGGCCGCGTGGTTGTCATCGGTGGCTGCAGCGACTACGTTGGGGCGCCGGTGCTATCGGCGCAGGCGGCCTATCGCGTAGGCGCGGGGCTGGTCGCCCTGGCTGTGCCGATGGAAGTTAAACCCAGCGCTGCGGCTGCGTGCACCGAAGCGATCTTCATTCCCCTCCCGGAGTCGGCCGGACATCACACGCCGGCGGCGTTGCATCGAATCACGGCCTGGTTGTCCTCGGCCAGGGGCCAGGCGGCGGTGCTGCTTGGACCGGGCATCGGCCAGGCGCCGCAGACGGCCAGCTTCATCGGCGACTTTCTCGATGCCCTCGCGGCCATTCACGTCGAATCCAGAGGTCTGGTGTGCGATGCCGATGCACTCAACCTGCTGGCGCAGGCGCCCGCCTGGTGGTCGCGCCTGCCGACGGCGACCGTCCTCACGCCGCACGCCGGTGAGATGGCCCGGCTGGCCCAGACGACGATCGGTGAAATTCAAAGCGACCGCATCGGCAGCGCGCTCAAGTGGGCCGATGCGTGGGGGCACATCGTCGTGCTCAAAGGCGCACACACTGTGGTTGCTGCGCCGGGCCTGCGGGGCGTGGTGTCGCCGTTCGCCAATCCTGCCATGGCGACCGCTGGCACGGGCGACGTGCTGGCCGGTTGCATCGCCGGCCTGCTGGCGCAGGGGCTTTCGCCCATGGACGCGGCTGTATGTGGTGCTTATCTGCACGGCGCTGCAGGCGAGCGCTGGCGCGCCGAACACGGCGATGCCGGCTTGCTGGCCAGCGACCTGGCAACGTATCTGCCGGACGTGATTCGACAGTTGAAGGAATAGGCCATGACCGCGGTTGTGTCTGATCTTGAGGGTACCCTGACGACGGGCGAGACCTGGCGCATCGTTGGTCGCTTCCTGCGATCGCGGGGCCGCGCCCTTGGCTACAACGTCTTCTTCTTCACTCACCTTCCCGGAGCGATGGCAGCGCGCGCCGGCCTGATCAACGCGCAGCGTTACCGCGAACTATGGTTCGCGAATATGACACGGTTGATTAAGGGGTTTTCGCAGGGGCAGATGGATGAGCTGAGCACGCTCATCGCTGATGAGCTGTGGCGCGCGCAGCGCGCACAGGTCATCGCCGAGCTGGAGCAGTGGCGCGCCGGCGGCGCGCGCCTCCTCATCGCCTCGGGCACTTACCAGCAAGTGGCAGCCACCTTTGCCGCGCGCATCGGCGCAGAAGCGATCGGCACGGCGATCGCGTTCGACGCCCACGGCTGCGCCACCGGCCGGCTGAGCAGCCCGGTCTCCACCGGACAGACCAAAGCAGCGCGGGTGCGCGCATGGCTGGGCGATGATGTGCTGGCGGCTGCCTACGGCGACACCGAAGGCGACATCCCCATGCTGAGCCTGGCTGCGCAACCGGTGGCCGTCTCTCCCGATGCCGCCTTGCGCGCCAAAGCCCTGGCGAGTGGCTGGCGCATCATCGAGCACTGAGCATGACCTGCAGAGGCCGGCGCAGGTGATCGGGGAGCGTTATGCCAGTTGCCGGATCAGCTTCTTGAGGCGCTCGCGATAGCCGAAGTGCTCGACCTCCACGTAGTGCCGCGTGGAATCCTTGTACCTGATGCCGCGGTTGTGGGGTTGTTCAGCGGTAGCTTTCAGGCGGCGCATCATCTCAGCCTTCAGCGGGTTGTTGCGTTGAGCGCAGATGAACCTGGCCACGGCCTGCGACTGATAGTCCACCAGTCCCCATTGCCCGCTGTCGGGTTGTATCAAGCCGACCACGAAAAGGTTGTCATAGTGCGGGTGGAAGATGTGCCAGTACAACAGCGGCTTGCCATCCTTCCAGTTCAGGTGGCGCTTGTCTATGAATGGGAAGGTGATGTTGAAGCCGGTGGCGTAGACGATCACGTCAATCTCTTCCTCGCTGCCATCCTTGAACAGCACGCGGCTGCCGCGCAGCTCTTTCACGTCGGGCTTTACCTTGATGTCGCCCTGGCCGACGTAGTACAGGATGAGCTGGTTGACGATCGGATGCGTCTCGAAGAACTTGTGATCAGGCCTGGGCAGGCCGTAGTCCTGCGGCAGACCGATGAGCAGCTTGAGGATCAGCGCGTAAAGCCAGCGCTGAAGCGCGAGCGGCACATGTAGCTTGAGAAGAAATTCGTTGACCTGGTCGGAGGGCCTGCCAAAGGTGTATTTAGGGTTGTAGTAGTAGCCGCGGCGCGTGCTGTGGAAGGTGATCGCGGCGTTTTGGGCGCTCTCCACGGCGATGTCGCAGCCGCTGTTGCCGGCTCCGACTACCAGCACGCGCTTGTCGCGCAGCACATCGGGCGTCTTGTACTGGCAGGAATGCAGGATCAGCCCATCGAATTTGCCGGGATACTCCGGCCATTTCGGGTCCCAGTTGTGCCCGTTGCAGATGATCACCCCGCCATAGCGGCGCGTCTCGCCGGTGCTCAGCGTCACCTCCCACAGCGGGCTGGTGGCTGTTTCGTCGGCGGGAACAATGCGCTCGACGCTGGTGTTGAACGTGATCAACTCATACAGCTTGAAGTGTCGGGCGTAGCTCTTGATGTACTCGTGCGCCTGCCAGTGGCTGGGATAGTCGGGGTAGTCCTTCGGCATCGGGAAGTCGGTGTATTCCGTGCCGGGCTTGGATGAGATCAGATGCGTGGATTTATATACGCTGCTGCCCGGCTTGCCGTAGTACCAGTTGCCGCCCACGTCGTCGAGTTTCTCGAACACGTCGCAGGGGATGCCCAACTGTTTCAGGTTCTTGGCGGCGGCCAGCCCCGATGTGCCGGCGCCGACGATGCAATAGCGTTGTGAGTAGTCCAGCATGCTTCCGTTCCTCACCCCAGGTTCTCGATCAACACGATGTGTAACTCAAGCGGCCCGTGCACGCCGAACACCGGGTGCATCTCGATGTCGCTGGTGCGACTGCTGCCGGTGATCAGTGTGACGTTGCTGCTGCTGCGAAAAACACCCAGGCGCTGGGCGCGTTGCGCGGCGATGTAGTCTTCCAGGCGCGGCACGATGCGATCTTCGGTGAGCACGGCGATGTGCACCGGCGGCAGCAATGAGGCCATGCGCGGCCGACCAGGGCCGGACGACAGCACCAGCGTGCCGGTTGATGCCAGAGCGCAATCGGCGCCGGTGATGCCGGCCTCGGCTGTGGCCACTGCTTCGTTGCTGTCCTGCACGCGCTCGATGCCCAGCTCGCCCAGCAGCGCCCCGATGCCGCCGAGCGGCAGATGCGCCTCGTCCCACATGGTGACGCGCCGGGCGCGGCGATCGGTCAACAGTTGGCGGATGATGCGCCGGGCCTGATCGTCGCTCGTTGCGCGGTGCACCGCGCCTTTGACGCGCTCGACCTCAGCGACGAAGCGCGCGGTCAGGTCTTCGTCAGGGTCAAGCCGGGTGACGGGCAGCATGGGGGTCGAGTCAGCCTCAGGGAAGGGACTGCCCCCGGCGAGTGCAGTGCGCAGGGCGCTTAGAATGTCGTTGCGCGCAGACATAAACCGTAACAGAGGCGTCAGGTCTTTGTGGCACGACGCGCGTAGCGCTCGCGGAAGGATGGCGCGCCGAAGGCTGGAAAGTCGCGGCTGGCCGTCCAGCCGTTGAAGGGCGGTGGCAGCCAGCGCAGATAGCCCTTGCGACCGGCCAGCCGGCGCGTCAGCCAGCCGGCTAGCCGGCTCCCCAGGCGATACAGCGCCGGCGACCTGAACGCGATGGCCCATAGCTTCATGCCGATGCGCCAACCGGGCGTCGGGTCGCCTGCCTGAACCAGGTCGCGGCGCAGCTTCAGCAACATGTCGGGAATGGCAATCTCGACCGGGCAGGCCGCCTGGCATGCGCCGCACAGGCTGCTGGCGTAGGGGAGTTTGGGCGCGCGCGTTGGGCCCAGCAGCAGCGGCGAGACAATCGAGCCGATCGGGCCAGGATACACCCAGCCATAGGCATGCCCGCCGATGTTCTGATACACCGGACAGGCGTTCAGGCATGCGCCACAGCGGATGCAGGCCAGGCTCTCCGCGTATTCCGTGGCCAGGATGCGCGATCGGCCGTTATCCAGAATGACCAGGTAGAAGAACTCCGGGCCATCGGGCTCGTCGGGGCGGCGCGGGCCGCTGATCAGGTTGTTATAGACCGAGAGGCGCTGGCCAGTGGCGCTGCGAGCCAGAAGCTGCACCAGCACGGCATAGTCTTCCCAGGTGGCGATCACCTTCTCCACACCCATCACCGCCACGTGGACGCGCGGGGTGCTGATGGAGAGGCGGTTATTGCCTTCGTTCTCGACCGTGGCAATAGTGCCGGTCTCAGCGATGGCAAAGTTCACCCCGCTGATGCCCATGTCGGCCTCCAGATACTTGCTGCGCATCACGCCGCGCACAAAGCGCGTCATCTCCTCTGGCCGGTCGGTGAGCGGCATGCCCAACTTTTCGTGCAAGAGCCGGGCGGTGGCCTCTTTGGTCTTGTGCAGCATCGGAAAGACGATGTGGCTGGGAGTTTCGCCGGCCAGTTGGATGATGTACTCGCCCAGGTCGCTCTCGGTCACTTCAATGCCGTGCGCCTCCAGCGCATGGTTCAGCGCGCTTTCTTCGGTCACCATGCTCTTGCCCTTGGTCACTCGTCGCACGCCGTGCTTTTGGCACAACTCCAGGATGACGTGGTTTAACTGGGCCGCGTCGCGCGCCCAGAGCACGTGGCCACCGTTAGCGATGACGTTGCGTTCGAGCTGCTCCAGCAAGTCGGGCAGGCGGTTCAGGG
>Ga0308417_1001895_pt1 | contig 14087 bp, 8 predicted proteins | sample HotsprSampleOS65_FD_203528 | JGI IMG/M metagenome (GOLD analysis project Ga0308417, IMG submission 203528) | Hot spring phototrophic mat microbial communities from Octopus Spring, Yellowstone National Park, Wyoming, United States - 20090730_OS65 ... | reverse complement strand
AACTCAACGGACCGAGGGACCAACTGAGTCGTCCACGCCACCAAGGTATCATATGACCCGGCACGCTAAGTTGATGGCATTGGGCGAGGACGCCCGTGCTACGTCGTGCGCCGGCGCGATGCCGGACTACCGGCCACAGAAAGAGTCACGCCCGGGGGCGCACGGACGCACCTGGCGCCGGCGGTTCCTTTGACTGTGGCCGCGAATGCTCTAGACTGGGCGGCCGTCACAACGGCAGGAGCCGGCGAGCCACGTCGCGACGGCGTACGCCGCCTGCTCGAATGCGCAAGGCGCTTATGCCCGCTCCAATCCCCCTGTCGCGTCCGGACATCACCCAGCGCGAGATCGACGCGGTCGTTGAAGTACTCAACACTCCCACGCTCTCCATCGGCCCGCGGGTCGAGGAGTTCGAGGCGCTGGTGGCCGCCCGCGCCGGTCGGCGGCACGGCGTTGCCGTCTCTTCCGGCACGGCCGGATTGCACTGCGCTGTGATCGCCGCGGGCATCGAAGCGGGCGACGAGGTGATCACCACGCCGTTTTCCTTCGTGGCCTCGGCCAACTGCATCCTGTACGTGGGGGCCAGGCCGGTCTTCGTGGACATCGATCCGCGGACGCTCAACATCGACACAACAAAGGTCGAGTCGGCGATCACGCCGCGGACGCGCGCCATCGTGGGGGTGGAGGTGTTCGGCAATCCGGCCGGCATGATGCAGCTCGAGCAGATCGCGCGGCGACACGAGCTTACACTGATCGAGGATTCGTGCGAGGGATTTGGCGGCATGACGGGGCGGCGGCCCATCGGGTCGTTCGGGCGGGCCAGCGTCTTCGGGTTCTATCCAAATAAGCAGATCACCACCGGCGAGGGCGGGATGATTGTGACCGACGACGACCGCTTTGCCGAAACGTGCCGCGCGCTGCGCAATCAGGGGCGCGAGGGCATGGGCTGGCTGGCCCACCAGCGCCTGGGATACAACTACCGTCTGAGCGAGATCGCGGCGGCGCTGGGGATTGTGCAGGTGTCGCGCCTTGACGAAATCCTCGAACGGCGGCGGCACGTGGCCAACCTTTACATCGAGCGGCTCATGACCAGCCGCTATCTGATCCTGCCAACGGTGGATGCGGACACATCGATGAGCTGGTTCGTGTTCGTGGTGCGTCTGAACGACCTGTTCGAGCCGGGCGACCGTGAGCAGATCATGCTGGAACTGCGGGCGGCGGGCATCGGGTGCAGCAACTACTTCCCCCCCATTCATCTCCAGCCTTATATGGCCGAACGGTTCGGCTTTCGGCCGGGTGCCTTCCCGGTCTGCGAGTACGTTGCCGCGCGCACGCTGGCGCTTCCGTTCTACGGCGCCATGGAGCAGCCACAGGTGCAGCGCGTGTGCGACGCTCTGGAGCGCGCCATGGACAGGGCGCTGCTTTCGCACAAGGGACGGTTCTGAGGGGGAGGGGTTTCAGGTTTCGCCATTGTCCGCCCTGCCTCTACCAGTCCAGCGTGCCTCGCCAGGCGCGCGTCAGCTCGTCCACCGAGACTTCCTCCCGATGGCCGGCGCCATCCAACACCAGCAGGCGCGGGGTAGAGCTGGCCTGGCCGATCGCACTGAGGGTCGCATCGTCGCCGGCGCGGCGCGCGACTTCGTCGGCATCCTCGCGGCGCACGCCGAGCAGGTACGTCGCATTCGCCTCGGCAAACGGATCGAGACCGCCGTCCAGTTCGGCCAGATTCAACACGGCCCCCAGCCCTGAGGCGATGCACATTTCGGCGGCCGCCACCATCACGCCGCCGTCGCTGATGTCGTGACAGGCGCGCACGAGGCCGGCGGAGATGAGCCGGGCGACGGCGCGATGCGCGCGGGCCAAATCGCGGAGGGCTGCGCTGCGTGGGCGGACGAGGATGAGTCGCTCGGAGCCGTCCTTGAGGTCGGCGCTGACACAGCGGCGCACGTCCTCGATTACGGCGATGGCGCTGATGAGCAGCGTGTTGGGGATGCGGATGACCTGGCCGGTCTCCTGGTTGGTGAACTGGTTGTTGAGGCTGTCCTTGCCGGAAATGAAGGGAACGCGATAGGCCTTGGCCGCGTCGTAGCAGGCCTCGCAGGCACGGGTCAGCTCGCCCATGGTCTCCTCGTCGTCGACGCTGGGCCAGCAGAAGTTGTCGAGGATGGCGGTGTGGTCCAGATCAGCGCCGACGGCGACGACGTTGCGGATGGCCTCGTCGATGGAGGCGATGGCCATGGCGTAGGGGTCGGCGATGTGCGGCGCCAGGCCGCAGCCCAGCGCGACGCCCCGGTAGCTGGAGAGCTTGGGTCGCAGCACGGCCGCATCCATGGGTCCCATCTGGCGCGGTCCGCCCAGGGGCTTGATGACCGAACCGCCCTGGACCTCGTGATCATACTGGCGGACGATCCAGTGTTTGGAGGCGATGTTGGGATGGGAGAGGAAGGAAAGAAGATTTTCGATTTTCGATTTTCGATTTTCGATTGCAGGCGTCGCCGCTGTCTTCATCATTCTGGCTTCGTCATTCGTCATTCTTTCGGGTTTCGGGCTTCTGGTTTCGTCATTGGCCTTCCCCACTGAACCCTGAACCCCGAACCCTGAACCCTTCTCCACCACCACCGCCCTTGCTTTGCGCTTGGGCAGGCCATTGTGCAGGAAGCGCATGCTCAGACGCCCGACCTCCGTGCCCGCATATCGCAGCACCAGTTCCGCTCCCTCGGTGCCGAAGGTGCCGATGACGGTGGCCTCGACATCCTCGCCGGCCGCCAGTTTCAGCAGCTCGTCGACGTGCTCCTGGGGCACGGAAAGCACCATGCGCTCCTGAGCTTCGGAAATCCAGATTTCGTCGTAGCGCAGGCCGGCGTACTTCAGCGGCACCCTGTCCAGATCGACCACCGCCCCGAGTTTCTCGCCCATCTCGCCGACGGCGCTGGACAGGCCGCCGGCGCCGCAGTCGGTGATGGCGGTGAACAGGCCGCGGTCGCGGGCCTGAAGAACGACGTCCGTCACCTTTTTCTCGGTGATGGCGTTGCCGATCTGGACGGCGTGGGAGAACTCGTCGGCGTGGGTGTCGGTCAGCTCGGCCGAGGAGAAGGTGGCGCCGTGGATGCCATCGCGGCCGGTGCGTCCGCCGATGACGACGATGGCGTCGCCGCTGCGCGCCTGCTTGTGGATCTTGTCGCGCGGGATGATGCCGACGCAGCCGCAGAAGACCAGGGGATTGCCCAGGTAGCGGTTGTCGAAGTAGACGGCGCCGTTGACGGTGGGGATGCCCATGCGGTTGCCGTAGTCGCGCACGCCGGCGACGACCTGGCGGAGGATGCGCCTGGGGTGGATGACGCCTTTGGGGAGATTTTCGATTTTCGATTTTCGATTTTCGACTGAAGCATTGTCGTCGTCGCCTGTGTGCCTTCGTGCCTCCGTGCCTTCATACCTTCCTCCCCCTTCGTCGCTTCGTCGCTTCGTCGCTTCGTCGCTTCCTCCTTCGTGCCTGCGCTGAACTGAACCCTGAACCCCGAACGCTGAACCCTCCCCGTAACTGGGATCGGCCACGCAGAAGACGTCGGTGTTGGCGATGGGGCGGGCGGCCAGGCCGGTGCCCAGGACATCGCGGATGACGCCGCCGATGCCGGTGGCGCTGCCGCCGTAAGGCTCGATGGCGCTGGGGTGGTTGTGGGTCTCGACCTTGAAGCAGACGGCATCGGTCTCGTCGAAGGCGATGACACCGGCGTTGTCGGAGAAGACGGAGAGACAGAAGGGATTTTCGGTTTTCGATTTTCGATTTTCGATTGCTGGCGTCGCTGCTGTCTTCGTCATTCCGGCTTCGTCATTCGTCATTGATTCGGGCTTCGGGTTTCGGATTTCGTCACTGCTTTCCACTGAACCCTGAACCCCGAACCCTGAACCCTGCGTGCCCTCCCCCACCCCCTCCGTCGCTTCGTAGCTTCGTCGCTCCGTCGCTTCCTCCATCAACTCCATCGTACTCCTGAAGATCGTGTCCCTGATAAGATTGTCATAGTGCCGGCGGGCGATCACTTCTCCCCCCTCATCGCAGATTTCCAGGTCCACCGCGCTCTTGAGTGTCTTGTGGACGCAGTGCTCGCTCCAGGTCTGCGCCAGCGTCTCCAGCTCGATGTCCGTGGGCTCGCGGCCCTGTTCGCGGTAGTAGTCCTGGATCGCCTTCATCTCAGCCAGGGACAGAAACAGGTGCCCCTCGCGGCTGAGCTTCATGAGCTGCTCGTCGCTCAATGCCCGGATGTCGACGTGCCGCAGGCGCAGCACGTATTCCTGCCCCGCGGGAAACTCGACGGGCATGAACGGCTCGAAATGAACCGACTCGATCACGCCGTTGGCCAGCACGCGCGCGGCGATTCGCGCCAGTTCCTCGCGCGGCACATCGCCCTCGATCAGATAGGCTCGCCCCGTGCGCACCTCGCGCACGTCGATGCCCATATCGCGGATGGCCATCTGCGTGGAAGCGGCCACCGGGTCCATCACACCGGGCTGGAGGTGGACTTCGATGCGGCTGACGCCGCGGTCCTGCGGCGGCGAGTCCAGCAGGTCGGCCGTCTCCAGGATCGGGTCGGCCAGCAGTTCGCGCGCCACGCGCAGCATGGCCGAGCGATCGGCCGGAGAGTCGATCAGGAAGATGCGCGCCGTGCGGATGGGTCCGGCGCACATGCCCAGTTCGGCGATCTGCTGGCGGACGGCCTGGCCGAGGGAGTCAAAGGCGGCTGCTCCGCCGGCGGCGGTGAGGCTCACATCAATGCGATGGATCATGCGACGATTCTAACCGCCGGGGAGGGCGGCGAAAGCGGCGCGGACCGATGGGAAGTTCCGCCGGCGCCGGCGTGGCGCGAGGGGCGCATGACCGTTTCTGCGGCCGGCGGTCCGAGATCGCGCTGGCGCACGACGTAGCACGGCCGTTCTCGCCGCCGTTCTCGCCCGTGCTGGCGATCGGGGCAGAGTCTCCACACTATGAAAAATGCCAAACTCCAGGGCACGGGCAAGATGCCCGTGCTACGGAAAGCCCGCCGGCTGGTCGTAGCACGGGCGTCCTCGCCCGTGCCGAACGAGGCTCCGCCACGCCACATCGTGCGAGCTGCCGGACTCCATTTCAGGAATTCAGCGCAGGATTGAGCCGCTGGCGCAACGGCTTGCAGCGTAGCATGATGCTTGTGCTTGCGGCTCAGAACTCCGTCACGGGAAGCCCCGGTTTGCCGGGGGCACTGGTGGCATCGAGCTTGCCGGCGTCCAGTCCCAGCGCCTTGACGATCGCGTTCAGGTCATCCTCCACCTGGACCGGCTGATTGACGAACCGCCCGGTGGGCGTGGTCCGCGGGGCCATATCCTGGACCGACTTCATGTCGATGCCCGTGTGGTATTTCACGGTCACGTTCGGGTCCTTCAGCTCGTGCCCGGTCATGATGCAGACCACCTGCTCATCCGGCGAGATCTCCTGCTGATCCAGAAGGATGCGCAATCCGGCAACGGTGGCGGCGCTGGCCGGCTCGCAGCCGAAGCCGTATCGCGCCACCATGGCGCGGTGTTCGAGGATTTCCTCATCGCTGACCTGGCGCGTTACGCCGTTCATCGCCTCCAGAGCACGCAGGGCCTTGGGCAGATTCACCGGCCGGGAGATTTCGATGGCGCTGGCGATGGTGTGCGCGTGGTAGTTGGATTCATCCATGGCCGCGTAAAGCTTCTGAATGGCGGACTGATCGTAATGGCCGCCGTTCCAGCGGACTCCACGGCGGGCGTGCAGCTCATCGAGCGTGTTGGCGCCTGTCGCGTTAATCACGGCCAGGCGGGGAATCTTTTTCAGCAGGCCGAGTTCCTTCAGTTCGATGAAGGCCTTGCCGAATGCCGAGCAGTTGCCCAGATTCCCGCCGGGCACGATGATCCAGTCGGGGCTCTGCCAGTCGAGCGCCTCCAGGACACGGTACATGATGGACTTCTGGCCTTCCAGGCGGAAGGGGTTGACCGAGTTCATCAGGTAGATGCCCATCTTCGGATCGGTGGCGATCTGGCGAATGCGGCGGAGACAGGCGTCGAAGTCGCCCTGGATCTGAAGCGTCAGGGCCCCGTAGTCCAGCGCCTGGGAGAGCTTGCCGAAGGCGATCTTGCCCGAGCCGATGAAGACCACACTCTGCATTTCAGCCAGACTGGCGAACATCGCCAGCGAGGCGGAGGTGTTGCCCGTGGAGGCGCAGGCCACGCGCTTCGCGCCGACCATGCGGGCGTGGGTGAAGGCGGCCGTCATGCCGTTGTCCTTGAAGCTGCCGCTGGGGTTGAGGCCCTCGTACTGAAGCAGCAGCTTGCCGCTGCTCATGCCCATCTGCCGGGCGAGCAGGTCGGCGCGCTGAAGAACGGTGCGGCCCTCGCCGATGGTGACGATCTGGTCCTCGCTGCGGTAGAAAGGCAGCAGTTCGCGGAAGCGCCACACGCCGGAGAAGTCGAGGATTCCCTCGATGCCGGTGCCCTTGGTGGACCAGCGGTGCTCGAAGAACGAGAGGCTGCGCGGAAGGGGCAGGCGGTCCCAGTCGTAGCGGACGTCGAGCAGCCCCCCGCACCTGCCGCAGGCCACGACAATCTCATCCACCGCGTAGGTGGCGGCGCAATTCGGGTTGATGCACTGTTGGTGGGCCAGGTCTGTCATGATGTGGTCGCTAGCCGGTGTCAGTCGCTGGTTGCCTGTCGCGGCCGCGGTCGGCTGCCCGCCGCCGCGGTCTGCTGCTCAGAGTAACGCGGCCGCGTGCCGTTGGCCAGCGGGTAGCTTAGCCGCCTGGCTGTCGGCGGGCGACTCGGCGGCGGGCGGCGACCCTTGTCAACGGACGCTGCAATCCGGATTGTCATGCGCGGGCGAAACGGGCCGCAGGGGGGGCGGAGCGCCGCGGGGGAAGGCTGCCGTCGGACCTGGCGAACCACCGCGCCGTCTCTCGAGTCCGGCGCGCGGTTGGGCGGTGGGGCTTCGGGGGCCTCGGGGGCCTCGTGCTTGACTTTGGCGGGTGAGCGGCGATGGAATAGGGAAAGCCGCCGGGGATGGAGTCCCCCTCAAACGCCCGTCGGGCTGATGACTCCTACTGGCCGACCGTCTGGTCAGAGCAGACCCGATGAGCCTCTTCAACGACAACCACACGCGTACGCTGCGATGCCGCTTCGAGTACGTCGATGGCCTGCTGGATGAGGCCGTGCGGCTCCTGGACGGCACACGCTCGAATTCGCCGTTCTCACCGCACGTGCCCGATGCCGCGCCCGTCCAGCGGAAGGTGGTTGCGGACTATGCCCAGCGGGTGCGCGACGAGATGCGCCAATTCATGCAGAGCCACGGCATCGACCTGCCCCGCCCTCACGTCAGCTCCATCTGGGCCACGCGCACGACCATCAGCTCGGCGGAAGTGGCGATCGAAGAACTCAAGCCCAAATACATGCGCGGCTATGGCGAGCTGTCGGAGCAGGCCGCCCGGGAGCTGGACGCGCTGGTGAGCCGGCTGGAGGACCTGCTGCGCCGGATGGAATCGTTTCTGGCGCAGGGAGCCGGCAAGGACCTGCGTTCGCGCATGGATCGGCTGGAAAGAGCCGGCGCGGAAGTGGACCTGCTGCGCAGGCTGGAAGCGGTCATCACCGCCCATGGCCTGGTGGAGTTCCGCCCCGCGCTGGATGCGCTGATCGACCGGGCCGAGTCGGCGGCGCTGGAGGTGGGCGTGTTCGGACGGGTCAGCTCCGGCAAGTCCTCGCTGCTGGATTACCTGCTGGGGACCGACGTGCTGCCGGTGGGCGTGACACCGGTGACGGCGATCCCGACGCGGATCGTCCACGGGCCGGCGCCGCGGGCCGTCGTTCATTTCGCCGACGCCAGTCCCATGGAGGTGGAGCCGCAACGCGTGGCCGATTTTGTGACCGAACAGCGGAACCCCGCCAATGCGCGGCACGTGACGCGAATACAGGTCGAGCTTCCCTCGCCCCGACTGCGGGAGGGAATCACGTTCGTGGACACGCCGGGCCTCTCGTCGCTGGCCACCGCCGGGTCGGCCGAGGCGCTGGCTTACCTGCCCCGCTGCGACCTGGGCATCGTGCTGATCGACGCATCGTCCACGCCGGCGCCCGACGACGTTACGCTGGTTCACGCGCTGTATCAGGCCGGGGCTGAGGTTATGGTGCTGCTGAGCAAGGCGGACGTGCTGGCCGTGGAAGACCGGCAGCGCATGGCCGGCTATGTCGCGGAGCAACTGGCGGCGCATCTGGGGCGGGAAGTTCCCGTCCATCTTGTGAGCGTGCGGGGAGCCGACGCCGCGATGGCCGATCGCTGGGTCGCCGAAGCGCTCATGCCCGCCCTGGGTGAGCATCGTCGTCTGGCGGCGGCGGCCTTCCATCGCAAGGCGGGCGCGCTGAAAGAGGCGGTGGTGTCGGCCATCAGGAGGCGACTGGATCGGCCGCAGGCAGCGACGGGCGACGGCGCATGGCAGGAGGCGGAGCAGGCGATGGCGGCGGCGCTGGTGCGGCTGGAGCGGGCCAGGTTCGCGGATACACCCTCCGTCAACGACACGGTTGAGCAGACCCTGGATGAGCTTGCTCGCTCCGCGGCCGCCGACTGGAACGGCGGGGGCGCCAGCCGGGATTTGACGGGCGCCGCGGCGGCCGCGCTGCACCGGACGGCGCAGGAACTGGCGGCGGGGACGATCGCCGAGTTGACCGAGCTTCGCCAGGCGCTGACGGATGTGCTGCGCCTCGCGTGCCGTGCCGCGGGGCGCGGGCCGGAGGATGCGGACCAGCTTCCCGAGCCCCGGGGCATGCCGTCGCTGGATGGTCTGAGCGTGCCTCGCCTGGAGGTTCGAAGACCTGTGCTTGCCCGACTGAACGCCGGGCTCCTTCAGCGCCGGATTCGCACGCGGGCGCGGAGGGAACTGGGGCCGGCCATGGGCAGTCTGTTGAACGACTACCAGAAGCGGCTGGAGGAGTGGCGAAGGCGTGTGCTCCGGGAAATGCATCTGGCCTTCGTCGCCCGCTTCGACTATTACCGCGGACAGGCCGGAGGCGCGTCGGGCGCCGCCGGCGCCGACGGGGCGGGGCTGCGGGCAGCGCTTGCCGAGCTGGCGGGCGCGGATGAGGCGATGGCCCGCGGCGCCTGATGGATGCGGCACGTCAGATCCAGCGGCGGCGCACAAGCCACGTCTTCACGATCTGCGTCAGCGTCACGTAGCATGCGAGCGTCAGGGCGAGGATCGGCCAGTAGAGCCCCGGCAGCGGCGTGAATCCCAGCGCAGGCCCCAGGGGAGATGATGGCAGCCACATGCCGATGCACATGATCAGAACGCTGGTGACAAGCAGCGGCCAGCTCGCGCGGCTCTGGAGGAATGGAATGCGGTTGGTGCGGATGACGTGAATGATGAGCGTCTGGGTCATCAGCGACTCCACAAACCATCCCGTCTGGAAGAGGCTGGTGTGGTAGGCGTCGGCGATCCAGCCCTTGAAGATGAAGTACATCACCAGGAACGTCGTGTAGTCGAAGATGGAGCTGATCGGGCCGATGAAGAGGATGAATCGCCGGATCTCGTCGATGACCCAGGGGCGGGGCCTGGCGATCTGTTCGGCGTCCACATCATCGGCCGGTATGGGCACCTGCGAGAAGTCGTACAGGAGGTTGTTGGTCAGGATCTGGATGGGGGCCATGGGCAGGAAAGGCAGCCAGGCGCTGGCCCCCAGCACGCTGAACATGTTGCCGAAGTTGCTGCTGGCGCCCATGCGGATGTATTTGAGAATGTTGGCGAAGACCTTGCGGCCTTCCAGCACGCCCTCCTCGAGGACCATGAGGCTCTTCTCCAGGAGGATCATATCGGCGGATTCCTTGGCGATGTCCACGGCCGTGTCCACCGAGATGCCCACGTCGGCGGCGCGCAGGGCGGGGGCATCGTTGATGCCGTCGCCCAGGAAGCCGACCACGTGGCCCCTGGCCTGCAGCGCCTTGATGATGCGCTGTTTGTGGGCGGGGGAGAGGCGCGCAAAGAGCGTGGCCTTTTCGGCTGCCTCCGCCAGTTGCGTGTCGGACATCGCCTCCACCTGGTCGCCCAGCAGGACGGTTTCGGTGGGCAGGCCGACTTCGCGGCAGACCTTGCGGCTCACCAGGTCGTTGTCGCCGGTGAGCACCTTCACCGACACGCCGTGTTTCTGAAGGGCGCTGATGGCGGAGCCGGCGGTATCCTTGGGCGGGTCGAGAAAGGCGACGTACCCTTTGAGCACCAGATTGACCTCGTCGGCTCTGGAATAGGCGGTCTTGGCCTCGACGTCCCTGTAGGCGACGGCCAGCACGCGGAAGCCATCGGCGCTGAGGCTGCGGTATTCCTCCTTGAGTTCGTCCATGAGCAGTTGATCCATGGGCAGCAGTTCGCCGTTGAGCTCAAAGTGCGTACAGCGGCGGAACACCTCGCCGGGCGCGCCTTTGGTGTAGAGCCGGTGGCGGCCGTCGGGCGTGGCCACCACCACCGACATCAGTCGGCGGGAGAAGTCGAAAGGGATTTCGTCCACCTTGCGGTAGTTCTCCGCCGCCACGAGGGCGTGCATCTCCCCGTGGTCGAGAATCGCCCGGTCCAGCACGTTCTTCAGACCCGTCTGAAAGTGGGCGATGCCGTAGGCGGCCAGAAGGACGCTCTCATCCTCCTCGCGGACGACGTCGCAGTGCTTTTCCAGAATGACGCGGTCCATGGTCAGCGTGCCGGTCTTGTCGGTGCACAGGACGTCCATGGCCCCGAAGTTCTGTATGGAGTTCAGTCGCTTGACGATGACCTTCTTGCGGCTCATGGCGATGGCCCCCTTGGAGAGGCTGACGGAGACGATCATCGGCAGCATTTCCGGGGTGAGGCCCACTGCCACCGCCAGCGCGAAGAAGAATGCCTCTCTCCAGTCCTGCTTGGTCAGGCCATTGATGAGAAAGACCAGGGGAACCATGACCAGCATGAACTGGATCATGAGCCAGGTGAAGCGATTCACCCCCTTGTCGAAGCTGGTCTGAACCGCCTGAGCGGCGATCGTGCTGGCCATGCCGCCGAAGTAGGTGCGGGCGCCGGTCGTGACCACGACGGCCGTGGCCGTGCCGCTCTCGACGCTGGTGCCCAGATAGCAGACGCTGCCCAGCTCCAGCGGCGAGATATCGTAGCGCGTCTCGGGCGCATCCACCTTCTCCACCGGCAGCGACTCGCCGGTCAGGCTGGCCTGCACGACAAACAGGTCCTTGGCGGAGATCAGGCGCACGTCGGCGGGAATCATGTCGCCGGCCGCCAGCTTCACCAGGTCGCCCGGCACCAGTTCGCGCAGCGGAAGCTCGCGGGGGCGGCCGTCGCGGATCACGGTGGCGGTGACGCTGATCATGGCCTTGAGTCTGGCGGCCGCCGCGTCGGCGCGGGATTCCTGGAGGAACCGCAGGCTTACACCCAGAGCGACCATCAGCGACATCACCATCCCCGCGCGCAAATCGCCTGTGGCGAAGGCAACGATGGCCAGCGCCGCCAGAAGGATCACCAGGGGATTGTGAGTGGTTTTCCACAGTCGCCAGGGCCAGCCGTGCTGCTTTTCGCGGGCCACCTCATTGGGACCGTACAGACTCAGCCGCTGGGATGCGGCCTCCTCGGTCAGGCCGGTGCCGGAGCTGCCGAGTGTCCGCAGCACCTCGTCCGCCGGTTTGCGCGCGGCATCGACCAGCTCGGATGCCACGCGGAAGGCGAGCGGCTTTCTGACGGGCGTCTGAGCGGCCAGAGGGGACGTGGTTGTGTTGCCACTGCTCATGCCGGTCCGCTCCCAACTCCGTCGTGAGGCGGGGCATCCGCCGGATTGTGACGGTAAAGGACGATGGCAACGTGCTCCATGGTGATCATCCCTTCCTGGACCATGGTTTCCAGGTGAGGCAGGAGAAGGTTGATCTTGTCCGCCGTGTCGGCGATTTCAATCACCACCGGCAGATCGGTGGACATTTCCAGCAGCGAGGCTTTGTGGACGACACTGTTGGCGCCGAAGCCCTCGATGCCGCGGAGGACTGTGGCCCCGGCGAGCCCCAGCTCGCGGGCCTTGTGCAGGATCGCCTCGTACAGGGGGCGGTGCTGGTAGCGGTCGGACTCGCCGATAAACGCGCGCAACAGAACGCTGTCTTCATGGATGTGCATAGGTCCCTGGGGTTGGATGTGGGGAATGGTGGACAAGGGGACGAGCGGGCCGCCCAGTGCCAGACGGGGGCGGCCTTCGGTGCTGCTGTGGCGGTACATCATGACATGGGCGCGTTCCAGCGTCGCCATGCCGTGGATCATGAGCCTGCCCAGCGTGTCATTGACGAAGGCGCCGATACGCTCGGCGCCGTCGACGATCTCGACGACCACCGGCACGTGCTCCACGAATGTCCAGAAGGAGCGGGACTGTTGGACCAGGCCGCGCGATCCGAAACCCATGATGCCCTTGAGCACCGTGGCTCCGGCCAGACGCTGGCTGCGGGCGGCCTTGACGATGCGCTGCCAGGTCGGAGTGTGGGGCGCGCGATCGGCGCTCTGGAGGTACACTCGCAGCAGGATTCGTTCGCCTGAAACACTCATCAGCGACCTCTGCCAACGCGATCGTTGCGGCACATCCTACCACCGCTGGCCTACCAGGAGTCCAAATTTCATCGCGGCGACGCCGATCATCAGGCTGCCCAGCAGGTTGAACATGGCTTTGAGTCCCGAGCCGTCGCCGAGCAGCGCATTGGACTCATACATGTAGGTGGAGAATGTCGTATAGGCGCCCAGGAAGCCGACGGCTATGGCCAGTCGGGTGGTGTCCGTCACCTGGACCCGTCCGCTGATCAGACTGAGAAAGCAGCCAAGCAGGAAAGTGCCGCTGATGTTGATGATGAAGGTGCCGATGGGAAAGGCGGTGCCGAAGACGCGCGCCGCCAGCGTGGCGACGGCGTAGCGTGCCATGGCGCCCAGACAGCCGCCTCCGCCGACGGCCAGAAGATTGACCAGCATCTTCATCGGAAAAGAACCTCCGTCGGACCAACGAAACAAGACGACCCCGGCCGGCCTGCTGCGGCCTGCCAGGGCTGTGTGCTCCCGGCGAGCCGCGGCCCGGCCAGGAGTCATTGGCTCTGTCGGAGCGGTTCGGGCGGACTCCACCGCCCTCGATCGCGAGGCGGTGATGATAGCAATCCCGATTTGGGTGTAAAGAAGGATGCCGGGAGACGCCGGGAGGTCGCGTGACAGTCTATGCGGCCGGTGGCCGGGGATCGCGCCGGCGCACGGCGCAACACGGGAGTCCTCGCCCGTGCCGAACGATTCTTGCGGGCGGTTGGCTTGCGTCCGCACGATGGGCTGCACGACGAGGCACAGGCCGCAAGGAGGCCAGGATGTCCAGCAGGGCGCCGCTCAATCGGCTCGCCTCGCCTGCGGCAGCGAAGGCGGCAAAGCAAGGCGCTGCCAGTCGGTCGTGATGCTCAGCAGCGTCGGCGGGACTTCACCCGCGAGACACTGAAACACGCCTCGGGTTTTTCCGTCCGGTCCGGTCATGAAAGCGATATCCGTCCGCTCCGGAAGTGAGATCTCCAGACCCTTCGTGCTGAGACTCTTGAGGCCGCCCGCCGCCAGCGCTACCACTTTACCGTCGTCGGAGAAGCGGATCGCGACCACGCCGATGGCGTCAACTTTCACCAGGCGTCCCCGCCAGGTGAAGGTCTCGCGGATCGCCTCACCCGCCGCTTCTCGGCTCCCCGCTACCCGCACGTACGTGCCGTCCGTCAGCACGGCGTGACCGTCCGCCGGCGGGGCGGCGTGCGACACGCGCCCGGGCTGTCCCCGGGCTTCGAGCCGCGCCGACCAGCCCGTGACCTTCTCCACGCCGGCCTGTTCAAGAAACCGCGTCACCTGTGCGGTACACGAAGCAAAATGCCAAACTCCAGGGTACGGGCAAGATGCGCAAGATGCCCGTGCTACGGAAAGCCCGCCGGCTGGTAGTAGCACGGGCGTCCTCGCCCAATGCCATCAACTTAGCGTGCCGGGTCATATGATACCTTGGTGGCGTGGACGACTCAGTTGGTCCCTCGGTCCGTTGAGTTGCGGATACCGGTGTCGGCCTCGTTT
>Ga0308417_1001892_pt1 | contig 14101 bp, 11 predicted proteins | sample HotsprSampleOS65_FD_203528 | JGI IMG/M metagenome (GOLD analysis project Ga0308417, IMG submission 203528) | Hot spring phototrophic mat microbial communities from Octopus Spring, Yellowstone National Park, Wyoming, United States - 20090730_OS65 ... | reverse complement strand
CGCCAGCAGTTGCGCGAGGTCAACTACCTGGCCGACGAGGGCATCGCCGGGGTGGTCTACCTGGCTGACCGTCTGTCCAAGCCCGTCCTCGTGGAAGGGCCGGCGGGGACCGGCAAGACCCAGCTGGCCAAGTCGGTGGCGGAGATCCTCGGGGCCCGCCTGATCCGCCTGCAGTGCTACGAGGGCCTCGACGAGTCGAAGGCGCTGTACGAGTGGAACTACAAGAAGCAGCTCCTGCGCATCCAGGCCGAGCGCAACGCCGATGCCACCTGGGACGAGATCGAGACCGACATCTTCTCGGACCAGTTCCTGCTGACCCGGCCCCTGCTCGAAGCCATCCGGGCCGAGGACCCGGTGGTGCTGCTCATCGACGAGGTCGACCGGGTCGAGATCGAGACCGAGGCGCTGCTGCTGGAGGTGCTCTCGGACTACCAGGTCTCGATCCCCGAGCTGGGCACGATCGAGGCCCGGCAGATCCCGATGGTGTTCCTCACCTCCAACAACACCCGTGAGCTGTCGGAGGCGCTGAAGCGGCGCTGTCTGTTCCTGCACATCGACTACCCCGATCTCGAGCGTGAGAAGGAGATCGTGCTGGCCAAGGTGCCCGACATCACCGAGGTGCTGGCCGATCAGGTGGCGAGGATCGTGCGCTCGATCCGCCAGCTCGAGCTGAAGAAGGCGCCCTCGGTGTCCGAGACGCTCGACTGGGCCAAGACCCTGGTGCTGCTCGGCGTCCAGCAGGTGTCGGAGAAGGAGGCGCTCGACACGATCAACATCCTCCTCAAGTACCAGTCCGACATCGCCAAGGCCACCCGTGAGCTCGCCGGCGACACGTCCGGTGCCAAACGCCCGGCGGGCAGGGTCGCACCGTGACCGGACCGCCTCCGCGCCCGTGACCGACCAGCCCGCGACCGAGCCGCTCCCGCCGCAGCCTCGGGGTGAGCCCATGCTCGAGCTGCTGGGCGGGTTCATCCGCGAGCTGCGTGAGGCCGGCCTGCCGGTCAGCCTCACGGAGAACCTGGACGCCATGGAGGCGGTCAAGCACATCCCCCTCGAGGACCGTCCGGCGTTCAAGTACGCGCTCGGCGCCACCCTGGTGAAGAACAACGCCCACTGGCGGGCCTTCGAGACCGTGTTCGAGGTCTACTTCTCGCTGCGGGGCAAGGAGTACGACCTGCGCCCGGCCGAGGAGGAGCCCGGCGGCGACGAGGCCGAGCCGCCCGAGGGTCGCGGGCTCGAAGGGCCCGCCGGGGCCGCCGGTGGGGCGATGAACGCGCTCACCCCCGAGGAGCTGGCCGAGATGCTCTACCGGGCGTTGCTCGACGGCGACGACGCCCTGCTCCGGGCGCTCGCCCGCCAGGCGGTGCGCCGCTACGCCGGCATGGAACCCGGTCGGCCGGTGGGCGGCACCTACTACCTGTACCGGACCCTGCGGAACCTGGAGCTCGACAACGTCCTCGAGCGTCTGATGGAGCAGACCCGCCGGGATGCCCCCGGGCCGCTCACCAGCCTCGAGGAGCGGCTCGAACGTGACGAGTTCGAGGCGCGCATCGACCGGCTCCGCAAGGAGGTCGAGGCCGAGATCCGCCGCCGCCTGGTGGCCGACCGCGGCGTAGAGGCGATGGCCAGGACGCTGCGCAAGCCGCTGCCGGAGGACGTCGACTTCATGCACGCGTCACGCGAGGAGATGGCCTCGTTGCGCAAGGCGATCTACCCGCTCACGCGCAAGCTGGCGGTGCGGCTCACCCGCAAGCGCCGCCACGGGCGCAAGGGTCCGCTCGACTTCCGCAACACGGTCCGCCACTCGCTGTCCTACGGCGGCGTCCCGGCCGAGCCGAAGTTCCGCTACCCGCGTCCGGCCAAGCCCGAGATCTTCGTCATCGCCGACATCTCGGGGTCGGTGGCGGCGTTCGCCCGGTTCACCCTCCATCTCGTCTACGCCATCTCGAACCAGTTCTCCAAGGTCCGCTCGTTCGTGTTCATCGACGGCATCGACGAGGTGACGAGGTTCTTCGAAGGGGTCGACGACATCGGCGAGGCGGTGCACCGGGTCAACACCGAGGCCGACGTGGTGTGGGTGGACGGGCACTCCGACTACGGGCACGCCTTCGAGGTGTTCTGGAGCCGCTGGGGGCGTGAGATCGGGCCGAAGACCACGGTGATGATCCTGGGTGACGCCCGCAACAACTACCACGCCAGCCAGTCCTGGGTGCTCAAGGAGATGCGGCGCAAGGCGCGCCACGTCTTCTGGCTGAACCCCGAGCCCCGCGCCTACTGGGACACGGGGGACTCCATCGTGGGTGAGTACGGCATCCACTGCGACGGCACCTTCGAGTGCCGCAACCTCCGTCAGCTCGAACGGTTCGTCGAGAACCTGGCCTGAGCGGACCTGGCCCGCGGGGCCTGCGGTCGGTCCGGTCAGGTGCGCCTCGCCCGCCCCACTAGCCTCGGCACCGATGCGTGTCACCGTGACCGGCCATGCCGGGCTGTTCGTCGAGACCGCCGCCGGGTCCGTGCTGTGCGACCCGTGGTTCATCCCCGCCTTCCACGGGTCGTGGTTCGTCTTCCCCCGCAACGACGGGCTCGACAAGACCCGGTTCGCCTCCCCCGACTACCTCTACGTGTCGCACCTGCACTACGACCACTTCGACGTGCCGTTCCTGTCGGAGTGGGTCGACAAGGACACGCCGGTGCTGTTGCCGGAGTTCCCCACGGACGACCTCGAGGCGGCACTGCGGCAGCTCGGCTTCAGGGCGTTCGTGCCGTGTCCGAACGGGGAGGTGGTCGACCTCGACGGGCTCGAGGTGGCCATCTTCGCCGAGACCGCACCCTCGGACGGTCCCATCGGTGACAGCGCCATCGTCATCGCCGACGAGTCCGCCCGCATCTTGAACATGAACGACTGCCGCCCGGGTGACGTGGAGGCCATCAGGGCGCTCGGACCGCTGGACGTGCTGTTCCTGCAGTACTCGGGAGCCATGTGGTGGCCGGTGGTCTACGAGCTGCCACCCGAGGTGAAGGAGGCCGCCGGCCGGGCGAAGCGGGAGGCTCAGCTCTCGCGGGCGGTGGGCTACGTGAAGGCCCTGGACGCCGACTGGGTGGTGCCCTCGGCGGGTCCGCCGTGCTTCCTCGACCCGGAGCTGTGGGACTGCAACGACTTCGATCGTGACCCGGCGAACATCTTCCCCGACGCCACCGTGTTCCTCGAGCGGCTGCGGGCGGAGGGGGTGACCGGTGGTCGCCTGGCGATCCCGGGCACGGTGCTCGAGGTCGCCCACGAGGACCGTGTGCTCCGCGTGCATCACCCCCTGCCCCCCGACGAGCTGGACGCCATCTTCACCGACAAGCGCAGCTACCTCGAGCGGTACCAGGCCGACTGGCTGTGGTGGCTCGAGGTGATGAAGGCCGGCTGGCCCGAACCGAGGCCGGACCTCGCCGGGCGGCTGGCGGCCTGGTGGGAGCCGCTCATGGATCGCGCCCCGGCCACCTGCGCCGCCATCGGCCGGTCGTTGCTCATCCGCTCGGGCGGCGAGGACGTGCTCGTCGACTTCCCCGGCCACCGTGTGCGCGCCTGGGACGGCACGGAGAGCTACGGGTACCGGCTCGATCTGCCCCGGCCGCTGGTGGAGTGGTGCATCGAGCAGCGTGCCGTGGACTGGTCCAACAACCTGCTGCTGTCGCTGCGGTTCACCGCCTGGCGGCCGGGGGAGTACTGCGAGGAGCTCTTCTCGTTCCTCAAGGCCCTCTCCCCCGAGCGTGTGGCCGTGCTCGAGCGCCACGTGGCCGCGAGCCACGGCGAGATCGACGAGATGATCGAGCTGGACGGGTGGTCGGTGCAGCGCTGGTGCCCCCACCGTCAGGCCGACCTCGCCCGCTTCGGGGCGGTCGACGAGACCGGCTGCACGCTGACCTGCACGATGCACGGTTGGACCTTCGACCTGGCCACCGGTACCTGTCACAACGCCGCCAACCGCAGGCTGAAGGCCCGACGCCTGCCCTGAGCCGGGCCGGGATGCCGGCGACGCCGGCGGGGCGTCACGCGATGGTGTCGAGCAGGTCGTCGAGGGGGGCGAACAGTCGCGGCTTGTGGTGCTGCTCGCGCAGCAGGATGCCGAGGCGGCGACTCCGGGCGAGCAGGTCCCGTGCCCGCCGCCCGGGCCAGGGGCGGGGGAGCAGCTCCGGGGGCAGCAGCGGGTCGGCGTTGAAGCACTCCTGGAACCTGATGCCGATCACGAGCGCCCCGGGCAGGAAGTCCGCTTCCCGGAGCCGCCGTCGCTGGCGTCGCATCCGCTCGAGGGCTTCCGGGATGCCCTCGTAGATGTCGATGAACGCCTGGTAGCGGGCCGCGAGCTCCTCGATCGGCCAGAGCCTGGCGGCCAGCGCCCGGGGGTCGCGGATCCCGCCCACCTCGAGGTCGTCGGTGCTGGCCACGGTGACGTGCTCGGCCACCCCGAGTCGGGTGGCGGCGTCGAGGACATCGGGCTCCCAGCGGTGGGGCGAGACGTACAGCCCGTTGTGGATCGGCGCCCCGCCGAGCTCGAGCAGGTGGTCACGGAAGGCGTCACGGGCCGCCCGCTTCGACTCGGGGATGGCGAAGCCCACCAGGCGCCAGCGGCGGTCCCAGCCCCGGCCGGCGGCGTCCTGGGCGTAGGCGAGGCGCGCCCGCTTCGGGAACGAGGTGAGCGCCCGCAGCCCCTCCTCGGTGGCCCGGAACACGGCGTCGCGTCCCTCACCGTGGCGGGTGAGGAGCCCCTCGGCGACCAGCCGGCGCAGGCAGGAGCGCACCTGCTCGGCGCTCTGCCCGCAGGCCTCGGCCACCGGGTACAGCTCGGAGGCGAGGATCGTTCCATCCTCGTGCGCCATGCCGAACACGAGCACCCGGGTGGGCACGTCGAGGTCGCTGCCTGGGTCGGTCGTTTCTTGCACGACCGTATCTCAGCACGACCGCCGATCGACGGTCAACGAGGCGTCAGGCGCGCTCAGGCGGTGGCGCCCGCCTCCGTGCCGGGTCCGCCGACGGAGGCGCCGGTCGCGACCGACTGGCCGAGCCACCACACCCCCGACTCGTAGGCGGCGAGGAGCACGAGCAGACCGAGCAGGCCCCACCAGGACAGATCGAACGCCAGCAGCCCGACCACGGCCACGGCCAAGCCGCCGACCTGGAGGGCCGCGGTGTTGGTCCGCAGCCAGGCCACGGTCCGCTCGTCGCCGGCCCGGGCCCCGACGGCCCCGGCGCCCCGCAGCACGATGGAGGCCACCCGGGCGCCGCCCCGGCGCACGGCCACCGCCCAGCGGTAGGGGCCGGTCACGAGGGTGACGACGGCGATGGCCGCCAGGGTCCACAGCATCCAGGCGGTGGCGTCGAGCAGCGGGTCCAGGAACGACGACGCGATCGCTTCGGCGGCGGCGCGGGTGGTCCCGTCGGGGATCAGCTCGAGGGCGTCGCCCTCGATGCGCAGACCGAGGCGTCGGACCAGCACCAGCCCCAGCGCGACGCCGAACACCAGCTGCAGCAGCGTGCGCCGGCGGCGCTGCGAGAGCCACAGGGCGAGCGGGACGAGGACGACGGACAGGGTCACGAGGACCCACACCACCAGCCCGAACAGCCGCACCGCGTCCTGGGCGGCGGCCAGCTGTCCGTCATCGTCCATGACGATGACCCCGAAGTCGCTCCCGACGGGTCTGCCGAGGGCCTCGGAGAGCCGTTGCTGGGCGGTGGCGGGCAGGTCCTCCACGCTCAGCTCGGGCAGGTCGACGGTCCGGCCGAACAGCTGCGGGGACAGCGATCCGATCCTGGCCAGCGCGGCGTCGATGAGCGGCACCAGGTTGACGACGATCTGGTCGTCTTCGGCCTGCACGACCTCGCTCTCGCCTTCGACGATCGTCACCGCGGCGGCGTGGGCGCGGGTGGTGGCCTCGGCCCACAGCCGGGCGAAGGCGTCGCTGCGGACGAAGTCGTCGACCTGTCCCTGCACGAAGCTCTCCACGGCCGCCGTGAGCGGCACCGCCAGGATCTGTCCCCGCTCGCCGAGGGCGTCGGAGAACAGCTCCTCGGGGTTGACCACCGTCATGATCTGGCCGGTGAGCCATCGGCTCACCGCCACCTGCACGGCCGGATCCTCACCCAGCGGCGCCGCCCGTCGGGCGAAGACCTCGTTGTCGAGGAGGCTGCGCTCGGCCCACACGCCGACGGTCGCACCGGTGAACGACACGCACGCCAGCGCCACCATGACGGCCACCGCGACGCCGCGGACGCCGCCGGATGTGCGGGACCCGGCGTCGAGCTGCTCCACCTGATGGCGCAGCGCGTCGCGCTCAGCCCGGATCCGTTCCAGCTCACGGCGGAGATCGGCGGGGTCGGAGGCGTCGCTCATCGGGCCATGATGGTCGATGCGGGCCCGGTGCGCGCGGTGGGTGCTCAGCTGTGGTGCAGGCCGCACTCCGTCTTGGGTCGGCCCGCCCAGCGGCCCGACCGGGGGTCGGCCGGATCGGTCGGGCGCTGCGTGCACGGCATGCACCCGATCGAGGTGTAGCCCCGGCGCAGGAGCGGGTTGACGATCACGTCGTGGTCGGCGATGTAGCCGGCGACGTCGTCGTCGGTCCAGGTGGCGATGGGGTTGATCTTCACGAGACCCCGCAGGTCGTGGGCCACGATCGGGGCGTTGACGCGGCTGTCGGCCTCGGCCCGGCGCAGCCCGCTCATCCAGGCCGCCTTGCCGGCGAGGGCACGGTCGAGCTGGCCCACCTTCACCGCCGAGCAGCAGTTCTCGGGATCGGCGATCCAGAGGGCCTCGTCGTGCGGGGGCACGGTCATGATCCGCAGGTTCAGCCCGTAGTGACGCCGGACCGCCTCGACGGTCTCGAGTGTCTCGGGGAAGTGGTAGCCGGTGTCGATGAACACGACCTCGATCGCCGGGTCGACCTGCACGGCGAGGTCGATGAGCACCGCGTCGGTCATCGACGCGGCCAGCGACAGGTGTGGTGAGAAGTTGTCGACCGCCCACTGGATGATCTTCGACGCGGGCAGGCGCTCGAACTCGGCGTTCAGCTCGGCGAGCTCGTCGTCGGTGAAGGTGGGGATGTCGGCGAAGGTCGGCATGGTGGGTGGCATCGTCTGCTCAGCTGGTCGGTTGCTCAGGTGGCACACTCGCTGGCGCCGACCTCGGCTGCGTACGGGCCGGTCTCGCCGTAGTCGACGTAGAAGTCGGGGCGCTCGTCGGGCTGGGGGAAGACGTCGAGGTCGGCGAGCCCGGCGGCGATCGCCTTGGCGCCGCCCGCGCGCTCCATCCAGGCCCGGAAGGTCTCGCCCGGCTCCCGCTCGGCGGCGAAGCGGCCCACCACCCGCACCGCCGCCTCGGGAGCGGCCTTGGCCGGCAGTCGCAGGGCCTTGTCGCCGAAGTGGATGCGTTCCTCGCCCACGTAGCCGCCGAGCAGCATCTGGTAGCCGGGCGCCGAGCGACCGTGGGCCCGTCGCTCCGCACCGAAGAACCCGATGTCAGCGGCGTGGTGCTGTCCGCAGGAGTTCGTGCAGCCCGAGATGTTGATGCGCACGCCCCCGACCTCGGCCAGCCCGGCCTCCTCGAGGGCGGCACCGATGGCGTCGGCCAGCCCCCGCGACTGGGTCACGGCCAGGTTGCAGGTGTCGGCGCCGGGGCAGGCGACCACGTCACGGGCCAGCTCGGCACCCGGCTGGGCCATCCCGATGGCGTCGAGGCGGGCGAACAGGGTGGGCAGCTGGGACTCGGCGAGCCCGCGGAAGGCGAGGTTCTGACGGTTGGTGATGCGGATCTCGCAGCCCAGCTCCCGCTGGATGGCGGCCAGGGCACGGAACTGGGCCGCCGTGATGTCACCGAGGTGGGCGTGCGCCATGGCCGAGACCGTGCCCTTGGCGACGCCGCGCACCACGTTGGCCGCCTCCCAGCGTTCGTAGGCTCCCCGGCCCACCAGGGTGACGGGGGTGCCCTGGCCCATCGGCGTCGGGGTGGCACCCCGCCCGGCCGGGTCGTCGCCGTGCTTGCGGACCTCCTCGGGGATGCCGCCGGGCCAGCTCGCCGAGGCGAGCAGGTACCTGCGGGTGGTGAGGATGCGTCGCTGCAGCTCCTCGAAGCCGAGCGTGTCCACGAGCCACTTCATGCGGGCGCGCAGCTTGTTGTCCCGGTTCCCGGCCTGCTCGAACACCCGCAGGATCGACTCGATCGTGGGCAGCAGGTCCTCCCTGGCGGTGAACGGTTCGAGCGCCAGGGCGGGGTGCGGGTTGGCGCCGAGCCCGCCGGCGACGTACACGCGGAAGCCGGGCTCCACCGTGCCGTCGTCGAGGGTGCGGGTCACCGCGACGACGCCCACGTCGTTGAACATGGCCTGGCCGCAGTCGGTGGTGCAGCCGGAGAAGTTGATCTTGAACTTGCGGGGGAGGCGCTGGGCGAGCGGGTTGCGCAGGAAGTGCCGGAAGGTGGCCTCCGCCCAGGGGCTGATGTCGAGCACCTCGTAGGGGCAGGCGCCGGCCAGGTGGCAGCCCATGACGTTGCGGACGGTGTCACCGCAGGCCTCCCGGGTGGTCAGCCCCACCGCAGCCAGCTCGCGCATGACCTCCGGCACCCGCCGGAGGTCCACGAAGTGGAACTGCACGTTCTGGCGGGTCGTGAGGTGGCCCCAGCCCCGGGAGTAGGTCTCGGCGATGTGCCCGAGCGCGTCGAGCTGGTCGGGGGTGATCGACCCGTAGGGGACCTTCACCCGCACCATCTGGTTGTGCCCCCCCTGGCGCTGGCCGTAGATGCCGTTGTTGAGCCGGAAGACCCGGAACACGTCCTCGGCCAGCTCACCGGCGAGGTAGCGCTCGAGCTGCTCCTCGAACTTGGCGATGTCGGCGGCGGCGCCGGCGTCGATCTCCCGCTGGAGCACAGCCCACCTCCGGAGGATTGCTGACAAACCTGATCGGGATTTGCTCCTTTCTAGCAATCCCGATGGCGGAACTCAACTTTTCCGGGGTGGGTGTGCCGCACGGCGCCTTCCGGGTCGCCGGCGGGAGGCTGCGGGGTCAGGCCCGCAGCAGGTCGGCGACCCGGAAGGCGACGTCGAGGGACTGGCGGGCGTTGAGCCGGGGGTCGCACATGGTCTCGTACCGGGTGTCGAGGTCGGCCTCCGCGAGGTCGTCGGCGCCGCCGAGGCACTCGGTCACGTCGTCGCCGGTCAGCTCGATGTGGATGCCGCCGGGCCAGGTGCCCTCGCTCGCGTGCGCCCGGAAGAAGCCGGCGATCTCGGCCATGACGTCGTCGACGTGTCGGGTCTTGCGGCCGCTCGGCGAGGTGAAGGTGTTGCCGTGCATCGGGTCGCAGGCCCACACCACGGGGTGGCCCGACGCCCGTACCGCCCGCAGCAGCGGCGGCAGGGCCTCGTCGACGCGCTCGGCGCCCATGCGGGTGATGAGGGTGAGCCGGCCGGGGACCCGGTCGGGGTTCAGGGCCTCGCAGAGGGCGACCACCTCGTCCGGGTTCGCCGAGGGCCCGACCTTGCACCCCACCGGGTTGTGGATCCCCGACAGGAAGTGCACGTGGGCGCCGTCGAGCTGGCGGGTCCGCTCGCCCACCCAGAGCATGTGGGCCGAGCAGTCGTAGAAGTCGCCGGTGAGCGAGTCCCGGCGGGTGAGCGCCTCCTCGTAGCCGAGGATGAGCGCCTCGTGGCTGGTGTAGAAGTCGACGTTGTGGAGCTGGGGTGTGGCCTCGGTGTCCACCCCGCAGGCCTTCATGAACCGCAGTGCGCGGTCGATGCCGTCGGCCACCTCCTCGTAGTGGCGACCCTCGGGGCTCGAGGCCACGAACTCCTGGTTCCAGGCGTGCACCCGGTTCAGGTCGGCGAAGCCTCCGGTCGTGAACGCCCGCAGCAGGTTCAGGGTCGCCGCCGACTGGTGGTAGGCGGTGATGAGCCGTTCGGGGTCGGCGACCCGGGCGGCGGCGGTGAAGGCCAGCTCGTTGACCATGTGACCCCGGAACGACGGCAGCTCCACGCCGCCCACGGTCTCGGTGGGGGAGGAACGGGGCTTGGCGAACTGGCCGGCGATGCGGCCCACCTTCACCACCGGGACCCCGGCCGAGTACATGAGCACGACGGCCATCTGCAGGATGACCTTCAACTTGTCCCGGATGGCGTCGGCGCTGAAGGCGTCGAAGGACTCGGCGCAGTCCCCCGCCTGCAGGAGGAAGGCGCGCCCGGCGGCCACCTCGGCGAGCGCAGCCCGGAGGTTGCGGGCCTCACCGGCGAAGACCAGGGGCGGCATGGACGCGAGGGTCTTGACGGCGCGATCGAGCTCGGCCTCGTCGGGCCAGTCCGGCTGCTGCACCGCGGGGAAGGCCCGCCACGACGACGGGGTCCAGGGCGTGCTCACAGCTCCCCAGCGTGCCGGACCGGGGCCCGGGATCGCAACGTCGCGGTGCACGACGCGGACCGACCCCCTCGAGGGAGGGGGTCGGTCCCGAGACCGGGCGGCTCAGGCGGCGTCGAAGGCGGCGACCTCGGCCTGCTCCCGCACGGTGTTGACCGCCCGCTTCACGAGTCGGCGTGCGGCCTCGGCGGTGACGCCGAGCTCCTCGCCCACCTCGCGGTAGCTGCGCTTGCGTCCGTCGTGGAGGCCGAAGCGCTGCTCCACCGCGTAGCGGGCCCGGGCGTCGAGCACCGACAGCAGGTCGGTGACCATCTGGTCCTCGACCTTGGCGATCACCTCCTGCTCGGGACCGGGGTTGGCGTCGGGCAGCAGGTCCACCAGCTCGTTGCTGTCGTCGTCGCCGATGGTGCGGTCGAGCGAGGTGGGGGTGGTCAGCCGGTGCAGCCGGGCGTGCTCGTCGTCGAGCTCGTCGCCGTCGCCGGAGACCTGTCGCAATGCCGCCCGCAGGCTGGCCGAGCGGTCACCGGGGAGCCGCACCAGGCTCGCCTTCTGGTCGAGGGCCCGGCCGATGGCCTGGCGGATCCAGAAGGTGGCGTAGGTGGAGAACTTGAAGCCCTTGCGCCAGTCGAACTTGTCGACGGCGTGCTCGAGGCCGAGGTTGCCCTCCTGGATGAGGTCGAGCAGCTCCATGCCGGGCGGAAGCGGGTAGCGCCGGGCGACGCTCACCACCAACCGGAGGTTGGCCCGGATGAAGCGGTCCTTGGCGGCGGCCGCCTCCTTGACGGCGCGCTGCAGCTCGCGGCTGCGTTCGCCGGCGTCGAGGCGGGCCTTGGCCTCCCGGCCCTTCTCGATGATCTGCGACAGCTCCCGCTCCTCCTCGGCCGTGAGGAGCGGGACGAGCCCGATCTCGTTGAGGTACTGACCAACCGAATCGCTCATGGCTACCTTCGTTGCGGGACGGGGGTCATCCCGGGTCCCGTCGTGTTGTGTGGTTCCGTTCCGGCGCGTGCGCCGGGAGTGGGGGCGGAAATGACAGACGTGTAAGCGTTCCCCCTACCGGAATTGTTCCGGGTTTCCATCGTGACGTTGGTCACTGCATGGGCTGGGAGGGGGGATGACAACGGTAGGGCCTCTGGCCGGCGGATGCACGTCAGTGTCGTCGACAGTGTCGTCGACCGGACCGAAAAGCGGCTGAAAGGCAGACGGAACCCCGGCGGGCACGGGCCTCCTACACTCCCGGCGTGACCGACCACCGCGGATCCACCGGAGTCGGGGGGCGCCGCCTCGGGATCCTCGGGGGCACCTTCGACCCACCCCATGTGGCCCACGTGGTGATGGCGGCCGACGTCCGGTTCGCGCTCGGGCTCGACCTGGTGCTGCTGGTGGTGGCCAACGTGCCCTGGCAGAAGGTCGGGTCCCGCCCGGTCACGCCCGCCGAGCACCGGCTGGCGATGGTCCGGGCGGCCGTGGCCGGCGTCGAGGGGCTGGCGGCCTCGGACGTCGAGATCCGGCGTGGCGGACCCTCCTACACCGCCGACACCCTCGCCGAGCTCGCCGCCGGGGACCCCGCCGGGCAGCGGTTCCTGATCCTCGGGGCTGACGCCGCCGCCGGTCTGCCCACCTGGGAGCGGGCCGAGCGGCTCCCCGCCCTGGCCACCCTCGTGCTCGTGGATCGACCGGGCCTGACCTGTCCGCCGCCACCGCCGGGCTGGGAGTTCGAGCGGGTGGAGATCCCCCGTCTCGACGTCTCCAGCACCGATGTGCGCGCCCGGCTGGCAGCTGGACGTCCGATCGACGGGCTCGTGCCGCCCGGGGTCGTGGCCTGCATCCGCGAGCTCGGGATCTATGGTGGTCCCCGGTGACCGCACCCACCACCAGCGGTGGTCGTAGCCCTGCCCGTGGCGATCCTGACGACCTGTCCCCGATCACCCGGGCGATGCTCGGGCTCGACGAGGAGGGTCGCCCGCTGCCGAGAACCGGGCCGCCGCGGCCACGACGGGCGCGCCCGCAGAGCGGCTGGTGGCGCTACGGGTTCCCCGCCGTCATGGTCGTGCTGGTGCTCAGCATCCCCACCCTGATCTGGGTGGGGACGGTGGTGGTCCTCGGCTCCAGCGAGGGGCGGGTGGTCGAGCGGATCACCGATCCCGCCGCCCCCGGGTTCGAGGCCGTGGTGGACGCCACCCCGGTGGCGCTGGTCGTCGGGCTCGACGGGGCCGGTGCGCTCGATGGGCTCACGGTGCTGACCCTCACCAACGACGGCAGCGGCGGGGTGGTGCAGATCCCGCCCGACACCGTCATGGGGGTGCCCGGGATCGGCAACATCCCCCTGTCGGTCGTCTACCAGACCGCCGGCCTCGAGGTGGTGAGGGAGGGGGTCGAGGGGATCCTCAACGTGGGCATCCCGACCGTCGAGGTCGTGCGGCCCGAGGACTGGGCCGCCCTCACCGCCCCCGTCGCCCCGATCGAGGTCCGCAACCCCGACCCGGTGACCGCTGCGAACCTGTTCGGGGTGCAGGAGATCCGCTACCCGGCCGGTCCGGTCACCCTCGCCGCGGCCGACGTCTGGCCGTTCCTCAGCACCCGCAGCCCGGGAGCGAACGACCTCAGCCTCATGGTGCGCCGGGAGGCGTTCTGGCAGGCCTGGTTGGCACGGGTGGGCGACGCTTCCGAGCTCGAGGGCGTCGTCCCCGGCGAGGTGGACTCCGGGCTGGGGCGGTTCGTGCGGACGCTCGCTGGCGACGAGGTCGAGCTCACGACGCTGCCGGTGCGGGCGCAGCCCTTCGACGACGGGGCGAAGGTCGCCTTCGAGCCCGACATCCCGGCGGTCGAGCAGCTCGTCGCCCGCCTCATCCCGTTCCCGGCCGGCCCCGAGGGCAGGCGGGCCCGCCTGGCGGTGCTCGACGGCACCGGTCGTCTCGACGCCGGGCTGGGCGCGGCAGTGGAGCTCGCCCGGGCCGGGGGTCAGGTCCAGAAGGTCGGCAACGCCGCCAGCTTCGACGTGGCCGTCACCCGGATCGTCTACTACGACGAGGCGGTCCGTCCGTTCGCCGAGCGGTTCCGGGAGGCGCTCGGGGTCGGCGAGATCATCCGCAGCGACGAGCTGAACGCCGCCGTCGACGTCACGGTGACCCTCGGCAGCGATTTCGAGCAGGCCCGTCCCGACGTGGTGGCGCCACCGGTCTCACTCGTGCCGGCACCCGCGAGCGGGGGTGAGGGCGCTGGCTGAGTCCGTGCCGCTCCCCTCCGGGGCCGACGACGGTCTGTCCTGGGCCCTGGTGGCGGCCCGGGCGGCCGACACCAAGACCGACGAGGACACCGTGGTGCTGGAGGTGGCGGGCGTGCTGTCGATCACCTCCTGGTTCGTGATCACCGGCGGTCGGAACCCGAGGCAGGTCAAGACCATCGTCGAGGAGATCGAAGCGAAGGTGGCGGAGGCGGGCGGACCACGGCCGCTGCGCGTGGAGGGACTCGACGCCCGTCAGTGGGTGCTCATGGACTACGGCGACGTCGTGGTCCACGTGTTCCTCGACGAGACACGCCGGTTCTACCAGCTCGAGCGTCTCTGGGGCGACGTGCCCCGGGTGGAGTGGCGCGAGGGCCGTCCCGGGAGCGCCTGAGGACCCCACCGCGGACGACCGGCGGTGCGTGCCGGAGCCGACGACGGCTCGCAGCCGCGCCCGCCAGTGGAGCTAGTGGGACTCGAACCCACGGCCTTCGCCATGCCAT
>Ga0308417_1001889_pt1 | contig 14109 bp, 12 predicted proteins | sample HotsprSampleOS65_FD_203528 | JGI IMG/M metagenome (GOLD analysis project Ga0308417, IMG submission 203528) | Hot spring phototrophic mat microbial communities from Octopus Spring, Yellowstone National Park, Wyoming, United States - 20090730_OS65 ... | reverse complement strand
ACCCAGAACCTGTCGGTTATGAGCCGATTGCTCTGCCGTTGAGCTAGCGGCCCGTCCATCGCCTGTATTATATGCCGTCCCGGCGGGGTAGGTCAACCAGGGTTGTTCCTGGGAGAGTTGCGCCCTCCCAAACCCTCCCACCGGGTGAGGGAATGGGGAAACCTGGTTTCCCCATTCCCCTGCTCGAGGGCGCAGCCCCCCCAACTCCTCCCGCGGGCGGGGGTGTGGGGAAACCCGGTTTCCCCACACCCCTCTCCGCGGGACTATGTTCAGTCAGGGCTTCTGCCCGACCACCAGCAACATCGAGCGGGTCGGCGGCAGCGCGGTGGTGGCGGCGGCAAAAAGGCCCTTGGCCAGCACACGCAGCGGGGCGGTGCGCAGGCGCGCCGCTTCGAGGCCAACCCGTTCCCAGGGGGCCTCAAAGCGGCGCTGGATCACCCGGAAGCCGGCTCGCTGCGCCAGCCAGGTCAATTCGCCCATCGTATAGGTGCGGGCGTGGGTAGTGTAGCGCGCTTCGCCCTCCAGCAGCATCTGATGGCGGAACTCGGCGCGGGTGCTCAGGCTCATCCAGAGGGCCGCGCGCAGAATGGTGCGCAGGCGGCTCTTAAGGTACAGTTCATTCGGGGTGGTGATCAACAGCCGCCCGCCGGGACGCAACACGCGCCGGAACTCGCGCAGCACGGGCAGCGGCGAGTAGAGCAGGTGCTCAATCACTTCGGAGAAAACGACCCAGTCAACGCAGGCGTCATTGAAAGGCAGCGGTTCGCGTTCCAGATTGGCCCGGCGCACCTCGACGCCGAGACGTTGCCAGAGGGCCTGGCGCCGTTCGGGATCAAGATCGACGCCGCGCACGCGGGCGCCGGCGCCGGCGAGCAGTTCGGTGAAATGACCGGGGGTAACGCCGACTTCCAGCACCTCCATGCCGGCGATGTCGCCCATTGCCCGCAGCATCGCCGCGAAGCGGTAGCGATGCAGGCGGAAGTAGGCGGCCTTGCCATCAGCTTCGGCGCTGCGTTGCACCGCGTGGAACAGGGGGGTGGAGAGGATGTCGGCAGCCATGGAATGGTACACTAACGTGAACATAGTTCGCAGGGTTCTGCCCCCCTCCCAGCCTCCCCCCGCTGGGGGGAGGCGCCGGATTCCAGCCCCCAGCGTGGTTTAGGGGCGGACAGAACATCCGAGCCAATGCAGCTTCTACCGCATTGGGACGCCCCAGCGCACGGCTCTGGTCGCCCCTCTCCCGCGCGCGGGAGAGGGGCAGGGGGTGAGGGCCAATCAGCGCATTCCAACGCCATAAAGCCCCTCGGCGCTCATGTGTTCTGTCCGCCCCTAAACCCCAGCGTGGGGAGGGTCAGGGCAGGGGCCGTCACCGTGTCCGCGGAGCCGTGGCGCGGGCGTCCCGCCCGCGCTCCCAGGTCATGTTCATTGGGCGTTGTGCGCCATGCGCATGACCGTCTCACGTGAGCATACGCTCTCGGAGGGGGGTGTGGGGAAACCGGGTTTCCCATCTCCCCGCCCGCGGGAGGGTTTGAGCGGGCGCCGCCCTCTCAGGACAACCTTTGTGGTCCCGTTGCGGATGCGGGCCGGAGGCCCGCGCACCCAGGCCCCGGCCCCCCTGCCTGTGAAAGAGACTGGGAGGGCTACGCCTTCCAGGAACCCCCTTTTTGTTATAGTATCATATGATAGGAGCTACGCGGTCGCCTCCATCGCGCGCGTCCGGTCTAACGTGAACATACGCTCTCGGAGAGGGGTGTGGGGAAACCGGGTTTCCCCACGCCCCCGCCCCGCAGGGGCAGGGGAAACCGGGTTTCCCCATGCCCCCACCCGCGGGAGGGTTTGGGAGGGCGCAGCCCTCCCAGGAACAACCGTATGTTCATCGGGCAGGGACTGGCCCTCACGCAGGGGGATGGGGAAACCCGGTTTCCCCATCCCCTCACCGGGTGGGAGGGCAAAGCCTTCCCAAAAACAACCTTATGCTCATTGTGGTGGTGTGCGGCGGAGCCGTATGGACGGCTCATATGGTGGGCCGTGAGGCGCGTGCGCCTCATCGGGCCGCTAACGCGGCCTACAGGAGCCTGATTCCATGAACCATCAGCAGATGCCGGCGCCGGCGCGACCGGAATGGCAGCGCCTCATTCTACGCTGGCTCATCAGTTCCCTGGCCATTTTCGTCGCCATCTGGATCGTGCCGGGGATCCACTTCAGCGGCCCTGGCTGGCACATCGGGGTGATCGCCCTGCTCTTCGGGCTGCTCAACGCGCTGCTGCGCCCGCTGCTCTATCTCCTGACCTGCCCGCTGGTGATCCTCACCCTGGGCCTCTTCGGGCTGGTCATCAACGCGATCCTGCTGGGCCTCACCTCGACCCTGGCCGACCAGCTCAACATCGCCTTCCACATCGACAGCTTCTGGGACGCCTTCTGGGGCGGTCTGGTCATCTCCTTCGTCACCACTGTGCTCAGCCTGCTCTCGGGTGACACCAACGTGCGCGTGGTCACCATCCGGCGGGAGAGCAACGACCTGTAGCGGGACCATGGCGCAGGGCCGGGCAGGGTCGAACGCAAGCGCGCCCCTGCCCGGCCCTCTCGTTGGCCTCAGACCGCCGCAGTCGCGGTGGTTCCGGCGGCCTGTTTCGCCTTCTCTTCTTCGACCAGCTGGCGCCGCAGCACCTTGCCGACCATCGTCTTGGGCAATTCGGTGCGGAACTCCACCTCACGCGGCACCTTATAGGGCGCCAGGTGCAGCTTGCAGAACTCCTTGATCTCCTCGACAGTGGGATTCTCGCCCGGCTTGGGCACGACGTAGGCTTTCACCGTATCATCGCCGCGGGCCGGGTTGGGAATGCCCGCCACCACCGCCTCGAGCACCTTGGGGTGCATGAACAGCACCTCTTCCACGTCGCGGGGCAGCACCTTCAAGCCTGAGACATTGATCATATCCTTCTTGCGGTCGACAACGAAGAAGTAGCCCTCGGGATCGACCTTGCAAATATCGCCGGTATGCAGCCAGCCCTCGGCGTCGATGGTCGCCGCCGTCTCATCGGGGCGGTTCCAGTACCCCTTCATCACCTGGGGGCCGCGCACGCACAGCTCACCCTGGGTTTCGCCGTCGAAGGGCAGGGGTTCGCCGGTCTCGAGATCGATGATCTTGGCCTCGGTATCGGGCAGAGGCACGCCGATGCTCCCCGACTTGCGCTTGCCGAAGACGGGGTTGCAGTGGGTCACCGGGCTGGCCTCGGTCATCCCGAAGCCCTCGACCAGGCGCCCACCGGTAATCTGGCCGAAGCGCTCCTGGATTTCCATGGGCAGCGGCGCGGAGCCGGAGATACAGGCTTTGATGCTATGCAAATCGTATTTAGCGACATCCTTGTGATTGACAATGCCAATGTACATGGCCGGCACGCCGGGGTAGAGCGTCGCCCGTTCCTTCTGCATCACGGTCATCACATTGTCGATCGGACGCGGGTTGGGCACAATGATGATCTCCGACCCCAGATAGATCGAGTAGAGCATAGCCACGGTCATGCCATAGACGTGGAAAAAGGGAATGGCCGCCATCATCTTCTCGCCGCCGGGGCGCCCGCTAGGCAGCCAGGCATTGACCTGGAGCACATTGGCGATCAGATTGCGGTGGGTGAGCATGGCCGCCTTGGGCACGCCGGTGGTGCCGCCGGTGTACTGGAAGAGGGCGGTATCGCCGGGATCCACCGTGACCCTGGGCGGGGTGGGGCCGTACTTCTCCAGGAGGTGCTGAAAGAAGAACGTATCCTGCTCGGGCAGCACCTCGACCCACTCAGGGGTGCGCTTTTGCGCACTGCGCACCAGGAAGTTCGAAGGAAAGCCCAGGGTGTCGAAAATATAGGCCACAATGACGCGCTTCACCGGCGTCTCGCCGCGCACCTCGCGCAAGCGCGGCCAGAACAGGTTGAGCAGAATGATCGTCTCGGCGCCGGCATCGCTGAGTTGGAACTGCAACTCGCGGCTGGTGTAGGTGGGGTTGACATTGACCACAATCGCGCCGATGCGCATGGCGGCGAAGAAGGCAATAATGTACTGGGGCGAGTTGGGCAGCATAATCGCCACCCGTTCGCCTTTGCGCACCCCGAGCTGGTAGAGGGCCGTCGCCATGCGATCGACCAGTTCATTCAGTTGCTTGTAGGTCAACCGCCCGCCAACCGTATAACGACCGCCGAGCATATACTTGAGCACAAAGTTGGTGGCGATCTTGTCGGGATAGGTGCGCGCCGCGGTGAGCAGCATTTCGCTGAGGGTCTGGTTCGGATAGGTGAGCGTCGGGGGAACGTCCTTCTCGTAGGACGAAAGCCAGGGCTTGTCCATCAGGCACCTCCTCGTGCTAGCATGCGCTTATGAAATGGGGAAATGCGCCTGTGCGCGGCAGGCTCTGGCGCCAGGCGACGGCAGGCGCCATTTCCCCCCACGGCTATACATCGTCGCGAAGCCATCCCCGCTCACGGGCAATGAACTTGATCGTCGCATCATCCGGCGGGTAGAGCCCTGCTGCCTGGTAGGCATAGGCCAGCAACGCTGCGCCGCCGATCAAACCGAAGATCAGCCCGAGCACAAACGTCAGGGCGCCAACTACCTGCTTCATAGGTCCTCCAGGGTTCCTGGTGCTAGGAGTGCACAGCACTCGTATTGTACCATATCCCGGTTCGCTGTGACGCGCTGTATCACGTTCCGTGCTATTTCAGGTATAATTGTCATATACAAAACGTACGCGGTCGCCTCCCGGCGGGGAGGGATGGAGGGCCTGCCGCTCTCCTCAAACCGGTTGTTGCCCGCCCGCGACGGGGGCGCTGTGGGCAGTTCGCCAGGCTGCCTGGCCGCCGCGGGCCGGAAAAAAGGGATATGCGGGGAGGCATTGCCTCCCCGCACCCCTCCACCGCGTATGTCTTGTCATATACAGGACCTACGCGATGGAGGGGTACGGGGGGCCGCAGGCCCTCCTGTCATGTGCAGGGGTCAGGCATGGGTTCAGCAGGGCTATGCGGTACGCTCCCGTCGCGTGCCGCATAGCCCCCTTCCTCGCCATCCCCCGCTGGGGGAGGGAACCCGGCTCCTCCTGCGCGGGCGAACGCGGAGGAATTGCTCAAAGACCATTCATGGACACCGAGACCGCTCCTTGCAGGGGCGGCACGGAGGAGCGCGACCCTCCAAATGCGACCGCGGGCCTCCGCCGGGATGGGGTCGCGTTGAAGCGCCGGATGCTCGTCTGGACAGTTGGTACAACGCACAGAAGGTGGGAAGATCAGACCATGGCCAGTATGACCATGACGCGGGGAAAGTTCGAGGGGATTCAGGCCTGTGCCGACGAGCGTGGCGTGATTGCCGCCGCGGCGATGGATCAACGCGGTTCGCTGAAAAACGCGATCGCCAGGGTCCACGACCGGCAGGTTGACGATGGCGCGTTGACGGAATTCAAGATCGCAGTCACCCGCATTCTGTCGCGCTACTCCAGCGCCATTCTGATGGATCCGGAGTACGGGCTGCCGGCGCTTGCGCAGCGCGCCCCCGCTACGGGTGTGCTGCTCGCCTACGAGAAGAGCGGCTACGATATCAACGCCCGTGGCCGGCTGCCGGCGCTGCTCGATCTGTGGAACGTGCGCCGCTTGAAGGAAGCCGGGGCGAACGCGATCAAGCTCCTGCTCTACTACAATCCCTTCGACGATCCGCGGATCACCGAGTTCAAGCACGTGTTCGTCGAGCGAGTGGGGGCCGAGTGCGCCGCGCACGATATCGCCCTGTTTCTCGAACCGATCGCCTACGACGACCGCATGGACATCCGCTCGCTGGAGTTTGCCCGCGTCAAGCCGCGCTACGTCAGCGCGGCGATGGAGGAGTTCTCGAAGCCCGAGTACCGGGTTGACGTGCTGATGGTCGAAGTGCCGGTGCTGGCGCAGTATGTGGAGGGCATGCGCGCCTTCCGCGGCGAAAAAGCCTACACCCGCGAGGAAGCCAGGGAGTTGTTTCGCCAGGCCGCCAGTGTGGCCCGCAGGCCCTTCATCTACCTCAGCGCCGGTATGAGCATAGATGTGTTGACCGAAACCCTCGAACTGGCGGGCGAAGCGGATGTGCCGTTCTCCGGCCTGCTCTGCGGCCGCGCCACCTGGCAGGACAGCCTGCCCGTCTACGGGCAACAGGGCCTGGCGGCCCTCGAAGCCTGGCTCGAGGACCGCGGCGCGCGTCATCTGCGGACCCTCAACCAGGTCGTCGCCCGGGGCGCCAGCCCCTGGTGGGCCATCTATGGGGGCCTGGAACAGATTGTGGTGGTGTAGGGATTGCGGATTGGAGATGTTAGAGTACCGTATATCGGGGCCGTTCACATGTCTCCCGGGAGCGCGGGCAGCTTGCCCCCGTAGACGCGACGAGGGCATCCCGCCCGCGCTCCCGGGCGCGTGGGTTGCCCCGGCCCCCTATGCGGCTCGTGCCGCACACCGACGGGATGAACATACTTCCTGGGAGGGCGCAGCCCTCCCAGACCCTCCCACCGGGTGGGGGATGGGGAAACCGGGTTTCCCCACACCCCTGGGGCCTATGTTCACGTGAGACGGTCATGCGCATGGCGCACAACGCCCGATGAACATCGCCTGGGAGCGCGGGCGGCCCGCCCTCGTCGCGTCTCCGTGGGCAAGGTGACTGCCCCCCTCCCCAGCCCTCCCCCCGCTGGGGGGAGGGAGTCCGGCTCCTGCCCCCAGCCGGGGGAGGCTGGGAGGGGGGCTGAACCATGCGAACGATGGTCACCTCAGCCGTCCATGCGGCTATGCCGCACAACGCCGCGATGAAAATAAGGTTGTTCTTGGGAGGGCTGCGCCCTCCCAGACCCTCCCGCGGGTGGGGGAATGGGGAAACCCGGTTTCCCCATTCCCCTGCGGGGCGGGGGCGTGGGGAAACCCGGTTTCCCCACACCCCTCGCCGAGGGCGTATGTTCACCGCAGGCCCCATGCGCAGGGCGCACACCGCCCGATGCAAACGGCCCGGGAGCACGGGCGTCCCGCCCGCGCCACGGCGCCGCGGGCACGGTGACTGCCCCCCTCCCCAGCCCTCCCCCCGCTGGGGGGAGGGAGTCCGGCGCCTCCCCCCAGCGGGGGGAGGTTAGGAGGGGGGTCAGCGCCGCATGCGCGTAGGTGAGCAGCCTATGTTCACGTTAGGTGCGCACAGGCACCTTGTCGGACCACTATTCACCCGATCCCGCACTGAATGCAGAAGGAGTCGATGTGCCTACGGTGATCATGAACGATGTGGCAATGGAGGCCAAAGTGGGCGAGCGTCTGCTGAACGTCGGTCGGCGCAACGCCGCCCACATCGGTTTCGTATGCGACAACGTCGGCACTTGCCAGACCTGTCGCTGCCAGGTGCTTGCCGGGAGCGAGCACCTCAGCCCGCCGAGCGAGATCGAGCGCGCCTGGATCCCCGAGGCGCGGCTGGCCGAGGGGCAGCGCCTGGCCTGCCAGGCGATCATCCGCGGCGAGGGCGAGATCCAGGTGCAGAGCCACATCGAGATGGCCCGCCGGCTGGTGCTCAATGTGCTCATGCCGCCACCCGGCACTACCGTCACCGACAACGCGCAGTCACTGGTGGCGACGATGCTGCGCGATTTTGGCGACCAGCTCGCCCTCTTCCCCGGCAACGTGGTCAACGTGCTGGGCAAGGTCGGCCCGCTGCGCTTCGCCTTCCCCATTCGCGACGGGCAACGCTTCTTCGAGGATACGGCGCGGGTGGTGCAACGCATGGCCTCAGGCGTCGAACGCATGGAACGACCGCCGCGCGTCCGGCCCGTCCAGTGGGAGACGGACACGCCCGAGGAGGGCGCAACTTCAGCGTAACATCGTGAAACGGGGGCGCAGGGAAGGCGGAGCCTTCCCTGCGCCCCGTTTGCTTACCCGCATCAACGGCCGCAGGCGAAGCCTGCGCGCCTGGAACGCATCACGACAATCAGTCACGTGCGACCAGCGGCATGTACAGCAGCAGCCCCGGACCACTGAACTCTACCGCCTGATCGCCCGGGAAGGGCGTTCCCGTGCCTCCCAGCGCGTAGATCCACTGGTCCCACGTTACCGCGGGAAAGTCCGACCGGCTCATCAGCAGCGAGGGCGCCGGCGTCCAGGGGCCAAGGGAGCCATCGCTCCTGATGTCGGCGCGCTCGACACTGGTCAGGCTGTAGGTGTTGGGAAAGGTGCCGCCAGCGCCGCCAAGCACAACCAGACTCCCCTGGAACACGGCCAGCGCTCCACCGCGATGGTTGACCCTGGTTGGGTCAACCGTGATCCACGCTTCAAGGCTACCATCAGGATACATGCGCGTGCGTTCGATCGTGCCATCGTCGTTGAGGACGTAGATGGCCGAACCGGCGCTGGCCGCGCTCGTGCTGCGTCCCCGGGTCGGCGCTACTGGAGTCCAGGGCCCAGGCGTCCCATCGGGGGCGATGCGCGCCCGGATCGTGTCTCCAGAGGTATCTAATGATGTGGTGATGCCGTCCATGATGAAGAAGTAATCGCCAACCACGATACCGGCGGCCCTGTAGCGCACCCCGGGCAGTTCGCCGATCACCTCCCATGGTCCAGGCGCGCCATCGGCCCCGATCCTGGCTCGCTCAATGCCGCGTTCCGTAGGAATGCCGACCGCGACAGCACCTCCGGCGGCATAGAGATACTCACCGCTAACCACGGCCACACTTCCGCCACGCGCGGTGGTCAACTGGCTCATACTCTGCCAGGGTCCCAGTTGGCCATCAGGGCCGATCGTCGCCCGCAAGACCCCCATATCGGCCGTGCCCGACAAGAACCCGCCAATCACATACACGTTTCCTGCCGTGGCAACCGCGGCGAAGCCGCTGCGGCCCCCCGGCAGCGGGGTAGTTGCCGCCCAGCCGCGCATATGCCGGTCGCCGGGACGCACGACGGTCAACCCGGCAGGGCCGGTCTGGAAGCCTGCGCCATCGGGGTTATACACACTGACAACGTACGCCCCTTCGGGGGTTTCCGCCGGCACGGTCACGGTAAGGGTGCTATAGTTCACAAACGTGACCTGGCTCAGCACGATCGGCGACAGATCGCCCAGCCTGAGCGTGACGACCGGTGTAGCGACGAAGCCAACCCCTTTGATCGTCACCTCGCTGGCGGTGGTGTTATACACCCGCGACGGGGTCACCTCAAACACAACCGGACTGGCGAGCGCCGGGGTCGGAGGCCGGGCCAGGACGACGCCTGCCCCGGCGACCGCCAGACACAACACGAGCGCAAGGAGCACGTAGCGATACATACGATCACCTCCCTTCGCTACGTGGAGGGTAAAGCTACGCTCCGCGTCGATCTTTCAGCATAGCACGGCAGAGGGCCAGGCGGAGAATCGAGCCTGCAACCCGGAGTAGAGGTAAAGATTCGCATCCGCCGGCCCGTCAACGTGTTCTGGGCCGGGCGCGCGGAACTGTGGGGGTGTGGCGGTGGGGTACTATCCGAACGGGAGCTACTCGACCTCCACCTCTTCAACCGCGGGCGGCGGCGGGGCCACAGAGCGGCCCTGCTGCACGGGGCGGCGGCGGCCACTCCTGACACTGGCAATCTGGTCCTGGAGATTCTTGCGGAACAGGACGCTGGTGATCAGATTGACCAGCCGGTTGCGGTTCCGCAACACGCGGCGGACGATCGTCGGCCAGGAGTACATCCCCAGGAAATGGCCCAGGTAGCGCAACTGGTACTCCAGCGGATCATAGCGATCGCAGCGGACGACCAGATTATGGGCGGTGTACTTATCCCAGTCCTCATCAACGATCAGACCACGTTCCTTATACTCCTTGTAGAGCTGGGTTCCGGGATAGGGGGTAATAATGGAATAGATCGGCATCACCAGATCATTGTCGCGCACGAAGCGTTCGGTGGCGGCCATGTCCTCATAGGTATCAATGGCCGGATTGGTGAGCAGGTTCGCCTGGAGGTTCAGGCCGGCTTTGCGGCAGCGGGCGATAATCTCGGCGTACTTGCGCGCCGAGTTCGTGCGCCCCTTGTTGTAGGCGGCCAGCGTCTGCTGATGAATCGACTCGAAACCGACCAGGGCCATCAGACAGCCGGCCTTGACCAGCAACTCGACCGTGTGATCGTCTTCGAGGAAATTAATGCTGATGAAGCTAGAAAACTTGATATCGCACGTGGCCAGCACCTCGAGGATCTCCCAGAGACGTTGCTTATTGACCCCCAGGTTCTCATCGGTAAACATGAACCAGGGCGTCTTGCCATACTTCGAGGGGCGGAAAAAGACCCGTTTCGCCTCCAACACCTGCCGGCGGATGGCCTCGGGGGAATGCATGCGGTAGAGGCGCCCGGTGAAGTTCGGCGTAACGCAGAAGGCGCAGGTATAGGGGCACCCGCGGGTGATGGCAATGGGAATGGACTTGCGCGCGTCAACCGGCTGGCGACGGCCCGAGCGCAGGATGCGTTCGTAGTTCAGTTCGGGGATGGCCGTCACCGGCGGGTAATCGCGGGCATCGTAGCGCGGGCGCAGGGCGCCGGCGGCGGCGTCGGCGAGCACGTCGGCCCAGAGGTTCTCGGCCTCGCCGCAGACCACCGCGTCGGCGTGGGCGCGGGCCTCCTCGTAGTTAAACGACACATGCACCCCGCCGAGGACCACGGGCGTGCCACGGGCGCGGAAGGCATCGGCCAGTTCGTAGGCGCGGGTAGCATTCATCGTGCGCGTCGTGATCCCCACCAGGTCGTAGGGCGCAGCGACATCAATCGGGTCGCCGAACAATTCATCGGCGAGTTCGATGGAATGCTGGGGCGGAGTGATACTGACGAGCACACCGATCGCCATCGAGAACAGCGCCTTCTGGCTGCTATCCTCTTCCTTTTTCCCCCTGGGCGTAATCAGCAGGATCCGCAGCGGACGAACGGCTTCCGGCGGGCGGGAGCGGGGCGCCGCTTCCAGCGCGATCGCATGCGGGGCATCAGCGAGGCTCACGTCGGTCCTCCTCCCTCAGGTGAACATAAGCCCTCGACGAGGGGTGTGGGGAAACCAGGTTTCCCCACGCCCCCATCCGCGGGAAGGTAAGGGCGCAGCCCTTGCGCAGGGGGATGGGGAAACCGGGTTTCCCCATCCCCCCGCCCGCGGGAGGGTGTGGGAGGGCTTTGCCCTCCCAGGAACAACCTATTTGCATCCCATCGGTGTGCGGCGCGAGCCGCATGGGCGGCTGATGTGGTTTAGGGACGGACAGAACCCATAGGCGTCGACAAGATTGACGGGGTTGGGATGCGCCGGTTCGCCCTCATCCCCTCCCCCGCTCCCGCAGAGGGGAGCGGGAGACCGGCGCCACGCGCGGGGGGCGTCGCGATGCGGCCGTCGCCGCACCGGCGCGGATCGTCCGTCCACCCTTACACACGGATGTGGTGGCGCACCAGGACGGACGTATTGTACAACCGCTGTGTTTATATGTACAGGAGATAAACCTTCACCGACAGGAGATACGCGGTGGCCTTCCGGCGGAGTATGTATTCAAAGACCATGACGCCCACGGCGCGGACGATCAACCGGACATTGACCGTAGGCCTACGGTTTGACAGAGAGCCTGGCGGGGGGCTAGAATCGCGGCGAGAGCGGAAGTGGCCCGGTGGCTGCCCTGGTCTTCAAAACCTGTGGGCGGGGTGACGAGCCTCGCCGGTGGGTTCGACTCCCACGCGCTCTCGAACGAGCCACTTTCACGAAGTTCGTACACCTCAACCTCGACGTAGGAGGCGCCTGGCCCCTCCTGCTGCATAGTCATCCCGTGGACCTGCAGGTTGAGGGCGCGCTCGAGCGCGAAGTGGGCCTCAGGTTGGTTCCAGCGCGCCGGGTCCAGAGACGGATCGGTCAGCGTCAGCTCAATCGCCCGGGCCTTCTCATCCAGCACCGTCATGCCAAGGCGGAGCTTGTGGATCTGCGCCTCCATCTCGTCATACGTGAGCAGCATCCGGTCGGTCTGCTCGGCCAGCGCGGCTCGCGTGTGCTCGGAGGCGTTCTTGAGTTGAAAGGCGAGCGCGTCGAGCGCCGCGCCCCGCCGTCGCTCCAGCTCGGCCAGCCGCTCCGCGGCCAGCTCGATCGCCTTCACCAGCTCCGCCCGGCGCCGCTCAATTGCCGCGTTGATCTCGGCGAGCAGCGCCTCCTGGCTACGCGCCTGGCGATCGGCCAGCACCACCTCCAGCACCGCCTGCTCGAGCACCTGCGCTCAGCATCGGCAGTCGTCGTTATGGCTGCCTGCGATGTGGGCACCATAATCAGCGACGTGCGGTCGGTAAATGACAGGACGTGCGCGGTCACCTTCCGGTGGTAAGAGGTGGAGGGCCTACGGCCATCCACGAACCATTCCATTCGTTTCTCGTTTCGCCAGGCTGCCTGGCCGCCGCGGGCGGGAACGGGGGGCATGCGGGGAGGCATCGCCTCCCAGCGTCCCTCGCATAAGTCCTGTCAAAGCATGCCCCCTATCCCTCTGGGCACCCTAGCGGCACACAATCGGCAACCCGCTCGGCGCCGGGCCAAAGCCGGGCGGCAGGCGCAGTTCGACCCCCGGCGGCGGTTTGAAGTAGGTGTAGAAAAAGTGGATCTCGAGGATCTGCTGCCCCTGCACGCCCCGGATATATTCGAGAAATTGCTTGCTCACTTCGACCGAGCGCTGATCCAGGCGTGGACTCTGGAGCGCATAGATGTACAACGGGCGGATCAGTTCGGCTGGATAGTTCCAGGGGTCGAACTGCGGGGTCAGCGGATCGGTAACGAGTCCCTTGTCATTGGCAATCAAGACGGGAACGAGATAGTCGTCCGGTTGCAGGCGCAACCAGGATAGACTGACCCAGTAGAGCGAGCCTCGCGTGCTCAACGCCAGGTTCAGACACTCGGCCTGGGAACGGCACCCGATAATATGGGAAGGCATGCCGCTTTGCCCGAGGAACTCCTGCAACACCAGATCGGTCGTTCCACTGCCCTCACGGGCGAAGATGCGGATCGGCTCCGGCCTGCCGCCCACCTCGGACCAACTGCGGATCGCGCCGCTAAGGATCCCCACCAGTTCCGCGCGCGTTATGGCGCGTTCCAGGCGGTTGGTGATGTCGGTCACGAAGACAATCACATCGTAGCCGACCGGCGCGGCACAGGCGATGGCCACCCCGGAAGAGGTCAGGCGGTTGATTTGCTGGTCACTGAGGGGTTCGGAGGCCGCGAGCAGGTTGACCGAGCCGCCGGTCGCAAGTTCCACCCCCTGAACCGTTCCCACTGGATTGACCGTGAAGCGGATGGTGCGTTCGACCTCACCGGCTATGGGAAGATCCCATGTCTCCCGCGTAAGTTTCTGGAACGCCTCGACCCAGTCGCTGGCCAGTTGCAATTCATCGCCGAGGATGGTGGCGCTCCCGGCGAGCGTCACCGAGGGCCTGGGAGACACCATATTCGTAATCGGCACGATGAGACCGCTCGCGTCGGCCAGGCTGGCAATCAATGCCAGCAGGTTGCCCGCCAGGGTGGCGAGAAAGACCAGCAGGGCCAGACGCCGATCAGAGCGCGCATCGGCGCGCTTGACTTCCTCGATTTGCTCCTGGGTTAGCGAGATCTCAGGTTCCTTACGTTCGACAATCGTTCCCCCGTCGTTGGAAGGTCGGGGAGTGTTCGACGATGCTGGCATAACCCCTTCTTTCGCTTGACGAATGGCAATCTGGCCGGCTGGAGGAGCATGGCGAAACCCGGGATCCCCACGCCCCTGCTGGTTTAGGGGCGGGCAGAACATGCGGGCGCATGCGGGAGATCGGGCCTGAGGCATGCTTCAGGATCGGGCCTCCTGGCTTGACCGTTGCTCCACAGCTCCACAGCTCCACAGCTCCACACCTCCACCGAACCGGTCGGTAGAGGTGTAGAGCTGTAGAGTTGAAGGCCCGATTGTCACGTTCGCTTGAACCATGCCTTAGCCCATAATATGGTAGCCCCCATCAATATAGGTGATCTCACCGGTGATAAGGCGCGCGGCATTGGTGGCCAGAATGGCCGTAAACAGGCCAACATCGGCGGTGGTCACCAGACGTTGCGCCGGGACGCGTTCGGCGGCCCGCGCCAACAGTTCATCGAAGTCCGCGATCCCCTCCC
>Ga0308417_1001888_pt1 | contig 14115 bp, 10 predicted proteins | sample HotsprSampleOS65_FD_203528 | JGI IMG/M metagenome (GOLD analysis project Ga0308417, IMG submission 203528) | Hot spring phototrophic mat microbial communities from Octopus Spring, Yellowstone National Park, Wyoming, United States - 20090730_OS65 ... | reverse complement strand
TTTCTCCAGCTGCTCACCACCCAGCTCAAGAACCAGGATCCGCTCTCGCCGATGGATACCGAGCGCTTCACGAGCCAGCTCGTGCAGTTTTCGTCTGTCGAGCAGGCGCTCAAGACCAACCGCCAGCTCGAGCAGCTCGTGAACCTCACCCGCACGAGTGCCGCGAGTGCGGCTTTGGCGATGGTCGGGCGTGCGGTTCGCGTCGACGGGAGCCGCATGCTGGTCGACGGCCGCGGTGGTGCCACGATCTACGAGCTGCCGCAGCGCGCGGCGAGCGTCACGGTTCGGATCTTCGACGCCGACGGTCGTCTCGTTCACAGCGCGGCGGGCGACACCGAGGCCGGTGCCAACCGCTTCGTCTGGGACGGCAAGCTGCTCGACGGCGGCCGGGCGGCGACCGGCCTCTACCGGATCGCCGTCACCGCCCTCGACGGCCAGGGCCGGCCGATCGAGGCGAACCTCGAGCGGACGACCACCATCGAATCGCTCGAGACCCGCGAGAGCGGGCTCGTCCTCGTGGCCGACGGCGTTCCGCTCGCCGCCGAGGCGGTCCGTCCCCTTCCTTCCGCAACGAGCTGAGCGCCGCCACCGAGCGGCGCCTTCGAGGAGAACGCCCTCATGACTTTGTTCGGCTCGCTTTTCACCAGTGTGACCGGTCTCTCTGCCCAGAGCCGAGCGATGGGCATGATTTCGGACAACGTGGCCAACGTGAACACCACCGCCTACAAGCTCGCACAAGCGCGTTTCACGAACCTGGTGGTCCAGCAGGCCGGTTCACGAGCCTACAGCCCCGGTGGTGTGTCGGCGCGGCCCTTCCATACGATCGGCAATCAGGGCCTGATCCAGTCGAGCAGCTCGCCGATCCATGTGGCCATCGTCGGCCGCGGCTTTTTCGTCGTGAACTCTACGGCCGACGCCACGGGACAACGGCTGTTCGCTCGAGCCGGGGATTTCGCTACCGATTCTCTCGGCAATCTGCGGACGCCGTCCGGCTTCTACGTGCAGGGCTGGCGGCTCGACCAGAACGGCGCTCCGGTCGACGTCAACCAGCTCGAGACCGTGAATGTCAACATCGTCAACGGCACGGCGCTCGCCTCGACGCGGGTCGCGATCGGCGCCAACCTCGACGCCGACCAAACGGCGTTCACCGGCGCCTACGTCGCTGGCGACATGGCGGCGAACCTCGCGGGTGGCGGCGGCGTCGCGCCCCATTTCAGCCGGGTGGTGCAGATCTACGACAGCCTCGGTCGCGCGCACGAGCTGACCTTCGCCTTCCTCAAGGATCCGGTCGCCAACGTGTGGAACGCCGAGGTGGTGGCCGATCCCGCGGACGTCGACACCACGGTCCATCCGAACGGGCTGATCGCTTCCGGCCAAATCACCTTCAACGGAGACGGTACGCTCGCCACCAATGGGCTCACGCCGGTCGTGGCGGGCGCGCAGGGCGCCGTGATCACTTGGCTCGCCGCCGGCGGGGCCGACCCGAGCGACCTGGTGATCGACCTCGGCGAGCCGGGGACCACCGACGGCCTCGCACAGTTCGCGAGCCCGACACGTGTCGCCTTCGTGTCGCAGAACGGTTCCGGGGTCGGCACCCTCAATTCTTTGGCGGTCGACGAGGACGGTTTCGTCGTCGCTTCGTTCACGAACGGCCAGCAACGCCGGCTCTACCGTTTGGCCCTCGCTACCTTTCCCAACCCGGCCGGGCTCGATCCCCGCACCGGCAATGTCTACGCGGCCTCCATCGAATCCGGAGAGTACGTATTGCTGGCGCCGGGCGAGGGCGGAGCCGGGCGCTTGGCTCCCTCCTCGATCGAAGCCTCGAACGTCGATATCGCCGACGAGTTCACCAAGATGATCGTCACCCAGCGCGCTTACTCGGCCAACGCCCGCGTCATCTCGACCACCGACGAGATGCTCGACGAGCTGATCCGGCTGCGTCGCTGATCGATGAGCTGGCACTACCGGTGCTGTACTTCGATGCATACGGCTCGGCTTTGCCCGGTGTCTTAGCCGGACATTAAGTGGACCCGGTTAGGACCGGGCGAGCGCCCGTGAAGAGGGATCGTCGGAGTTCGGGACGGAGATGTCGATGTCGGACCAGGAGACCGAGCGGGCCCCGCTCGCGGTCGGCCCCAACGCGGTGCCGTTGCACCTCGAGGACCTGCCGGCGCCGTCGACCCGGCGCTGGGTCGCCCGACGCAAGGCGGCGGTCGTGGCTGCGGTGCGCGGTGGCCTCCTGACGCTCGAGGAGGCCTGCCGGCGCTACAATTTGTCCGCCGAGGAGTACGCGTCTTGGGAGCGGTTGATCGATCGGCACGGGCTCGTGGGCCTGCGGATCACGCGGCTCAAGGAATTCCGTTGAGCCGACGAGGACGCGGCGCCGTTAACCGGACCTTTACCGACCTGGCCTAAGGTGCCGTCGCGCGAGAACGCGACGACGGCACGAGGTCATGGCGACCGAGGTCCAGACGTTCGACTCCCGAGGTGAAGGTGTCCGGCCGCCGGCGGGCGGTGGGCCCGTCGCGCTGCTCGACCAACTCCGTTCGCTGGGCACCGGGCGGATCTTGGCGCTCGGCGCGGTCGCGCTGGCGCTCGCGGCCTTCTTCGTCCTGATCGTCGCGCGGACGCTCGAGCCGCCTTACACGCTCCTGTTCGGGGGGCTCGCTCCGGAGGACGCACGGCGGATCGTCGAGCGGCTGGAGGCGGCAGGCGTGCCCCATCGGCTCGGTCCGGCGGGCGACGCGGTCTTCGTGCCCGCCGATCGGGCGTTGCGGCTGCGCATGGACCTCGCCGAGCAGGGTCTGCCCACGGGCGGCTCGGTCGGCTACGAGCTGTTCGACAAGAGCGGTCCGCTCGGCACCTCCGACTTCCTCGCCAACGTCAACCTCCGCCGCGCCCTCGAGGGAGAGTTGGCGCGCACCATCGCCGCGATCCGGCCCGTGCGCGCGGCCCGCGTCCACCTGGTTCTGCCGCGCCGCGAGCTGTTCGAACGCGAGCGTCATCCCGCTTCGGCCTCCGTGGTGGTGAGCCTCGCGGGCCGGGGCGGGCTCGACCGGCGCCAGGTCCAGGGCATTCGCAACCTCGTAGCGGCTGCCGTGCCCGGCCTCGAGGTCGGCCGGGTCACGATCGTCGACGACCGAGGCAACCTCCTGGCTCGCGGCGGCGAAGGGCCGAGCGCCGGCGTCGCCATCTCCGACCTCGAAGAGCATCGGGCCGCCCTCGAGCAGAGGTTGCGCGGCAAGATCCTCCAGCTCCTCGAGCGGACCATCGGCCCGGGTCGGGTCGAGGCCGAGGTGACCGCGGACATCGAGCTCGACGAGATCACCACCACCGCCGAGCAGTACGATCCGAACGGCCAGGTCGCACGCAGCACCCAGACGATCGAGGAGAGCGGCGATCGGCGCGATGCCGAAGGCGGCGGGCTCACCGTTGCCAACAACCTACCGACCGAGCGGTCGGGACAGGCGGGCGGCGGCACCAGCAGCGAGCGCACCACCCGCAGCGAGGAGACGGTCAATTACGAAATTTCCCGGACCGTCCGGAACCAAATCCGCAAGCCGGGGCATCTGCGGCGCCTGTCGATCGCCGTGCAGGTCGACGGGGTCTGGAAGGTCGGGGCGGACGGAGGTCGTCGGTACGAGCCGCGTTCGGCCGAGGAGTTGGCGCAGATCGCCGCGCTGGTGCGCAGCGCGGCCGGTGTCGACGAGGAGCGCGGCGACGTCGTCGAGGTGGTGTCCCGGCCGTTCGTCGAGCCCGAGCCCGAGCCGACCGTGGAGTCGGGTCTGCTCGACCTGGGCCGGGAGGAGCTGGCTCGGCTCGTCGAGCTCGGCGGCCTGGCGCTCCTCGCCGCCCTGGTCTTGCTGTTCGGCGTGCGCCCGCTGGTCCGGAGCTTGCGCCCGGCCGCGCAGCTCGGCGAGGCGGCCGCCGGCCGGGCCGAGGCCGGCGCGCTGCCGGCGCCCGGCGTGGCGCAATTGCCGGCTCCCACGGGGGAGGCGCCGGTCGGGTCGCCGGGCGACGGTGCCCCTGCCCTCGAGGCCGAGGGGTCGGCGCGCGACGCACTCCTGCGGCATGTCGCCGAGATCGTGGCCAACCGGCCCGAGGACGCCGTCCGGGTGATCCGGGGCTGGCTGAACGAGCGCTGAGGGAGGTCGGCGGATGCCCGAGGTCACCAGCGAGCCGGTTCTCTCCGGTCCCGAAAAGGCGGCCGTGCTGGTCTTGGCCCTGACCGAGGCGGAGAGCAGCAAGCTGCTCGCCGCGCTGGAGCCCCGCGAGATCAAGGAGCTCTCGCGGACCATGGCCCGGCTCGGCCGGATCGAAGCCGCTCTCGTGGAACGCGTCCTCGCGGAGTTCGGCGAGCGGTTGGTCGCGCCGAGCGGGGTCACGGGCGGGCTCGAGACGACCGAGAAGCTGCTCGCCCGGATCCTCGAGAAAGACCGCGTCGAAGCGATCCTGGAGGAGATCCGAGGGCCCGCCGAGCGGACCGTGTGGGACGGTCTCGGCAAGGTCGACGATGCGGCCTTGGCCGACTATCTGCGCAACGAGCATCCGCAGACCGTGGCCGTCGTGCTCTCGCGCCTGCAGCCGGCCCAGGTCGCTCGTGTTCTCGCCAGGCTGCCCGACGAGCTGGCGGTCGACACCATCACCCGCATGCTGCGCATCGAGGCGGTCCAGCCCGACGTGCTGGCCGATGTCGAACGGACGTTGCGCACCGAGTTCTTGGCCGATCTCGGCCGAACGGGGCGGCGCGACGGCCATGAGGCGTTGGCCGAGATCTTCAACAACTTCGACCGCGCTACCGAGACTCGTTTGATGGCTGCCCTCGAGGAGCGGGACAAGGAGGCGGCCGAGCGGATCCGGCGATTGATGTTCACGTTCGAGGATCTGACCCGATTGGACGGGGCGGGGATCCAGCTCTTGCTGCGCAACGCCGGCAACGCGCGCATCGCCGTCGCTCTCAAGGGAGCGAGCGAGCAAATCAAGAACCTGTTCTTCTCCAACATGTCGGAACGTGCCGCCAAGATTCTGCGCGAGGAGATGGAGGCGATGGGACCGATCCGCCTGCGCGACGTCGAGGAAGCGCAGCAGTTCCTGGTCAACATGGCCAAGGAGCTGGCGGCGGCCGGTGAGATTTTCCTTGCCGACGGCAAGGAAGACCAGATGGTCTATTGAGCCATGCCGTCGATCGCGTCATCGTTCGAACCCGGAACCGTCGGGCGCCGTTCCGATCGCGGCGGAGCCGGCGGGCGGGAACCGGCGCCGCTGCCGGTCCGGCGGCTCGAGCTCGCCGAGTTCACCGAACGGGCCCACGAGCCCGTCGCGCCGCCCCCACCGCAGTCGCGCGCGCCGGCCCCAGGCGGGCCCGCGCTCAGCTTCGACGAGGCCGATCTCGCGCGGGCTTGCGCCGGCGCCGCAGCTGCCGCCGCGCGGGCCACGGAAAATACCGTCGCGGCCAGGCTCGCCGCGACCGACGCCGCCCTGCGCGAGCGGCTGCTCGTCGCCGTGGGCGAGCTCCGGGCCGATCTGCGCCGGCGAGAGGAGGCGGTGCGGGCCCTGGTCGCCGCCCTCGTCGCGGCTGCCCTCGAGAGTCTCGTGCCGGCGCTACGGGAGGCCCGTCTCTCGGCGGCGCTCGAGCGGGTGGTGGCCACCGTGGCCGGGGAGCCGGGACCTCTTCCGCCGCTGATCCTCGAGCTTCCGGAACGGGACTTCCCGACCCTGGCACCGCGGCTGCCGGCCCTCCTCGCGGAGGCCGGGCTCGAGGGCGGCTTCGAGGTCCGACCCTCGGTCGAGGGGGAGGTGCTCCGTCTGGTCTGCGGGGAGTTCTGGAGCGAGCTCGACGCGGCGGCTTGGGCCGCGGCGGTCGGCGAGCGGGTTCGAGCGACGATCGCGAGGCTCCCGCTCGGAGCCTCGACGACCGAGGAGGAAAGCGATGAACGACGAGCAGACTGAGCTGCAGCCGGTGCAAGGCCGAGGGCCGGCGGTCCACGCACGGGCCGAGCCTCCGGGGCAACACGAAGCGCAACGGTTGAGCGCGGTCTACGACGTGCCGTTGCAGCTGTCGGCGGTGCTCGGCCGGACCACCATGCCGGTGAGCCAGCTGCTGCGGCTCGGCCGCGGTGCGGTCGTCGAGCTCGACCGCAAGGTCGGCGATCCGGTCGAGGTCTACGTCAACGATCGGCTGGTGGCACGCGGCGAGGTTCTGGTCCTCGAGGACCGGCTCGGTGTCACCCTGACCGAAATCGTCAAGAGCGCGCCATGAGGGTCCTCGAAAGCCGAGTCGAAACGACGACGCCCGGGCCCGAGGCCGGGGCAAGCGAAGGAGCCTGCGCCGCCGGTCCCGATCCCGAAGCTCGCCTTCGCCGCGAGCATCCCGTCGCGGGATCGGCATCGCCGGCGCAGGCGAGGCGAGCGCCGCCTCCTCGCCGAGCACCGGACGGACGGAGCGGCAGCTGGCGGTCGGGCTCGGCGGCGCGAGGAGGCGTCCCGGCGCGCGCGGCGAGGTGGGGCGCGGGGAGTGGGGTATGCGTCTTCTGGTGGTAGGTGAAAGAGGTCGGGAGGTGGCGGAGGCCTGTGCCATCGCCGCGGGCCGCGGCGTCGAGGTGCGCCATCGATCGAACCTCGAGGAAGCGATGGTCGATTTGCGCGAGGGGCGCGGTGCCGACCTTCTGCTGGTCGACGTCCGCCAAGACGTCGCGGCCTTGGTCGCCAACCTCGCGAGCGAGCGGATCTGGCTGCCGGTCGTGGCCTACGGAATCGACGCCGAGCCGCGGGCGGCGGCCGCTGCCGTGCGGGCGGGCGCCAAGGACTTCATTCCGATGCCGCCGGATCCCGAGCTGATCGCGGCGCTGATCACGAGCCTGGCGGGCGACGCGCGCGACCCGATCAGCGAGGACCCGGCGATGCGCGCCGTGCTCGACCTCGCCCGCCAATACGCCCCGGCGGAGGCGAGCGTGCTGATCACCGGGGAGAGCGGGACCGGCAAGGAGGTGATGGCGCGCTTCGTGCACCGGCACAGCCGGCGTGCCGACCGCCCCTTCGTCTCCGTCAACTGTGCGGCGATCCCGGAGAATTTGCTCGAGAGCGAGCTGTTCGGCCACGAGCGCGGCGCCTTCACCGGCGCGGTCGCCCGACGGCTCGGCAAATTCGAAGAGGCGAACGGCGGGACGCTCCTGCTCGACGAGATCAGCGAAATGGAGCCGCGACTCCAAGCCAAGCTGCTGCGTGCGATCCAGGAGCGCGAGATCGACCGGGTGGGCGGCTCCCGGCCGGTCAAGGTCGACATCCGGCTGATCGCCACGAGCAACCGGGACCTGCAGCAGGAGGTCGCCAAGGGCACCTTTCGCGAGGACCTGTACTTCCGCCTCAACGTTCTGGGCCTCCACTTGCCGCCCCTGCGCGAGCGGCCGCGCGACATCGTGGCGCTCGCCCGCCATTTCGCCCAGCGGTTCGCCAAACTCAACGGGTTGCCGGAGCGCGCCCTTTCGCAGCGAGCGATCGACAAGCTCCTCCGCCATCCCTGGCGCGGCAATGTGCGCGAGCTCGAGAACTGCCTGCACCGCGCGGTGCTGCTCGCCCGGGGGCCGGAGATCGAGGAAGACGCGATCGTGCTCTCGCCCGGTGGGCCGTCGGCCTCGACCGCACCGGCCGTCGCCGCGGGCGGGCCGCTGGTCGGCCGGACCATCGCCGAGGTCGAGCGGGCGCTGATCCTCGATACGCTGCGCCACACCCTCGGCAACCGGACGCACGCCGCCGCCCTCCTCGGCATCTCGATCCGCACCCTGCGCAACAAGCTCAAGCAATTCGTGGAGGAGGGGCTTCCCGTGCCACCGCCCGGCGGTGAGGGCGGCGCTCGGGTCGGGGAAGGTGAGCCGTGCTGAGCCGGGTGCAGAGTGGGCTCGCCACCGGCTGGCCCGACCTCGCCCGCTCGCTCGGGCAAGGTGAGGTGCTGCTCGGCCTCGGGGTCGTCGCGATCCTGGTCGTCCTCATCCTCCCCTTGCCGCCGCTCTTGCTCGATCTTTTGTTGGCGGTCTCGATCACCTTCTCGGTGCTGATCCTCCTGACGGCCCTGTTCATCGAAAAGCCGCTCGAATTCAACGCCTTTCCGACGGTCCTCTTGATCGCCACGATGCTGCGTCTGGCGCTCAACCTCGCGTCCACACGCCTCATCCTGGCCCGCGGTCACGAAGGCACCGAGGCCGCCGGGCAGGTGATCGCCGCTTTCGGCGGGTTCATCATGCAGGGGAGCTTCGTCATCGGGCTGATCGTCTTCGCGATCCTGGTGATCGTGAACTTCGTCGTCATCACCAAGGGCTCGGGCCGGATCGCGGAAGTGGCCGCGCGCTTCTCGCTCGATGCCATGCCCGGGAAACAGATGGCGATCGACGCCGATCTTTCGGCCGGCCTGATCGACGAGGCGACCGCCCGGGCACGCCGCCGCACGCTCGAGGAAGAGAGCGCCTTTTTCGGCGCCATGGACGGTGCCGCCAAGTTCGTCCGCGGCGACGCCATCGCCGGGCTCTTGATCACCGCGATCAACCTCCTGGGCGGGCTTTTGATCGGCGTGGCCCAAATGGGCCTGAGCCTCGCCGAGGCCGCACGGACCTACGCGCTCTTGACCGTCGGCGACGGCCTCGTGTCGCAGATCCCGGCGCTGTTCGTCTCGATGGCCGCCGGTCTCCTGGTGACCAAGGCCGGCGTGAGCGGCCGCGCCGACCAGGCGCTGTTTTCCCAGCTCGGCGCCTTCCCGCGGGCGTTCGGCGTCACGGGCGCGCTCGCCGTGGCGCTCGCGCTTCTGCCGGGTCTCCCGGCCCTACCGTTCTTGGCCCTCGGCGCGGGCGCCGGCTGGCTCGCCTGGCGGGCCCGCCCGAAGCCGGCCGCCGAGCCGCTCCCGGCCGCCGAGGCCGCGAGTCGGACCCGGCCGCAGGCGGCGAGCGACGAGGCGGTGGCCGCCGCCCTCGCCATGGACCCGATCCGCCTCGAGCTCGGCTATGCCCTCCTGCCCCTCATCGACGAGGCGCAAGGCGGCCGGCTCGCCGAGCAGATCCGCGCGCTGCGCCGTCAACTGGCCCAGGAGCTGGGCTTCGTGCTGCCCTCGGTGCGGATCCAGGACAACATCCAGCTCCCCTCCACGACCTACGTCGTGCGGATCAAGGAGCTCGAAGCCGGCCGCGGTGAAGTCCGGCCGGCCATGCTCCTCGTGATGGACCCGCTCGGCCGGCCGATCGATCTGCCCGGCGAGCCGACCACCGAGCCCACCTTCGGTCTGCAGGCGAGCTGGATCGTGCCCGGCTTGCGCGAGGAAGCGAGCCTGCGTGGCCTCACCGTGGTCGATCCGGCGACCGTGGTGACCACCCATCTGACCGAGGTCATCAAGGAACATCTGGCCGAGCTCTTGTCCTTCGCCGAGACCCAAAAACTCTTGAAGGAGCTCGGCGACGACTATCAGAAGCTCCTCGCCGACCTCGTCCCTGCGCGGATCACCACGGCCGGAATCCAGCGCGTGCTGCAGGGCCTCTTGGCCGAGCGGGTCTCGATCCGCGACCTCGCGCTGATCCTCGAGGCGATCGCCGAGGCGGTCGGCCACACCCAGAACGTGATGGTGATCATCGAGCATGTGCGCGCCCGACTCGCCCGCCAGATCAGCACCGCGGCGACCGGTCCGGGCGGCTACATCCCGATCCTCACGCTCTCCGCCGAGTGGGAGCAGGCCTTCGCCGAGGCCCTCGTGGGCCAGGGCGACGAGCGGCAGTTGGCGATGTCGCCGGCCCGCCTGCAGGATTTCATCCGCGCGGTGCGCGAGGCCTTCGAGGCCCAGGCGCTGCGCGGTGAGCTCCCGGTCCTGGTCACGAGCCCGCCGATCCGGCCCTATGTCCGGTCGATCGTCGAGCGCTTCCGACCCGCGACCATCGTGCTCTCGCACAACGAGATCCATCCCAAGGCGCGCCTCAAGGCGCTCGGTCAGGTGTGAGCCATGCGACTGCGGATCTTCGAGGCCCCGACCATGCAGGAGGCCCTCGCGCGGATGCGCGCGGCCCTCGGGCCCGAGGCGGTGATCGTCGCCACCCGCGAGGAAGCGGGTGGGGTCCGGCTCACCGCCGCGACCGACACCCAGGAGCCCGATCTCGACCAGCTCCTGGCCCGGCCGGCGTCGAGCCCGGCGCGCGAGGTGGTGCGAGCGGCCCTGCACCGGCACGGCCTCGACGAAACCCGCTGCGCCGCGCTCCTCGCCGCCGCGCCGAACGTGGGTGCGCTCGACCCGTCGGTGCTGCTCGCCGAGGCGCTGGCGCGGCGCTACCGCTTCCCGCCGGACGGCTCGCCCCCCGCCGGCGCACTCCTCGTGATCGGACCGCCCGGCGCCGGCAAGACCGCCGTGGTCGCCCGTCTCGCCGCCGCGGCGCGGCTCGCCGGCGAGGCGCCGGAGGTGTTGAGCGCCGATCTCGAACGCGTGGGTGGCCTCGATCAGTTGCGCGGGCTGTTGGCACCACTCGGCCTCGAGCCCCGGCCGCTCGGCGAGACCCCGCCGATCGGCACCCGCCGCCCGGTCCTCGTCGACGGCCCGGGTGTCAACCCGTTCCGGCGTGACGAGATGGTCGCCCTTTCCGCCCTGGTGCGCCGCTCGGGATGCGAACCGGTGCTCGTTCTCCCGGCCGGGCTGGATCCCGAGGATTGTGCCGAGCTCGCCGCCAATTTCCAAGTCATGGGGGTCCGTCGGATGATCACCACGCGGCTCGACGCCGCCCGCCGCTTGGGCGGCATCCTCGCCGCGGCCGAGCTCGGGCTGGAGCTCGCCATGGCCGCCACGAGCCCGCTGATCGGCAAGCCGCTCTTGCCTTGGAGCGCCGCCGGTCTCGCCCGCCTGCTCCTCGCCCGCGCCGGTGGCCAACCGGGAGACGGCCCATGATCGGCACGCTCGCTCTCGCCTCGGGCAAGGGCGGTGTGGGCAAGACCGTCCTCGCCGTGAGCCTCGGCCACGCCCTCGCCCGCGCCGGCGCGCGGGTGCTCCTGGTCGATGCCGATCTCGGCCTCGCCAATGTCGACGTCCAGCTCGGGCTCGTCGAAGACCGCCATCTCGGTCGAGCGCTCGCCGAAGGGCGCCCGCTCGCCGAGATGGTCGTGCGCGACGAAGCGACCGGCCTCGCCCTCTTGCTCGGGCCTTCCGGCTGGAGGAGCCTCGCCCAGCTCGAAGGCGAGGCCCTCGAACGTTTGGCCGGCGAGATCGAGGCGTTGAGCCGGGGGTACGACGCGACGCTGCTCGACCTACCGGCCGGCATCGGGCCGCGCACTCTGCGCCTTACCCGGCTCGCCCGCCGCGTCCTCCTGGTGGCCACGCCCGAGCCCACCGCGCTGACCGACGCCTACGCCCTCCTCAAAGTCGGCCTCAAGGAGCATCCCGGGCTCGGCCTGGTCGTCAACATGGCCGAGGACCGGGCGGACGGTGCGAGCGCGGCGCGCACGCTCGCGACCACCGCGCGCCGCTTCCTCGATCGCGAGCTGCCGGTGCTCGGCATCGTCCGTCGCGATCCGCGCGTGCCAGATGCGATCGCCCGACAGCGACCGCTCCTCGCCCGCCATCCGACGGCACCGGCTGCGGCCGACATCGAGGACCTCGCCCGGCTCCTCTCCGGGGGCGAACGGGATGCCCGGCCGGCGACCTGAGGTGCCGTCGACGCCCGGGCTCGGCTCAGGCGGGAACCGCCGGTCGGACCGGTTCGATGCGAGCCGCCGAATATTTGAACTCGGGGATCTTGCCCCAGGGGTCGAGTTCCGGCCGGGTGAGGAGGTTGGCCGCCGCCTCGACGTAGCAGAACGGCACGAACACCGTGCCCGGCGCGATCGCCGGGTCCTCGCGTGCCATGAGCTCGATCGTCCCGCGGCGGGTGGAAAGCCGCAGCCGATCGCCCGGCGAAAGGCCGAGCCGCTCGAGATCGGCCCGCGCCATGGCGCAGAACGGCTCGGGCTCGAGCGCATCGAGCACCGCGGCCCGTCGGGTCATCGCGCCTGTGTGCCAATGCTCGAGCGTCCGGCCGGTGATCAAGACGAACGGGAACTCGTCGTCGGGCTGCTCGGACGGGGGTACCGGGGACACCGGCACGAGCCGGGCCCGGCCGTCGGCCGTCGGGAAGCGATCGGCGAAGATCACGCCTTGGCCGGGATGGTCCGGGGCCGGGCAGGGATAGGCGACCGAGCCCTCGCGCTCGAGGCGCTCCCAGGTGATGTTGTCGAGCGACGGCATCACCTGCTTCATCTCGGCGAAGACGTCGGCCGGGCCCCGGTAGTTCCAGTCGAGCCCGAGCCGGCGCGCCATCTCCTGGACGATCCACCAATCCTGGCGCGCCGCGCCGGGCGGGTCGAGCGCCGGGCGGCCGAGCTGCACCTGACGGTTCGTGTTGGTGACGGTGCCGGTCTTCTCGGGCCAAGCCGAGGCCGGCAGCACGACGTCCGCGTACATCGCCGTCTCGGTCAAGAAGATGTCCTGGACGACGAGATGCTCGAGCCGGGCGAGCGCGATCCGGGCGTGGTGGCTGTCCGGATCGGACATGGCCGGGTTCTCGCCCATGATGTACAGGCCGCGGATCGCACCCGCGGCCGCAGCCTCGATGATCTCGACCACGGTGAGCCCGGGTGCGGGATCGAGCGGGTGACCCCAGAGCGCCTCGAGCTTGGCCCGCCACGCGGCGTCGCCGACCTTGTGGTAGTCGGGAAAGACCATCGGGATCAGGCCGGCATCGGACGCACCTTGGACGTTGTTCTGCCCGCGCAGCGGGTGGAGCCCGGTGCCGGGCCGCCCCACGTGACCGCAGATCAAGGTGAGCGCGATGAGCGCGCGGCAATTGTCGGTGCCGTGGGTGTGCTGGGAGACGCCCATGCCCCAGAAGACGATCGCCGCCCGGGCCCGGGCGAAAGCGCGCGCGACCTCGCGCAGGGTGTCGGCCGGGATCCCGCAGAGCGGTGCCATCGCTTCGGGAGGGAAGGCGCGGACATGCGCCGCCAGCTCTTCGAAGCCCTGGACGTGGGCGGCGACATATTGCCGATCGTAGAGCCCTTCGCTCACCACGACGTTCAAGAGCGCGGTCAACAGCGCGACGTCGCTGCCCGGGGTGAACTGCAGCATCCAGGTCGCGTGGCGAGCCAGGGCTTGACCGCGTGGGTCCATCACGACGAGCTTGGCACCCCGGGCCACCGCCTGCTTGATGTAGGTGGCGGCCACCGGATGGTTCTCGGTCGGGTTGGCGCCGATCACGACGATGAGATCGGCGTTGAGCGCCTCGGTGAAGGGCGCGGTCACCGCACCCGTGCCGATGCCCTCCATGAGCGCCGCGACCGAGGAAGCGTGGCAGAGCCGCGTGCAATGATCGACATTGTTCGTCCCGAACGCGGTGCGGACGAGCTTCTGGAAGAGATAGGCCTCCTCGTTCGAGCCCTTGGCCGAGCCGAAGCCGGCCAGGGCGCCCGCGCCGAACCGTTCCTTGATCCGCCGCAGCCCGGCAGCCGCGACGTCGAGTGCCTCCTCCCAGCTCGCCTCGCGGAAGTGCGTCCAAGGGTCGGCGGGGTCGATCGTCGGGTCGACCGTCTTGGGTGCGTCGGGCCGGCGGATCAGGGGCACGGTGAGCCGTTCGCGGCTGCGCACGTAATCGAAGCCGAAGCGGCCCTTGACGCAGAGCCGCTTTTCGTTGGCCGGGCCGTTCGCGCCCGTCACGTAAGCGATCCGGTCGTCGCGGACGTGGAAGGTCACCCGGCACCCCACACCGCAATAGGGGCACACACTCTCGACCGAACGATCGGCGCCGTAAGCCCCCCGGCCGGTCGCCCGATCGACGATCGAGGCGGGCATCAGAGCTCCCGTGGGGCAGGCCTGGACGCACTCACCGCAAGCCACGCAGGTCGAGGCGCCCATCGGATCGTCCTGGTCGAAGACGATCTTGCTGCCCGCGCCGCGATAGGCCATGCCGATCACGTCGTTGACCTGGACCTCGCGGCAGGCGCGCACACAGAGATTGCAGTGGATGCAGGCGTCGAGCTGGACCGCCATCGCCGGGTGCGACCAGTCGGCCTCGGGCTTCTCGGCGCGCGCCGGGAAGCGGCTTTCGCGGACGCCGATCCGCTCGGCCCAGGACC
>Ga0308417_1001887_pt1 | contig 14118 bp, 4 predicted proteins | sample HotsprSampleOS65_FD_203528 | JGI IMG/M metagenome (GOLD analysis project Ga0308417, IMG submission 203528) | Hot spring phototrophic mat microbial communities from Octopus Spring, Yellowstone National Park, Wyoming, United States - 20090730_OS65 ... | reverse complement strand
CCAGCGCGAGGTAATAGCCGGCATGCCTGCGCCGGGCGGACTCGAGTTCGCCGGCGGTTGTCAGTTGCGCCAGGGCAAATTCGCGCAACGTTTCGAGCAGGGTGAAACGCGCCTCGCCGCGCGCAGCGGGGATGACCTGCGCCAGGCTCTTGCTGACGAGAGATTGCAGCAACGCCCGTGTGGATCTGTTCAGATCGGCGGGGGGCGCGCCATCGGCCGGGCGCGCAAGAGGCTTGTAGATGGCTTCCACCGCCGGCAGATCGAATGACCCGACAAACACGCCCAGATGGGCGAACAGCGCTTGTTCGCTCAAGTCGAGTTGCCGGTAACTCCAGTCAATGGCATCGGCGAGTGTTTGATGGCGGGCCGGCACATTGCGCGCCTGTTGGCGCAGAATGGAGAATCGATGGGCGCTCTCCACCAGCCGGGCCGCCAGTTCTTGCGGGGTGAACAGGCCGGTTTGGGCGGCTGCCAGCTCGATCGCCAACGGCAGGCCGTCCAGCCGCACACAGATCGCGGCGATGGCCAGCGCGTTTTCAGCCGTCATGGCAAAGTCTGACTGAATGGCGCGCGCCCGCGCGACGAACAAGGCAATGGAGGGATAGAGCAAGAGATCGCGCTCCGCCGGCAGACGCGCCAGATCCGGCAGCGCCAGCGGCGGCACGTGATGCTGGTGCTCGCCATAGAGGCGCAGCGGCTGGCGGCTCGTGATGAGCGCCTTGAGTTGCGGCGCGCAAGCCAGCAAATCTGCGATGACCGGCGCCGCGTCCAGCACTTGTTCGAAATTGTCAATCACCAGCAGCAAATGCTGGTCGCGCAGGCAGCGCCGAACCGCCTCTTGCTCGTCCTCGCCGTTGGCCGGCTGCGTGTCAAGCGCGCGGGCAATGGCCGCGGCAACCAGGCTGGGGTCAGAGACCGTCGCAAGCTCCACCCAACACACGCCATGCATGAACACATGGCGCGCTTCCCAGGCCATTTGCTGGGCCAGACGGGTTTTGCCCACGCCGGGCGGTCCGACGAGTGTCAACAGCCGGACATCGGGATCGAGCAGACGAGCCAGGCCGGTTGCCAGATCCTGTTCACGCCCAATCAACGGCACGACCGGCGCAGGCGGACGGCGGCGAACGGTGTCTACTGCTTCGTCGTCCGTCTCGATCACGTCGCTGACGACCATCCGGCGGCGAACCACGCGCTGGACGGTCTGCGGCGCGGGGCCGGGTGCGCCGGCCTGGCGCGAGGCCGATGCCAAGTGGAGGAGCTGGCGCGCCAGATCCGGCGATTCTTCCAGTCCAAGCGCCGGCACAAACAGCGCCGCAAGCGTGGTCAGGTCTGGCTGCCGCCGCCCGTTCTCCAGCAGGCTGATTTGCGCCGCGCTGTAACCGACAGCGATGCCGAGCTGTTGTTGAGTCAGGCGCGCCTGCCGGCGAAGATAGCGCAGCAAGTCCCCGAACCTGGTGTAGGACTCCGCCAGTTCGGCGGATGCGCGTTTCTTCATCTGGATGGACTCGATTGCAAAGGCATTGTACCCTGCCGGTCGCGCCGGCAGCTCAAGATTCATCCTGTGCGACTTGTCAAGAAATGCAAACTTTGGCGCGCTGGCCGGTGCTATATCCCTCTTGTGAAACGCCTCATCCGGCGCACGATCGTGATCGAGATCATCGAGATCTGGCTGGTCACGAGGGACGACGCAGACAAGATGCCTGAGGCGCCAGCGCGTTGCGACTGGCGATGTCGCGTCACGCAGGAGGAGATGGCGTGTCTGGGAAGAGGCGATGATTGGTCTGCGCCGGCCGGTCTGGAAGAAGCTGTGGCGAATGAGAGTCGTGGTGGGAGGTAGATGCGATGAACCGTTTCCGGCAGCGCGCTCGTTGGCGGATGGCTGTGGTTTTGGTGATGGGTTTACTGGCATCCACGGGGGCGCCGGCTGCGCGGTTGCCGGTAGTTGCGCAATCGGCGACGCCGTTGACGCCAGGCGCGCCGGGTCTGACGCAGGCGCTGGAACAGCCGTCCGGCGCGGCCGATCCCTCGGCGGTGGCCGCCGTGCCCGCGCCTTCGCTGTATCTCAACGGCAGCAGCTATGTCAGCATTCCGCATGCGCTGTTTCCCAACATTGGCGACGGCCCGATTATGCTGGAAGCGTGGGTGTATCCGGTAAATGTGTCCGGCTGCCGGGCGGTGTTCGGCAAGGAATATTTCAGCGGGTTGTGGTTTGGCATCTGCAATGGCCGGCTGCGTTTTCATCGCGGCAGCGCCAACTACATCGAGTCCACTTTCACCGTGCCGGCCAACACGTGGACGCACATCGCCGTGGACTCGTACTTCGAGTACTACGAAAACCGCTACTACTCGATGTTCTATGTGAACGGCGACACCGACGGCTATTACAGCCAGACCGGCAACGGCGTCATTGGCGGCGCGCGCGACTTGCGCATCGGCCAGGATCAGTCGTGGGACTACTTTGTGGGTGACATTGCCGAGGCGCGCATTCGCACCGGCGTCGGGTTCTACGACATGCGCCGCGATATGCACGTGGCGCTGTCGGGGGATGGATCGGGCACATCGCGGCCGGATTTGATCGCGGTGTGGCCCTTGACCGGCGACTACAAAGACGCTGTGGGCAACATGCACGGCGCGCCGGTGGGCAACCCGGCTTTTGTCGGCTATGCCTCGCCGGCCCAACGGCCCACCACGCCGGTGGACGAAAACTTCAACACGCTGCCCGAGTCGCTGTATGGCGCGGGCACGGCTTACATCCCGCGCCTCAACCGCGCGCTGCTGATTGGGGGATATCGCGGCGGCGCGGCGGTCAACCGGATCACGGCGGTGGATGTGGGAAACGGCCGCGGCGCGGCGCTGGGCACGCTGCCGGCGGCGGTGGCTATGCCGGCGGCCGCGTATGCCGAATCGAATGACACCGTCTATGTGTTTGGGGGCAGCACCGATTTTGCAGACACAACCGTAGACACCATCTACGCCGTCAATCCCGACAGCGGCGCGGCGCGCGTTGTCGGCGCTGTCCTGCCCCAATCGCTCTATATTGCCTCGGCGGTTTATCTCCCGCGGCTGAACAAGATTGTGATTGCCGGGGGCTACCGCCAGCCGCAAAGCCCGTTGAACAGCGTGTACGTGTTCGATGTGGCCAGCGAAACGATTGCGCCGGCCGGCTTTACGCTGCCGTTGCCAGCCTATGCCATGGCAGCCGCCTATTCCTCGGCTACCGGCAAGGTCTACCTGTTCGGCGGCAGCAATTACACCTCCAACTACAACACGGTGTGGGAACTGGCGTTGAACGACGATGGGGTGACCGGCGCCGTCACAGCCCTGCCGGCCACGCTGCCGGCGCCGGATGGGCGCATGGTGGCGTTCGAGGATCCCGAGTCCAGGTTGATCTACGTAGGGAACGGCCTGCAAACGGATCGCCTTCTGGCGTTCGACCCGCAGACTGGCGAATTGTGGACAACACCGGTGGAGTTGCCCAGGAACACCGCCGAGACGGCGCAACCGTACTATCCACCGCCGGCCAGCAAGATTCAGCCCTATGCCAGCGCGGTGTACTCGCCGCGCAACCGGCATGCGCTGATCATGGGCGGCGGCGCGTTCGGCAGCAGTGGCAGCGCTGTTGTGTGGCGCATCCCGCTGGGCGACGGGCCGCTGGTCAGGCTGGGCCGGTGGGATTTCATCGAGTTCGCCTACAACGTCAACTCGATTGACGGCGCCGGCGCGAATGTCATCGTCGGCGCAGGCAATGGGGCGCTTCAGTATTACGACTACCAGTACAACACCGGCGCCGCGCCATTGACGACGTACTACTATGCCGCGACCGGCTTCAACCGCGTGCGCTGGGATGAGAGCCGGCAACAGCCCTACCTGGCGCAGAACGGCGGCGTCTATCTGGGTTGGCCGAATGGCAGCATCACCACGTTGTTCAATCCGATCACGTGCGGCGTCAGCGGGTATCGCTGCCCTGTGCTGGCCTTGGAGCCGGCAGACAACCAGTTGCCCATCATCGGCCTGAACGGGAACACCGGCACCAGCCCCGGCGGCGTCAATTCGGCCTGGGTGCCCTATGGTTCGAGCAGCAACTACACCTATCAGGCGCGCTTTCCGGCATGCAGTGTTTCGCCGGACATCCGATTCAAAGGCTGGAACTTTCTCACCAACACCAGTGACTACTGGGGCTTGACCTATGCCACATTCTGCGGCCCGGCTTTGATGGCCTCGACGCCGCTGGCAACCACCGGGGTGATGACCAGCGTGACGGAGGGGATTGCGGCCCCGGCCTACAGCACGGTCAATTTGCGCCGCTTGCGGGTCAGCCTGGTCAGTGGAAACTGGAGCGAATTTGATCTCGGGCCGGTATGCGATTCCAGTGCGATTTTCCCGACGGCTATGGCGTTTGGCAAGAATGGCGATCTGTGGCTGGCCGGCACGGGCGGTGTGTGCCGCTATCCGGCCGGGGGATTGCCCGGCAGCGCCAGCCCGGCGTATAACGTGTTCAATCTGCCCTATGCCACCAGCGCCACGGGTGTCAGTGTGGACCGCGATGGGCGGGTCTGGTTCAGCACCAATGGCGGCCTGAGCGCATTCGAAGCGCGCTACGACGGAACGGCCAGCATCGCCACATTGCGCGCCTCGGACTGGAACAGGTTCAACGCGCCGATCGGGTCCGGCGCCGGTTCCAGCAGCCTGACCACGGTGGCAGCGGTGGACGAGCGCGCGTACGCCTCGCGCGGCAACATGGTGTTCACCTTTGCCCCGCGCTGGCAGCAGCTCGATTCGAACAACAACATGTTTGGCCGCACCGTGCAGAAGCTGTGGACGGCGCGCGGGCGATTGTTTGCCAGCACGGCGACCGGCCTGCACGTGTTGCAGCCCGACGGTATGAACTGGGACAATCAGGCCACGCCAATCAACGACCTGATCACCGATCGGGCCGGGCGCATCTGGGTGGCCCACGCCGGCGGCGCGAGCTGGTGGGGGCCGCGCGGCGCCTGGCAGACCATTCCCGACCTGGGCCTGGCCGAGCCGGTGCGCGCATTGGCCGAGGACACCGCCGGCCGGGTGTGGCTGGGCCTGAACAATGGCGTGGCGATGTACGACCGCAACCGGCTGGTCACGCGCCTCCAACCGCCCACCGGCGCCATCTCCGTCACCCGTCTGCTGGGCGACCGCAACGGCAACGTGTGGGCCGGCACAAACAACGGCCTGGCGCGCTTCAATCCCGCCAACGCTTCGTGGACGCTGTTCACCACTTCCAATCTGGGCATTCCCAGTTCCAGCGCAAGCGCCAATATCATCACCGACATCACCGAGCGCGGCGATGGCCGCATCTACATCAGCACCGCTAACGGCGTGTTCTATTTGTCGCAGGGCGCGACCAGTTTCACGCGCGTGTCGGGCAGCGTGACGCCGGCCCCGCTGGCGACCGACGAGCTGGGGCGCGTGTGGGCCGGCAACAGCGTGGAAACGAATGGCAACATCTGGCAGTGGCACTACTGGACCAACAGCGGCATTCGCACCAGCCGCGTCAACGATGTGGCCACCGACCGCGCCGACCGGGTGTGGTTTGCCCATCCCGGCGGCGGCATCAGCGTGCGCGGCGCGTTCCTGCCGCCGCTCTCCGAAGAAGTGCCGGTGGTGACCGGCATCTCGCCCACATCGGGCAGCGTCGGCGCGTTAATCACGGTCAACGGCAGCGGCTTTGGCAACGACACCAGCCAGATCGAAGTGACCATCGGCGGGGCGAACGCCGAAGTGGTGTCGGCGTATGGCAGCGGCATCATCGTGCGGTTGCGCGCTGAAAACGTAACCGGCAACGTCACGGTGCGGCGCGGCAAGCGCAAGACCACCTTTGGCGGAACGACGCCGGCTTTTTGCGCCGTGCCGTTCCTCAACACTGATGGTGTGTCGCCGACCGGCGCCAACACCGGCGTGGAGCTGCGGATTCGCGGCGGCAACCTCGATCCTACCGCCACCATTCAGATTGGCTCAGGCGCGCCGCGCGCGTTGTGGGTGGCCGGGCCGACCGAGGCACGCACGGTTGTGGAGCCGGGCGACACATCGGGCAACGTGATCGTGCGCAACAGTTGCGCCGGCGCATCTCGCACGCACGCGCTGCAATTCCGCAAGATCAACGTCACCATCAACGCTGTGACGCTGAATCAGGGCTATGTGGGCATGGCGTTGTACCAGGGCAATGCCACGCTAGCTTCGGCTTACGTGAGCGTGGACGCAGCACCGCGCACGGCGCTGCCGTTCAACGATGTTGTGCGTGTGGACTATGCCACCGTGTCGCTGGGGCCGGCCGGCAGCGGCCAGTTCACCGAGTTCGGCCGGCGCATCAGCGGCACGATCTCGTACACCGTCGGCGCGCCGCCGGCGACCGTATTGGCCGACGCCGACAACGAGCCGTACTTCCCCAACATCGTTTATCGCGGGTCTGGCCGGACCGATGTGCGCTTCACGCTGCGCAGCAATGGACGCCTGGTGGCAGTCTGGAATTCGACGGCCACCTTTGAAGCGGCCACGCCCGTGCGGGCCCTGCTCGTGCCGATCATGCCGGATGGCTACACGCCGGCCATGTACCAGCAAATGCGATCCACGGTGGACGCGGCCCTGGCAGACTACCGTTCGCGCATCCTGCCGGGCGGCGCCGCGCCAATCTGGGCGCCGGATGTGATCGTGCGCAGCCGCATCACGTCCAACCCGTTGATTGACCTGGGATCGGGGGCCGAAATGGGCGAGGCCGGCAAAGCGATGGAGCCGATCCGTCGCGCGTTTGCCGCCAACACCGGCATTGGCGTCAACATCGCGTTTGGCGTGGTCTACACTGGCATCGTCACCGGCACTGCGGCAGGCATGGCCTCGCTGGGCCAGTTGTCCCAATGGACGGCCCGCCGTGACTGCGAAGACTCATTCATCAGCGGGGTCAAGGACTTCCTGGGTTTCGACAAGGGTTGCGGGCCGGAGTTCCCCCAGTTTCTGGGGTGGGCGCAAGGTGATGCGCTGGCCAGTCGCTATTTTGCGCACGAACAGGCGCACATGATGGGTTTGGTGCCGGATGGGGCGGCCAACGTGACCAATTACAGCGGCGCCGGCGGCGGCAACCATTCGCGCGCCAGTGAACTCATCAGCCCCACGATCAACATGCCGGCGGCGTGCGGCGATGGCGGCGCGGTCTTCAATGCCGGCTTGTCGTTCTATCGCCAGCGGGGCATTGCCGAGCCGGTGGTGAATCCCATCTCCGGCGCGCAACTTGATAACCAGTTGGCCGATAACAATGCGGGCACGGCGCGGGCCAAGGCGCTGCTCAGCTATGCCTGCGCCCGGCGGGGCGATAACACGTTCCTGGAGCCGCCGGACTTTGACTTCATTCGCGCGCGGCGCTACAGCGCGCTGCGGCCGTTCTTCCAGCCGCCGGCATCGTTGGCCGGCGGGCAGACCGAGGGGGCGTTGCAGGCCGACACACAAGAGCGCCTGAGCGTGGTCGGCGTCGTCACCCGCAGCCTCAACAGCGCGCTGGGTGAGATCAGCTCGGTCGAGGTCTATGGCCCGCAGATTCGCACCAGCGCCGATTTCCGCAGCGGCTACGAGCTGGTGCAATACAACGCCGCCGGGCAAGCGCTGCTGCGCTGGGGCGTGTTGCCCTTGTTCGATCTGCAACCGAACCATCACCCTGCGGAGCGCGGAGTGGCGCATGGGCATGGCCCTGCCCACGATGGCGATCATGACGATACGGGCTTCTTCTCGGCCAGCATTCCCAAAGCGCCGGGCGTGCGGCGGATCGATCTGGTGAGCGGGACGCAAGTGCTGGCGACGTTCAGCGCCGGCCCGGCCGCGCCGCAGGTCTCGCTGAGCAGCCCGGCCGGCGGCGGGACGTACAACAGCGGCGCAGTGCCGGTGGCCTGGACGGCGACCGATGCCGATGGAGACACGGTGCGCGTGTCGGTCCAGTTCAGCAAGGACAACGGCGGCACATGGCTGCCGATGGCGCGCGCGACGGGCAGCGGCAGCGTGAATTTGCCGGTGGCGCAACTGGCCGGCAGCGCTGCTGCGCGCGTGCGGGTCGTGGCGACCGATGGCTTCCTGAGCCGCACCGTTACCAGCAATGCGTTTGCCGTGGCCATGCAGCCGCCGCTTGCGGCGATTCAATCGCCGCTGAATGGCGCGTCATATCTGGAAGGGCAGCCGCTTCCACTGATGGGCTATGCGCTGGACCCGCAGGACGGCGCGCTGACCCAAACTGTCAGTCTGACCTGGACGAGCAGCCTGGATGGTTTCCTGGGCGCGGGCGATATCGCGTATGCGCCGCTGAGCGCCGGCATGCACACGATCACGTTGCGCGCCGTCAACAGCGCCGGCCTGACCGCCACAGCGCAGGTGACGGTGGTGGTGCGGCCGGACTATGACTATGACGGGATCAGCGACGCAGTCGAAGCCGCAGCGGGCTTGAATGCCTTGACCGAGCGTGACGCATTCTCTGATGCAGACGGCGATGGCTTGACGCTTAAGGCCGAACTGCGACGTGGCACGGATCCCAACACTCCCGACAGCGATGGCGATGGCCGCGGCGATGGCGATGAAGTCATCGCCGGCAGCGATCCGAGTGTGGTGGATAGCGCGCCAACGCCGGCGATGGGGGTGTGGCCGCCGGCCATCACCTTCACGGTTGATCTGGCGGTGAGCGCGCAACTGCCGCAAGAGATTCTGTCGGTGGTGTACGACAATCCGCCGGCCGGCGCGGCGCCGCTGAATGTCGTCATTACCGAGACGCTGCCGTGGCTGGATCTGAGTTCGACCGGCGGCAACGCGCCGGTGGTGAGCACGCTGGTGCTGAACCCGATTGCGTTGCGACAGGGCGAGACGCGCGGCGTGGTGACCGTCACGTCGAGCCTGGGGACGGTGGTTGTGCCGGTGACGGTTGTGATGACGAACAAGGGTGATTACTGCGACGCCAACAACGACGGGATGGCAAGTCAGGCCGATGTGGCGGCGGTGCAGGCGCGGGTTGGGGCGGTGTATGGACAGCCGGCCTATGACTACCGCTTTGATCTGAACCGCGATGGCGTGATCGACGCGCAGGACGTGGCGCTGGCCGGCGTGTGTGTGGTGGAAGCGCAGTCGGCGAATCAGGTGTTCCTGCCGGCGGTGAGACGGTAGACCTGGACAGTGAACCCACGCCGCGTCGAAAGCATCGCCCAGCGCCGCTCGCGGCCGGCAGATCAGTTGCTCGTACTCTGGTGCACACGTGACAGACCGGCGCGCTGTTCACGGCGCAGGCGAATCAGCTCAGAAAGCCGGTGAAGTTTTCACGGTGGATGACTGTCAGCGAGGCGCCGGGGTACGCGCGCAGGAATTCATCGCGCACAGCGCGCCGCAGCGGAGCGTCCTGCCATTTGAATTCGTAGCCGTTCAGACGCCCGCCGCTCTCTTCGAGGTAGTCAATTTCTTTCTGGTCGTAGGTGCGCCAGAAGTAAGCGTTGACCATGCGCCCGTTCATTTGATTGGCTTTGCGCCGTTCCACCACCAGGAAGTTCTCCCACAGTTGACCGACATCGTTGCGCAGCCCGAGCGGATTGAAGTTCTGGATCAGGCTGTTGCGCACGCCGTTGTCGTAGAAGTAGTAGCGGGCGTTTTTGGTCACTTCCTTGCGCAGATTCCGTGAGAACCCCCCCATGCGAAAGATGACAAAGACCTTTTCCAGCAGGTCGAGGTAACGCTCTACCGTCTGGCGGTTGAGCGCGAGCGAAGCCGCCAGTTCAGTCACGGCCACTTCCTGTCCGATTTGGAAAGCAAGCAGGCGCAGCAGGTCGGCGATTTTGTCTGCGCGGCGCAGGCCCTCCCATTCAAGCAGGTCACGATAGAGATAGGCGCCAACCAGTTCGTTGAGCAGACGCTGGCGCATCTGCGGCGTCTCGGCGGTGACAATCGCAGGGTAGCCGCCCCACACCAGCCAGCGTTCGAGTTGTGCGCGCGCTTCGAGGGAGCCGAAGGCGGCGCTGAGATCGGGATAACTGACAGGGTAGAGGCAAAAGGTCAACTGACGGCCGGTGAGCGGCTCGCTGATTTTGTTGGCCAGGTCGAAGGACGCTGAGCCGGTGGCGAGAATGCGCGCGTGGGGGAATGAATCGACCAGAATCTTCAGATTGAGGCCAATGTTGGGGACACGCTGAGCTTCGTCGATCACCAGGAGTTCGGCGTCGCCGAGCACCTCACCCAGCGTCTGGCGGCTCTGACTGGCGAGGGCTTCGCGATACACGAGTTCATCCGCGCTGACGTATTTGGCGCGCCGGGAAGAGCGTTCGAGCAATTCGAGGGCGAGGGTGGTTTTGCCCACCTGACGCGGGCCGTACAGGGCGACAATTTTGCCCGGCAAGAGCGACTCCTGCAACAGGGGCAGGAGAAGGCGGGGTATTTTCACAACTGGATTATATCGCGCCGTCTGAATTTGTATAAATTCGGACGTTTCGAGGCTTTCCCAGCGCGCTGAACAGCGCGCCCGGTCCGGGCCGGCGCGTCGATCACAGCCGGCGGATGCTCAGCGCCCATTCGTCCTGCGCCGGCGGATGGGACGCCCGCAGCAGGATGCGGTTGAGCTGCTTGCCCCACACTGCCTGCAACTGCGCGTCTTCAACGGGCAAAGATTCAATCGCCACTGTCAGTTTGTCGGCGTTGTACAGCAGTTGCGCCGCCCCGGTTGCGCGTCCATCGGGCAGCGGCGCTTCGCGCAGCAGGAGCGTCCCGGCTGTGCCGGCGTTCACGGCGCACGGCGTCATCAGGCTGAGCGTGATCTCGCGGGCCGGCTGCGTCAGCGCGTAGGCGTCGCGCACGGTCACGCCGACGCCGCGCTCCAGCGTCACCGCGCGGCGCCACGATGCCAGATGCGCCTCCGCAGGGTAGGCGCCGGCGATGTCCAGTGACAGTTGCGCGGCGGCATCGTTCGCTGTGTAAGCCGTGTCGCGCGCCGCAAACGCCCTGCCGGCCGCCTGCATCACCCCGTCAATCGTCGGCAGCGAGTGATACGCCGACTGCATCGTCCAGATCTCATACCGCTGCGGGCTGAATGTCTTGCGGGTGTAAGTCTCCACCCCCACGTCGATAATGACCGGTCTGCCATCCACGTAGACGATGAAATGGCCCACGTCGTTGTGGTTGTGGCTTTCGTCGTTGTGTCCGCCTTTGGCCGCCACATAGAAGCCGGCGCTCGATCCGGCATGGTCCCGCGCCGCCATCACCTGGATCTGATCGAGCCAGGCGTCGCGCAGCAGGGGCGGCGTGGGGGCAACAGCGCGCATCTCATCAAGGCTGAAAATCGTCGCCAGCAGCCGGCCCAGGCTGCTGGTGTGCAAACTGTGGCTGTTCCGTTCGATGGGCGTCTGCTCGGCGCGCGCGTAGTCCACATCCTGGCGATGCGCGGCCCATGCGCCCAGCGCCATGAGCGCAGGGTCGCCGATGCGCTGCCCGTAGCGAAAGACGGCGGCTGCCGGCGGCGTCACGATAGCCGAAGCGTCCGCAAAGTTGATGAAATAGTCGTCGGCGATGTGCGCGCGGTAGATGAAGCGCCCGATTTCACCGATCAGCGGCGCATCGTAAATCTGGATGCGGCCTGCGCTGGCGCTGTAGAGCGCTTCCAGGCTGTCCAGCAGAGACGCGCCGGCCCGGCTCCAGTAGGCCGGCCCTTCGTTGCAGCCGCCGTCTGTGGGGTGGGTGTCGATGAAGCGATCCAGCACGGCGATGGCTTTGGCGACCGAGGCGCCGCGCCGGTCGGCGTCTGGCTCCAGCAGCAGTGCGCTGGTCAGCCAGTTGGAGACGATCCACGGATTCCAGTTATTCACCCAGCGGTTTCCGAATCCCATCCACCAGAAATCCCGGCGTGTCAGGCCCGGCGTCAACACGCGCGCGTTGATCTCGCGGTAGAGCCGCGGACGAATGAGCGGCGAGACGCGATCCAGCCCGGGGCCGAGCAGATAGTCGATCCAGGCCAGCAGGGCGGCCGTCTCGGCGGCGAAGAGGTCGAGCGCCGGCTCTGCTGTGTCTGGCAGTCCGGGGCCGGCTTTTTGCAGGTAAATGTGCGCCGGCAGGCACCAGCTCGATTCCTCGCAGACCAGCCACACGCCGTTGACCAGCTCATCCACGAAGCGCCCCGCGTGTTCGACGCACTCGGCGATCGCCAGCGCCTGAATGCGCCGGCGGCGCTCGAAGTAGCTTTGCTGATAGCGCAGGCGATTGCCGTCCCGGACAAAGTCCAGATAGCGCGTGGCCAGCAGATGCGGCCAGTCGCCGGCGAGCGCCTGTTCGCCTTCTGCGATGCAGGCGCGTTGCAACGGGTCGGGCAGCGCCGCCCACGCGCTGCGTTCATCGGCGGTCGGATACGGGCGCCATTGCGCGCGCGGAATCAGCAGATGCGATAGTTCATCAGGGGGGTATTTTGCGCTTAGCATGGAATGGTCTGTCTGTATCAAAGAGGTTTTGACGGTCTGTCCACGCGGTTGTTGCGCAGACTGTTTGACGGCTTGCTTACTATAGGGCCGGCTGAGGGCTAATGATTCCGCAGTGCCAGGGGCAGGAAGACCTTCAGCCTGGCTTCGTATGCTCCCATGTCCACGATGGGCGGCGCGCCGCTGCCTTTGTCGGGGACGGTGGGGATATCCACAAAGCGCGGGTTGCCGTCCAGGTCGGTGGTGACGCCGGCGGGCACGGCGGCGTTCTTGCCGGCGTCAATGGCGGGAGAGGTGAGTTGCAGGCGCAGGTTGTCGTCGGCGGTGCCGGGCATGTTGTCTGCGCCGTCGGCATCCTCAAAGCGCGGGTCGCCGGCGATGTTGCCGCCGCCGTTCGTGCCGCAGGCAATGACCCAGAAGCTGGAGGAACCGCAATTCTGGACGTCGCTGTAGGCGATGGTGGGGTTACTGGAGAGATTGTAAATTCCCCGCCCATCGGTGGCTGTGTTGCCCCACATGATGACGTTGGTCAGCGTTGGGTTGCTGCTGCTGGAATTGTACATCCCGCCGCCATTGATGGCGGAGTTGCCGCTGAAGGTGATGTTGGTCAGTGTGGGGTTACCGTTGTAGTTGTCCATCCCGCCGCCGTTGATGGCGGAGTTGCCGCTGAAGGTGATGTTGGTCAGTGTCGGATTGCTGTTCCCGTTGACCATCCCACCGCCGTCGTTGGTGGCAGAGTTGCCGCTGAATGCCACATTCGTCAGCGCAGGGCTGCTGCTGTAGTTGTACATCCCGCCGCCGTTGTCGGCGGAGTTGCCGCTGAATGCTGCGTTCGTCAGCGTGGGGTAGCTGCCACTCCTGTTGTACATCCCGCCGCCCCAGATAGCGGAGTTGCCGCTGAAGATCAGGTTGCGCAGGGTCGGCCTGCTGCTAATGTTGTACATCCCGCCGCCGCCATAGTCGGAAGATGGGTCGTTGGCCTGCCCGGCGGTGATGATGAAGCCGTCCAGCACGGCAGTGCTATCCGCCCCGCCGCCAGTGACAACGTGGTAGGCGTTATTGCCCTGGATGTCGTTCCAGGTTTCGGCGATGTTGTTGCCGTCGGCGTTGATGTCGTTGTGGTCAATGTCGCCGCTGAGGATGGTTTTGTGGGTTTGCCAGTTGCGCTGGTTGCGGCTGGTTTCCGTGCCGGCAAAGCCGCCGTAGAGGGTCACACCGTTCTTCAGGGTGAAGGTGGCGGTGCGGTTCGTGCCGGGGTAGTGCGCTCCTTCTTTCACCCAGATTTCGTCGCCGCTCACCGCGCCGGAGAGGGCATTTTGCAGGGTGCAGGCGTTCGCCCAACTGGAACAGTCGCCGTTGCCCACGGCGCTCGGCGCGGCGTAACGGATGCCGGCAGCGCGAACAGATTGCGGCGCGGTCATGCTCAGCGTGAGGGCTGCGGGCAACCCGATCAAAAGGGCCATCCTTGCCAAACGATGACAAGTGTTCATTTTGCTCCTCCTGTGGAAAATTATGAGCAAAGTGACCTGGCTGCACAAGTTACTTTCGTCATAGCCGACTGCCTGCGGGAGTCACGGGGGCTGGATGGCGTGGCGACGTCGCCGCAACAATGCGCGACGATGCGCGATGCGCGATGCGCGATGCGCGATGTGCGACGAAGGTGTGGAGACGCGCCGCGACG
>Ga0308417_1001885_pt1 | contig 14136 bp, 8 predicted proteins | sample HotsprSampleOS65_FD_203528 | JGI IMG/M metagenome (GOLD analysis project Ga0308417, IMG submission 203528) | Hot spring phototrophic mat microbial communities from Octopus Spring, Yellowstone National Park, Wyoming, United States - 20090730_OS65 ... | reverse complement strand
TAACTTTAAGTGCTTGTAGACAATCTTTCATTTCAAAAACAGTTTTAAGGCACTTTTCCCTTTAAAAAGGATTGATTGTTTTAATTATTTAATTTTTTCAAAGCTACCTTTAGATAAAGATTTCACTATGCGCTTGTAATTTTTACAGAGAAGTTATCGATGGAAATGCGTTTTTCAATAAATTTTACACACTTGGCTGTTCTTGTGCCCTGCGGCCAATTAAGTAAGCTGCCGCATTTTTGACGTAATCCCATGCAGGTTTTGCAACTTCAACAACCTTCTTGAAAGAAGCCTTAGCGGATTCATACACTGCTGGAGCAGCTCTGTAACAAGCTTTAGCGGCGTTCTCTACAGGGTGAGTTAAATACTTATCCACCACATAACTTGCTCCAGCTGAGAAAACGTAACCTACGGCAAGGCCTAAACCAAAGCCTACAACCGCGCCCACAACATTTCCAAGTCCGGGAATAGCTGTTCCCAGCGCAAAGCCTATTTTTGCACCAATGCAGCCTGCTGCTAGCGTTGCACTTCCTTTGAGAAGAGCATGTGCTCCGCCACTAACTTTTGCTTCAGCTTCTGAGTCTCCTTTTCTTAAACGCTCCTTATACTTTTCAACACCATCTTGACAAGCAGCCAAGATGTGCAAAGCCCACAGCCCTCTGCCCCCCCATTTTACACAAGAGCTACCCACTCTTGTCAACCAACCTGTCAATCGCCCAGTAGCGGATCTTACTCCGTTAGCTATGGTGTTGGCCAGAGGTTTGAATTTCTGCTTAGCGAGATCAGCCCTCAGCTTTGCATTTTGGTAAATTCGGGCCACAGTATGTCCACTTTGGGGAGAAATTTTAGGCTTTAATTTTGAGGTGATTTGATTAGCAGTATTTTTTATTTTTTGTGAGACTTTTCCAACAAAAGTTCTAACAAAGGCAAGCCTTCCGTTAGGTTTAGGGTTCTTAGGGGTGTTAGAACCTCTTCTCCTTGACAGCCCTGTTCTCAGGGTATTCCAACCAAGAGAGCTACCAAGCGCGGCTCCAGTCGCGCTTGAGTTAGGTACTTTACTAAGCAGCTCCCTCGCTAGGTCGGCTGCTCTGTCAATAAAACTCGGTTGTCTAATTTGGTCGCTAGTACTAATTTGAAGTGCAGTTACTTGAACACTCATTTCTTAAATGTTATGGCTATTTAAAAAAAAATTGTTATCTTTAAAGTATAGAATTTTTTACAAGTTCTTCACTTAAAAGTTCTTCGACTGTTGAGATCCACATATGAACTAAAATCTAACGGCAAATTAAGTTAAACTTTGAGTTATGATCGACAACCGTGCTTTCAAATTATCTCGATAACATAGGAGACTTCAACACCCTTTGGGAAAATCCCGCTTCGTTTTGCCGAATCAAAAAAAGCGTTCAAAATGTCTACTAAAGTATGGTAGGTTTCTGACTGTCCTGGATCGAATTTAATACCGTGAAAAAAATAAACAGTTAATCCATACCCTTCTGGTGTTTCACATCTAAACTCCAAACCTAGACTTCCATCCGGTAAGGTTACAACTTGCGGATTAAACCATGCAAGTCCGCCGTCTAACCTCGTTTTTGGTAGAGTGTTACCGCTGTCTTCCAAATTTCTTTTTCGTTCTAAAACAGGAGATATTATACTAGTAGCAATTAGGGCTTGTAGATGGAAGTTATCCTCATCAGCTTTATAACCTATATAAGGAGGAGTTTCTATAGCAGTGGCAAGGGGAGTTATTGATCTAACAAAGTTTGGAATTATGACAACTTTTAGATACAGTAAAAAAGCATGCTGGTTTGCTGCAGCTATTTGAGAGCCATTTGTGTTATCACTAATTTCGACTGATTCTAAAGTAAAACCCGGTCCTGCTCGTCGAGGGTCACTTAATTTTTTAAATTTAATTTTAATCTCTAAATTGCCTGTGATTTCAAGGGGTATTAGTGGTTTGAAGGTTTGATTTTCGACACTGGAGGCGGTGTTTTTTTGATTTTGATCGAGGAAAAAGAGTAAGACATCTACGGTGTGCTCGATACCTGCCGGTTTTGTTAAACAAAAATGCCTAGCAACTAACTTTATCTGACTCAATTCTCTTAGTTGATAAGCCACCTTTGCCCAAAATTTAGCGGTTGATCTAGCCAAATCGATGATAAAGGGTAGAGGAGTAACCTCCAGAGCGAAAGATTTTAATAATCTCACCCTTGCTACATTTGCAGCATGCTTCCCAAACTTCTCTCTACCCCAGAAAGTGTCAAATTCTGAAAGTGACGATACTAGCTCCACCCAATCGCCATTAGGGACATTTTTAGCGGTAGCTACAAAGAAAAGAGAGTTTAAAAAAAAAGTACCCGATCCCCAACTAAAATTAGGGTTCATCATATTAATCTCGGGATCTAACAGGGTAGATGCTTTACTATAGGGTACTTCAAAAGCAAAGGGCCTTGTTATCTGGAAGTTTCCTATACGTGAGACTTCTTGAAGCTTATGCAACAAATATTTAGCAGCAAAATACGGAAAGATGTAAAATGAGACCAGCTCTGGATGAGCGTTTATTATACTCGGTGAAGGTCTCGGTACATACATGCCCGCTACTCCACACAGGCCGTAGAGGTTAGGACGCTTATCGATTTTCAAGCCAGATCCTTTTAAAGCATCCTCATTTGGTGTGCTTGCAAAAAGTCGCATTCGCTCAGCCGCAACCTCTTCAAGAACTAACGACTCTAGGCGTGAAAGAATACTTTTGAAAAAGTCGTGTCTCACATTTCGCTCGAAATTCGACTCAATTAACTCAATCAAATTTGTAGTGTTCAAGCCCTCACTAATGTCAAAAGCTAGCTCAAAAAACGCCAAGTTTAGCTCTGATGAATTTTCTTGGGGGATCAAATCCATAAGCTTGCAGGTCACTGCCCCAAAAGTTTCTTTAACTACTTGTGCTGCCTCTGTGACTAACGCCAAACTGTTAGAATCTAGTTCGTGACTAGTCATTAACATAGGGTAAAAGGCAACTCCCGTACCATTTGTGGTGGCTGTGACTGCAAAAGAGGTCCAAAATATAGCTGAGTAGAGATCTCCCTTGATCCTTGCACTTTCAATTTTTTGGGACACCTTCTCCGCTAATTCTTGAAGCCCAGTCTTAAGACCCTCAGTTTCAACTTTTGGTTGGGGATGATTTACGAAGACCAGTGGGTTAAGTAATGGGACAGTTAAAACCGATACATTGGCGGCTGGAATTTCTGGAGAAATTACTGGTGCTGCCAAAAACCTTGCGAATGCTGGGTTCTTTAAAGGAGTTAAGGTAGGCACAGGCACTTCTGCGGTTGCTGTGTTTACTCTAAATATTTCGAAGGCACCAGCCACCTCAGCAATTTTAGCAATGGTGCGCAGCTCGTGGCTAAGATAAACTTCCATTTGGTTTTGGTTCTAGTATATAAATCACTTGGTCCCTATCAACAATCCTTTTTACATGAAACTTAAAGTCATATATTAAACACCTTAACGATTTTGAATTTTCCGCTGCACAACTCCGAGCAGTGACGTGGCCAGATGACCCCAATATGCCCCAGGAGATAGATAGTGGATTAAACTTGCTCCAAACAGACTGGTTCCTCTTCCCAAGTTTCCAATTACTGGGTCGGGTGCCATGAGCACACCCTTTGGTGCAGTTAAATCGGCTAGACGGGGAATCAAGCCATTCTGCCCCAGAAGTAAGTCTGCAAAACTGGAGTAATTGTTTGCATCGAGATGTCTACCAAGAAGCATTAAAGGAACAACAATATTTGCAAGCTGCCCCATCATGCTGAAGAATCGATGGGTTTCCATGTAGCTAGGAAAATTGGAGGCTGGATCTAAGGCACTAGAAGGTTCTCCCTTAAAAACCAAAGCTAAGGCGCGTCTAACAAGACCAGTCACTCCCCTGGGCTTAGCTCCAAATACCTTCGTTAGAGGCTGAATTTGGCTCCAAATTCCTGGCAGGTCAGCTGCAGTTTTTTGAGAGACGTTCAACATAAAAGAAGACGGGTCAAATGAAAAACCTGATAAACCTCCCTGACCTGCTTGAGCGGAGTTTAGTAAATCTGGAGCGAAAACTAGCGTAACATTTTCGTATAAACTGTTTACAATAGCATCATAGTCTCCTAACAAGGAAAAAGCTTGCTCAGGATTAGTACAATTTAGAAGATTGTCAAGAATGGGCTTAAGATCTGATATTTGCTGATTGATTACATTAAGCCTGTCTATAGTTTCTCTAGAAATATTGGTAGCCCCTTTAATGTTTAGACAAGTTTGTCTTAAGTTATCTAAATCCTGACGCAGGCTTTTTATACTGGAAGTTAAATCGCTTGATTTTCCAATTGTGGTACAGAATGCGAACAAGTCTAAAGCTTGAGGATTGCTTTGCTGATATTCATGATATAAGCGAACTAACTTGGTTAGTTCCATTAAATTAAACCCATGCTGAGTGGCGTATAGACCGGACCGAGACAGCACAGTCCTCCACCAGAGTGCTGTATTATCATCCACGCTAGAACAAAAGTTTGTAAAAACAAGCGCTAAGACTTGGGCAAAGTTTTTTATTGTCTCCGCTTTATAAGCTTGATCTAAATTAGGATGATTAACCACGTTTAAGACTTCCTGGGTTAAGGTATGAAGATCACTTAGGAATTTTTCACCTTGTTTACCCGGTCTTAAAATTATAGGCTCATTTATTAACTTATCAGCCCCCCAAGCAAGTCCTAGAGCTAAGGGAGTGTTGAAGAAAAATTGAGCAAGAAAGAGATTCAAAAAAGCAGTTCCTACTCCTATGCCCGGGGTAAAAATTGAGGTGTAAAGTAAAATAGAGACCACGTACGGTGCTAGGGGTATCAAAAAAACTGATCCCAGTCCTATAAACTTTGTATATTTCAACCATTGGTTTAAATTTCTCGAATGACGAGGATTGGCATAAACAATTGCCCTGCCTACAGTTGTAAACCGATTGGACGCCTTATCAACCCCGGGCAACTGAAAAGAGATGGTTTGATTTCTACCAATTACACTTTTTGCATCTAAAAGATTTCTAAGTGCGGGGTATTGGGACAAAGTTTTGGCGACTATCTCACGAGTGGTTGTCCGACTGCAAACAATCAAAGGCCAATGAAAAGGAGGTTCTGGAAAAAACTGAGAGAACGCTTGCCAAAGGAGTTGGCCTAACCTTTTTATGCCAGTGCTATGCGGGACTGTTCTTCTTCCCTGATTTGCACCTGAATATGCCTCCCTATACGCGCTTGGAGGTGCTACTACGGGACTAGACATTCTATACCTCCCTTCATTTATGTTTTTAACTAAGACTCCTAAAGTGTGCACTAAAATTTCGGGTAACGTTCTAAAAAATTTGGTTGCTTAAGGAAATTTTAACGATTTTTAAAATTTTATAATTTTCTTTGCGGTCTCAAGTTTGCTACAGGAACCAAAAGAAAACTTTTAAAACACGGTAAGCACACGTCCGAATCAGGTCACACAATGTGAAAAATTTCGATAACATTTGGTATAGCATGAGGGACTTAACTCAACCTGCTTTTTCTTTAAAACCCACAGTGAATTTGCCTGAGGTGTTGTCACGGCTTTCCCGGCTTTTTAGTTGTATAAAAGAAAGGTTTATGTTGGCGTCAGGAGGGGGGGCGAAAAGTTCAGAGTCTAATACTTCAGGTGAAAATATAAGTAGAGAAGAATTATCTGCTAACAATCCTGAACTACCCACGGAAGGTGTTGATGAGCAGGACTCTGCAAACAAATCAAACGTTTCAGAAGCTTCAAACCCCAATCCGCAGATCACAAGTTCAGATGCGAGTACGAGTATTAGTAATCCAGATCAAGAAGATAACAATCCATCCAGAACTTCTGGGAGTCCAGATGCCTCCATTGAGGCTAGCCCACCGGATTTGGCTGAGTCCCAGGTTGAAAACTCAAGTCGTGGAGTAAAGAGCCTGGGGGGTATTTCTACTTTTGCTAAAAGATTAGCAAATCTTGCTAGGGCTGGTTTTGTATATGGCATTGTTGGGCATTTGCCTTGGCTTGGTTTAAGCGCTTACTTTACTTTATCCCGGGATTTTTATTTTGCGCCCGATTATCTTTTAGATATGCCTACAGGAGTGATACATTGGACAGGAGTAGCTTTGGGCACAATAGCAAGTCTTCTTTGGTTTAGCGTGAGAGGTAGGGAAATTAATGAAAACAGAAATGACTATGTTCAGGTTGTTACCGCTTCAGCAGTTGAAGACATCCGAAAAGAATATAAACCGTCAGTTTCTCATCATCAAAATGCCACCATTATAGATTACTCAACCACAGCAACATCGGAGGCTGAGCGCGAAATTCATTTCAAAGCTGTTCGAATTCCGGGTAGCCTTTCAGGTTCAATATTCAGTAGTTTAAGGTATGCATTTTTCGATATTTGTCTGTTGGGCATGCTATATTGGTTATCTAAGTTGAGCGCAACAGTAGGTTATTCTACGATTCCATCGATGCCCGGTATAATTTTTTGGTTTGCTGCTAGCTGTGTGGCTGTACATTGGATACTAAGAGGAGCTAGCGGACTGTTAGATAGGCTCCACTCCAAACCAGCTCGCAGCTGATCAAGGCAATTTAGTGTGAGAAATTCCTCGTTTTTTTGAAACACTTTTGTGAGAAATTACGATAACACTTGTGATTAGCTGCAAAGCGTAAGTATGGGAGATAACAGCTTGAAGTCTCACGGAGTTGACTTAAAGTTTTCCAGAGAAAAAGATTTTTCCGGCTACTTTTCAGTAAATCTTGAAGCACCTGAGATTTTTTCATCTAAACAAATTCAAGCAACCGCAAAGTCGGGGCAGTCATCTCAAGCCTACTTAACCCACCCCAGTATGACCGAGGAGGAGCTTTTCAAGAAGGTTATAACTGAAAAAAAGTTAGACCGCACAAAGGACTATTATCATCCCACCTTGTCTAGAACATTTAAGGGAGAAGAATTTGCCACCGCGTATCAGGAAATGATTAAGGATTACACAAAAAATTTCTCAGACGGATTAACCAAGCTTGTTTGTGAAAGCTTCGATTTAGGCGACAAAACAGTCGACATTACTGAGGTTATTGGCCTTTCAATCAGGATGAATTTAGGTGATAGAGTTGCTGTGCTTAATTTTTCTGAGCATTGGGACAAATTTTTGGACAGAAATTTGGCTCCGGGTATATCTTTAAGACGCGTAATTCTAGCTTTGCGAAAAGATAAAAATCCTGATAAAGCATTAGAATTGCTTAAATATACTAACGAGTTCAAAAGCTGGAGCGAAAAGCAAGGCATTAACATTAGGGGTATGTCGGCAAAGAAGCAAGTAGAGAGTTTTCTTCGGGATTATTTAGATTCAAATCTCCCCGGGTATATCAGGGATTTTATTCTTGAAAAGCTAAATAAGGATTTGCTTTTTAATCAAAGAACTGCTACCGATATTATCCAAATATTCTCACACTCAAATACAACTCCTTTTGTTTTAAGGATAGAGTTTACAAAGATAGGGGCAATAAATTTTCTACAACGCAGAAGCTATGTAGATATCCCTAGCACGGATTTTGAGTCTCTAAAACTGACCCCTTTAAGTGAAAAAGTTACAGAGCTCTTCACTCAGGATCAGATTGCTTCAATGTCTCAGGTTGCTTGCTATGTTATGGCATGGCTTCTCACAGAGTATAGGGTTGCAAAGGGCCGCGGTAAACCTTTTGCCGACGGAGAAGCTTTGCGCTTTCTAGATGCCCTAGATAAATTGTATGAGCTCCATAAGGACCTAGCCAAGCAGCTTAGGCAGCAAAATTTACCACAAGGGCAGCAGGGTTTTAATTTGACAGAAGAACACACTAAAAACGTTTTTGTCTGGCTTAGACATTTGCTCTTGTATGATGTTAGTGGTAGTGGTGAAGTTGCTAGCTCAAGGCATGAGTTTAGAGAAGATTTGGTGAGGAACTTTTTACGCCTGCTCACGCCGGGTTACATCTTAGAGCGCGGTCAAGACCAGTATCTTGCAGTGAGTTTAGGTGTTAAAGATGGAGTTAATGAACATGTTACTGCTCTATTTCAAAGGGACATTGAAGAGAACGAGATTGGTAATTTACTTAGAGACAGATTATTATCCCTAAGGGGTCAAAAGTTGCAAAATTCGGTGAGAGGGGATGTTTTAGTTGCAGTTAGAGATGGTGCAAACATGCAAAGTTCAGGCTCGCAGGTATCTTTACACGTGTATGGCGCTAAGTTAGAGGGCAATCTCAATGAAAGAAGAAACACCATAATAGATAGTTTGGATTTGCGAACCTTTTTAAATTGGAGACTAGATGGTAGTGTAATTGAGCAATTAAAGGATAAAGACCAAGAAAGGTTAGAAAAGGCACTATCTCGTCAAGTCAATGATTCTCAGGTTGATCGAATTTTCAACGACCTTCCGGAAAATGTGAAGGCAGCTTACAAACGAATTCGAATCAATTTAGGTCAAGGAACGAGCACTTTTATAGCTTTTATGCAACAAAGAGCACAGCTTGCTAACGATGATGAGAGAATTAGGGATCTAACCAGGGTCGTTCGATCATTGGAAAGGTTAATTAACCCCACCTCGCCAGATGATGCTGTTTTACAGGGATCGATCATCTATGATCCTTTAACAGGGTTTAGATTGCAGCAATGATAAACTCCGAGTTTGCCAGCTTAGAAACTCAGGCTTTCAAGCAGAGTGCAGAAGAGAGTATATGTTTTGCTGCTGCTTCTTTAAATCAAATTGTGATCACTAACCCCGATGCGGTGAATCAAGCTGCGCGGGAGCTGGTTGCTAATGGCTCTACGCGTTTAGGTAGTCTTACATTAACAGCCTCTAAGAGTCATGTGGAGCTAGCCCGTTCATTTGCAAGCAAGTGGAACATTAGTTTTGAAAGAGCGTTGCTGTTAATTTGCCTTGCTGAAGAAATGAATGGGCATAGGCATTTAATAGTAGACAAAAGCGGTAATTTGGTCTCTTTGGACCCTTCGACAGGAGAAATCATAGCAGGTGGTAGAATGGACTGGATTCTGGCTACAAGACAAAAAATTTCAGGCGGAAGCTTATACCTCCGAGAGTTAGTAGGGGCAGAGGGTTTTAACTTGATTTTAAGGTCACCAAATGTGTCGGGAAACCTAATTTCAATTGTTTGGGATGAGGTTAATCAAAGTAGGCATCTTTTAACCATACTGAAAGTTGAAGGCAATAGAGTTTACTTTTTAGATTCTATTAATACCCAAAATAGGTATTTCAAACTTTTGTTTCAAACCGCTCGGACTGAGAGTGGAAATATTTGGAGTGTGTCAGTTGAAGAGCTAGTTAACTCAGGCAGAATACGGTACATTATAGCTCAGCCAGGACTACATCCTGGGGGAGTAATGAGTGCTACGGATCTTGTGGCTGCTCCAAAAATGGCGGATGGACTAGAGTATTTTGTTGTCTCGGAGTTTTTAAAATCGAGGAGAGATAATAAGGAAAAAGCAACTGAGTACTTAAAAGAAAAGAAAAAAGACCTTAAACTTTACAGCATCAAGCCGGAAGACTTTTAGCGAGTAATTCAAAGGTTGCCTTAACTGCTGAACTTTTAAAAGCTTCCCTTATGAAGCATGGCAGAGTTTAAAAACTTATAGCCTCAAATAAAACGGTTAGTTCAACTAACTGTTAGAAGTCAACTAGTGTGCCGTTCTGAGAACTAACTCTAAGATCCAGTAATCAAGTGGTATGCAAGGCAATTCAGCATTTAAAACCACAATAGTAAGTTTACCAAAGTTAAAGTGTAGCTCCTCTACCAGAGGATGTTTGATAACCAAGCACAATCCCTTTTTAAGTTTGCATATTAAAGACGCTGATCAGAGCTTTACGTTGCTTGAGATCTATCCTACCTTAAGTTATTTTTCATTGAGTAGAGGCCCAGTCTTGCCTACCTGTCTTAAATAGTGATTCTACTCTGTCTACGCTTTCAAAAGTCTCGCGAGTGAGTTGATTAAAATAATAATCTTAATTTTTTTTGATTTTTAAAACGTAATAGTATTTTTAAAACCATCTGAAACTGAAAACAGCTTAATTTTTCCATTAAGCCAGAGTAGGTTTGGGGTTATAAAGCCCAAACTTCGGGTAGACCTTAAAAAGTTAAGGAACTATTGTGTTATCTGCTAATAAAAGGTTACAAAGTCAATCGGAGGGCTATAATAATCTCAAGGTTGTGAGTCTATTGTAACTCGCAGCCAAGTTCTATCCTCTAAAAATCATCAGGTCAATTAACAAGCACAAGCTCGCTACTTTTACACTTTTGGTTAAAGGCAAGAATCTTTGAATACCCACTTAAGAACGATCTTTTAAAAATATTTGTTTATTCTAGTAAGATTGCTTTTATTCTAGTACGCAGCTGGTAAACGTGTGGCTTCAAAGAACTATCGCTGTTTGCTAGTTTGAGAAAACGGTCATAAACTACAGAAGAAAATTCTCTTTGAAGCTTCTTACTATCGGGTGAATAATCTCTTATCTTTTGCTCCACTAGGTTCCAATCGATAGTTTGTCCTTTCCGTAGCCGCTCTGCCAATTGTCTAGCAAAATCACTTGCCTCTGCCTGCAGGTTTTGCGCCTTTAGAACATTAATTTTGTCAAAATAAGATTGCTCTAAAGAATTTTTTAAGTTAGGGTCAACTATTTTATTAATCAAAAACTTTGCTACTTCAATTTTTCACCCTTCAACGAGGTTTGAAATAACTAATTTGAGAACATTTTGTCGCCCCCAAACTTTTGTAAGAAAACGTAACAAATTTCTGCATATCTCTTAGACTGTTCATCGAGAGACCTTTCTGGAATTTTAGGGAAGTTTCGTGGTTACCTGTCGTTCAAGTTGCCGCCTTAATTTTTACATTTAGACCAAGAGGGTTCAGGGGTAAAACTTTATCTACAATTCCATCAACAAAGCTTGTCTCCTTGTCTGCTGTTAAAGGCAAAGTTTGTTGAAGACTGTGAGTGCTGAATCCAAGGTTTTGGTATCCGAAGTTTCCTGCTGAGCAAGTGTTTCTAGAAGGCTGCGGCAAGCGCTTAATTTTTCAATTAGCCTTAATTGCTGAAGACACAAAGCCGCAAAAGCGCTTTGATGGTCTGCTGTAGCATCAAAAATCTCTTGAATTATCTCATGCCCTTGCGGCCAACGAGTTTAAGAACACCGCATCGCGTACCGAAGAAGCTTTTCTGCCTCATCTGGATTTAACACTTTCATGCAACTTAAAGCGTCACTAACAGATTCGACAAGAACATTGTCTTCAATAGATTCGAAAAGCGCTTCCGGTAAGGTTCACCATCTTTTTGGAAATTGCAAACCTCGCTTGCACTAAGTGGGGAATATACAGAATATCGCAGGAGTCCCCCTTTGAGAGTTGCGACCGAGGATAAATTTAATTTCAGTACCCACTTGGCTCAAAACGGCTGCTGCCTCATTCAAATCTAGGGTTACCTGGTTTGCCATAGACTGCGCTGATTGTTAAAGTTTTTCCACCCGACTAAGTTCCTTTTACCCACTTGGTTGATTGTCAATTTTTTATCTTCTAAACATCATCATGGCTGAATTGTTATCTGCGGAATATTTAAAAATGTTAACAAGTTTTAGATTGCTGTTTTGGAATCAGAAAAATAATCCGTAAATTGCAGTAATTTTAGGATTCATTTTAGTCCATCTTCCCCATAACACTTTTAGAAGTTTATGAACCAAGGTCCAAATCTGCTATCAGCTTACATCACGGGGGCAGCGCCCTGGGTCTTTTTTTTGCCTCCAGGTACTCAATTAGGTTTTGGCGCACTGGTCCTTGCTTCAGATTACCTAGCTGGTAGACCGGTGAATCCTCTATCACTTCTATACTTCGTTCCGGGCGCTTTTCAAGTGAGAAAATTGTTGTTGATTCGCAGAGCAAGTCGGATCGTAGAAGGTGTCTTACAAAGAAATCCTAGTTTTATGTCTTTATGTTTACAAAAATCCTCTGCACTTGCAGATGAAATTTTTGAAATGTGCGCTAAAAAAAACCACAGCCCGCAAGAATTAAAGGCTGTGTTGTCTAAAATCAAGAAACTAGAAGGAACCCTTCATCAAGATTTAAATAACTTACACAAAAGCTTAACAAAGCAAGCTTTAAAAAATTTAAATCTGAGTCAGCAAGAAATAGCGGCTATTCGCTATCTGTTAAAGCATGATAGAACAAGATTTGAAGGCTTGGTAGTTGACCATATTGAAAGGCGGTTTTTAGATAGGCTCTCTGCCAGTGAACTGAACTCAGCTCAGAAGGCTGCAATCCAAAAACAATTCAAAAAAACCGTAAGAAAAGTAAGGCAAAAAAGAAAATTACGAAGAAAAAAAGTTAAAATATCAGACAAGAATGAAGGAAGAAGGCAAACAAACCATCGTTCACCGTCCCCCTCGCTATCAAAAGTAGGTGAGATCGGACAGCTGAGTAGCAAAAAGCAACACGCAACTTCTGTAGGTAGTGGAAGAGCTCCTGATGATAATCGACTTGGTTATACAAGCACTCACTCTGTGATACCAGAGGCTAAAAAGGGGTCTCAAGAAGAGGCATTAAGCTTTTTGGTAGGTAGAGAGGTGCTAAGTAAAGAGGGTGCTTTTGGTAAGTGGAGACGCTGACCTTAGGCTTGAATAAATTTTCAACAAATTTTCAATCTCGATACCAATCTGAGTTATAAATTAGAGAGAGTGTTAGGCTTAGGACTTAAATGAAATGTAAGGAAGAGGCATGAAAAAATTAGTAGTTAAGAAGTTTGCTCAAAAATTCAATATTTAAGATTTTAACTAAGGTTTAAAATTTGTAGTCGGAGGAGGATTTTGTATGACAATTTGGTTTAAAGTACTTTTCTTGAACGCTTCTTCTGCCTGTATCGGGCCGAAGTTCAGGCGTTGTTCAGGATTAGAATTAATGATTGCTAGCCCTATTAATGACTCGGTAGTGGTTTGAGTTTTTATAGTGGAGTAGGTAGTTTGAAGAGCATCTACCCCGTAATTAAATCTCAATCCATCGGTTTGAGACACCACTCTAGTAAAGAAAGAGTTTGAGTTTCTAGAGTCAACAAATCTAGCTTCTTGAGCTGCGTTTTCGCCTAATTGACCAAGCCAGGCTCCTCCTAACATCTCTGTTGGCTTCTCTCCAGGGGATACAGTTGTTGGACTAACCCCATAGGCAGCTAAAGTGGCCGAGGCCGCGTTAGCGTAATCAGCTCTTGCTAACCAAGTTGTATCTTGAGCTGCAAATTGAGCTGCAGCTTGTAGCCTTCTAGCCTCTTCGTCGCGCCCTGTGCCTAATTGACTTAACTCAAAGCTGTTGATTCCCCAGCCTCTACTGATGGCAGTGAAATTAGCTTTCTGATCCATGTAGGTCGGTTGGATCAGAGCGTTAGCTGTCTCGAAAATACTTGTCAAACCTTGGACTGTGCCATAAAAAATTGGATGTATGAAACTTGCTGCTGCAGCATTAGCCGCCTGAGGGACAGAAATCCGGCCATCAGCGTTCTGAGCCGTATGTAGTATTTCTGCCTGACTAACCCCTCTATCGTTTGAGCTATTTCCGAAGCCGGTAGCTTGGTTAACAGCTGTAGCGACGTTCTGCATGGTACCAACGGCAAGGTTAATACCCGGATGTATGAAACTGACTGCTGCACTGTTAGCCACCTGAGGGATAGAAATTCGGCCATCAGCGTTCTGAGCCGTATGTTGTATCTTTGCCTGACTAACTCCACTATCGTTTGAGCTATTTCCGAAGCCGGTAGCTTGCCTAACAGCTGTAGCGACGTCCCGCATGGTACCAACGGCAAGGTTATATCCACCCCGTAAAGGTTCCATAACTTGCACCCCTTTCTGGTGAAGTGCATTAAGATTGATATCCAAGCTACCGCGGTTCTGGTTACTTAAAACGAAATCAGTTACACCGAACGTAGCAAACAGACCCAAAGGGCTGTCCCGACGGTTCATAGCCGAGGCTATCTGGAATGCTAGTAGATTTCGAGATTTTTCAGCGTCTAAATTGGCTCTGATACGCTGAATTCCCAAATCCATCATACTTGTTTTAGCGTCAATGCCACTTGCTATCTGCTGAGA
>Ga0308417_1001876_pt1 | contig 14161 bp, 7 predicted proteins | sample HotsprSampleOS65_FD_203528 | JGI IMG/M metagenome (GOLD analysis project Ga0308417, IMG submission 203528) | Hot spring phototrophic mat microbial communities from Octopus Spring, Yellowstone National Park, Wyoming, United States - 20090730_OS65 ... | reverse complement strand
GCCCTTCCCGCGCCAGCAGCTGCAACACCCAGCGGAACACCGCCTTGTGCGTCCCCAGGCTCAGCAGCCGCCGCGTCTTGGACAGCGTCGAGTGGTCCGGCGTCCGCTCCTCCAGGCTCAGCCCCAAGAACTCCCGCAGGCTGAGCGAGTCCGAGACCCGGTAGGCGATGCCGCGCTCGGAGTCGATCCCCTCGAAGTAGCCCACCAGAAAGCAGCGGAAATAGACCCCCGGGGCGATCGACGGTCGGCCCATAGTCGGGGCGTAGTATTTGCGGCAGATGCGCTCGGCGTAGGCGTCGAAGTTGGCCCGTTCCAAGATCTCGTTCAGGCGGCGGTAGAAGGGGTGAGAGCCGTGAGCCCGCAGATGGCTGGTGTCGACCCAAAGGGAGGCCTGTTTCGATTTGCGTTTGCCAAGCGCCATGGCCAATTATCACTTCAAAACATTTTCGGTTCAAGATGTTTTTTGGGACTTTATCCACAGGCTGCTAAGGCCGCCGCTAGACAATTAGGCCCCCGAGGATGGGCCCTCCGGGCACGTCAAGGCATTGCAAAGTCTGGGTTTCGTCGATTGCCGCCGCATGGCCACCGGCCTGTTCCGGTCGGCCTGCGACAACCTCACCGACGCAGCTTCGCTAGGCCTAGAGCGTCAATCGCATCGCAAAAGGTTCAACCCCCGAACGTTAGCTTTTGTCCGGAGAAGCGGTTTTGTCTGCGCCTTCCAGCAGAAGCGTCTCACCGTCCGCTCGGTGTGTGTGGCACCAGCCGCTGGCCTGGCCAACGCAGCCGTGCCTGGTCAGATCTTCAGCATACGGAAGATTTCGGACCGGCGATTTAACCGCCACGTGGTTGGGAGTGCTGTTAGAGGCTCGATGCATCTCTTAAACGCAAGAGGCGCCCGAGGGTCTGGGGCGCGCCTCGGCGTCGAACTGTACAGGCCGCCAAACGGGTGAAATGACCCAACCCATGCCGCTTGGCTCTTCTCCGAAGTGTAGCCTTGGCGCCGAGCTCCCCGCGGAATGGCGCCGCGTAGGAGATGAGTACGGAACTACCGCAACTATGACCGATGGTAGGCCATGTTCGAAAGGCGAACTATTGCCAGATCCGATATGCACGACTGCGCTCCAAGACTAATGGAATCCGGCACTTGGAAAACTCATTCGCCACCGTTTTCGTACCCGTTGATCGGGTTGAGCTGGGTCGCCTCAATCTGGTAGTGTCCCAAGGCGGCCGAACAACAATTAGGCAGGTCCGAGGAAATTTCCGGGGGGGTGCGGCATTTTTTTGAAGACAAAAGTACGGTGCGTCTTGACATTTTGGCGGACCAGTGATATTTTTGAATTTCAAAACATCACGATCAGGGGAGGTTCAAATGAGTGAAAGAATACGGCTGGCCACATCGGTGGCAGCGTTAGCTTTGCTTGTGGCGCTGAGCGCTTCGGCGCAAAGCCCCACCCGGCTCAGCGGCACTGTTGCGGATCAGACTGGCGCCGTGATCGTTGGGGTCGACGTCAGCCTGACGCACATGCCGACGAATACGAGGTTGACCGCGCGCACTAATGAAGCGGGCTTCTACCTTTTCCCAAGTCTTACGCCCGGGCCTTACCGACTGGCAGTAGAGGTACGCGGCTTTCAGAGGTACGAGTCCGAACTGACACTTGGCGCCGGCCAGAGCGCGGTGATCGACCCCGTCCTCGTGCCAGGAGCAACAACCACCACCATTGAAGTGCGCGATGTGACGCCCCTCATTACCGTAGACAGTCCTACGGTGGGCGCGAGGTTGGAGCGGACACGCATCGAACAGTTGCCTATTAACGGGAGAAACCTGGCCACTTTGCTTGCTACGCAGCCTGGATATGAGGGCGCCCGAACGTTCGGAGCGCCGCGTGATTCGTATGACTGGCTTGTCGACGGGATCACCATTAACGACCGCCGTTGGGGCGGCGCGCCCGCCATGGCAGTGCCCCTCGAGTCTGTCCAGGAGTTTGCTCTCGAGGCGAACGCCGTCTCGGCAAAGAACCCTCGCCCGGTCAACATCACGGTGGTGACGAAGAGCGGAACCAACGCCCTCCACGGTTCCCTCTTCGAAACGCACCGAAACAACGCTATTGGGCTAGCCCGCGCACGCACGGACTACTACCAAAAGGCCCCCCCGCTCATCCGCAACGAGTTTGGAGGCAGCGCGGGCGGACCATTGGTACTGCCGACGCTATACAACGGCAAGGACCGAACCTTCTGGTTTGTGACGGCCGAAGCACTGATACAGCGGCAGTCGGCCACGCAAGGTTACCGAGTACCAACCGAGGCCATGCGCAAAGGAGACATGAGCGGGCTCATTGATGCTCAAGGCCGACTGTACGTCATTTACGACCCATGGACCACAAACCCTGTTCCCGGGGATTGGTCGCGTCAGCCTTTCACCTATGGCGGGCAGCTCAACCGCATTGACCCCGCAAGGATCAGCCCGGTGGCAAAGTACCTTTTTGACATTATCCCGCTCCCTACACACCCCGATAATCCAATGGTGGCAAACAACTGGTGGGGTCCACAGCAGACCCTCACTGACAACTGGGGCGTCACCGGGAGGTTCGATCACAGTTTTGGCGACCGGTCCCGGTTTTATGCCCGGTGGAATATAATGCGGGCGGTGACCGAACTACCAGAATACGACGGTAGTATGCAACTTCTAAATCGAGTCTCGGGTTGGGAGCGAAGAGACGGCAAGCGCAAGAGCATAGTGATCGATTATCTACATACCATCTCCCCGACCTTTTTCAATGAGTTGAACTTTGGCATCTATCGTGACTTTTTCCTGGACTCCCAGGGTGGGGGCGTTACCGGAATTAACTGGCCGGACAAGCTGAATCTCCCGAATCCCTTCCGCACTGACCGATGGCCTATTTTTTACAACGCAGGATTCGCACAATACGGCGTGAACGACCACAAGTTCAACGCACAGACTTACAGCCTATTGAAAAATGATGCGACCAAGCTAACCGGTAAACACGAACTTCAATTTGGCTATCAACACCGCTACGAGCAAATGAACATCCTGCCTCAGCAGCGCTTCGCGCAGCCCTCCGTTGACTTTGCCACTTCGGCCACCGCGCTCTACGACAAGGCTTCGCCTGCGGCCAATCCCATGGCGCTGAGCTTTACCGGCCACAATATGGCTAACTTTTTCTTGGGCCTAGGCAATTATTCGGCGTCACAGTCGCACGGGATGTATTATCTGCGAAGACACGAGGTTGCCTTGTATTTGCAAGACACGCATAAAGTAACCCGGCGGCTTACGCTTAACCTGGGTCTCCGTTGGGAGTATTGGTCTCCCTACATGGATAAAAACAACGTGGTTGTCGGCATGAACCCAAAAACCAAAGCTGTTTTGGCCGGCGTGGACTTGCACACTCTTTTTGTTCTGGGTCAGTCCTTGCCTTCGATTTGGCGCGAGTACGAGGCGCTAGGAATGAAGTACGAAACGTGGGACCAAGCGGGCTATCCGCGGAGTTTAGCTTACTCGCGTAAGACAAACTTTGGACCCCGGCTGGGTTTTGCCTATCGCGCACTCAGCGGGCGGCAGTCGTTCGTGTTGAGGGGCGGGTACAGCCTGTCGTACTTTGCACCCACGACCTACAGGTGGCTGGATAACACAAACTATAATGCGCCATTGAGGGCCACCTTTAGCTGGAACCCAAATAGCACCGCGCAAGCGCCGGATGGCCTGCCGCTTTACTGGATGCGTTCTGTACCCCAGTATGTGGCCGGCGTCAACACAGGCGGTGAAAGCGTGCTGAAGTTGGATAAACCAGTTGGGATCACGCGAGGGGCTGCACGAATGACGTTCTGGGATCCCCATTTGCCGGACTCCAGGAGCCATTCCGTGAACTTGACGCTTGAGAAGGAGCTCATCCGAGAAACCGTCGCGCGAGTCAGATATATTGGGACCTTCGGGAGGAACCTCGATTACCGCTATTTCATGAATCAGCAGACTCCCGAATACATATGGTACGTGACGACTGGCGAACCTCTCCCTACCGGAGAGTACGGCGCCGTGGCTCGTCGGCCATTTGATAATAAGATTTGGGGACAGGTCGAGGAGTATAGGCAAGACGGGTGGAACAACTACCATGGTATCAGTGCCGAGGTGGAGAAGCGATATAGCAATGGAGTGGCTTTTCAATTCAGCTACGTGATGGGCAACGCACTTGCCGCAGCTTCCAATGTTGAGAGCGCGAACGTCTACATGCCGGGAGCTGTGCCGTCCGACTACAAGGAGCGATACCGATTCTTAAACTACGCTCGCGAAACTGAGCCTCCGAAACACAGATTGCGTTGGAACTGGCTGATCGATTTGCCGTTTGGAAGGGGCAAGTGGCTGGGGCGCAACGCGGGGGGCGTCCTAAACAAGATTATTGGCGGTTGGCAGATCGCTGGGATCGGCACGGCGCGGAGCAATTATTGGAGCCTCGGTACCTCACATTGGAACTTTACTGGAGTCCCGATCCAAATCTACGGCTTCAAGTATCCTATTCAGGACTGCACTAGCGGAGTCTGCTATCCGGCATATTTGTACTGGAACGGATACATTCCCGCGAACAAGATCAACTCGGTGGATCCTGCCACGGGGCGTCCGAACGGTTATATGGGCATTCCGCCTGACTATAAACCAGCAGTCACGCCCTTGATTCCGTGGGGAACCACTACATTGCCACCGAACGCTCCGCCGGGCACCAATATCGCGACGTTTTGGGATACCAACAACGTCTGGGTTCCCCTGAAGAACGGCACCGTGCAGCGGGTGGCGTACAACACGAACTTGCATCCGTGGAGGAATCAGCGGATGCCTTGCCATTTCACTTGGGACCAGTCCGCTTCGCTGTTTAAGGAGGTGAAGATAAAGGAGAGCACATCTTTGCGATTCAACGCCGACTTCTTCAACGTGTTCAACATGCCAGGTAGGCCGACCGGCGTGAGCGGCACAACGGGAGTGTTGTCGATGCGTTCGTCGCAAAAGAGCCCCAGGATTACGCAATTGGGTTTGCGGCTGGTCTTCTGATACAGGAGTGGTTTTTTGGGCGCACGGTAGCGCGTGCGCCCCTTACTGAGGGACAAAGGGAATGGCCGGCGCTGTTCTTCGCTGGTGCTGGAGCTGAGAATGCGTAGAAGAGACCGACGACGCTGTCACACTCTAGCTCAACTCCCTCCCGCAAGAGTACTGTACTGAAGGAAGGGAGTGTGGTTGTGCGATTCTTGAGCGGGAAGTATGTAACGAACGGCACCAGGGATTCGGACAGCAAGTACGATTAGCGGATGGAGAGAGTATGTTTAGTTTATGAAAAATGAGTGGTGGGGAGTTGCTGACGAAAGGAGGAAAGCGTGAGGAAAGCCAGTATTGTCATCGCACTTATTTTGTACGCCACTACTAGGATGGTGGCTGCAACAGTGGTCTTTTGGGAGGGCGAATTCCCGACGGTAGACAGTCAGGCGGTGGACCGGCAGGTGCTCGAGCGTGCGTTGGAGAAGTTGAGTCCGCGATTTGCTTCAAGGGCGGAACTTCGCGCGGCGAGTGCCTTGGATAACGCGGATTTGCTCATACTGCCGTATGGGTCGGCGTTTCCGGCCGATCTCTGGCCTGTGCTTTTCGGGTACCTCCAAGGAGGCGGAAATCTGCTCGTATTGGGCGGTCGTCCGTTTACGGTTCCGGTCTCTGAGGAGAAGGGTCGGTTCGTGCCAGGGAGGCCTCAGCAGGTCTTCGCTCGGGAATTGGGAATATCGGACACTTACGAGGCGCCTTTCGGAAGCCCTTTAAGAGCGAGCGATAACAAAGCGCTCGGGGAACTAAATTTCCGATGGGACGAGGACTTTTTTTTCATGGAGCCGGTGCGGGTGGCCACGCGGCGGGTGTTTGTTTTGGGCATTGGCCGGGGCCAGGGGTACCGCGGGATGGGGTTCTTGGTGAACACGGAAGGCCGTCGGGTGGCGGCGCCCATCAGCCGGCAGGATTTCCATCCGGGGCGAGGACGGGTTGAGGGGGCGCGCCGGGTGTACCTTCACTTCGAGCCGGCCCCGGGCTACTGGTCGTCGCCAGACGGGGTAAGCCTAATACGCCAAGCGGCGGACTACGCAGCCGAGGGAGCTACGCGGCTCTGGGTGGAGATGGAGAACGCAACCGTTGTGGAGGGCGAGCTTCCCCAAGTGGTGGTGCACCTCTGGAACAAGAGGCAGGAGCGGGCGGGGAACAAGGCTTGGGGCAGGGTGGAGGTAGAGCTGCGCGATGCTCAGCAAGTCCGGCTAGCCGCCGAGGAAGTGGAATGTGAAGGACACCCGTTGCGGGCCAACGTGGCTTTTCGGCAGAAACTAGCGCCTGGGGTGTATTTTGTCCGTGCGGTCTACAAGCGGGCAGGCCGCGCGCGTGAGGCATATCACACCGGTTTCTGGCAACGGGACCTGAAGCTGTTGCACAGCGGTTCCAGCGTGAAAGTGGACGGGCATTATTTCCGCAAAGGGGATGCACCATTTGTCCTGATAGGCACGAACTACATGAGCTCTGACATCTACTCCACGAGTTTTGTAGCCGGTGGCAATCACAGCGGGAACGTGTTTCTGTATGAGCGGGACTTTTCCGAAATCAAGGCGCTGGGACTGAACTTCGTGCGGACGGGGACCTGGCACAACCAGGAGCTGAACCTGGACCGTGTGACAGGGTTCCCAGCGGAGCGATTCTTGCGGATGCTGGAAGCCTATCTGCACTCGGCTGCGCGGCACGGATTGCAGGTGCAGTTTACCTTTTTCGCCTTCGACCCCCAGACCATCCGGCGCCATCCGGGCGAGCAAAGCCTGCTTTATTGGCCGGGGACGAACCCCTATACCGACCCGGTGGCAGTGTGGGCGGAGAAGAACTACGTTTATGGCATAGTCAGGCGGTTCAAAGATGTGCCTTTTTTGAGCTGGGATCTCATCAACGAACCCAGCTTCTCAAATAACCAGTTTCGGGACAGGCGCAATGATGACCCGACGGAAGTTGCCGCTTGGCAGAATTGGCTGCGACAGCAATACTCTGGCATCCGAGAACTGGCGGCGGCATGGGGAACGCTCCCGGAGAGGCTAGGGGACTTTAACCGGATCCGGTTACCGCTGGATGACAGCAGTGCTCAGCAGGATGCCGCTCGTATGGTGGCTTACCGCCGATTCACGCAGGACGCTTTCAACCAGTGGGCCAGGGAAATGATCCGAACCATCCGGGAGGCGGGCAGCCGGGGCATGATCACGGTGGGACAGGATGAAAAAGGCGTAACGAACGTGATCCTGAATCAGTTTTACGGGAGCTCCGGTGTGGACTTTACGGTAAACCATAGTTGGGACTGGGGGGCGGCTTACGGAGATGCGCTGTTGTGGGATTCGGTTGCGGCCAAGCGCCCTGACATGCCAAATATCATCGGCGAAACCGGTGTGCTGAGGGGAACGGAAATTGAGGCCTTGCCTCTTCTTGAGCGCAAATTGGTTCTGGGCTATGCTGCGGGCAACGCGGGGGTTTTACATTGGTGGTGGTTACCGGGAGGGAGCCAGCGCACCGATGGCTCCAGCAAAATCTGGGAGGAACTACTGGGTGGTATTGCCCGATTTGTGGAAAAGGCCGCGCCGTATTTCACCGGGATGAAGTTGCCCGAGACGGCCATAGTGTTTTCCCAATCATTTCAACTCTCCCCGCAAGGTCGTTATGCGTTGGAGGCTCAGCAGCGCTGTGTGCGAGCGTTATTTCACCACGCCCGGTCCACGGGGTACGTGGTGGGCGAATACCAGATCGACCTTCTCGGGGCGCCGAAGTTGATTCTCCTGCCGTCGCCCTGGAGTCTGCATCCCCAGGCGTGGCGCGCAATCCAGCAGAAGGTGGAGCAAGGCGCCATCTTGTTGGTCACAGGCCGGTTTGATGCCGACGAGCACTTCCAGGAGACCGACCGCGGAGAGATTCTGAATGCTGGCTACCGGCCAGGCTCGCTGACCCGTGAGAATTTCATTGAATGGCCGGGCGGCAAGGCATGGTTCAGCTTTTCGGGGGACAAGTGCAGGAATCTCTGGAGGGGTTACTTAAAGGATGATCGCATGTTCGCGGAGCGTCGACTCGGGAAAGGAAAGATTCTGTATTTCGCGGTTCCGATCGAGCTGAACGATGACCTAGCCTCGGTGGGTTTGGTGTACAAATATGCGCTTAAGGAGGCCGGGGTTATTTCCTCCTATCAGACTGACTTGAACGATCCGGGTATATTAATCTGTCCCACGCAACTGGACGGGGCTACTTTGTATGTATTGACGTCTGAGTCGCCGGTGGAACGTCGAGTCACGTTGACAGACAACCGGAGCAAGAGGACGATCACCATCGATCTCCCCGCACAGCGCGGAGCGCTCCTGATGTTAAGGACAAACGGTGATATCATAGCCAGCTACAACGTAAACTTGTAGCGGCCTTGGTATACAGAGGATGCAACGCAACATGAGCATCAGATATACGCGGAGATTCTTCTTTCTTAATCCTCTCCTGACGGCGGCAGTGCCATCGGGAGGATTCGGAAGTGTGCCTTCGCTTAGACGGTTGGGATACAGGTCGCCGAACGAAAGGCTCAACATTGCGGCGATCGGGGTTGGCGGGGGGGGTGCCGGCAACATCCGTGCTTGCATGACCGAAAACATTGTCGCCCTAGCAGACCCGGACGCCCGCAATGCTGCTGAGACGTTCAAGCAGTATCCATCCGCCAGCAAGTATACCGATTTCCGCCGAATGCTCGATAAAGAACACCGTACTATCGATGCCGTCATCGTGTCGACACCAGACCACACTCATGCTTGCGCGTCACTTTGGGCCATGCAACTGGGCAAGCACGTGTATTGCGAGAAGCCCTTAACAAGAACTGTCTATGAGGCTCGCAGAGTCACTGAGGCAGCCTCTAGGTACGGCGTCGCAACGCAGATGGGCAACCAAGGCTATTCCAACGAAGGGGCGCGGCTTGCCGCCGAGATTATCTGGTCGGGAGAAATCGGCGATGTAACGGAGGTGCACGCATGGACCAACCGCCCAAGTTGGCCCCAGGGCTTCGATAAAGTTCCACCGCCAACACCGATCCCTGACACGCTCGACTGGGATGTTTGGCTCGGGCCTGCGCAATTCAGAGCCTATACTTCCGGAGGGGAGGGTTATGACAGCCGCGGTTACGGTTTTTACCTCCCCTTCAATTGGCGTGGCTTCTTGGACTTCGGAACTGGATCTCTTGGCGATATGGCGTGTCACATTTTGGGTGCGGCACAGATGGCCCTGCGCCTTGATGCGCCTACCAGTGTTGAGGTTTTGGAAGCTGTTGGCAGGAATTCTCTCACGTTTCCGAAATCGTCCAAGCTAAAGTTTGTTTTTCCTCAGCGAGGTTCCATGCCGCCCGTCGCTCTCTACTGGTACGATGCGCGCCGCGCCGAACCCATGCGGCCGGCCGGTCTGCCTCAAAATGAATTTCTCATAGGACCTGGTGTGGAAAAGCTATTAGAGGAATGTGGCGTTGGCACCGGTTTGAAGCTTCAGCCAGCTGCGAAGCCATGGGTGACCGAGAAGCCGTTGTCACAAGCTAACGGAGCGGTCTTCATTGGAACGAAAGGCATATTGACGACCGATACCTACGGCGCCAGTGTGCGGATTCTGCCTGCCTCCAGGATGGAGAACTACCGATTGCCGCCGCGGCTTCTGAGCCGCTCGCCGGGTCATCACCGTGACTGGATTCGGGCCTGTAAAGGCGGTGAGCCGGCCTGCTCGAATTTCAGCGTCTCTGGTCCTTTCACGGAGTGGGTTGTTCTCGGCTGCGTGGCGTTGCGCTTTGAGGAGAAGTTGGAATGGGACGCAGCAAAGATGCAGGTTACTAATGTCAAGGCTGCTAACGAATACATACGTCCGAAGTTTCGGAAAGGTTGGGGGCTCTGATCGGATGTTAAAAGAAACTGTAGGGTTTTGGATTTGGCATACGGAACGAGAACGAAGACCCGCATGACGAGCCAAACCAAGAGATGGAATCCAATGTACTGGCCAGAGGAGTGGAGCGATCCTGAGCAGCTTAGCTTGCTGCATGGCACGCCAATCAACTGTTTGGTAACAGAGAGGGAGTTTCCGTCGGCCTTTATAGATAGGGCACTCAGGCTGGGCATTGAGATAGTGCTGAAGGGCACTCGAGCGGAGGTGCTCTGGAGCGGGACGAGCGGCGCGGCTTGGAAGAGTCCGGCGGAAGTATTGGCCATCAGCGACGGCGTGTGGCCTGGCGTTCCGGCGACCAGGGAGGACGGAGGCGCTTCAGCAGGACCCACCGGGGTGCCTTGGGTGGATTCAAACGGGTGGCGGATCCGGTTGGCTCTTGCGATGCGCCCATCGAAGCCCGTATGGATAGCAGTGGGCAGTCCGAAGAAGGTGGGCGTTTTGCGAAAGGAGGACTACGTACTTGCTGTGGCAGATGCCGCTGCGTACGGAGGCCGCTGGGTCATCTGGCTGGACCGAGAACTTCGGGATGGCTTGACGCAGAGATCCGGTAACGCGTTGGACGTATGGCGGGGAATCGTGGAGACCCTGCGATTCTTCGAACAGCAGAGTAGACAGCAGGATTTCCGGCCCGCCGCTACCTGGGGCGTGGTGTCGGATTTTTCCGGCGGGAACGAGTTTCTCTCGCACGAGATCCTGAACCTGATGATGAGGAGACACTTACCCTTTGTGATCTTGGAGAAGAGTGGTGCGGCGACCGCGGACTTTGAGGGGCTGCTAGCGGTGGTCTATCCTGATCGCGAAGCTCCGGGAAGGGCCCTTGAGCGGAAACTCGAGAGATTCATCCGCCAAGGAGGGCTACTGGTGGTCAACAAAAATTACCCGGTTCCAAGAAGCCCGTCCGCAGGTACGGACCCTTATGGGCGGTTCCGGATCCAGCGGTTGGGTAAAGGCCGCATTGCCGTGTCGGTGCAGGATCTGGCGGATCCCTATCTTACCGTGGCTGATGCGCATCTTATTCTGAGCCGCCGCCACGACCTGTTCCGTCTTTACAATGGGGGCAGCGTGTATGTGTACCTAACCCGCGGGGACAGAGCAGGCCTGACTCTTATTCAGCTCCTCAATTATGCCGCGAGGAGCTCCGCAAACCTAATCTCCTTGGCGCTACGTGACAAGTACCGCACAGCGCGGTTTCGGAGCCTTGAAGACCCGCACGGTAAATATCTTGAGCTGCAATCGGTTGAAAACGGCTGGTTCGAACTCCATTTGCCGCCGTTTGCAGTGTATGCACTCATTGAACTGGAAGGATAGCCCATGCTGACTCGCCGAGAATTGGTCGGAGGATTGCTTCTCATTGGAACAAAGCCCAAGGCATTCTCCCTTAACAAATCAGCCGCCCGAGTCGCAGTGGCGAAGTGTCACAATTACGGCTCAGAACTTTTGCCCACCATGGAGCGCATGGTCGATCAACTGGGAGGGCTGGGCCGATTGGTCAAGAATAGGACGGTGGCGATCAAGCTGAACCTGACCGGCACCGCCACATCACGAATGGGATGCCGGCCGGCTGGGCTGGCCCAGTGGCCCCACCCCCAAGTAGTCGCTGCGACCGTGCATTTACTCGACAAGGCTTCGGCGCGGCGAATCCGTTTGCTTGAAAGCCCTTGGTCAACGGCTGACCCGCTAGAAGAGTTTCTGTTGCAAGCGGGCTGGGATCCGGACATGTTTGTGGGGTGCGGAAAGCGCGTCGAGTTTGAAAATACGAATTGGCTTGGAAGCGGCAAGAAGTATTCGCGACTTGTAGTTCCCTATGGTGGTTACGTCTATAAGGCTTATGATTTCAACCATTCATATGAGGATTGCGATGTGTTCGTCTCTTTGGCTAAGCTAAAGGAGCACGGCAGTACCGGAATCACTCTTTCGATGAAAAATTGCTTCGGCAACCTGCCGGCCACCATTTATGGAGAAGGTGCTGGTAAGGACGAACCCAGCCTTCTTCCACAGGGTGGAAGGCATATGTTGCACTCGGGGAAACGTCAGCCAGCCGGGCACATGGAAATCGATCCGAGCTCGCCCAGGGAGGAAGGCTACCGCGTACCGCGCGTTGTGGTGGACGTAGTGGCTGCCCGCCCCATCGATCTTGCAATCATCGACGGAATTGAATCCATGGCGGGTGGGGAAGGGCCCTGGATCCGTGGAGTGCGGCCGATCAGTCCAAAGCTGCTAGTTGCAGGCACAAATTGTGTGGCCACTGATTCGGTTGCCACCGCCTTGATGGGTTTTGACCCCATGGCAGATCGCGGAACAGCTCCCTTTGAAAAGTGCGATAGCACGTTGCGACTCGCCGAGGCTGCCGGCCTTGGTCCAAGGGATTTACGTCAGATCGAAGTAGTAGGAGTACCGATCGCGGAAGCGGTTTGCAGGTATCGCAGCGCTGGCACCAGTCAGATGTGATGGCACACAGTGGAGAGTTATGGGAGCAAAGAGACATGGCTGACGAGCACAGTGGGGGTAAGGTTAGAAATCAATCGTTGCGCAAAGGAGATTCATATGAGAGGACGACGCACCACATTGGTGAGCGTTATGACTGCCATGTTGACACTGGTACCTGCTGAATTGGTTTGGGGACAAGCACGGGAGCCGAGCCCTCAGACAGCTCCACCGGCTGAGGCCACCAAAGCAGTCCGAGCAAGACAACGGCTAGCCCCTCCTACTTACCGTTGCGAGCCGGTGAATCCGAACGCCACCCCGGAAGCGCGAGCTCTGCTCAAGACGTTGTGCGCCATTTCCGGCAAAGTGACGTTGACCGGCCAGCACAACTATCCCGGTGAGGTCTCGCAGTACAGCGACCGCGTGGCGGCGACCGCAGGCAAGTACCCCGCCGTATGGGGCTCGGACATGGGATTCAGCGGCGGAACGAGCCGCAACTCGATCGAGAGCCGGCCGGCCATGATTCAGGAGGCGATCCGGCAACATGCAGCGGGTTCGATCATCACCTTGATGTGGCACGCGGCGCCGCCGATCGCCGAAGAGCCGGTAGCCTTCAGCGGCACGGCGACCAGCGTCCAGACGACACTGACCGAGGAGGAATGGGCGGCTTTGTTGAGGCCCGGCACCGAGATTCACCAGCGCTGGCTCCGCCAGGTCGACGCGGTGGCCGAACATTTGAAGAAGCTGCGGGAAGCCAAGATTCCGGTGCTCTGGCGGCCTTATCACGAGATGAACGGAACCTGGTTCTGGTGGGGGTTCCGCGAGGGGCCGAACGGGTTTACGGCGCTGTACCGGATGCTGTATGACCGCTTTGTAAATCACCACCGTCTGGACAATCTGCTCTGGGTGTGGAACGCGAACGCCGCCGGCGGCGCCAGCGTACGGGCCTATCACCGCTATTACCCGGGCCACGAGTACGTGGACATTCTGGCAACGGACATTTATGGGGGAAGGTTTACCCAGAAGCAGTATGACGACCTGCTGGAGTTGGCCGACGGGAGGGTGATCGCCTTGGGGGAGGTGGGCGCCCCGCCCTCGCCCGAACTGTTGCAGGCGCAGCCGAGGTGGGCTTGGTTTATGGGCTGGGCGGGCCATATGGACAGCCCGGAAAACGCGGAAGCGGTGAAGGTCATCTTCCGCGATCCGCGCACACGCTCGCGCGGTGAGGCTCTTCCTGAGTAGCGGAATCATACAGGAGTTAACTGCTCCACCGATTTTTTCTCGGAAGTAATTGTTGTTAACGGCTTCGTGGGAAGGGGTATCACAGTATGAAACACTTGAAGACGTCGCGACGTACTCTCCTCCAGCTCGCCGGTCTTGCTGGGATGCAGGCTTCTGCCACTTCCGCCAGTTCTTCCCAGCCGAAATGGCCCATCCTGGAGGGCCCTGATACACCAAAGCTGTGCTTAGGGAGCGGCGACGGCGGGACTCCGCTCCCCGGGGGACCGTTCGCAGATACGGCCAAGGATGAGATTCCGTCCAGCTACCGACGCATCAAGCAGCTCGGGGTGGATTACATCATGGGTGGCGGCATCGGCGGGCCGCTGCCATGGCAGGAGGCCAACATCCGGGCGGCGATCGAGCGGGCGAAGAAGGCCGGCTTGACGCTGTATAACGCGATGATCAACATCCCGGCTGATGTCATTTACGGGCGGCCGGGCCGGGACGCGGGCATCG